>Ga0307514_10000371_pt1 | contig 102842 bp, 92 predicted proteins | sample 16_EM_MG_FD_203088 | JGI IMG/M metagenome (GOLD analysis project Ga0307514, IMG submission 203088) | Populus trichocarpa ectomycorrhiza microbial communities from riparian zone in the Pacific Northwest, United States - 16_EM | ecosystem: Host-associated > Plants > Roots > Unclassified | place... | reverse complement strand
TTGCTTTGCTATACAAGAGAACGAGTAAAGAGAGAAGAAAAGGAAATCCTCCAACGCCAACAACACTCTCTTTATATACAATCCGTCCGCCACCCTCGAACCATTCCTCATGCTTCGATGTACCGTCCGAATCTTATCCCATGATCTTACACACCACTCCACCATTCCTTATCGTAACAACCACACCACCTCTCCTGACGTCGCAACACCTCAGACCACTTCTTTATCTTACTAAATTATACCGGCACCCTCTTACCGCTCCCTCCGCGTCTTCCAACGTCTCCGCCCTTCCGTAACACAATTCCTTCGACACCACCAGGAATCTCCCCCCATTATCCCTAAGTATTCTTGTACCTGTCTGCACCGTGACAGGAATAGAGGCCTGAGAAAAGCATTCATAGGGCATCTGCTGAATGGAATGATTCGCTGTTGGGGTGGTCCAGTCCACGTGTAAGATGTTGATCTATCCTGGTGTTGGTTTGCTGGCTAAATGACTAACCCTGATGAAAGTCATGTGTGGAGCGAAATGGATGCTCTGAATTCCATTGTTCTGAGTACTTTAGATGCTTGTTCTACAATCCAGTTTCTTTGCCATATGATTTCCCTGCCGCATTATTCACTTCGACTTCCTGCCTATGAGCATTTGTCTTCTTGGATCAGGGGGCTAGGAGAGATCAGGCTGCAGAGGGTCTAGAGGTTCTTCGTTGGGAGTATCTTTAGGTGGTGGTGCACCTGGTACATTGCCTATGGGTAGAATATTAATTCACATCATGTCAATGGCCACTCAGGTGCACCTACTGTAGCCAAACAATGCTGGCTCAGGGTGATCCCAGCCAGCAGGTGGTAGAATCCTATTAGGTAATAGCCCATTATTCATCGATATTTGGTAATATTGTTGATAGTGAGCTTCCAGTTGGTACTTGTTGAATAATTTGTGTTTGCAGATAAAGAATTTAACATATTTCTGGCGAGTATTGCCTGTACTGGAGAAACTCTCAGTATTCTGACGAACATCGATAATGCTTTAGGGGGTATGGTTTGTTGCTGAATATGAGCCTTAGTGATATTGCTTTGAAAGCAAGCTAACTCAGGTTAGTGTATCACTTTGATAGCTGCATCACACTTCACCAAATGTAGAGGAGGGGTAAAACAAAGTCACCTCACTATCAGTTTTCTTCACAAACTAGGATACTCTCTACTGAAATTCATTAGAACAGATAGTTTCTTTTGTCCTTCTTGTAATCAAAATTTAATACTCTTCAGCAGGTGCTGATACGATCAGCGTTATCGTATACTGCATCATTCCGGCATTGTGCAGATTATATCTATGCTCGAGTCACAAGCAGCATATAACATCTGCTCAATACATTGAGAAGGTAAGTCTCCTAGCTGGCTGTATACCTGCACAAAGATTATCAAGAACTCATAGAGTGGTAGGATGTGTTTGTCCGGAACGATCCTTGACTGGTGGGTGGATCGTGAGGAGGCAACCAAGTTTGCACCAGGTGCTCAAATGGAAGCAATCACTGTTGCTGCTTGACTATCAGGCCTCATATTGAATGAAGTAGTAGGTCGTACGCACACATATTCAGTGGAAAATGCCTACTAATGCTTACCTTCCAACCGGAAATAGTTCTTGTTGGTTTCCTGGTGATATCATGTCCAATCCGCTCTATGACCTTTGCAGTTAGGAACCGAATATATGTGAGCTACTATCCAAGTTCCTAGAATATGAATTGCAGCATATAGTAAAGAAAGACAGGATATGGGTGATTATGATTTCTTTTCTCAGCAGGGTTTCATGGATCAAAGGTGCAGTGAAACACCACAGTTCGAGGCAAATAAGATGGATGGCAGAGGCCTTCATTCTGCCGAAGGTCACTGCTACTTTCATGATTCTCAACCATACTCTGCCACATTCGAAATCACCAATTGAATTGATACTTGGTTTACATCAATCTGTTGTTCACATACAATGTCGACGAAAAGATCTCCACTAAAGACAACCAATCGGGCTCCACTGGGTGGCCAGTTTGGCTCACAAAAACATACCGATGGCAATGTGGGAGCATCAGAAAATAATGCTGGAAATACTCCAAGCAAAGGCACTCAATTCAGGCAACCGACGAATTCATGTCCTCTACCACTGGGGTATAGATACCTGCTGTCGCAGCCAACATTTCCAAGGGCTCCCGAGTTTTACCACTGTGCCCCATTCAACATATGACTAAGCTCGCAACCGGGCTATGGTGGTGCAACCCAAGGATATCCGAGTCGTGGGCCATCATGGCAAGGATACAACTTCCCCCAAGGAGGATATGGGGGTCCTGAAATGTTCCCCCATTAGCAATTCACAGGACAGTGGCCGTCATCTCTAGGCACACCTCAAGTGCCTCCAGCAGCAGCAGAACACATACCAGTCAATCAGCTGACATCTTCCAGCTGTACTCTGTTTGCACAAGTCCCAGTACACCTGGGAAACCTCCTATTAGCATCCGAACGAGACAATTTCAGCCGGCTGCGGAATCATGCAAGACAGAGGTTGCAGGGATTGCGGACTTGCCTCGATTACTAGGGATTTCTCATGATGAATTCAATGCAGATGCTGAGAACGATGATTCATCGGACTTGGGTGAGGCCGAAGTCCAAGCCCTAATCAGCTTGAACCAAACAGAATTCTCCTTGAAGCAATTTGCCAAAAGGATACGGCAGTCCAACTTTTGTATGTTCAACAAGTGAAACAAACAATGGGCGGCTGGGTTTCTCAAAATGAAGCATCGGTCCAGTATCCTGGGACAGATCCATTTGAAACAGTTGGGAGATGGACCCCTGCTCTTGGAGAGGGCGGTTGAAGAATTTTTGGGGTCTTTCGAGCCCTGGCTGCCGTCGGAAAGTGTCAAATTGCCGAATGGATTCTGCAACCTTGGGTGGAGATGTCTTTCAAGACATGTGCAAATGATGTTCAGGATGGGAGAATAAAGGGAAGATGAGACAACAAGGGACCGGCAATGGATTTGGGACACCACGAGGTCAGAATAGCAAGATGTAACCTCCCGGAGTTGCCAAATACACCTTTCATGGTTGTAATTCGTTGAGTACCAAATGGCAACAATGAACAGACCTCCAGTATGTAACTCCTTACTTTGTACACAGATGAGAGGCACTGGGAGGAGATGATTGATTTCACCGAACAAAATTGTTGCCGAGAAAGAACCATACTGTCTGACTGCAATTTACAAATGCAACTTGACGCAGGAATAATTGGATGAAGAGTAGAAGGGATTATACGCACCCAGGCAAATAATGAATCACCCTCAACATGTTCACATATTATACAACAGTTCCCTTTCAAATACCTTCAAGTTGGAACTGGGACACAATGTGAACGTATGTTTGATAGAAATGAAGGCAGAGACCGGGAAGGATATTGCGGAGCACCTAATGAGACCTGCCAAGGTAATTCCCACTAGCCTTGTTACGGTTAATTATTCCCACTGCTAAACAGTATACATAGACTTCGGAGGGATCTGATGGAAATGAAAGAGTGGTGCACAAGAAGGCAGGTGTGAAAGTGATTGACAGTATTAATGTAAGTCCTGATTGAGTGAATAGAATTGATTATGTTCCACATATCATTGGGTCCAAATGCTTGTCTGTGAAATACCTCACAGTGCTATGAATTTCAAAAGCACCAGAGTATTAGCCAATCAGTCGAACATACCTGGGAACAACTGAAAGAGATCATGCAGAACGAAATCAAGACTGACCAAGGTGCAAGGGGTGTTCAGGAGCAAGTGCAGGATGGCGAGGACGTCCTCGATCCACATAATACCAGGTAAGTATTGATCACTATTCTCAGCACGATCAACAACGAATTTGAACACGAGTATCTTGACGAGGCAGTCAGGCTGCTGAATGCCCATTCCACTCTCCAATCAACAGATCACTGTGTTTCTGGCCACAAATATTCAATTCCATGCCTGTCCAGACGTGAGTTTCCAGCGCACCCGGTTTGGGCCATCTGGTTCATCGTGGGGTGATGGATTTGGCATGCAGATACACCAGGAGCACTGGTGGCTGATGAAATGGGTCTTGGAATGACTTTCACCTCAGTTGCAGTGGCAATGTTTTGCAAATTGGTGACTTAGAACGTTGTAATGGGGTTGCCACTTTCCATTGTATCGGGAGATACCTTTGAAGAGTAGGTGATTTTGGCGAACAATGACATTCCTGGCACTGTTGGTCAGGAGCGGGAGTGGGATCTATTCCAGAGATTGAATTCTGTGCCCCACCAGCTGTTGGAGATCCTGACAACACTGCCTTACTGGCATTCTGCACTGAGATCGGCCCATGAACCAATCTTGGTTGGAACAATGCCCGGAGTTATAGAGACCTTCAATTCTGTCATCGACGAGATGACACATGTGACTGATTTCAAACTCCTCTACTTGTTGCATGCCGAAAATGGGAATCTCCCCCATGAGGATATGAACACCAGTATTCATGACCCAGAAAACCGATGGAATATCCACGTTGTATTGTATGATACCTTAACATCCAGAGCGAAACCATCAACCAATGGCCAACTCTCACACTATTCATGGAGTTTTGGTATTTTTGATGAGTCTCATCAGTACAAGACAAAAAATAGGTTGGGCTGGAGAATTGGGAAAAATACGAGAATTGGATTCAAACTTTGGTCACTGCAAGGCTGAGATTCCATTCACTCTATGACCAGTGTTAGCAGGCAATGTGGCAGGTTTAAGGTCTGCCTGAACATCCAGAGGACAAGACAGTGATGGAAACTCACGGCGCCAACGATCTGAATTCCACAATACAGAGATTGATGCATCATGCCATCCGGACGGAAGACCATGATGCTCAACAGGATGTGGCACACCGCATGATCCAAATAGGAAAGCCCTGGACAATAAGGAGATAATGAGAATCAAATCTCGCGAATGGGAACGCACTTGTGCGGCTACCAAAGGGAAATGCACACCATGTCGATCCCGAATGGAATGAGGACGAGCAAGCTATATTAAAAACCCCTGCAGCGAGATACACATCACCAGGTGCTTCTGGAGCCTTGTGGCGGACATCCCGGATCAGGAGATCGCAGACGGTAGCTTCCTTAGGGAGCTACGAAAATGGAGGTTTCGTTTCGAGGAGCGTAGGGAGGGAGTACCCGCAGCGAGATAGTTGATTGGCTAGAACTCAGAAACACAAGAGAGAAGAACGAAAGAGATGAGATGATGATTGCTGGACCAATTCTGGCGCAGAGGGAATCGTACGTCGACTTATGGTGCAGCTGCCAAATTGGTGATGCGTATATTGACTTGTCTATTCATCTATTTGACACGTACACAAGAAGTAGAGTGACTGCGGCTCCGCCGCTCAACCCTAATCCAACGCCACGTGATGACTGCACTCGAAACCCGTCTTACACTCCTCCAGGGCGGTATCACGACCGTAAGTCTAAACCATAAAGAAAACCAAAAGAGATAAACCGTGCCATACCCGGAGCTCCTCCCAAGCGATCAGCCATGCCCAACGCTCCTCCGAAACGATTATCCTCCCAAGAAACGAAAAAGATCCCATTCACTATCACGGGCTTCAGCCTGGACTGGTCAGTCGGCTTCTGCACTCTCGATCTCCAGTCGACCGCTCCTCCGACGGCGATGATCAGTCCGGCTCTTCCTCCGATGTGAACCCGCAGGTGCTTCCCATGCACACCCGAGATTCCCGTGGAGGCCTGCCAATTCCCGTGTGAAAGAGGACTTCTTGGATTTGTCGATCACTGCCGGTGGATCTTCGTCATCCTCATCCTCACTCTCATTCTCATCATCATTTTCATCGCTAGAACCCGCGCGATCCTTCATTTGACCTGCAGCACTACCAGCTCTGGAATTACCACCTCCGGAATTTCCACCTTTGGAATTACTGTCGGCTGCTGCAAGTGGTCGGTTGGTCGCGGGAGTCGATGCGATTGGTACCAATATTTCCCGTGTCTTTGGCTCCTCCGGCTCCAAGATGTCCGTATAGGTGTGCTCACTCGGAATCGTATTCGGTGCTGTGTATCGCTTTCTCTCCGTAGATACATCTCTCGACTGATGACCCCTTCTTGCAACCTTCATATCTACATCCAACCGGACTAAACCACCAACCTGTGGTGCCACGGCAACAAGACTTCCTTGACCTCGATTGTCGTATATCTTGATACCGAAGCCATTGACAGGGACAATCCGTAGTCCCCAATCCATAAGCCTTGATTGGGAGAGCGAGTTGTGTGCCCATTCCACATGGAGGACATCCCTCACAACTACTTCATGCTCACGATTTCCAGGTAGGCGAAACTTCAGTCGAACATCTCCCTGTCCTACAGCCTTGCCCGCTATCCTCCCAGCGAAATCGCGAAACTCCCGCTCATCCTGCTTGGTGAATCCCGTATACCGAACGAACTTCCTTCGATCTCCACAAATGTGAGAGGTGGAGGCACAATCCAAGTACCAACTCTCCTTCGATGGGGCCGTTTTTCCGCCGGTATCTGTCACCCAGTAGTGTTCAATTGTCATCATTTCCGCCGAAAACCTTGCGGCAGTAATGCTGCCATCCTTGGGTGGGATTTCGGTGCTTTCCTTCGTGACAGGAGGATCACTGCGTTTCATGCTTGGGCAGTTCCAAACCTCATGCCCTTCCTTATGGCAATAGAAACACGTCAGTTGACTTTTCCTGTCGCCCAGATCCTCGTCACTCTCGTCACCTTTCCAGCTCTTGCTGCCTTTGCCTTTGCTTTTTCCTTTGGCGCTTCCTTTCGCGAACAGTAGGGCTTCCTTTCCTACGCCTTTCTCATGCTTGATTGTGGCCTCCTTCTTGACCAACTTGATCACAATCTCGTCGGGAGTGAGTGTTGCCGTCGCATTTTTGTCAATCATCAATTCGAGAATGAACTGCCAATCATCATTCCTGGGTATTCCGCGCAGGAGGTAAAACACGTGCTCCTTGTCGGTCATCTTCGCCAAGGCCCTTGTCGCATCCGACGACGATGGCTCCAAACAGAGAATGTAGTCCTTCACCATCTGGTCGATCCGTAGGGCATAAGTGTCAGCATCGTCACAATCCTCGAGCCTTATCCCTAAAAGCTCTTCCTGGATCTGAAAGACATTGAACTTCAACTTTGCCTTGTACGCCGTCGCCAGCTTCTCCCAAAGTGTCCATGTATCCGTGATCTCCATGTACGATGCCTACAGCCATGGCTCCATGCCGAGCAGGATTGTCGATCGCGCAGTACCATGTTGCTTTACCCAGTCTTTGACTGCAGCCCGATGTGCCAATTTCTCCGTTGCGGTTGCATCCTGCTCCGCCGGATCCTCGGGCCGCTCATTCTCCCCCATGACTATACCGTAGACCTGCTTCTGCTCCAAGAGAAGCGCCATCTCCCCTGACAATTGCTTGTAGTTCGACCCATTGAACTTCGCAATTGATATGGCAGTAGAAGTCATCATGAGGATGTCAATGTCAAAGTCGTCAATTATACTCAGCTGCTCATCAAGACGGGTCTCCAAATGTCACATTCCTCTGTAAGTCGCGATTCGTAATTACCAAAAATACGATACGACCGGGCTCATAACCTGTTGGACCAATCCTGGTGCAGAGGGAAGCGTACGTCGACTTATGGTGCAGCTGCCAAATTGGTGATGCGTATATTGACTTGTCTATTCATCTATTTGACACGTACACAAGAAGTAGATTGATTGCGGCTCCGCCGCTCAGCCCTAATGCAACGCCACGTGATGACCCCACTCGAAACACGTCCTACAATGATTGGTACGTGATTGGTGAGGTCTCTCTGGATCGTGGTGTCAGATGCCGCCCAGCAAAGGTTGTTCAACTTTGTCGATGGCATGATGCAGAGCCGCGATAACCCTAACCCAGTCACGTACCCACTCAAATGCGTGGCTTTGTAGTGGTGGGAGCCGTTTCCCCACCACAACTCCTCCCCAGCCACCTGGTGCGAAGCACGCCGTTCTCCTCTTCTGCCATCCTCCTCTTCTGCCATCCTCCTCTCCTGCCATCCTCCTCCTCCTCCTGACTGTCATCTCCTATCCCCAAGATCCCACCCGCTATCCGTAACATGCAGAATTAGCTCCGAAATCACACGCCAACCGGCAAATGATAGAAGCAATAAGAAAGGAACGAGAAACGACAAAGAAACGAGAAAACAAACGAAAACCCGGCCCCAAAAACCCACTATATCCAACCTTCCACCGAAGTCTCCTCCAGTTATATTCCGTCCCGTTTGCAGTCGGTGCTGATCGTCCCGTTGACAGTCGGTGCTGATTCTCCCAAGTCGTGTCCTCCGCGGTCATACCTTCGTCCAGGTTCAACAAGACTGTGCTCAAGATCCTGTGTCCTCCGAGTCCATATCCTCGTCCCGGTTTGACGAGACGGTGCTCACGATCCTCCACTGAGGCATCCACTTTGTATCGTCAGCTCCAGCTATATCGTCCTGGTTTAACGAGACGGTGCTCAGTTCTCCAGCCTTATCCTCCATCCCTGTCATGTCCGCTTGACCTCCATTTCCTCCGAGTTCGCTTCTCGCAGTCGTATCCTCCAAATGCACCCTCGTCAAGTGCACATCGCTCCACCGTCATCACAGTGTGCTTCTCACTCCCGACTCCACGTCTTCTCCGAGCCCACTTCTCTCCTCCAAGTCCAGTTCTCTTCTCCTAGTGCATCCATCGCCTCCAAGTTCACCTCCGCATCCCGAGTGCTGCCTCTCTCCTCCGCGCGTGCTACTATCCAGTGGTGGTGAAAAAAATGAATTTTTCCCTCCCTTGCCCTTTGTGTAAAGCACACTCTGCGTTCCCATCTCCGCACTCCGTCAGCAAGCCTACGCTCTACCGAGTAGAAGGCGTTGAGAGCGTGAGTGCTCCCACATTCGTTCCAGTCATACGGCAAGCGGTGGGCGGGCAGTGTATCTCGGACGGTGTTACATGTCGACTTTGACTTGCCGAGATCGTACGAAATGCTCCATGACCTCCCGCAGCAGCTGTGTCAATTGTTCCGGTGATAGCAGCGGTGTGGAGGTAGGTGTTGGTCGAGCAGGAGCCGGGGCTGGTGAGACCAGGCGGGCTGGAGAGACTGGGCGTGCTGGAGGGTCTGGGCGTGCTGGAGAGACTGGGTGTGCGGAAGGTGGTGGTGGTGGGGACAAGTGGGCTGATGGCGGTGGCGGCAGTGTTGACAGTATTCGACACGCTGCATGTGCAAAATCTCGTATCGTGCGGTCACCGCGGGCAGTGGGTACCAATGGTAACTCCTGTCCCCCACGCCCAAGCACAAGTCTGTCACGGTTATTCATACTTACAATACCATCCTCCAGGTCGGTACGCTAATCGACACACTTCCGGAGGTGATGCTGACCACTGCTCTAATGGCATGGGGGAAAATCTTGTTGCTGCGGAGGCTGTACTGTATCCGGATGCGACAGCGGTGGGGCGGGCTTCTGATTGAATGGTGAGTTGGGCTGTGGACGGTGCTGCTGGTCGGGCACATGATGGTTCGGCAGAGCACCCCCCTGACAGTGCTTGGGCTGCACGAAACGATCCCGACTGACTGGCGGGCCTCGAGGTGGCTCAACACAGATTCTTACCAGTTGTACAGTCGGCCCTGAACTGATGGTATGTTGTTCAGTCGTGGGAGTTGTCGTGGGAATCTCGGCAACTGCGAAAGCCAAAGGAGCCGTGGAAGCCGTGGAAGCCATTGGAGCTGGGGACACAAGCGGAGCCAGAGAAGTCATGTGAGCTTTGCGAGTTGCCGGAGTCGAAGAAACAGGGAAGGCCGAAGTACTTGTGGGAGCCGTGGAAGAGGTCGAAGCCGTTGGAGCCAGGGGCGCAGGAGAAGCTATTGAAGTCGGAGCCGGAGATATTGCGAGAGCCGTGGGATTAATCGAATATATGGAAGCCGGAGAAGTTGGCGGTGCAGTTGTTGCATTGGTGGTCATCGGTGCAGCAGTAGGAGTGAGAAATTCAAACATTGCAACGGCCTCGGCGGCAGAGATCTTTGAGGTTATCCAGTCTTTGAGCTTCCTGTGGTCGAACGTACGCAGATCGAGCGGGTTGAGACCGAGCTTTGTAATCGCGTTCCTCCAGAGTCGTTTGGGAAGCGCACGTAGCAACATCTCTGTCCTCTCATACTCGACCATCATGCCGCGCTCAGTGACTACTCCACTGATGTGGTTGTACGTGCGAAGGAAACACTTCAGGGTCTCCATATCGTCTTGACCTCCGAACTTGGCCCAGAGATCCTCGAGATAACATTGCGTGTAGATGATGTCCCAGGATCGACTGTCGGCCAGCCGAAACGCGTCCAACATCTCCGTTCTGAGTACAGCCCAATCTCGTTCCACGTATCCGTGCATCGTAACAACTGTGTCTCGAACATTGGAGCCTTCCACACAGTAGTACAGGAATACTGTGACGGCATCGGAGCTAGAGGGGTCGGTAACAGTGAAGGCGGCGAGGATCTCATACTTGTGGAGGAAAGTTGTCACGTCAGAGCCAGGAAAGATAGGCGCACCTGGACTATTCGGAAGTGGCATCTGATTCCGCTGTTTGCTGGCAGCTGAGATGGCCTCAACTAGTAGCCGTGAGATCACCATGCTTCCAAGCCCGCTTGTCGTATACGTGGGTATAGGGTCTCGGTGGTATTGCTCGTACGGTGGTTCTCGCAATGCTGATGGTGGCTCCCCGCCCCCGTTAGAAGTCAAATCGACACGTGTCTGCTGGTGATTCTACTATCCTCGTAATTGATTCTCCCGCTTGCTATTCGTCGATTTGCCATTGCCTAGTGGTCCTCCGTGCTTGAGTCGTGTTCAATTGTCGCTGTGGTGCAGTCTTTGCTCGCAGCCCAGTTTTCCAGTCCTGTCGCGTCAATTCCATCCACGTCAGAATTGTCGCCCTGTTGTCTGTGTCTCGCTGCCAGCTTACTTTCCGGTGCTCTCCTTTCCGAAACGACCTCCGAGTCAGAGCACTGTTTGTGGCGTAAATCCCGTATCACGACATTGCACACAGTACCTTCCGTAGGAAGCTACGAAAATGGAGGTTTCGTTTCGAGGAGCATAGGGAGGGAGTAGCCACAGCGAGATAGTTGATTGGCTAGAACTAAGATACAAAAGAGACAAGATGGAAAGAGATGAGATGATGATTGGTACGTGATTGGTGAGGTCTCTCTGGAACATGGTGTCGGATGCCGTCCAGCGAAGGTTTTTCAACCTTGTCGATGACATGATGCAGAGCCGCGATAACACTGACCCAGTCACGTACCCACTCAAATACGTGGCATTGTAGTGGTGGGAGCTATTTTCCCACCGCAGCGTGGAGAGTTCAGAGATGGTGGCTGGGATGTTTCGCATTGGTATTGGCAGACACCAAGGATCGGAATGACAATTCAGAACGATGGTGCGATGAATGGCCACTCAATGGTTTGGTGGATTTTCCGATTTTCTGCTTGCTGAAAGACACATTTCTTCCAATACCTGTCGATGAACCTGCGAAGGATCCCGAGCTTGACAAAGAGGAAGCATCAAATGAGGTGCTCCTGCATGAACCTGAAAGTCTTACAACCACCTTGCCTCGTGCACTTCCTCTTCAATAGGCAGTGCTATTTTGTTCTCTGCCATGCCAAGTTTGTTATTTGACATGGTGGCTCACAAAGTTTTTTGCAGATAATTTGCATATATTCTACATGTTTGCAGAAATGGCCAACGATGAGCGTGCAGACATGCAGCTCAAATTCCAAGATTTGCCAAATCCCGCTGTGTTTGTAACTACACCCAAAGTGGGTGGGACAGGCCTCAATCACACAGCAGCGAACCATGCGGTAATAACTCTGAAGTTCTAGGTATTGAATGAGCAGTGGCAGCCATTTACACGGGTTGCACGACAGGGGCAAAACTGAGTTCCACACAAATGGCTACTGAACACAGTACCCAATGGTTATGATAACAGAGTGAGTGAATTCCACCTGTTCTCTGGAGTGGCTCAAATGAGAGTCCTGCATGGTCTGATGAACTGACCGAACATCCCAACAAGGATTATATACTGGCTACTGAAGTGTCGGCAGGACCATATGAAGCGGCTTACAGAGCATGTAGACTTTGTGCTGTCAGACGGTGAGGATGAATGATAATGATTAGGGCAGTCAAATCAAGGTACTCCCCTTTAACCATTCAACCAACACACTCTCACCAACTGATGCAAAATAGGCAAATAGTATGGAGATTAAGGCGCAATGGAGGAGTCCCCAAGTATTGGTTACAATTTGATTCCATTTTGTGTTAGATGATTATAGTGATGAATATAAGATGATGGGAATGGCAAACTGATATCTGCTAAACTGAATCATAGCCTCATTTGGATGAACCAATATGTGATGCAAAGAGGGTGGGCCAGTGTAATGGTGGACTCAGTCAAATTCCGTGGTGGCGTATATTGCTCTGTGTGGGAATCTGTCGAGCTGTCGTGTCTGTTTAACTTCATTCCATATTGTCCAGGTGGAATTTTGATTCCGAAATCTGCAAACAAGATCTGGGTGTTCAGGTGCGCCTGAACTTCCATGTTTGATTCCAATTATTTGTTGCTTGTCAATTTCAAGGGCACCAGATACTACAGTCACGAAAGAATTCGGGATATTCACTCAATCTTCAATGTAGAATAATCTACAGTCAAATACACATAGTGTTAGCAATGGGTCCAAGTTCCTGGTTCGGTTCAGGACTGTTGCAACAGTTTTCCTCCAAAAACCGGGCATTTCAAGTCTACAATTGTGGCTCCACTTCAGTGTCTCAGTTCTGATTGTATCGTGACATGATCAGTACGTAGATTGTGTAGTTTTAGCTCACCATTCCCGTCCCACTCTCACATTTACGAACTGACCAATATTCGTTGAGTCGCTATTGAAAAACGGCACTTTTCGGCCGAATTATCACCTTCTTGCTCAGCAATTCAACAACTATTAGTTCAATCGCAAATCTGACAGCGGAAGGCGAAAGAGAGGCTAAAACTGCACAATCTGCATATTGATCATATCATAATACCATCAGATCCCAAATACTTAATTTGAGCCAAAGTTGCAGGAAGTGTAATTTCGAACTGTGGTCCGGTTCCAACCCGTCCCCGAACCAGGTGGATACCGCTGTTTTCCAAGTAACAACCCGGACTGGACCATCTGGTCGGGTTCTACACCCGGAAAGCAGCCGGGTAACCCGGAACAGTTGCTAACACTAATTATGCAAGAGAATCGCTGTCAACTTCTTGACTCTCCTGAGACAGATCCAGTACACTATATCGCGAATCATCCATGGACAGAAACGCTGTCTAAGCGATATTGAGATGATGTATCATATCCTGACATACAGCTCACATATTTCAGGCATACCTGAAGAATACAGCTTTGTATTTCCTCATGAATAAATGAAGTTCAGGTACACCTCAAATCCACTCTCCCATCGAGGTTGATGGTGTCAGATTAGACGCCTAACATATCTTCTATTCACTGGCCGATTTTGAGAAGCTGCTACTCATTATTAACATAGAATTCCACTCAAGGATATGATACCACTCCGGGCACGCCTCTGCACGGTGTATACCCACTTTGTATTACCTGTTCTAGTCTAGTCACGGAGGATATCCCTCCGCGGAGAGACCGGTCCATTCACGGAGTCCCACCCTCAGTGACTGGACTGGTTCATTCGCGGAGTGTACCCCTGCACCCCACCTCCGTGACTGGACTGGTTCATTCGCGGAGCATACATACATAGTGCTAATTACACTCAATGCCGTGGTGCAACTACAATTACACTATGCTCCATATCCTAACTCGAAACCAGTTCTTCTTCCTCAATGCCTTCTTCCTCTTCATCGTCCTCTTCCTTCTCCTTGCCCACATCCTGGTACTTTTCAAGACCCTCTCCTTCCCCAATATCCAGTTCTGTCTAATCACTTTCGTCGTTTTCTTCTGCGCTATCGTAAAACCGTACAAGTCCCTTTCAGGCTCTTTCAGGCTTTTGGCTGGCTTTCGCTGCATATTTCCTTTCGCGCAGATAAAGCACTGGCCAATGTGGAAGCTCTCGCCAGCGTCAAAAGCTCTGGCCAGCGGACTAGCCAGCCTCCTAGCATGCAGACTGAACTCATTGTCTGATCTCAACTTAGAGTCCTAGTGAAGTGGTATTACTAACTATCGTAGAGCCATCAGTGTCACCACCATGGTCATGAAGATCTAGTAGACTGGCGATTATCACTATATGTTCAGGTTCGCACTCAACACTCGCACTCAACACTTGCACTCACGGTCACACTCACACCGGCCCAATTACCCTCAAAATCGAGCTGCGGATTCCGCTGGCAAATCTGATTACGAGATTTAATATCATGAGATTCTCACACTGAGACTATGTTGACTAGGGATTTGGCCTGGTGGCTTTCTTAGTCTTCGATGTGGGTGGTCTCGGGCATGAGACTGGTGGCTGGCAGCCCCCATCGGCCTCACCTGCCCCAATGCTGAGGCGGAGGGCTCGGTACTGATACTCGGCTTTGGGCTCCGACTTTGGCAGTTGGCATGGAGTTTTCCTTCTCTCTCTTTCGTATATAAGTCTACAGTTTTTCCTCTCTTTGGATCGATAGACAATTGAGCTTCTTTGTTCTTTCTCTTTTACTCTCAACAGACAAAAGGTGTGGGTGCCAGAGTTGGTCGCGGAGTTAGTTAGTTGCAAGAATAAACTTCGTCTAAAAGACTGTTAATATCAGGATTTGTGAATAAAATCTGTAAATCCACTAAGTTAGTTGATTCACAAGAACTCTCTTTTTCTGTTGTGTAACCTTATACTGCTCAGTTGATGATGCCTTTCATTCATAGCCTCAGGAATCCTCTCGATACTCACAAGGTGGTGAAGGTCACTGCCGGAGAGTGCAAAAGACTAGCTGCATCACTGCAAAGGACCATGTCAAAAAACCTGCTGCGTCTCTGTGATAGACAAGCTGCATCTAGTGCGAAAGAGATTCTGCAGCGAAAGGGTCACCGCAGCGAAAGACGCAAAAAGAAGTGAAACTCTCCAAGCCTGAAAGGGCGCGAAAGAGCATTTGCAGCGAAAGTGTGTGTGGAAAGCAGCCAAAACCTTGAAAGCATGTGGTACAATCAGGAACTTTGACAGTACCGTCGAGGTTCGCGATGTGGGCTGAATGCAATTGCGTTGAATAAATTCAGCTGGATATGGCCAACTGAGTGCGCATACATGGGTGGGCATATGTGTGTAAAGTATTCACCGGGTGTACACTCGGTGAATGGACTAGTCCATTCACTGAGGTCGGGTGCAGGGGTATACTCCGCGAATGAACCAGTCCAGTCACTGAGGGTGGGACTCCGTGAATGGACCGGTCTCTCCGCGGAGGGACATCCTCCGTGACTGGACTAGAACATTACCCATCAATGATTCATTTCGCTCTATTCCAAGCATATTGTCTCCTTCCTGAATGCTTTGAATCTGTGGCTCCCAACACACACCGGGTGTCATCTTTCAGACAATCAACTGTTAGGTGGAGGCACAGCTCATCCTGCTTGGCCTGAGCTAACATCTGAATCTTCGCTTGATTGGCATGTGCAGGCCGCCGCTTGAATGCCATAACTGACACACTCCATGTCAACCTATTGTGTGGAGGACAGTGTCCACCTCACACTTACTGTAGATGCACAGCCCTGGGCGATAAGTAATGACACATTAGTGGATTTTGACTATGATGTATATGCGAACCTTGCATTTCCAAGATCCTAACATAGCTGCTGTTGTTCAGACTCTATAGTTGAGCTGCAGCTTGAGAGAGTGAACCTCAAAAGACAGCTTCTGCTCAGCGGTTCAGCAGATAACCAGCAAATCCCGCACACTTGTATACCACACTTCCTCAAATTGGTTTATATTCACAACACTTCCAATGCAGACTTAACTACATTTTGACTAACCTATATGTTTGGTCAGCCAAAAACCCATATTTTAATATAGATTATGAACCGTTTTCAATCAAGAGAGCTGCAAGAGAGAGATTCTGAATGCCCGTCTAAGCTCAACAGCTCCATTGGTGACCAGCATGCTCGCGACCACCCTAGTTCTTCAACGCCTGAAGTTGGTGACAAATCATCACCAGACGGCGTTTGTTTTCCCCCAGTGTCCAATCCCAAGAGTGAATGATGAACCAATCGTGATAATGGCTCGTGTTAACGAAAGGCAGTTTCTGAGCATACACGTAGCTGTCAAAGCAAGGTGAGTGTACACGCCCAGCTAGTATAGTAGATTGAATTCAGGGTGCTGATTCAATGCTCGCTGCCCCTCAATTGACCGGAACTGCATGCTGCTATTCATCTTTCCACTGTCAGATGAATCCTAATCACCCATCCATAGCGTTCTTGAAAGTTATTGTACGCAATATCGTAATGTGAGTGAGTATGTATGACCCATTCACAAGCATTCATGGCATTGACGACAACTGGAGACGATTAGATTACGTCTGAATCATTACAGTACTTTTACTGTTCTTCCTCTATGTTGATTCTCGCCTTTGTTAACCCAAATCCTCCATCTTCTGTTACACTGACTGCATACATATGGTGATTCAGCAGACTCGAAACGCTGAAAGTGAAGTTCTGCACACCAAATTGCCTAAGCAACCGCTAACTGTGCTGCAGAATACCGAAACATCACAATATCATGATAATAGGGTGTCCTACCAACCAGTATACCGTATTCAGAGATTCATATTTATCCACTATCAGCAACTGTTAGGGGTTGTCCTTTAGCAGTGATAATGATACTTGGTTACAGTCACAAGATGCGTGCATACACAAAACACCTACGCATGTACAATTCAAGTGGTCAGCAACATGCTCTTTAGCGGGAGTTTATGTTGGTTGCGAGAAGTGTGGGTACTTCTTTCACGCCCGGAAACTTTGCGGGACATGTGTGGTAATCGCGCATGGCAGTTGATAGTCAAGAAAGCGATTAAGAGAGCTCATCTCCCCTACCCGTAACGGGCAAGGATTCGGAGAAGCACGTTCCGGTCGGTCGACCTTAGCATGACCTCACTGAGGGATCAGTGACGTAGGTGGTGAGCCTAGAGCGAACACTACTCATTGGTTTGAGAAGTATGGATCGCAATGTAACCTCGTATCAGATACGAGCTTACGCGTCAATAATCTACGTTCGCATAGTATCGGTTGGTCGCCGATTAAATCTATGACGCAATTAAATCACTCATTTCCATGAGGGATTAAAAGGCGATAAGCATTATGAATTTTGATTGGTATATGTTCCAACTACCGACTCGTACGATTGTAAGGATGTCTAAGTAAAGGAAAGGATAAGCTGATATTGCGGGATGGATGGCCTGATGGTAATCAGGAGCGTAACGCTTTCAAAGCACGTAACAAAGACGCGACTACCTGAGGGTGTCGTGGTAAGTTATTATCGAACGTCAGAAGGGCGTTAGCAGAGATACCACTATCACACCTGAAGAAGAACAAAGGCAATAAAGAGCCAGTGTTGGTCGGAAGGATTAGGGGATCATCAGCGAACAGATTAGCTTTCAGAGAACACCGAAGACGATCTTAAAATATTATTAAGAATTCTATCTATTCAAAATTACTTCCCTTATTTATACATGCGACTGGGCCTTATATGCCTGGACATCAGTACACACCAGCCGAGTATGCACTACAGAGGGTTGTCGAGAGTTTTGGCAATTTGCTTTTCGCACTGGCCGAGCACCATTTAACCCACACCTATGTTGTGGTTTACCATTTCTGCGAACTAGAGAATATCAACTACCTGGTGTTGAGATATCTCAACACAGGAGCTTTACCCTTCGAGGAATTTTCCGAGGAGTGGTTGCACGACAGCGAGGTATAATTTACGTCTACATCGGAGACGGCAATTGGCATCGGTTTGATCTGGGGAGATTGGAAGAAGCGGCACTAGAGTTAGTGCTACAGGAACAGATTGCTCTTGCAAGATGGGCAAGAGGTTGAGTGTTAGGATAAGACGAGGAGAGAAAGAGAATAGATAGCCGGCTGTACTTAGATTCAATAAAATACGGTATTAGTTATTGGGATCTAAACACCCCCGTAACAGTATAATATTTTCAAGTGCTGTATGCCGTTATCTGGAAGTACAACTACAGCTCTGATACATGACACCAGAGTTACTCCATCTTTATAAGGAACTCCATAAAACCAGAGCATATTTTTATCGAAATAAAAAACAACCAGGACTGCATCTTATCGTAATCGATAAACCGAGGATCAGTCTAGCCTATGAGTTCGGAATGCCAGAGGTGCGATGACAACTTTTGTTCGATTTATTTGGGTCAGGGAACCTGCAGCGAACATTGCCGGAGACAGAATTGCTTCTGCGTAAGCTGCCAGTTATCCAATATCGATGAAAAGAGCCCCGCAGTGATCTGTCAGAGGTGTAGCTTCTTGTCAGAGTGCTACAGTTATAGGCTACTAGGTAAGGTTCACGGGCGTGATTCCTATATATTGCAACGATACTGCGTGGATCATTGCCGACTGGAAAACTGCCCTCATAGGGACGAACCAACGGTGGAATTAAACAGACTTATACCACCACCCAATTACAGTCATCTTATTCAGGATGGCGGGCCCTCGCAGGAGGTTGACGTTCACCAGCAAGGCGCTGGCTCCCAGCAGCTCGAGGGTAGAGAAACCCCGATCCCCGGTGGGAAGGCCTATCCCAGAATGGTGCCTAGAGTAACAAAGAAGAATAGAAGCCACCCGAATGGATTACTTGCTACTAAAAGAACAAGGAGAGCCGGAGGAAGCCTTGGAAGGACAAGGAGACATACCAATGACGGAAGTGAGCTCCGACTTAGTTCAGCAACAGTTATCGGAACTCGCTTAACATATCGACCATGTTATCAGGGCATGTAACGAAGAAAAGGATATCTTAAAGGAAGACTTCGACTCGGTGAAGAATGGGATTTTAATCATGGAAAGTCGACTTCAGATCAAAAAGGTCAGGATAGACTTGGAAGTACAAGGAGTAGGGACTATGATGGATTTTCAACAAGCGGTATTAGAAGAGTTACGATCCGGCATTGATATTCTGCAAGACCAGGATAATCAGACAGTAGGAGAGGCTACTGATCTGGTTACGGGAATTCGGACAGAGCTAGAGGCCCAATTCAAGAGGATTACAGACAACAGTCTTCAGCTCTTTGCACAAAAAGTCTCTATACAAGCCGGTCAAAAATCAGTGGGGGTATTATCCAAGAAGATAGACGACGTAACAACGGTAATGGCCGCCATTACTGAGTCTTCAAAGAACGTCCTGGCAAAGCAAGATTTACGTCAGCATAGGGTGGGAATGGATGAATCATTAAATACTATGGCCGAGGTTAACACGGGATTAACTTCAGCTATGGACCAGTATAAGTTTTCAGATTCGACTCCACTGAGAGGCCAACGAACTGTTGCTGGACCCTCAGGAACTCAGCAGTATATGCATCCAGAACGAGCCGCAGGTTTTATTTCTCCATCGGTATCAGACCTTAGAGATATGGCAAGCGAATACTCATGGGAACCAAGACTTAGGGGTGGCGCAGGAAGCGACGGGCCCCCAGGAAATGGAGGAGCAGCCGGAGGGGCAGATGGCGGAGCAGCCGGAGGAGCAGATGGCCGAGCGGCAGGCGGACCAGACGCCGGAACAGCCGACGGAGCAGCTGGAGGATTGGATGGAGGAGGACCTCCACCACCTCCGGACCCACCACCATCAGATCAGGAGGGCACGTACAGTGAAGGATGTCTAGGAGAAGAAGGCGAATTAAGGAATTGGAATTCGCCAAACCCATAAAGATTAAGGAACCCAAAAAGTTCTACGGCAAGGCAGGAGAAGACTTTGATACCTGGTGGGTCCTGGTCCAGGTTTACATTAAGGATCAGCCAGAGAGGTTCCCAGAAGACGAGCGGACCATCGATTGGATCGGTTCCTTGATGGAAAGCTATGCAGCGTCATGGCATATCCAGTGGCTAAAGGGAACGCTAGCCGGAACATACCTGAAGTCGATGATGGGGTATATTAATGCTCTGACACTTAGGTTCGAACACAAGGATGCCAGGGATGAAGCGTATTTTGAACTAGAAAAAGTACGATACGAAGGATGTATTAGGGATATGTTTACCCAAATACGGACTCATAACGATAAAGCCTTGGTAACGGGAGCAGCGCTAAAGAAACTGATCCTGGAAAGACTGCCGCTGAAGATCTTAGAGCAAATGCATACAGTCGATCTAACTGGCAAAACCGACCAAGAAATTATATCAATTACCACCAGTGCTGGACGAACGGCAGAGAAATGGGATGCTGCCAGGAAGCACCTCGGCTTGAAGCCACAGTTTAAAGCCAAGGAAAGCAACCTTCGGAGGTTTAAAGACAAACCTGAGGAAAAGAAACGTCGATTTAAGAAGACACGCCAGGATCGCTTCGAAAGGAAAAAATTTAAGAGGGACCGATCAGAGCGCAGTCCCAAGAAGGACTATGCTAAAACCGAGGGAATAGAACCTTCGGAAGTGCAGCGAAGGAAGGCGGTGGGAGAATGCCTGAGGTGTGCATGGCCCTCCGATAGGAAAGGAAGTCACAGAGTCAAGGATTGCATCAGGCCGATTAAGCTGGATAAAGGTACTGCAAGTTATCCTAAGGCAAAGGAATACCAAAAGATGAAGGTAGCTGCTATGAAGCTACGAGACAAAGAAGAAAGCGAAGACTCGGAAAGTGAGGAAGATTCAGAGGAAGAATAAGAGGAAGATTCGGAAAAGGAATCAGAGGAATAGGCTTCCGAAGGTGAGTATTTCGACCAATCGGAAGTTCAAGAAGAAGGGGATAAGGAAGATGAAAGGAATTGGTGGGATTCTCCACCACAGTAAGATTAATTAATCAAGTCACATTAAACTTGAAGGTCGCAAATTAATGTTTAAACATACCTATCTTGATAGGAAGACCCTTGTATTTTTTATTTTTTTCTTCCCTCTGAGGATGATCCGAAGATCGAAACGGCTGGCCCGTAAGGGAATACGAATATCACTACAATCACCAGCATATCACTATTGAATATTAATTACTCAACAACCTTTAACCCGTTGTGGTTACGCTATTGTCGAAAGGATAGCGATGGCAAAACGCAATGCAACAGAACCTCTAGAGAGGTATCCCAAGAAAATCAATACTTCTACCAATTTCGTATGCTATCAACCAGCTCGTAATCCTCAGATCCGCAAGGTGTCAGTAACAAAAGTCAGAAAAGACCAATTTATCGATTTTTTATCGACTATGAGGGGAAGTACTTCCCTTTACGCTGCATGCTCGACTTAGGAAGTACATCATTTGTTATATCACCCGAAGATGCGAAAGCCTTCTCGATACCCGTGGTCAGAAGATGCCAACCTGTTAATACAGGAGATGTATCAGGTAACAATTGAGAAACGGAAAACCTGTTGACAGTTCCGCTGGGACTGTCATTTGGCAATCATCGATCATACGACGAAGAGGATCACGCCTTTGAAGTCGTAAAAACTACAGGTGACTATGATGCCTTGATACCAGCCTGGTATCTAGAAAAGCATAAAGCAAGGGGTACTACTACTAACCACCTGCATTTTCCCCACTGTCAACAAGAGTGTTACAATCATGGGAAAATTCATCCGGAGTACTCAATTACTTATGACAAGCGGATTGCACTCAGCGATAAGGCTGTGCATATTGGTGCAATAGTTATGAGCAATCCCTCGGTAGCTGCCAAGTTACCCTCTCATTATCATAAATTCCTATTATTGTTCGATCCAAAGAAATCAGAAAAACTTCCAGACAATAAAGGATGCGATCATCGAATCGAGTCATTAGGACCAGACGATAAACTACGAATGGGTCCTATTTATCAGCTGTCTCAGGAGGAGGAAAAATTGCTGGTAAAATACCTTGATAAAATGATTAAAGAAGGAAAGATTAGGCCCTCCAGTAGTACTGTTGGAAGCCCAATATTGTTCGTACCGAAACCTAATGGACGCGGCCTAAGACTTTGTATAGACTACCGTCATTTGAACGATTATACGAAGAAAGATAGAACACCGTTACCAATAATGGAAGAACTATCGGCACGCGTAAGAGGAGCGACACATATTACCAAGGTTGACCTTAAGTCAGGATTTTACCTTATTCGAATGGCATTGGGACATGAAAAGTATACGGCATTTCGTACGAAGTTTGGCCTATACGAATATATGGTTATGCCGTTCGGATTATCCAATGCACCTGCGACATTTCAAAGAGAAATCAATAGAATTCTACGACCATTATTAGGACTCAAGTTGGTCATAAAAACGGATGTCCACATCGACAAGGACGATGAAATGGTTGTTGCGGCTTATATCGACGATATATTAATAGCCACCAACGGATCTATACAGAAACATCATAATCAGGTTTCGAAGGTTTTCCAACTACTAATGGATAATCATATGTGCATCTAGATCGATAAATGTGGATTCGACGCCGCTAGCACACCATTTTTAGGATTTATCGTTAGTGGCACAGGATTGACCATGGATCCAGACAAAGCGAAAGCCATTGTCGATTGGCCCAGGCCTATATCTAGAAAGGAAGTACAGGAAATTTTGAGTTTATGGAACTTTTATCGAAGATGTATCCATAATTTCTCTGCGATAGTATCACCAATTACGGATTTACTTAGACCAGACGTCAAGTTTCAATGGGGCGAAGCCCAAGAAGCAGCCTTTCTCAAGATCACGATACTGTTCATTTCCGGGAAAATCCCTATCTTAAGACATTACGATCCAGATAGGCCAGCACTGTTAGAGACAGATGCATCCGACTTCGCAATCACGGGTATTTTATCGCAAAAGTTCGAAGACGGAAAAATCTATCTGGTTCAATTTGTTTCCAGGAAACTTACTGCGGCAGAATTAAATTATGATGTCTATGATAAGGAAACGCTAGCAGTAGTATTTTCCTTGCAAAAGAATCATCATTACCTACAGGGCGCTGTTCATAAGACAATGATTTTTTCCGATCACCAAAATCTTACTTATTTCAAGTCAGCAGTCTTGCTTAACCGACGACAAGCCAGGTGGTCAGAAGATCTAAAGCAGTACAACTTTCAGTTATTCTATCGCAAGGGCACTGTCAATGCCAAAGCAGATATACTTTCAAGGTGCCCGGCGTTCACCTCAAAAGAAGGGGGTACAACTTCAGCAACAAACCAGATGCTGTTAGATAAAGAACAGTGGTTAGAAGTTGGCGCGATGAACATAGTAAATGAAGAATATGAGTTAGTTTAAAGATCAGCAATCGAAGTGGATTTACTATTACCGGAAGCTTGAGAAAGGATTAAGGAAAAAGCGATGCTAGACGAGAAGTATAGGGAGTTATGCAAACAAGAAACGAAGGAAGGAAATATCGACAAACATTTTTCGATAATGGACGAGTTACTGTGTTGGAAAAATAGGATCTACGTACCCGAGGGATTACATCGAAGGGTGATACAGTCAAAACACGATTCGAAGGTGGCAGGACATTTCGGTAGAGAACAAACGCTTGAGTTGCTCACCAGAAACTTCTATTGGACGAATATGGAACGCGATATAAGGAAGTATTGCAGCTAGTGCGATATATGCCAGAGGACGAAGACCCCTAGACATGCGAAGCATGGCCTTCTTCATCCCCTGGAATTAGCATGCAAACCATGGACACACATCAGCACGGAGTGTATTACGGACCTCCTGGAGTCAGAAGGAGCTACAATGATCTTGGTAGTGGTTGACCAGTTCACCAAGATGGCTCAGTTTATCCCTATAAAGAAGAAGGACTCCCCAACGGTAGCTCGAGTCTATTTGGAAAATGTATGGAAGTACCACGGATTTCCTGAAGATGTAGTTTCGGATAGGGATTCAACCTTTACCGGAAGCTTTTTTACAAATCTGAATAATTACTTATGAATTAAGCGAAGCATGTCCACAGCGTATCATCCTCAAACAGCTGGACAAACGGAACGCATCAACCAAGTAATCAAATCATATTTACGATCCTATTGCAACTATGAGCAAAACGATTGGGCGTCAATGTTAGCCATGGCAGAGTATGCCTACAATAATTCCAAGCATTCGGCAACTAAAATATCTCCCTTCTATGCGAATTATGGATTCGAACCGCGAACCACTTGGCCTACGGATATACAGTTTCGGAATCCAGCATCTGAGATGTACGGGCATTATATGACAGATGTGCATTGCAGGCTCAGAGAATGGTCAGCGAAGTCTGTCGAACTGATGAAAAAATATTATAATAAGAAGAGGAAGATAACAGAACCAATCAAAAAAGGGGAATTGGTTTTGCTCAATGGATGAAATACACGGGCAAAGCATCGTTGCAAGAGGTTGGAAGATAAGATGTTGGCGCCCTTCGAGGTTTTGTCGGTAGCAAGCAATAATCCGTATTGCAAGCTTAGACTACCGGACCACTGGAAGTTACACCCGGTATTTAACATCGATTTGCTTGAACGATTCAAAGGTACCGACCCGAAGAAACAAGTAATAATAATCGAAGCCGACGGAGAGGATTGGGTGATGGAATTGATAATAGCAAGTGGACTCTCGGACAACAATCCGAATCAACATGTGTTTTTGGTTAAGTGGCCAGATGATAAACAGGAGGAAAATAGTTGGGAAACATATGAGAATGTGGCAACACAAGGTAAGGAATTGTTGAAGGATTATTATGCGCGAAATCCGACGGTGAAAAGGGATGGAAGGTTTGGCAAGCAAGTCAGTGAGAAAAGAAAACGGAAAAGAACTTAAGGAATTATGAGATCGTAGGTGAAGCTAGGATTTTCTTTATTTTTAGTTTTTGGGAAAAAGATAGAAGCATTGATAAGGTCACCGAGCTTAGAGAAGGGGGTGATGTTAGGGGTTGTCCTTTAGCAGCGATAATGATACTTGGTTACAGTTACAAGATGCATGCATACACACGATACCTACACATGTACCATTCAAGTGGTCAGCAACATGCTCTTTAGCGGGAGTTTATGTTGGTTGCGAGAAGTGTGGGTACTTCTTTCACGCCCGGAAACTTTGCGGGACATGTGTGGTAATCGCGCATGGCAGTTGATAGTCAAGAATGCGATTAAGAGAACTCTTCTCCCCTACCCGTAACGGGCAAGGATTTGGAGAAGCACGTTCCGGTCGGTCGACCTTAGCATGACGTAACTGAGGGATTAATGACCTAGGCGTTGAGCCTAGAGCGAACACTACTCATTGGTTTGAGAAATATGGATCGCAATGAAACCTCGTATCGGATACGAGCTTACGCGTCAAAAATCTATGTTCGCATAGTATCGGTTGGTCGCCGATTAAATCTATGACGCAATTAAATCACTCATTTGCATCAGGGATTAAAAGGCGATAAGCATTATCAATTTTGATTGGTATAAGTTCCAACTACCGACTCGTACGATTGTAAGGATGTCTAAGTAAATGAAAGGATAAGCTGATATTGCACGACGGATGGCCTGATGGTAATCAGGAGCGTAATGCTTTCAAACCATGTTGCAAAGACTCGGCTACCTGAGGGTGTCGTGGTAAGTTATTATCGAACGTCAGAAGGGCGTTTGCAGAGATAACACTATCACACCTGAAGAAGAACAAAGGCAATAAAGAGCCAGTGTTGGTCGGAAGGATTTGGGGATCCTCAGCGAATAGATTCGCTTTCAGAGAACACCGAAGACGATCTTAAAATATTATTAAGAATTCTATCTATTCAAAATTACTTCCCTTATTCATACACGCGACTGGGCCTTATATCCCTGGACATCAGTACACACCAGCCGAGTATGCACTACAGAGAGTTGTCGAGAGTTTTGGCAATTTGCTTTTCGCACTGCCCGAGCACCATTTAACCCACACCTACGTTGTGGTTTACCGTTTCTGCGAACTAGAGAATATCAACTACCTGGTGTTGAGATATCTCAACATGGGAGCTTTACCCTTCGAGGAATTTTCCGAGGAGTGGTTGCACGACGGCGAGGTCTAATTTACGTCTACAACGGAGACGGCAATTGGCATCGGTTTGATCTGGGGAGATTGGAAGAAGTGGCACTAGAGTTAGTGCTACAGGAACAGATTGCTCTTGCAAGACGGGCAAGAGGTTGAGTCTTAGGATAAGACGAGGTGAGAAAGAGCAATAGATAGGCGGCTGTAGTTAGATTCAATAAAATACTGTATTAGTTATTGGGATCTAAACACCCCCGTAACAGCAACAAACTCAGTTTGAACCCATGTAACTTCAACTGTTGACACTCACCAAGGTTCCAACTCTATTCTCTGTCCTGGTTCTGCAAGAATCTTCAACAGACCAACAATTCTGTGCCACATGGTCACCACTCATATGTTGAAACTGGAAGAATAATGAACTACTTTCGGCGGAGTCAAATGCAGGGGCGATCATGATTAACCCATTTCTCAGTTTCCCATCTCCGGTCCTCAGAGGTTGCGAGCGATAGAACCATGTTAATCTCTCGAGTTCTTCAGGTGCATTTGGTTCAATTCTATGTATATTGGCATAAACCAACCTCCAATTCTTGCATCATGAGGTTACTTGGATACAAGCGCTACCATGTGTGAATTGGGGGCATGAAGAACCCATCCAATCCAGTGCACCTGACGCTTCCTAAATCACAGCAAAGAACTAGGATCAGCATGATAAATATGAACCACCGACATATCTTCAGGACTCTTTCCAGGTACCCCTCGAATTGTATCCTAGTCGACGGCATTTCACTGTGTTGCACTGTTTTCCTGTTATTCCATCGAACTTCATACTATATTTACCTCTATATACTTCTCTCTACTTTCCCAACTTCACTTCATCAAACATGGAACCTACAACTAGCCAGGTGAGGAATCACTCTTCACAGAAGAATGAAGAAGAGCTCCTTGAGAGAGCACATGCACGTGCATTGTAGAACACAGCCAATCTGCATTCCCAATCAGAAGTTTAAACTTCCAACCCAGCCTTCGTGTATAGTGTTGGAGATAACTAATGTCCAGGCTATGATTATCATAAATCAGAATGATGATGATACTGATTGGGAGATCAGGAATGACGAATGTGTAAACTCTCAAGAATCCACCGCATCATCCCATATCAAAAATGACGATTTGGACATCCAGCAGGAGGTCTCCCATCTGGTCCAGGCGCGCCGTGATAAAACAATACAAAGTACAAATGTTCCACTGGCAAAGAAACAGAGCCATGCCAATACTGTCATTGCACGTATTCCACTTCCAAATCTACGACATCCTGTCGGGGCCATTATATCACCAGTGCTGAAACGCGGATCGTCAGCCATCTATATAGCATGCGAGGCTAATGTTGTACAGGTGCACCTGCTTCCCAAGGGCAGTGAAGACTACAAGGTTCCTCAACCAAAGGCCAGTGGAGATGACAAAGTTTCTGAACACCAATTGGTTAATGTTTAGGTATCGAAATGGTTCCTAGAGGCAATCAGATTCACAAAGACTCCCTGTCCAATTGTTTCCAATCAGAAGTACTCAATAGTTGATGAAGCTTGGAAACTAGCCATTGAAGCCCAGGATCGTCAGGGGGCATTAGCCGGTGCTCCTGTAGGTACTCCATATGTTTGTTGGTTGCCTGGTGGTCTATCTCTTACAATCTATCCGCAATCCTGAGAAGCTCCATGTGTATCTTCTGTATTCTGCCCCTCATTTGGACTTATGATGATACTCAACCCCCAAAAATACATAGTTGAAAGTAATGATTAGTACCATTCAAAGGCGTTTGGCAGATGGAGCTTGTCAAACAATAGTCCGTAGTTACTGGTTGCACTTATGATCAGAGACTGATCTTCGAATCCAAATTAAGAAGCAGCTGTTTGACATTGCTTATCTCTCAAAGTTCAACGTTGCTAAGAAGTCCTGGTTCACACGGATCAAAGTGCTTGACTTACTATATAATCAGTTTGTCTTCACCGCCAATACCTTAGGGCGACATGCGACCACATCGCAGTTCTTTCAACCTCTAACACTGCAGACATCAGCGCTGGTGGCTGCAGCTATTTATTGTGTGTTCTCTAAGTATGCCACCCGAAATGAGATTACAGTTATGTTGTCTCAAGATGAATATCCAGGTAAGTTTTGCCCTTCTACAGTGATAGATTGCGTTACTGCAGAAGCCATTGTACTCATCAAATTCAAATTACACATGGTGGGGCTCTTTCATATCCTCCCATTGGTGCTCCTCTGCTATAATTGGTGCTCCTCAATTTCCGTCGGCCCTCCTCAACCCACGTCAGCCCTCCCCAGTCACCTTCAGGTCTCCACAATCTTGATCGGCCCTCCTCAGTCCCTGTCTGAGCTCCTCAATCCACGTCGGGGTTCAATAATCCCCACTAGCACTCCTCAATCTCTTTGGTGCTTCGCAGTCTGCATTGGTCCTTCGATATTTCATCCAGGACTCCACACTGCCATTTCTGCCCACGCTTCTCCTCTAGGATGAGCGCTGCTCTGCTGCATACGCGTTGTTCAATCCCCATGGGCGCTCCTTGGCCTGAATGTCCATCCCTTTATTTCATTCTGCACTCCTCCATCACTATCGGCACTCCCCTTGCCCACCTGGCACACGACATCAGGGAATTCCCCTTGCCTGGTGGCACAACTCTTTTTCCTCTGAATTCATCATATTGCCTTTCAAACTCCATTTTGATTCAGTGCAAGCTAACTACAATTGGAAACATTTTAGATAATACAAATCGAGCGAAACAACATTGGAATTGAATCTCACTCACTCAACAGGCCCGAATCATTAAGAATTATGCGGCGGGCCCCGAGCTTTTTTCTGCCATTGATGAAATTCGTAATCATGTGTTTGTTTGCCCTCATGACATTAGGGATTTAGTGGATAACATTGAGCGCATATTCAATTGAAATCATTACGATCGCTTAGTCGGGTAATTGTTTCGGCTTGAACTATTTTCATTTTTGAATTACTGACCATTTTCTTTAGTTCTTCCTTAATGTAGTAATGCAAGCAATAGAATGTTGAAGAGGTACTGGGTACAATAGGATGAGTTGGAAGTTGATAATGAACAATAATCGATGCATCATACGTGAAGGGTATTCATATGGCTCATGTACATCTGGAGAATCTCAGATGACGCCAGCATTCATTCCAATGAATATCCATAAGAACGCAGAAACTCTCACAGTTAGTTTGGTATTCCAGCATTGATTGGGTGACAGTCCCAGGTGCTCCCAAACTTCTTACAAACGCTCCCATGGTGCTCCCATAGCAGTCATCAGAGATCCCAGTTACTTTGAAAGCCGGCCGGAATGCCCTTCTAGGGTCTAGTCCTCTCCCGAAATTGATGCTTCTAAGTTTAACCTCTATATCATCTCAGACACTCCTAGAGGCTCCCAGAGACTACAATACATGTTGCTGATGAACTACACTCTTATCGAGTACTGAGAATGGGAGAAAGGGAATAACACGCAGCTCAAGTGTACTCATCGTGGTGCCTACAATCGAGCCTATAATGGTAGAGCCTACAATCGAGCCTATAATGGCAGAGCCTACAATCGAGCCTACAATCGCAGAGTCTACAATCGAGTCTACAACTGCTGGGCCTACAATCGAGCCTACAATCGGGCAAACAATCGAAACATCAACATCACGTATCGCAGACAAAACTATGATTCTCACAATCTGAGAATCAAGACTGTGGTACTGACGACTAGCTCATATGAACCCTACTGCCATGAAATCTCTAGTTGGCAGATATACACATGATGACTCTATGTGTACAATCTGCATCCAGGCCAAGCACAGGCAAAGGTTCATTACTGTGCCAGTCAAGCGTACTACGAAGCCCATTAACCATATACATTCGGATGTGTACAGTCCCGTCTCTACCCCGACATTTGGAGACAATTGATACAATATGCTATTCATCGGTGACTACATGACGTACACATCTGTAGGGCTGCTTCCAAATAAGAAATCTGAGACCTGCACCTCCGCCCACCAGTCATTTCAGTCCTGAGTGGACTCCATGGGATACAAGATCAAGCAAATCCTGTGCTATAATGGACGGGGAGAATACAACAATAACACCTTGCGATATGTCCTTGGGGCCCGCGATACAACATACGAGTCATGCCCTCCATACGAGCACCATAACAATGGTGTTTCCCAACGCATGATTCGTACAATCGCTAAAATGGCCCAGGCGATAATGATTGACTCCAAGGTTCCAGTTCTGTTCTGGGGAGAAGCAGTTAATACCACAGTCTACCTCCATCAGAGATCACTGAGTGAAGGCCTGAAAAGAACAAATGCCCGTAATGGCTATCAAGCACAGTACCCAATGCCACACAAAATGCTGCATCGAGTTGGAAAACCTACTCCCAATGCCCACAGTAATGATATATAGTATAAAGCTTCTCTGCACAACCTATGCCGATTCAGATGCTATACCAGCAGCCTCATCCCGGAAGTCCAGCGCCAAGGTGAAATCAGCCTGAGATAAATAGCCTGCATGATGGTATGCTACACACATATCTCAAAAACATTGTAGAGGTTATGTGATTCCAAATTCCAGAGAGTAAAAGCCCAATCAGAAATTGTCTGCAACGAAGAAAGGAATGCATTCATGTCATGTCATCATTAATGCAATGAGATTGACATGTTGCAATTGCCATAAGTTGCGGAATATGTCAAAGAACCAGATACCGGAGATAAGCCTCTCCAAGATAGTCACCCTGCACAGCTAGCTAAGAGATCCAAATCTCACACGCATAAACCTCCTGACGAGAAATCAGAAAAGGCCCACAGCTGACACCTCCGCCAATAGGACCAAACTGCGCAGAATTGGGTGCCACCTGCAGAAAACATCGCCCACAGCTGGCGCCTCCACATAGAGGAACAGACTGCCTGACACGCGGCTGAAGGAATTCAGAAATCATGCTAAGTACTGCCAGCAGCTCCAGCACTGACAATACGGAGTCGTGTCACAAGAAGCCAAGTTAAATACATGCAGAAGCATTAACGGCATGCGCAGCAGAGCCATTCACCTATGCAGACATTATGGAATGCCCTCAACAAGATTACTGGAAATGAGCCATGGAGGAAAAATGCACATCAATCGTGCTCAATAACACCATCTCCGCTCTCAACTCCTGGAAAACATGGCAACTGCACCTTAAGCTAATTTGCCCTAAGTGGGTTTACAAGACTAAACACAATCCTGACAGATCCACACAGTACAAAGCATGGCTAGGTATAAATAAATACGAACAGACGGACTTCAGTGAGACTTATGCTACGATTGAAAACCTAACTACTTTCCGGTATGTCATCTCTCTCATGGGGAAGTTCGGAACCGGGTGGAACATGGACCACTGAGATGCAGTTACTGACTTTCAAAATCCCAAAATCGATGATGACGATATCTAGATGACTGACATCAGCAAACAATAATTCCGTCCGGGTGGAATGGCACTGACAGAGCGAACGTGATCCGTCAGAGCCTACAGAGACATCCCAGTGGCCGTGTACTCCGGGCCACACATCAATACCATGCGTCGCGTTGCATAGTACCCTCCCATTGCCCTTTCACCGTTTCTTCTTGCTCTGTTGGTCTTCTGTTTTAAACAAACATAGTGGCGGTGAAGGGCAATTGTGATCATACGGCGGAATGGGTTGATTGGGCAAGTGCATGCATCGGGATTGCAATATGATGGGTGGCACTGCGAAAACCTCTCCTCGCATTCGTTCTACCTGCGCGCACAGTGCAATTCTCTCTTAATATTCCCTCTCTGACTTGAGGGAGTCGGTATCGTCATCAGAGGAGATTGGCATGGCTGGCAATTCTTGCAGCTCTACATTTACCCGCTCTAGTTAGCCCTCAGTCTCCATGTCTGCCTCTGACAATTCCGTCTGAAACCGCAAAGCAACGGCACAAGAGACATCATCTACCCCTGAGGTTTGTTTAACAATACCTTTCCATATACCGTTTCTCTTCTGCATCCCATCCCTTTCCCCTTCCCATCCTCAGTCGCCTTCCCATTGCCCTTCCCAGCCCATGTACCCTTCCCCTTCCCGGTCCCTTTCTCACTACCCTGCATGGCCTCCTGACTCTGGCCATCATCATTACCATTGCCATCGCAAGGACGGCTCCTTTCAGTGCTCGGCACTCTGGTATCCGCCCAGTTTTTATTATCATCATCATCGTCGTCGATTAACTCATCGCAGTTCAGGGGCCTAACCACCAGGAAGTCATCTGGTGTGTACTGCCAGCAGCTTGGCAGCTCAATCTTTGCTCTGAGATCATCGCTACCATACCAAGAGAAATGCTCACCAGTGTGTTTAATCTTGCCCAAGCTGGTTGTCTAGGGATTGCCGCGATCGACTTGATCCCCAAAGGCTGGGGGGTTGTCCCACCTCCAACTGTTCATTTGGTCGTGCGTTTTGTCAAACAATTGCCCCATATATGAGCGGAAGGCACCCCACCACTCCTGAAAAGGCGAACTCTTGCTCCTGAAGTGTGGCTACGTCAGTTGAAATTGTGAAAAATCGCGAGTCATGACTGGATCCAGAAAGATTGTATCACAAAACAGGTCCCATTTCTTGTCGTCCATTGCGCCGCAAGCAGCGTATATCCATATGAGTCCATGGATGTGTTCCAAAATCAGTTCCTTTATTTGGTCCCGATCCAACTATAGGCGTCAATTTATTACCGATGTCAGCATCTTTGCCCTAATCTTCCCCTATCCTTTGCTGCTGCCCTTTGGTGACATCACTGTGAGTTAAATATCATTCTACATCTGAAACATTAGCATCATGATATAATTCCATGTAGCGGATGGAGGCCCAGAGGGAAAGTTAGCAAAAGTACAAAGTTGTATAGGTTATCAGGTGTGTTTTGGAACAAGAGGCGCTGTATTGTGCAAGTCATGTGATGTCAAGATCAGGATGGTGTCGGTGGGTATAATACAGAAGGAAAAGAGAAACGAGGTGTAGGCAGGAACAAGGGATATATATGCTTGAGTTCCGGCAATTTCTTGGTTCAACTTGTGAGCTTTGTTGGTTAGCAAACACAAAACGGCCCAGTCTTCATCTTGCAGAACCACTAAGCACCTCGTCAATGACAACCCTTGAGAAGAGATTCAGTGCTCACAGAGAGGACAGTGTATGATGCCCGGCATTGTTTTTGCATCACATCCCAATTTTACCACTCAGACCTCGCGCATCTTGGAGCAAACTGAGTTGTTCCCAGGTTGTCCCAACTGTGCAAGCATCCAACACGACTACCAACACCTAGCAGTGGACAGAGCACATGCAACTGATGTGATAGGATAGAGAATACATCATGGTTCGCTTTGCGATACTTCTAGCTCTGCCAATGGGAGATTTCCATCAGGACGCAGAACATATACACAATCGATAGTTCAAAGTATTGTGCCAAGAACGGGTACAATACTTTGTGAATTGCGCCAAGAAGGCATAAAGACCCTTCAAGCAGTGAAAATATACCTTCAGACGTTGCTGTAACAGTCAATATCAATTCTGAGTTTAATCTGAGTTTAATGTGATGGCAGTTGACCCCATAATTGAATGATTTTCAAGAGATCTCATCTCTGAGTGTCGTCACAGGCAAGAGTGATTTAGAGTCCTGTGCGGTATACACTGCGCCTCCCTGCTTTTTCGAATCACTCCTTGGTTGCTTCAATAGGAGTCTACCTTCTCTGCTGTTGCATATGCATGCAGAGCAGATTATTCCTAAATTCGCAACGTCGAACATCTATATCAGACGATGCCTTCCGAAATCCCTCCCCCCAGCATGACTCCGGTCATCAGAATTGTTCAGTAACGCCCAAAGTGTAGTCCTGTGGGGACTTCTCAGCTTCTCCCTGCGAAGAGACGGGTGTCTGCACTGGCTTGCGAGAGCAATTCCTCTCAAGAAGGGAGTTCCGTAGCCACTACAATCCCTGGTCAGAACGCCACACCCTCATCTTCGCTGCACAATTCTAGCGTGGCAGATATCACTCAACTCGTGACTTCTACCCAGTCCACTACACAGCGACGGTCAATCATTATACCAACCGCCATGCTGGGTACAATCAGTCGTAGCACACCAGCACGCAGAGGAATCTCACAGACAGACTCGAGGTGTCCCATTGTATCCGCCTCGCATCGGGCATTGCTAGCACTCCCACTCCTCTCCATGGTCATGAAAACCTGCCTACCCCCATCATTAATCCAGAGGCCCGCACGACCATTACTATTCTACTGAAAACGCGAGCTACACACAGAATTCAGAGACAGAGGCAGGGGCAAATGCAACCACAGGCGGAGTCTACACCTCAATCAGTGGTCACTGGCAGTCGCAGCATCCATCAATTTGGCTAGTCCGATATGCCGCATGTTGTATTTGCAATTGGCAGACCCATGAAGCTCAATATATGGAACAGATGGCCATTTATGAGTGCAAGCGACTTGGAGATGGTATGTTATGCAACATGATGAGCTGTGAAAGCTTTAGCTGACACCCAACACTGGCAGATAATAGATAAGTACTGGAACACTGCGATGCAGCGAAACAACATTTGGTCCATAGCATTTCAAGCATGCACAAAGGAGATCGTGAAACAGGTATGCTGAAACAACAGCCCACGTTGGATATTACACCCTCAATCCGGTACCAGGTTCGAGCACAAGTCGACAAAGTTTAATTCCATTCTATTCAATCAGCCAGGGACCATATAGCAGAGCTTTATGATCTCCACCACATTGAATCCAACGCAGAGCGTTTGGAATTCATTGATTCCCTTCTGTCCGACAATAAGTACCTTTTTCCTGCGGCAGAGCGTGTGAAAGGAGGTGTACGCGGTCCAAATCCAACCCAGACAGTATCGAATGCTGCTAACGAATGGCAAGCATTCACTTTACATCCTGGTGGAAGCAATCCCCGGGTTTATCTACATCAAATTTTACCATCGGGCCAATAACCGCAGTAAGTACACAGATGGATTTTATAATTCCATGATTGACGACAATGACAGACATATACCGTTCCCACTGATCATGTTTAGCTGCACCGCTTTGCGCCACGCTGGGTGTTAGCAACAGTTCCAACCCGCTAGAACGGTTCCGGGTTAGGGTTGGAACCGGAACCAAACTGTGGCAACAGTTTTACCGTATGAAAAACCCAGACCGTTGGCATGTTGGCCAGTTTCCACCTCTACCCCCGGCCATTGCAAGCCCAGATATCTCACTCCAATTAAGTATTTCAGTTCTGATTGTATCATGACATGATCAGTATGTGGATTGTGCAGTTGTGGCCGCTCCTTCACCTCATGTTGTTATAATTCTGATCCGACCATTATACGTTGAGTCGCTATCGAAAACCCACTGATTTCGCGTAGAATGTGCCTTTATTTCACAGCCACTCAACGAATATCAGTCGGATCGCAAATCTGAAAGCGGGATGTGAAAGAGCAACTAGTGCTGTACAATCTACGTACCAATCATGTCATGATACGATCAGAACTCAAATACTTAACTTGAGTAAAACTTGCAGGAACCGTAATATGAAACCGTGGTGCGGGTACAACCCTGCCAAATAACCGCAGGTTTTTGTCCGGTCCTGGTAACAACCCCACCAAGACAGAGGGGTTCAGGTTTTTGGCCTGGTTTGAAACCGAACCGAACTGAACCGCCCGCCAAACACCGGACCACTGGCGGGTTACCCGGACCCGTTGCTTATACTAGCCATGCTCTCCTGGAGTTGATAAAGATCAAAGGTGTTCATTCGAAAGCTTCCAAGTCAAAGCTGAAAGCGTACAGACCTGATTGCTCCAACTACTTCAACAACAAGAGTGATGGTGGTAAGAACGCATCCTGCTGCGCGCTATTGGGTCACAACTTGTCAACTTCACCTGGCGTTGCAGACACATACAAATTCTTCATGTAAACCTGGAATACACTACCAGAAAGCTACCCACAGAGTGTGTATAAACATACTCTTGCGACAGTCAAGCGTCAGATACAACTGGCGGATAACCCGACGCCTGCCGAGGTCACCACCTGGGAAGCAGAGCGTGTTGCCAATGCTATTCTTCTTGACTATTTGACCTCAGAGGTGGCGCTTGAGGAGCCTGAGATCAGAAGCACTGACCCAATCATCCCAATGGACAACAAGTGTACGGATGAAGAACTGCATTTCGGGATAGCAGTGGGCTGCAAGGATTACAACGATGAAGGTGACGAAATCGATAAGTGCGATGCCATCCCCACCGCCACCAAGCGATAAAAGACCGCAATTGAACTAGAGAGGTTTAACCTGGGAACCAGTAATGTGGACCGGTATGAGGGGGACGATGGTGACGATGCGGATGCGAATGAAGAGGCAGAAGCATCCCAAGTCGATGATGGAATAACGCAGACTTTGGAGGACTGAGGGTATAGTCATACAGTGTAAAGATTGGACAGTATATTTCGGACCTGTAAAATACGATACTGGCAAAGCACATGCAACGGCAAGCAATGTATACGAAGCGAAGACTATATTGTCATATGTAACAAGATCTCAATGTTAAACATAGATGGGAGAGTGCGGCATACGATAAATAGCAACAGCGAAGAGGCAATATGTGGCACTCGGCCGGTGAATGGTATAAACAGCGCTGGGCCTTGGGTAAATGGCTACAACATAAGTGGAGCCCCTGCGAAGAGTGCAACACACAGGTCGTTCTGATGGTCTGTATACGTCACCAAAGTCCGGACTCAAAGTCAACGAAGCCTCAGGCCAGGGCGGCGAGCATAATATACAACGCAAAGCATCGTAACAATACGTGACTTGGTATAATTGCCGCCGTAAGGGAGGTATCGAACGCGACGGGTCGCATCTAATTCAATGTCAGAGCGTACGAGGTTCCTTCAGAGCCGTCAGGGCTGTCAGAAACACCCGGGGGTTTCTGACGAAAACTAGGTTTGTTGCTGATGCTACCAGATGGATGGCCAGAAGGCCCCAATGCCCCAAGGATTGGCGTCAGACTCAGGATACCTCTTTATGGTCTTAAACAAGCTCCGTGGTTCTGGCATGACAATATCAATGCCTTTCTACTCTCTCTTGAGTTCACTCAATCCATTGCCGATCCAAACCTCTATCTTTGCAGTGACGGCATTCCGATACTGCTGTATGTCAACGATATTTCCATGTCATATCCGGAGGCCGCCGCCAAAGCTGCAATCGAAGTCAAAGCGACACTCTCTGAAAAATACAGGATAATGAATATCGGTCTGGCATGCCAATTCCTTCGCATTGAGATACACCGCAATCGTACTGGGGTCAGTCATGGACTGAAAGCCAATATCACCACAATCCTGAGCAGATTCGGCATGGAGGATACGCATGGTGTCACGATGCCCATGGATCCCAATATAAAATTTGACAATGCCAAGGATCGGGGGGAGAAGGAATTAGAAGATATCACAGACTATCAATTGTCATGGGATCACTAATGTACGCAGCACTTGCCACTTGCCCAGATATCTCGTATGCAGTTGCTACTCTTTCTTGTTACAATTCGCAGCCATTCACCAGCCCTATAACCACTGCAAAGCGAGTCTTTTAGTATCTCAAATCAACAACTGATTTTCAACTACACTTTAACGGCAATGGCATTGGCATCGACATCGGCAATAGTCTCATAGGATATTCAGATTCTGAGAGGCCCAATGACAGCGCGGACCACAAGTCTCAGGGAGGTCATGTTTTCCTTGGCCGCAATGGAGCTATCTCGTGGCGATCTGGAAAGCAAAGTCTTATTGACATGTCAACTCTCGAGGCCGAATTCATCGCCTGCTCGGAGGCCGCTAGGGAATCGAAATGGTTACTTTACTTGCAAATAGATATTCACAGTTCTCAGAAGGGCTTACCACCGCTGCCAATCAACTGCCACAATCAGCGTGCTCCCACTCTAATCACAACAGGAATCATCAAAGCTCGAACTAAACACATCCACGTTTGCTATCTCACCAGTCGAGATCTGCATAAACGACGAATAGTCAATGACCCCTACATTCACACAGACTAAAATGTAGCAGATATACTCACGAAAGCACTTACTAAAGATTAGCATATGAAGTTTACGAAAGCAATGGGTTTATGGTAATGGAGGTCAATTTAAAGTTGTTGGAATACGGATTTCTTTTTTTATATGGATGGCCATCCTCAGGCTACAGTAGTACTCTTTCCCTGCTCACATGCCACGCAGGGTTTTAAGGAGGCTACTATGGGAATCACAATTTGTTTCTTTGTTTGTTTGTTTGTTTGTTTTCTTGCTCCACGGAGCGTAGCAAGAGGGGTGAGTGTTGCATATATGGTTTATCTCCCTGTCGTATGGCTTCAGTTGAATGATGCATAATCTCTCTGAGATGATGGTCATTCCAGATTCAGCTGGAGATGCCAGACTCAGCTGGAGATACGGGACTCAGCTGGAGATGCCAGCTGAGTGCGCATGCATGCGTACAAGACATACTCCGAATACCGTATATATAAGAGCACGAATGTACCTGTACTTAAGAATACAAGCTTCTAGCAATCAGTACATTTCAACAACTCTTGTTGTATTTGTACCTGCATCGTGAGCCTCACTGCTCAGGTCCGTTTGATATGCGGTTGGTGTATGAAGATATGCCTCAAGAGAGCGGCTCATATCAGTGCAGAGCGGCTCATATCAGAGTGGCTCATATCAGTGCAAACGGATAAGCAAACGGAGATAGATATGGAAACGAATATGGATGTGGATATAGGAGACAAGTCTGTATATATACGGGCCTTCTGGCCTCGAGAGATCAGTCAATCAACAAGTCTTAGAAGCATCCAAAGTAACAACTCTCCATCTCGTGTTTATAACAGCATGCATTTTCGCTTAGATATCTTTTGCACGATAGACAATTCAACTTTTTGTGCAAAGTTATCACAAGGCCGGCCACGAAATTCTTGACCCAGGCCAGCCGCAGATCTGCCAGACTTGACCTAGCCGGTCTGTAGATATCTGGCGGCCGGTGCTGCAGGGGTTGGATTGTGGTAGACCATGTGCGGCATTCATAAAATGCATGACTAAAGCAGATAGTGTACCCGCTCATAGAATTAGGTGCCAACGTGAAGGTGCCGCCGTATATATTCAGATATACGAGAGTAACTGACGATCGACATACATAAGCTCTCCCGGAAAATACGAGATGGCATGCGCATGTGCGGTAAAGCATGCTTTTATAACTTGTGACACTTAACCATATCTGTCTTTCTATGTTGCTACAGCTGAAACCTCAAAACCGCTCTGGTGGGATCCCAAAGAAGTAGGCAGGCGAGACGACCTCCAACTTCTCCCCAATCGACAAGCCAGATCTATCCTGGGCGCGCTGCCCACGACCCCACGGGGAGCATTAATGAGAGACTCAGGGCTTACACCCGAGCCCGTAATCTTAGACTCCAGACAACAGCGATTCGCAGCGAGACTAGCAAACGCGTGCAGCAACAAGTTAAGGAAGCTTCACCAAAACCCGTCTTCCGGGACGCTGGTATGCAGAGCAGTGAAGAAAGAGCACGAGCATGGCCGGACAACCGAAGGCATGAGCTCGCCGGCCCGGGCGAAGAGTCAGTGGTCAGAACCGTCATACTGGACGACCCCACTGCAGTCAAGAGAGCCGCGCAGCGCTGGGCAAGAGAGAAAGAGGCCAAAGGAGGAGCGGGAGTCTGGATGTGGTGGACAGACGGATCGCGCTCAGACGACGGCCGAGTGGGAGCCGCAGCAGTATGCAAGCACAGCGACGAGTGGAGGTCCCGCCGCAGCTATCGAGGCACGGGACGTATGGAGGTCTTTGACACCGAACTATGGGCGATCGGACTCGCGCTCGAGGTGAAGATCGAGAAGAGAGAAACACTGCAAAGACATGGGGTAAAGACGGTGGCGGTCATTAGCGATTCACAAGCCGCCATTCGACGGACAGTACATCTGGAGCCAGGCCCTGGACAGCTGCTAGTAAGACGGATCAATTGAAGGGCACAGAGTCTCCTCTCCCACGGCATCAAAACGGAGGTTCACTGGGTTCCGGGACATTCCGGTATCCCCGGGAACGAAGAAGCAGACCGCCAGGCGAACGTAGCCCATGATGCAATTGGGGACACGGTGATAGAGCAGCTGTACACCTCAGCCTCGAATATGGCCAGACGGATCTCCGAGGAAAGGTCAGCAGCCAAGGCAAGGTGGGAGGCCGACAAATGCAGCAAGCACTTCAGCTATAGGCTGAAGGGCAAGGCAGGGACCAAAAGACATATTCCGATGACAAGCGTGGAGTCATTAGCTGCGAGGTTTTATCGACTAAAATCTGGGCATGCGCCCACCGGAGTTTACCTAAAACGATTCGGTCACCGAGAGGACGACAAGTGCTGGTGGTGTAAAGGGACAGTGGCCCAGACGCGGGAGCACCTCTTCCGCCACTGCAGCAGGTGGAGAGACCAGCAGAGCGCGCTTTGGAAAGTGGTGGGAAAGGCCAAGGGCTGGAAAGCAGGCAGATGCCGACATGTGCAGGTCTCTGAGCTGTTTTCCATGGAAGAGTGTGATCAAGCGGTGGTGGACTTCCTGGCGGCTACTGAAGTCGGGAAGTTCCCGCCCAAATGAATGGAGGGATGGAGCGGGCACAGAGGCTGACTCAGGTGCGTGGAGCGGCGGCAGCGGGCTTATATCTTTTCTTTTCCTTTCTTTTCTGTTCTGGTCTTTCTTTTAGCTTTCATTTATCAGCGGGGATGAAGGGTAGCGGAGGGGAGCTCCGCCATCTAGCCGGCTACCCCGGAGGCAGAGGGGATATCAGGTCCTGTCATACTCTAATAAGAGTGCATACAGTATGAATAAACAACAAACAACAAAACAACAACAAACCTCAAAACCAGAACCCACAGATTGCGACACTAGTTCACCGAGAACTTTAGTATCCACTTTCCCCCTACCCTGGGGGTGAGTATTCATGTGGTACTGGCGCCAGTAAAATAGTCTGACTTTATTCTGACCAAAAGTGAAGTCATCATAGCGACTGTAACCCGTTTTGATTCAGAGGATACAGAGTTCAAAATTCAAGTGATGACCGACAAAGCCACTTGAAATAACAGGTTGTTGTGTTAATAGATAAGTATCAGCTGTGTCTGCTAACAACCGGATGGAGTCGCGCCGAGATTCGCTTATGACAATTCCAGTAAGGTTCACTCTGTAGCTGAAGGCACCAAAGGACCAAGGCAAAGCGTACGCGAGGGATCAGGTGCACTTAAAAGGTCACCTGAGACCAAAAGCGCCTAAACTCGAACCTTAAGCGGACGGGTCAGGTGCCTCCTTGCAGGTATGCATGTAAACCGCACATTTACTAACGACAGGTTGAGGTATGCCGCGTGGGCAGATGTCATTAATATGACTATCAATATTTACCTGCCATTGCGCCAAAACATCGTCTCTGGCACGTCCATCTTCATTCCGCACCGGTTTTCAGCCCGCTTATTATCATTCGCAGTGAAGCGGACCATCCGGGACATGGTTTCATCAAAACGATCTATAACTCGCACTTCTTGTAGTCGTACTTGACAACTACAACTTCTACTTTACAAATAAGTCGACCCGTTGTAAAGTAGGCATTTGAACATGGGACGGATCCATTTGATAACTGTATTCCCAACGGGCCCCGCCAAGCCTTTGCTAAAAGCGCGGCCCACCTCATACGGCCCAGGCGCCTTATTAGGGGTGTGGGCAGCGGGGCACCTTGTAAATCCCGGTTTTTTTTTCAAAATTGCAAATTACTCAACAACCACACAATGGAGAGAATATCAGAGAGAGCAGTATAATAGACAACTCCAAGTCCTACATGTCAATCCAAAAATCAAGTCAAATGGTGCAATTTTGAGTAAGATGAAAATGTGAGTGAGAGTCTATGAAGCTGGCGGATTTTTGCCCACCTCCTAATCCCCCCTGTTTTATTACCAATTGTAAATGGAATTCACTGGTAATACTATTAGAGCATATACAGTATGCTAGCTATCAATTAATGTCAGTCTTGGCAGATTTGGGCTGGTGGTTGCTGAGATAGGTACTAGTTCTGAGTTGCTGAGGTGGGAGACCCTCTACAGTACCATAACTCAGGTAATTTTTGCCCAAGTGACATTTCATTGTCCCTAGACACTGCGAAGCTACACCCAAGTAGCCTTATAGCATGCTGAAGAGACTCAGGCAGCAAGGGAAATGAATTCCAACCGCAAGTGGTGGAGAAATCATCTGAGGTAGGTAGCTCTCCTTTTCCTTATTCTCCCTTAGCAGTCAACCCATAAGTGTGCCAATTCTTGGTTAAATTGAAAGCTGTTTTACATCGACTAGTGATACAGTATACAGATGGGTTTGGAATTATCGTTGGCTTGATACTGGTTGTACACTGGTCAGTCTCTATGTTTGAGTCACAAGCTGTCACTCATCACAGATGTAATTTACACTGTTGCATGTGTACCTGCATCGTGAGCCTCACAGCTCAGATCCGTTTCATATGCAGTTGGTGTATGAAGATATGCCTCAGGAGAGCGGCTCGTATCAGTACAGAACGGCTCATATCAGTGCAAATGGATGAGCAAACGGAGATAGATATGGAGATGAATATGGAGACGAATACGGCGGAGGATATGGGAGACAAGTCTGTATATCTACGGGCCTTCTGGCCTCGAGAGATCAGTCAATCAACCAGTCTAAGAAGCATTCAAAGTAACATACAGTCAGATAGAAAAGATTTACCGGACGGTGTATGACATGTATCTAAGTGCCAGGTAGAAAAGATTTTACCTGATGGTATACAACATGTATCTAAGCATCAGGTAGAAATAATTTACCTGACGCAAAATACCAGCTGTGCTAAGCAGTGCTTAGCAGCATCAACAGTGCTAAGTATAGTCTAAGCCACTGTAATTAATCTACAACCACTCCTTGAATATTAGAGAAAACTAAAAGAGAAGACAAGCAAGTGAAAGAACATCTTGTTAACTACAATTCATATATAAATAATATTCTGGTCAAAGTAAAACTCATGGAGTTAATTGAGCTCAAAGTTGGATAGATGTGGGAGCAGGGAGCTGAGGGTGGGTGTGGCTACAAGGTGCCCCGCTAGTGGCTTGTTAGTGGCTTGTTTGGTGTGGGCACTGGAAGCCCCCACATGCCTACTAAGGCGCCTGGGCCGTATGCATGAAGCGGTGCAGCCGGCCTGCCCTTCTCCACACACTCCTTGATACAGTGAGCGATTTAGTAATTTCCTTCACAACGGAGTCCGAGTATATACCCTTCAATTCAATTCAGTTAAAACCAGTACAAACAGTTTAACTAGTTCCAACTGGTTTACTAAACTGGTTTCGCATGCAGTGCAGTTTCAATTCTTAAACAGTTGGTATAAACAGTATAGTGCAGTTTGGTGCCGATTTCCCAAGCAGTTTCCACCGTTGGGAGGTCTGATATCTACACACCATGGGGAGCCTGCCAAACTATTTGTTTTACAATTGTAGGAGGCAAATGTAGTCTTCCCTTGACCATATTTCACTACTGGCAATTCCCGCTGCTTTCTAAAACCAATGATTCCACCAGTCCGGACCCGGTCTGGGGTAGGGCTCAGTCCGGTCCGGTCCAACCGGAAGGTCGGACTGGACTGGGCCCCAGACTGGCAGTCTTGGACTGAACGGGCTTGGTCTGGACCGGTCCAAACAGGATAGTATTTATCAATTTCAAAGTAGATCGAAAACTAAAGAAGTGAGATGGTAAGCCCTGAAATCCTAACCCAGACACAACGTCATTTCATAACAACTGCCCGCTGCTAGCAATCACCACCACAAGAAACCCAACTCACCCCCCCACTGCAAGCAAGCACCACCATGAGGAACCCAACCATACCAAACGAAACTAATAGATGTGCATACCAGTGAATTCAACCGTCCCGTCCGTCCGGGAACTACTCAGGACGGGACGGGATAGTGAAATTCGGGATGGCAAGTGGTGAGTAGTGGAGAGTGGTGACTGGCGGATGGCAAGTGAGCAATCGTTTATGAGTCTATTCGGTGACTGAGTATATTGTTGAGAGCAAAAGAGAAAGATCAAAGAAGCTCAATTGTCTATTGATACAAGAGAAGGGAAACACTGAACTTATATACAGAGAAAAGACCATACTCGGCAGAGCCGAGTATCACAACCGGAGCCCAAAGCCGAGTACCAGTGCCGGGGCTAGGCCTGCTCCTCGCCATGGGGGCAGGCGAGGCCCATGGGGGCTACAAGCCACCGGCCTCATACCCGCAGCTTAGACCGATGAGGGCTGTAAGCCCCCGAACGCCACCGAAGCCACCAGGCCAAATCTCATGCCAACATATATCAGAGTGGTAAGTAGTGAGTGGCGAGTGGCGTGGCAAGGGATTAGTGGCGGATGGCAAGTGGCGGATGGCAAGTGAGCAATCGTTCATGAGTCTATTCAGTGACTCAGTAGATCAAAGTGGTGAGTGGTGAGTGGCAAGTGGTGAGGGGTGAGGTGTGCATGGCTACTTGCGAATGACTAGTGAGCAATCATTTATGAGTCTATTTGTTGACTCAGTATATAAGTAACTCCCAGCGTATTCAGGCCGATTCGGCCCGAGTGGACTGGTCCAAAGCAGTCCAGGCCAGTTCAGTCCAGGTTCAGAAAAATTGGGGATTGGTTCGACCCCGGTCCAAAAATTACTCGGACTGGATTGGACTGGACTTGGACGGACCCGGTCCGGACTGGTCCATTGCTGGACTGGTGGAATCATTGTCTAAAACTCAACACCATTAACAAAAATCTCGTGATGTTTTTGGATACATATTACAATGTATCATCGCAAGTATGTATCTGGAAAATGTAACTGGGAATGTGTCACCACCGATATGTATCCAGGAAATGTACCAGATAATGTACCTTCGTAGATATGTATCTAGGAAGTGTATCAGATAATGTATCATTGTGGATATGTATTTGAGAAATGTATCAGAAATGCATCACCACTGGGATATATGTATCTGTTTAATGTATCCATGAAGCTGAAATTTGTATGGCGATGTATCTGAAAATGTATCTGTAGATACATTTTCGGATCTCTTAGAGCCTGCAGATATGGCTTAATTACACGACAGAATTGAAGTACACTCTGTTATGATAGTTCTAGAGTCCGATGCTAAACAATCATAATATTCAAAATGCAATACAAACAGTCCAAGTTTCGTCCGAAGCTTGCTTCATATTAGTGTCCAAACATTAGTTAACAGCCGACAATTGATACGGGGAAGAAACGGAGTGTTACCCAATGCCTGTCAAATCAAGTCATTGGGCTGATAGCACTAGATTCACTACCGTCTAATTCCCCTCTTTTGCTCTCGTCGAATTCCCCTGCTTGCTGCTCGTCGAATCCCTCTTTTTCCCTCTCGTTGAATTCCTTTATTTTCCTCTTAAGACTACCATCACAATTAGGTAATCAATCGGAGCATGCGTTAAGACTCAAAAAGAACTTACATGCTTTTGATCGAGTCAAAGTTCTTATTAGCATTCACCAATAGGCAGATGTCAAATACGACTTACCGTCTAGAATTTGAGAATATGTCTCAAATTAGCGACGTGCAACTTCACAAACAGTAATTCGGACGAAAACCCACATTCTATAAAACCAACTTAGCCTCTGCAAGCTGGTCAAATAATGCCAACAAAGAGGGAGCTTACACGCTATGAATCATAGTAAAGACGGACGTCAAATTAGCATGGAATTTATCATAGGAATAGATTGAATTAACTTTCTACAAAGATGAAGTGTGAAACAATGTTAGTCACCAATAGCTCAGCGAATCATTTAAGCGAACTTACTCCCTATAAGACATAGCCACCGCTTTGCATTAGCAATAAATGACAACGATAGTTAATAATACTAAACTCGAAAAAACATACATGCTGTTAAATTATGAGATCGGAATCATATTAGCATGCTGCATGCAACGAGAATGAGAGAGCTATAAGGGTTATGAACTCACTCCCTGTCAGCCAAAGCCATCGGCTCCTGTTAGCAACTGGACATACGAAAGCGGTAAAGGGTTATAATGCAGAAACTCACTTGCTGTGCAGGGGAAATATCAGGTAGTGTTAGTAACGAGCTGTAGTGGTAGCAATAGCATCTAGAGTAAACGCACGGGCTGTTCGATCGAGAAAAAAACAAAAGCCTCTCATTTAGCAGCCACCTACAGCTAAGAGTAATCACAGACAGACTCACTAGCTGTTGGACCAAGCAATCCAGCGGTCATTAGCAATCTCATACAGCGGAAAACAAAAGCCAAGAGAAGACTGACTGTTCATCCTCGCTATCCACCACGCTCTTGTTAACAGATTAAAACAGAGAAGAAGAATGAAAAAGCTCACAAACTAACAAGTCAAATTAGCTATATTAGCACATACCATACAAAGTAAGTGGGGCAAGATGTATCATACCGCCTAGCCGATAAAGAGGCAAAAAGATATTTAGCAAACAGTCACCTCAGAGCAGGAACATGACAAGCAGACTCACTCCCTATCAATCAAGACATCGAGTACTCTTTAGAAACAAACTATAAACTTAGATACAGAGACTCACCCTCTGTCAGAGCAGGGGCAGTCGTCAGCAGCAGGCCTCAGGCAGTAGGCCGCACACGTGGATCCAGAGACTCACAATCTATCAGAGTAGGCCACATCGGGCAGTCGTCAGCAACAAGCCCCAGGCAGCAGGCCGCACACGTGGATCCAGAGACTCACAATCTATCAGAGCAGGCCACATCGGGCAGTGGTCAGCAGCAGGCCTCAGGCAGTAGGCCGCAAACGTGGATCCAGAGACTCACCCTCTATCAGAGCAGGCCACATCGGGCAGTCGTCAGCAGCAGGCCTCAGGCAGCAGGCCGCACACGTGGATCCAGAGACTCACAAACTATCAGAGCAGGCCACATCGGGCAGTCGTCAGCAGCAGGCCCCAGGCAGCAGGCCCCAGACAGCAGGCCGCACACGTGGACCCAAAGACTCACAATCTATCAGAGCAGGCCACATCGGGCAGTCGTCAGCAGCGGGCCTCAGGTAACAGGCCGCACACGTGGATCCAGAGACTCACCCTCTATCAGAGCAGGGGCAGTCTTCAGCAGCAGGCCTCAGGCAGCAGGCCGCACACGTGGATCCAGAGACTCACAATCTATCAGAGTAGGCCACATCGGGCAGTCGTCAGCAGCAGGCCTCAGGCAGCGGGCCGCACACGTAGATCCAGAGACTCACCCTCTATCAGAGCAGGCCACATCGGGCAGTCGTCAGCAGCAGGCCTCAGGCAGCAGGCCGCACACGTGGATCCAGAGACTCACAATCTATCAGAGCAGGCCACATCGGGCAGTCGTCAGCAGCAGGCCTCAGGCAGCAGGCCACACACGTGGATCCAGAGACTCACCGTCTATCAGAGCAGGCCACATCGGGCAGTCGTCAGCAGCAGGCCTCAGGCAGTAGGCCGCACACGTGGATCCAGAGACTCACCGTCTATCAGAGCAGGCCACATTGGGCAGTCGTCAGCAGCAGGCCTCAGGCAGCAGGCCGCACACGTGGATCCAGAGACTCACAATCTATCAGAGCAGGCCACATCGGGCAGTCGTCAGCAGCAGGCCTCAGGCAGCAGGCCGCAAACGTGGATCCAGAGACTCACAATCTATCAGAGCAGGCCACATCGGGCAGTCGTCAGCAGCAGGCCTCAGGCAGCAGGCCGCACACGTGGATCCAGAGACTCACAAACTATCAGAGCGGGCCACATTGGGCAGTCGTCAGCAGCAGGCCTCAGGTAGCGGGCCACACACGTGGATCCAGAGACTCACCCTCTATCAGAGCAGGCCACATTGGGCAGTCGTCAGCAGCAGGCCTCAGGCAGCAGGCCGCACACGTGGATCCAGAGACTCACAATCTATCATAGCAGGCCACATCGGGCAGTCGTCAGCAGCAGGCCTCAGGCAGCAGGCCGCACACGTGGATCCAGAGACTCACTGACTATCAGAGCAGGGGCAGTCGTCAGCAGCAGGCCTCAGGCAGTAGGCCGCACACGTGGATCCAGAGACTCACACTCTATCAGAGCAGGCCACATCGGGCAGTCGTCAGCAGCAGGCCTCAGGCAGCAGGCCACACACGTGGATCCAGAGACTCACAATCTATCAGAGTAGGCCACATCGGGCAGTCGTCAGCAGTAGGCCTCAGGCAGCAGGCCGCACACGTGGATCCAGAGACTCACAACCTATCAGAGCAGGCCACATCGGGCAGTCTTCAGCAGCAGGCCTCAGGCAGCAGGCCGCAAACGTGGATCCAGAGACTCACAATCTATCAGAGCAGGCCACATCGGGCAGTCGTCAGCAGCAGGCCTCAGGCAGCAGGCCGCACACGTGGATCCAGAGACTCACCCTCTATCAGAGCAGGCCACATCGGGAAGTCGTCAGCAGCAGGCCTCAGGCAGCAGGCCGCACATGTGGATCCACAGACTCACCCTCTATCAGAGCAGGCCACATCGGGCAGTCGTCAGCAGCAGGCCTCAGGCAGCAGGCCGCACACGTGGATCCAGAGACTCACCGTCTATCAGAGCAGGCCACATTGGGCAGTCGTCAGCAGCAGGCCTCAGGCAGCAGGCCGCACACGTGGATCCAGAGACTCACTCTCTATCAGAGCAGGGGCAGTCGTCAGCAGCAGGCCTCAGGCAGTAGGCCGCACACGTGGATCCAGAGACTCACACTCTATCAGAGCAGGCCACATCGGGCAGTCGTCAGCAGCAGGCCTCAGGTAGCAGGCCGCAAACGTGGACCCAGAGACTCACAATCTATCAGAGTAGGCCACATCGGGCAGTCGTCAGCAGTAGGCTTCAGGCAGCAGGCCCCAAACGTGGATCCAGAGACTCACAATCTATCAGAGCAGGCCACATCGGGCAGTCGTCAGCAGCAGGCCTCAGGCAGCAGGCTGCACACGTGGATCCAGAGACTCACTCTCTATCAGAGCACGCCACATCGGGCAGTCGTCAGCAGCAGGCCTCAGGCAGCAGGCCGCACACGTGGATCCAGAGACTCACACTCTATCAGAGCAGGCCACATTGGGCAGTCGTCAGCAGCAGGCCTCAGGCAGCAGGCCGCACACGTGGATCCAGAGACTCGCCCTCTATCAGAGCAGGCCACATCGGGCAGTCGTCAGCAGCAGGCCTCAGGCAGCAGCAGGCCGCACACGTGGATCCAGAGACTCACTCTCTATCAGAGCAGGCCACATCGGGCAGTCGTCAGCAGCAGGCCTCAGGCAGTAGGCCGCACACGTGGATCCAGAGACTCACAATCTATCAGAGCAGGCCACATCGGGCAGTCGTCAGCAGCAGGCCTCAGGCAGCGGGCCGCACACGTGGATCCAGAGACTCACCCTCTATCAGAGCAGGCCACATTGGGCAGTCGTCAGCAGCAGGCCTCAGGCAGCAGCAGGCCGCACACGTGGATCCAGAGACTCACAAACTATCAGAGCAGGCCACATCGGGCAGTCGTCAGCAGCAGGCCTCAGGCAGCGGGCCGCTCACGTGGATCCAGAGACTCACTCTCTATCAGAGTAGGCCACATCGGGCAGTCGTCAGCAGCAGGCCTCAGGCAGCAGGCCGCACACGTGGATCCAGAGACCCACCGTCTATCAGAGCAGGCCACATCGTGCAGTCGTCAGCAGCAGGCCTTAGGCAGCAGGCCGCACACGTGGATCCAGAGACTCACAATCTATCAGAGCAGGCCACATTGGGCAGTCGTCAGCAGCAGGCCTCAGGCAGCAGGCCGCACACGTGGATCCAGAGACTCGCCCTCTATCAGAGCAGGCCACATCGGGCAGTCGTCAGCAGGCCTCAGGCAGCAGCAGGCCGCACACGTGGATCCAGAGACTCACTGTCTATCAGAGCAGGCCACATCGGGCAGTCGTCAGCAGCAGGCCTCAGGCAGTAGGCCGCACACGTGGATCCAGAGACTCACAATCTATCAGAGCGGGCCACATCGGGCAGTCGTCAGCAGCAGGCCTCAGGCAGCAGGCCGCACACGTGGATCCAGAGACTCACCGTCTATCAGAGCAGGCCACATCGGGCAGTCGTCAGCAGCAGGCCTCAGGCAGTAGGCCGCACACGTGGATCCAGAGACTCACCCTCTATCAGAGTAGGCCACATCGGGCAGTCGTCAGCAGCAGGCCTCAAGCAGCGGGCCGCACACGTGGATCCAGAGACTCACACTCTATCAGAGCAGGCCACATCGGGCAGTCGTCAGCAGCAGGTCTCAGGCAGCAGGCTGCACACGTGGATTTAGAGACTCACAAACTATCAGTGCCGGCCATTAGACGCGCGTTAGCAATTAATTATGGTGAAGTTGCACGGCTTGGAATCTGCGAAACCTACAGTTGTTGTGCGAACTTCAGTGTGGCTTCAATATCCTTCTTATCAACTTCAACAACAAGCAACTCTACTAAGCCGGTGCGGCCGAATAAGACAGCATTAACGAACAATTCGATCTTGGGCGTGTCGTTTTCTGTGTTGTAATTCTCCAAGAATAGTCGGGCTGAGCTCACATGGCCGAACATAACTACAAGATCTAACGGTGTACAGGAATTATTGTCGGTAGAATTGATTGCGGCGTCGCCCCCGTTCTGATCATCGCCACGAATCTTGACCCTTTGTAGCAACAAGCCCACCACTGATTCATTCCCTTTCATAGCGGCCAAATGCAGAGGAGTCCTTCCATCGCGGTCTTTAGAATTTGTTTCCACTTTATCTTTCAGGAGCTCTACAGCCTTGTCCTTTCCTGCTACCGCTGCTAAATGTAGGGCGGTTCTTCCGTGGTCATCTCGTGCTTCTCCATATGCACTCTTCTGCCATAACATGTTGATTGCATCGACATTACCAGCGTACGCGGCCCAGTGGAGGGGAGTCTTTCGAGAATTATCTTGGATATCAACACTTGCTCCAGCCTGAAGAAATGACCTTATCACTTGAGCAGAACTTCGTTTTGCTGCACAGTGAAGTGGTCCCATTCCATCTCTTCCACGCATCTCGGGGTCTGCGCCACCCCGCAACAGAGATGAAACAATCGATTCCTGTTTCTGGTTGTCGACACACTCGATGGTATAGTGCAATGGAGTCCATTCAGCCAGGTCTGTAGCATTTGGATCGGCGTTGACTTTCAATATCTCCGTCAGGATGTTTTCATCTCTTCGTACCGCTGCATAGTGAAGAGGAGTCCAGTTAAAGATGTCTCTTACATCTACATTTCCGCCTACAACCTTTTTCACATCCCACAAATACACAGTCTGGATCTTCGAAAAAACGTCAGGGTGGTGAAAGAAACCGTGTACGCCGCCGGAGAGCTCAGTTAATGTCGCATGGTGTGCTAAATCTTCCAGGAGGTTCACGTCCTGATGTTTTTCCTTATATAGCTCTATGAAGCTTTGTATGAGACCATGCATAGAATCCGAATCCCCCTGGTTATTGAATTCTTCTAATATCTCAACCTTTTTCTGCCCCAACTTTTCAATACCATCTGTGCGCTTCTGACATTCCCAAAGCTTCAATGTGTTACTGACAGAGATAAAGAGGTGTATCAATATAGCTGTAACCTTCTGAAAAACACGGTGGTTTATTCCTAATGTTCTGTATTCCTGAAAAAGTTTTATATATACCGGCACAACCCTCTCCCAGCGTCCTAACATCTCGTGTTCTCGCGTTCGCTGCCGTATGAACTCGACAACCGCATCCACTGGGAGTTTCCTGGAGCAACTGAGGGGCGGAATGATGCATATGTATGCCTCTTGTAAATTTCCCAATCCGGTTTGCTGTATAGCGTTGGCGATTCTGGTGAGTACCTTGTTCTCAAGCCCCAAAGAGAGCAAAGTTTTTGGGTCGTCCATTCGAAATAGGTCTCCACGTGCGATTGACGTTTCATCCTTATTGTCGAGCTTGCTGGCCGCAATTTCGTTCCCAATCGCCCACATGAATGATGAAAAAATATGTTGCGCGAGTGAAGATTCCAGCGATACGTTTGACACAACTGTCAGAGGATCTATAAACGCAATATTAGAATTATCTTCGGTTGCTGAATTATTGCGTTTCTGCACTAAACGGTAATTACCTGATGTTTCATTATCAGGCCTGTCATTCGCAGGACCGTTATCGTTCGACTTGACACCCACGAACCCTACAGGTCCGGTAAATCCTGAACTCCGTTGGGCATTGTTGCCATCATTGCTTTTGGGCTTATCGTCCCCGCGGATTATTTCTCCTACCCACCATTTTATATCCCTGCTCAAGGCCTCGGATTTACCAGGACCTAAAAGTCCAATAATTTTTCGTTTTAGGCTCTTGTCTTTTCGTAACCAGTCGTTCCCAGATTCTTTTTCTGTGCTCTTATCTTGGGTCTCAGAGATATGAAAAAGCCACAGTGATAACGCTGCCTCTATATGTGTCGCGTCCATTTCCCACATTTCTTTCTTTGCAACTTTGAACTGGATCCCGTGGTTGTCTTCAATATCGCCGAGCTTAACTTTCAGGGACCAGACGAATTCTGTGTGTTCTGTATCATCAAATAGAGTGTTCATTACAACTTCAATAGAATCCGCAACAGCAATAGATAATGTAGATGCTAGTCCAGCCCAACTTGTGAGTTGCCCTAGGCGTCGTCTTATGTTCAATGCGTACTCGGCCTCCCTCGCATTTTGCGAATGCCGTTCCGAATGAGATCCTGAATGCGACTCTGAGTTCCCAGGCTCCCTATTCTTCCAACTTCCAACGCAGGCAATATTATTGTCATTTGTTAATATTTCCCAAGCCAAGCGCTCACTTAGGTTGAGATGTCCGTCGTCCAGACGATTTTTCAGAGACTTCCCATCCGGTGGCCAAAAGTTGCTGTTCTTGGCAATTCTTAATGCTAACCAATCCATTTCATGATGCTCGCGTAATTTTTTAGGAACAGGATTCACAATCAGTCCACGTCGAATCCACGCTCTCCAGATCGTCATCAAAAATGTGCAAACCAGTTGTGCGATCGATGCTGACCAGTTCATACCGCGCAGACCTTGAAATTGAAGGATGAAGCCACATAGTCCGAGGAATACTCCAAGTAGGGTGAGCGTTTCCATAGAACTCGAGGAAATGTTCTCAGCCCATGTTGAAAAGTTGGAGGAATGCGATTCATCTTGAGGTTCTGTAGACAAGCTCGTACGTTCGTTATCGTCCTCCTTTTGATCATCATTATCGACCCTCCGAGACGTCCGAATCCAGTTGCGTGGACCAGAATCATATTTTCCAAACATAACATATGAATCAAATGACTGGTCGCTAACGACATGGGATTTCTGCAACCATAGTGCACGGAGCTTTCTGCTTGGTTGGTTCGCTTGGTCAGCCAGGTGGTCAGAGGCATCTGACCCTGACTGCTGTGATTGATCCTGTTGCTCCTCAGGCTGTGCTAGCACATATTCTTTCTCTCCGGTACTTTGCTCTACCACGGCTGAACAAATGAGCATCCCGATCATAAGGATGACGGTCCCGAGGGCCATGACAGGAAACGCGTAAGCTTGTACAGGGCGCCCATTCTTGGGAAATCGCTGGCGAAATTTCGGATGATAAACTGAAAACCCGCAGAAAACCAGCATTCCGAACTGAAGTACAATGCCACAGAGAGCAGCGGCATAGAGCTCGCCGGTTTTACTGCCACCGTGAAGGTTCAACGATATGTTTGGGGCTGATTCATCGTCAATGCTATGCAGTTCTATCTTGTGGGTTAAATTTATACCTTCCGGGGTTGAAGAGTGCAACTGCGTACCTGTCTCTGAGCCAGCGTTTTCTGAGGATTGATTCTGATGCGAGTCCCCTGGAGGTGGAGGTGCGTCGGTTGGACTAGAAGTCTGCGGTTGTATGTCCAAAGTCGAGCGTCGGTTGCTCTCTTCATCTTCATCGGTTTGTCGATGTTGGCGCCGAAAGGGGTATTTCAATGTGACCCTCCAAGTCGAGTGCTGCTTCGGCTCACCTTCCCCGGGGAATATTGTTTTGAAGGTTGAGATGAAAGGGTCCTTACATGCTGTTAATGCAGATGATCAGTAAACCGCACAATTTTTCTGTTCAATATACGTACAATCAGCCCTGAGAAGCCCATCCTTCATCGCACTCTCCACTGTGTGCAGTCCGAATGTGTCCGTGTCTTTCTGATCTTCAAGGTATATTATCTGTTGGACTTGAGGCTTCCCCATTGTCCTAACGATTCCTTGGCCGTTCCACAGCTCGCAGACCTCGTGTGAGGTAGATGACATCAATTCCATCTCAGCAATGGCACGATTCTCCCGAGCTCTTCCGATAACGGCCCTAAGCCACGAAGGACCGCCAACTCGAATTGCAGCGACAATAGCGGTGAGAATTCCCAATGGCGCCATAGCGAAGATTATATGATCCAGCCAGCCCACTATTCGCGTCAGATCAGCCTGAAGCATACCGATACGAGTACTCAACTGGACTGGCTTATAAATTGTTTAGCAAATTGCTCTCCAAAAAGCGCAAGCAGCCTATACGATACCAGTCAGTATCTGCATTGAAGGGAGTTGCAGCGCACGTTCACGTACGGCGCTAAATCGGAGAAAAGGTTGTTCGAAGAATCATCGCCCGAATCAGCGGCTGCGGGCGGGATTGCCCAGATAACTGTCAGAGCAATAAGAATCGTGCTTGTACTCATGGCGGGCGCTATTTCGATTCTCAGTAGCACGTGACGTGGTATTGGATTTAGCGAGGAGAGACGGGGGGCCAAGCTCGCTACTTATACAAATTGAAATTTGAGCCTCGTCGGAAGCAAAGCACACAATGATACGCTGTGGAGAGGTTCTCCAGAGTGGTGGCAGGAATACTGGATCGAAGATTAGACGAATGCGAGTGGCGGCGCTAGCAGCGAACTCTAATTGATAAGCGTTCCAGCGTGCGACTGCGAAGTGCCGAATGAGATCGGGATTCGTATGTAAAGGATCGCCCCGCACGGATCACATGCCTTATTTAGGCCCCCAGACAACAGGGATATTTTGAACATGACGCCCTACACGACAAGGTATTGAAATCCGTTTGTCGCTGGCGCGTAGATAACTAACAGGCTAGTAGCGAGACAAAAACGTACGCATGAGATCTTGCGCATCGGTATTTTTCGGTCTTAGATGGATTCGACCAGTCGCACCCATCTAGCTAGTCTTAAACCAGTGTAGTATGGCGGTGCTTGATGCTCGGTACATATTAAACGAAGACCTTCGAAAGGTCACCTGGCATCATTTGTAGCGCCGCATGATGCCAGATCCATTTGTTCTTATTTGTTCACTCTCTCAACCATACTGGCATGCAAGTTCAAGACATTGGGGCGAATAAGATGCTACACTTTGGGCTGCATGTCTCTTGCGGCGCTACGGGGACCACCCAGAACGTTATCACCGTACACGTATCCGATTTACTAACTTCATATTATTGAGTAGCAGTGGGGATCGGTAGTTGACTGTTTTACATTATGTTTGAGAATGGGTGTGGGGACGCGCCAGCACATGCTGGATGTAGAAATCATTCGGTCTCAAAAATCGGGAAGAGGATTGCAGTGCAACCCCACGGGTTTGAGTGATCCTATCCAGCCGCACTGAAAATTTTCCTAATGTACTTATGGACTTGTGACAGCCAACAGGTGGGAAGTATGAAGAGTTAGGGGGAAGTGCATATGTAGACATCGCCGAAAACGTAATCAAGACCGACTCTCGCCGTTACTATCCAATTAACCCTTACTCCCACTGCTAAATCCGTATCGTTCCCACCATCAATTTCTGCGCGCTCCCTCCGATCATATCTCCGCATAAATCTCATCTTCGCAGCTCGTCGCCGCCGCCGCTCGTCGAATAACTCTTTGGCATGCTCGAGATTATATTCCCGCTAGTTGCAGGTGGTACGGTCTTTTGTTGTATCGGGCCCCTATGGGAAATCCGGTAACCTTCAGGAATCCGATTGGAGCTTCCGCTGTCGTCACCGATCGTAGCTTGACAAATGACAACCGAAGGTACCGCATAATGTGTAGTCCAGTCAAACTCGCTACAGTATAATCTACCAATTTATAGCGTCACAGGACGCTAGATCCATTGCTATTATTTGACCACCTGTCTGGCTTCTTCCATACAGCTTCACAACTTCAGGACGAATAAAAAGATGCCATTGGTTGCATGTGAGACAGAATACGATACTTCTGTTTGTCCGGTTCCAAGTTCTGCTGGGTTGCCATCTAGGCCCAGCGTCAAGTCGAATAGAAACTGCTATTGATGCCGGGCATGCAATCTGTACGTAGCCGTATTATCCGGATGGATTTGTCTCATTCGTAGCTCGTGCAGCGGAGGGAGTTCAGCAGCAGTTTTATTCGCCTTTGAAGTCTCGAAGTCCAGCAAGCCAAAAACTCGACAATTAGAGCAGCGTATATGTTCCGACCGATAGGCGATCTGTCAGTTCGCAAACTTTGGGGGACAGTTTGCGAGATAATGGTCAATTCGCAAGCTGCAAGAATGGCTCACAAATTAGTTACTTTATGCGAACTCAAAAGAATGAGATGTATTATGAGTATGTATAACCATCCTTTTTTACTTCATGTACCTTTTTACAAATTGAAATCTGGGACCGAGTTCTATCTAAACTATCGCCGTTTGATCCCCTTCCTCACGGAGTATGAGGCAGCACTGCTCCTTGCCGTTCCCTTGTTCCTATATGTACTACAGCCCAGGCTGAGAGAGAAATACATATTAGTACATCTTCAACCCCCAATGGCCCATATTGACATACCAATATCGGTAATGAAGTACATTTACTATAGTCTTGCTCTAAACGCAGAAATCCATCCGCTTATACTATTCTTGAACCGTATTCTTGTTCCCCAAAAATGTAATCTATCCGGTTCTACAGTAGCAAGGCTCCCCGCCATGCACTGGGTGTAAAGCATATAGCGAGGTTGCATATTAACCTCTGGGTTCGCAGATTGACCTCTAGGTTCGCATATTTTCTTTGGGGCTCGAGAACTGTCGGAAGATCGCGAACTGAGCTATCCAGTTCCCGTGCCGGCAAAGGTGGTGTAGCGGTAGGAACATATACAGTTGGCTATGTTTGTTTTGCTTTGTTTTAGCCACATTATATATACTCTACCTAGAGTAAGACAGTGCCTGATTCCCCTTCCCTTTCAGATGAATCGACAAGGTGGGAGAGATCCCTAGCCTACAGTCGGCAATGTAAGATGCACGAGCTACAAACATATGGATCCATTCAGATACTATGGTACTACGAAAGTAACGAGTTCGACTAGATTATACGGTAGATACCAGTCACTCCAGTTAAGCAGCGGCATCCCATTTCGTTGACATATCTAACTTGTAAGGGTTTCAAATGTTGGTCATACTTGCCATATATGAAGCATCTCTGTATCAACTTTGATGTCGGATCTGACATTTCTACTTGTCGGATTCCCAAGTTATCGGCCACCCTGAACCCTAACCCACATTACAGTAATCCCAACAGTCATTTTAAGCCCTGCGTTAGCCCACTTAAGCCAGGATTAGGAAATCAAAGGTGGCCGAATACTTGGAATCTGACAAGTAGTTGATGGAAATTTTGGCTTTTATTTCCGATCGAAGAAGCAGGAGAGGTAGCGAGCCTGTAGGGCCTCTTGAGTATGCGAAATGCTCTTTACGCCTCCATTCTTGCCTGGGTGCAGTAGTAAGTTGTAAGTTGTAAGTACAGATGCGCTCAACTTCAGGCGGGTCGAAGTGTACTGGACTGTGGTTACCTTCGAGGTGCGCTTTGACATCTCTGTGTCTGACCGCACTTAACTTCCATGAATCCAAGCGTACTTCCAGCTATAGCACCTGATGTCAATTGCCTTCCAGGTGCGCTTGACTTCTCCACCTCTATGTGCTCTTGTTGGTACGCTTCGGTTCCCACAAGTCTCAAGCGCACTTGCTTCCGTCGGCTCCTGTGCTCCACACTGCTGGAGGGATTGTTGTCTTAGCTTCTTCTTGCCGGTAGGTCCCTGACTTCACCTATCACTAGGTGCATTTCCACTATGCGCAAGTGCGTTTGTTGGCCTTCGCGGTAGTAATGATGTTTCGTTTCCGATACTGTTACTCCCGTTCTTGAAGGTCATTGCGTCGGCTTTGTAAAGTGCCGTATGATTCACCTCTACTACTCGATCCCTCAAGAATCACCTAAATATCCCAGTCACACATCTGATTAACCCGTATCATCCACACTTTACTTTGCACTTTCGCTCACATACATATCGCGGTAAGTTGATTTTCCAACCATCTTATCATTTAGTTCTGATGTGCTAATATCAGTAGCAAACGTGTAGTAGGAGAGGCGCAATATTTATCGTCCTCCTCAATCGAGTATTATTCAATCACGCGCAGTCTGCGCCGTACCCTCAAAGATCCGTATATAGCACGAGTTGATGGATACAGCGTTGTTTTTAGGGTGTCTGATCGAACCTGTCATGAATTATGGAGGATACTGAAAATGGACTACTTCAATAGAAGACGTCAGCCCCGTCTTTTGCCACCTAACCGGAGGGAGAGGGAAATCCGGCACTGTCATACTCTAGGTAGAGTAAATACAGTATGATTAAAACAAAAGCCCCGTCTTTTGCACTCAACTTCCTACGTTTTTTTCGCTGCTTAGCTGCGTTCTCTTATCCTTTCAAGATACAAACAATTAAATTATACCTCTCAAAGAAAAGACTGTTTAGAAGCACGGACTCTATTTAATTTACGTACCTTCTAGAGTTTGACACCAAGCAGCCAAGCTCTAAAAAAAACACGTAGGAAAGTGAGAGGAAAAGTCAAGACAGATGCCCTCTAATATCAATAACGACATAAACTCCATTATGGATCGCAACATGAGGGATGGCAAGGTAATGGATAGATCTCTTCTCGGAGGCCTGAAATTTTGAGGGTACAAGACATTTTGGCGATACTATGGGAGACTAGGGTTAGCCCTTTAGGGTTTCGAGGCTATAGGGCTAACGGTCGCATTTGCCGCTTGAGGTTTAAGCCCTGGTTGATAAGATAGTGATTTGCGAGACCGATAAGATGAGATCGTCAGTGCGATAAGATCCGATAACCCTTGGTCGAGTGATCTCTAGATCTCTTCAATACCGTGTCCCTCTCCCTCATTCTCTTCCCCTTCGTCCTCTACTTATCAGGGCATCTATCTGCTTACCCATCCGTCGCCATTCTATTATCGCGCTTGTAGTACCTAAATGAAAAAGTCTATTTGTTAGATTGGTATTTGTCTTTATAAGATACTCTATGTTAAGTATACAAAACTAAATTTAGTCTGAGCAAAGCGAAGCTCATAATTTATGGAAACGTAGAAGATTAGGTCGAGTAGGTTAGTCCTGAGGTTTGAGGGCTTACTTGTACTCGCTTCTCCTTTTCTCTTAGCCGTGTGCATAATTGTGCCAAGATTCATGAATAAGCCAACACGCGCAAGTCAACAGTAGAGAAGAGCCGTTGACGGGTGTCAATGTTCTTGTTGTGGTGCCCGTTGTGAAATGATCGTACTTGGTATCTTAGTAGGAGTGGGCGGCGTGTTGGATGTCAAGTGCAGGTCGCCGCAATCAACGACACCTGATACGTCATCCATACACTACCGGGGAAAGCCGTATTTTGTTCGTTGTTGAACTAACAACATTCTTAGCTGTCATTCATTACTAAACCCATTCGAAATGTAGTAGTTAACATACTAGCAATAAGTTTCATATAGTATCACTTCATACCCTATGATAGCGAGTTATTCGCTAGCGTCCCAGCGAAAACAGAGGCGTCTCAATCGGATTGACGAAGGCGGACGCAACGAAAAGGATCCCTTGTGGCTACAACAGGACATGGATGACTGAGAAACATAGAAGCCATCCAAAGACCAAGCCAAATGCAAAGCCTCGATTGTCCCGTCTGTCTTATAGACCCCACCAGCCTCACATCTCCCGCACGTCTTGCCCGTCTCGCAAATCCCGGATACCACAGTTGTTCTGTTCTGCCTGACCTCATTGCCCCAATTGACCCGCTTTTGCAGGCCCTACGTACCTCTCAAACCCCAATTGCTCGCCTGAGCCAAGTTCCTTGCCTCCTCTGAAGCCCCACAAGACCTCCCTGCCCCCGTCCGACCCACCTGCCAATTTCGAGCCACCCAAAGACAAGCGTAAACACAAATGCAAAAAAACCCACCAGCCAATCCACACCCTTGATCTCGTGCACAGACTTTGATGCTCGCTCCGCTCCCTTAAGAAGGGGCTGGTTTACGAGATTACCACATCCCCAGTAGTGCCAGACAACGTTTTCCCAAGGAGTCGTTACCCCCGGATATTACTAGCTTCGCCGAGTATCCATGGGAGAAACCACCTCCAACTCGCGCTTACAGCTATATCACGCGCAAGGAACAGGATGAGAGTATGGTTAAACACCCTCTCTCATCAACCCTAATGGTTTATTATCATGCAAAGTGTTCGCATGAGATTTGGCCCGGTGGCTTGTAGCCCCCAACTAACTAAGCGTTCATTTTTTCAATCATGATCCGTTTCATACAAATCACTCCAAAACAAGATATCATCCAGGAATTTGAGATCAAGATTAAGGTTAGCATAAGTCTCCCTGTTCGGTGAGCGAATCTGAACATGAACTTCTGCCGCACGTGTCCACCCGAAGTAGCCGGCCATCTCCCAATCCACCACTGCGACAATCCTATCTTTATCTACAATAATTTTGGACGACTGTATATCGTTGTGCATCAGTTCACGGTCCGAATCCTCTCCCTCGAAGAGAAGCTCCCGCTCGAGCTGTTGAATTCCACGATGGCTGGCCGGATCCGGGTCAGGGTTGACATGCCTTGGTACCGACAAAGGCGAGCGGAGAGTTCTTACGCAGCGGAGGATTTCCCGAGCTTGTGCTTTGAATGAATCCTTCTGCTCTTGAGTGAGATGCTTCCAAGCAACGTTTAGGCCTATGCCAGGGGTGTGAGATTGCACTAGCACCACCCTATCGTCAATCTATATTGTAATCCACCGTTAGACGTATCACTCCTCTAAGATAGGATGGCACAAGCATACCATCCCCGCAAAATATATCTGCGGGATTTCAACACCCCAAGATCCAGCTCCCTCGCACGCGCAATAGCCTTTACTTTGTTTAAATCCGAAAACGAGTAATCTCAACTCGCAGAGCTCCCTTCAAGCACGCGCTTCATGTGGCTTGATTTGACGATGACGCTGCCGAGGGCATATACATATCTTCCACCATCCTGGTTGTCGTACAATCGAACGCTTTCGTTACACATCTGGAGGACATCTTTCCAATATGCGATTGCTTCGAGCGTGGTTGAATTTATGTACTCCGGATCGGGCGTGAAGTCGTCTGAGCGAGGGAGATATCGGCCATAAAATGGAAGATCTGCATAGAGATCGTTCGCAGGTATTTTCGCCGGATCTGCTTCGTAGGAATTCATGACTTTAGAGCGAGGTTGTTTGGGCGCTACGAATAGAATGTGGAAGGTGTAGGCAGTACGGGGGTGCCAACAAACAGCTTCTTATTCATGTGACAACACACCAGACCCTCTGTTCTTCTATTTTTATGATCTAGTCCGAACTAGTTCAACATCGGAACCGGGACTGGTGCGAACCGTTGAGATAGTTACTGCATACCAATTCATTTACATTATTTAAACTTAAGCGGCACAACAAGGTGCCGGATCTCCCGATATTCTGAACCGTTAAATGGAAAAAAGCCAAACGCAACCCAGAATACTCGCTCGGCTAGCCTCCGGTATGATCTATAGGCTTCACGCTAAGCTCTACTAAGTGCCTACTGGAGGGGGTAACCCCTGCACTGATTACCGCCAGACCGTGCCGAGTGCGTTCGCTGTGGGGTTTCGCGCTTACTAGCGTTTAACCACATTTGGCGTGGGGGCCATGGTGTTACGATATGGAAGTTGGGGAGAACCGTGTGCGTGTATTCTATGGTACAGAGAAGAGAGAAGGAGAAAGACTCGAGATATATACAGGAGGCATCAGCCCCTGCAGCCGTGACCGTGTATCAGACCTGTAACATCATGTACATCTGTAACACATGGAACCCGTGTATCCGAATGGATATCCGTGAAGTACTCATTAAGTTTACATATCCTGCCCCTGCACGCCGAACCGTTAAATTTGGGAAGAATGGGTTCAACGCTAAATAGCTCAACCAACCGCGCTGCGTGCTGCACATTAGCGCAGTAGTACATACTACAACCTCCTTTACTACCTACTAACGATGAAGGGCAGGTTCTGTGCATATGAAAAGCAAGGTAAAGCTGAACAAGGAACGTCGACATGAGGTTTTGGACCATCTCAACCAGATTTAGGGGGCGGACGCAAAGAAGAGGATCCTTGTAGCTACAACACGACATGGATGACTTAGAAACATAAGTTTGACGATGGGAATTGCGTGAGAGGGTAGTAGAATGCATGAGCAATGATAATTGACGAGTCCTCTTAACTAGAGTACATGTTCGTCCGAGTGCTCGGAACACATGCCCACCTGCACATATGCCGCTTGGAGAACCTTAATCACCCCTAGACACTCTGGCGGAAGTGTCTCGCCAAACGTCTAGGTATTCTCTTGCTCTTTTTTAATTTATTTAACAAATTGTACCGAATACAGATAGCTACGGTCATAGAAACATGAAAACGAGGCTTCCCGTCCGCTCAGCCATATCTAAGCATGTTATCGCCAGGTTAGTACTGCAGTGGGTGACCATGCGGGAATCCCTGGTACTGTAGTTTTTGCGGCCTTTGTTTTGTCCCCGCCATGACCTTCGAAACCGAAAAACCTAAACCAAATCCAACTACCTCTCACGTAGTGATACCAGGAAGTAAATTCCTCCGCTTCCATGGGTCGTGTTAGGCTACTGAGCTGAATACCGGTACTTTCGTTTCCTAAATCAAATATAAAATATGACCTCCCGTTTTGCACTATAGTACTTTGGATCTTTTGAATACCTAAGGTACTTAAGTAGCTTAAGTAATTCCACATCTTCCTTTTCTGCTCATAATCGCTTCATCATGGGAAGGGTGTTCCTCGCAGTAGTCTTTCTCAGTTTGCGCATCTCCCTGTGGTCTTATGATGCTGTGCCTTGAACTACTGGCTACATTTAAAGTTACTCTAACGTCTTCTGTGCGCAGTTATATCTAAGCACATATCATTGTATCCTCGCATCTATCTTGAGTCTAAGTATCCCGGCTTTAATCTTATTTTGTAGGTTTGTTAGTCATGTTCTGATATTCTGATATATTGCGGTGGGGACGAGTTGGGGCGCGGCGTGTTCTGATTAGTTTTGTTATAGGTACCGGCGGCAGGGTGAGTGTCTTTTGGGGGGGTTCGCATTTGCTTTTCTCATAGACAAGCGCAGATTTTCCTCTAGACGACTTCTTATTTCATCCTTCCTATGTATCCACGTCAGCTCTGTTTTGCAACTCTGGATTATCTGATTTGACTTAGGCTTATATCTCTATGAATCCTAAATGGAGGCATGGTTCTCCGGCTTCATAGAATCTCACCCAAGTTCGTCCAGATAGACGTTGTTGCTTTGGATACTTCTAAGACTTGTTGATTGACTATCTTCTCGAGGCCTGAAGGATCGTATATATACAGACCTGTCTCCTATATCCACATCCATATTCGTCTCCATATCTCTATCCGTTTGCATATCCGTTTGCACTGGTATGAGCCGCTCTCCTGAGGCATATCTTCATACACCAACTGCATATCAAACGGACCTGAGCAGTGAGGCTCACGATGCAGGTACACATACAACAGACGTTGTTGCTTTGATAGGATGATAGTTGATTGTATTCAGTAAGAGAGCCCGTCTTGGCTCCCGTGCACATACCAGTGTGAGAAGCTATGACCATCTATAGCAATCACGCACAGAGTATCTACATGCATATATGCAACAGACGTAGTCTTGGCACAGTCCTGTCGGGAAGGGGATGTTTCTTTGTTAAGGGTATGTGTTGGGGATGCTATGATGTTTCCTAGCTGTTTTAGTCAGGGTATAGCGGGGATGGGGGAGGGGGAGGGGGGGAATAGCTTGTAGTTTATGCCATAGCCGCACGCAAGCGAATGCAGTATGATTACAAACAAACAGCCCTGCCGGTATATGTCCCATTATTCCGATACGTTTCAGTATATGCAAACTTGACAGTTCTCGGCACTAATACGCAAAACCGCACACCCTAAACGACACATTCACCAACCACATACAGTTTTTCTTTCCTATGCAACAAAGTCAACGCTGCCCACCAGATTCCCATGTCTTAGCCTTCAGTAATCGTGTAGTTACTATTAGGCCATTGGACTCGCAGCAAAAACATCTGCATTTTTTAAGTACTGGAACCTCTCTACCGCATGATATCGATACATGGTAGCTAGGTAGCTATGCTGTTCATATATCACCCAAGTAAATACAGTGTCAGTTCTCGTCTTGTGTCTCCGTCAGCCCGGTTTTCTCTGGCGATTTGGGAGTAGGGTTTCTCGTGATACTGTGCGATATATCTGGATCAGTTAATTACGTCTGCGGAAATCGCAGGTCTTCTCGATTTATGTAAACACTACTGATCGATATGGCTGAGCCGGATACAACACATCGGCAGCTGTATGTTTCGCTGAATACTATTGCAATATCCTGCTCAGTTTCTGCAGCTCAGCCACTGCTGTGGGTTACGCTGTGATGAACGTTCACATAAGTAGGAGGCGTCTCTCCCCTGCCCTGAAATTTTGAACCTCACATCTTGTTCTCCTTCCTCGCATACATACGGACAAAAATAGGTACACAAAACGTCGCATCATTTCATTTCATCGCCTAACAGTCATAGAACCTACCATAGATATTGCGTTCGGTGTGGCTAGCCTTGCCAGTTTGTTTACAACCGGCCTCCAAGTTCTTGAAATAATATCGTCAGCAAGTCGTACGGAGAAACATACGAGAAGATTATGTCCCAAATCGAGGTGGGGCGTACGAGGTTTTCGATATGGGGATATGATGCAGGATTATGCGCTCAAGAAAATATAGGCAGACATGTCACGCCACGTTCCAAACGTCCCGGGCTGCACGAGCGATTTTGCGATCCCGGAGTACAACGCGATGTTGCCACGGTCCTGAGGTGGCTCATCAGTACATTCGAAGATTCGGAGCATCTGAAGAAAAAGTACGGGATTCTACCGTCGAGTGATAAGGGAAAGGAAGTTCATGGTGTAACACACCTATCGCAACAAAGCCTTGCCTTAGTTGTCGCAGGAAGTCCTTCAATCGAACCGGAATACTCAATCGAACCGGAATACTCGATCGAACCGGAATACTCGATCGAGCCGGAATACTCGATCGAAGCGGCATCGAGAAACACTCAGCAAGAAGCGTCCTTCATTCAGAAAGCCAGATGGACTCTCTTTGATAAGTCTAAAGCAGACACGCTTCTAAAGGATCTTGGGTGGTTCATCGACGGACTCTACGATCTCGCTCCACTCTCGGTCGAAGGAACAATACGCGAACCTAAGATCAGTATTTCCCAGCTGAGCTCGACAATCGACAGCTTAGTACTACTAAATGCTCCGACTAGCCAGCCTGTAGATTTCTGCTTCCAAAGCTCAATGCCAACGAAGGAAATATGCTAGAATATAGCCCTCATGGCGACCAGGCTAGCGCCAACTATATTGATGTTGCCGTGTCACGCATTGTCGCAGCGATTCCGGAGCCGCATAATCATCAGTTCGTCCAAGATCGGGTCTAGAGCCCGAACCCACGCCCTCGTACTAGTGCCAATAACGTTGATGTCTGCGTGCCACGCCTTGACACGGAAATTCCGCCGTCGCAGAACTACAAGTCCGCTCAGGATCAAGGCCCGGGCAAACGCCTGCGCATTCCTAATTATTACTTCACATATCCCAACCGGTACATGGCGATGACCAGGCAGAGGTTAAAGATATATTGAACCTTTTAGCCAACGGTTTGGGGAAACTTTCCCGAGTGCTAAACGCTGTATTTCGGAGGAACAATAAGTTCTCGAGGAGAAGACTAGTTGTTTCGACAGGTTCAAACTTCGACAAAATATCCCGCGGAATCCGAAACATATACGGAAAAATCGAGCTATACAGCACCATTACCTGTTATCATCCAGTAATCAACCCGCCAACATATTGCTGGTTAAGAAGTATGATGCGCGAAACGAATGCCCTAGAAAGATGCCTTACAAAGTCACGAACCAAGGGTCAACGAAGAGGTTCCTGGAATGGATTGGAGGCGGAATGTTCAAGGAAGTGTTAAACATCATAGCAAATATTGAAGAATTGATTGATAAGAAAATCGCAATAGTGCAGACCGCACAGAAGATAGAAGAACGAAGGTTGCACGATGCGGAAAGGGAGGAGGCAAGCCAGTTCAGACATGAGGTTTTAGAGCGTCTCAATCGGATTGAGAGAAGCAGATACAACGAAGATCCCTCGTTGCTTCAACTCGAGTTAGATGGATTGGAAACGTAGGGTTCGTTATGGAAGTTGGACGTATGGCGAGATGGTAGTAATGCAAAGAAACGACGTCGGTTTATCGAGTACGTACCCTACATAGGAGGTTTGATAAAACTCAAAACTAAAACTAAAACTAAAACTTCTGTATGTATCTTATAAAAAGCCTTATGGAAGGACTCTGTCCGAATAAGCTCCCCATTTCCCACTGCAGTTTATGATGCATCTCCTTGGCCAGCGGATGTGTTCGTTTATGTGAAGTACACATACTATATTCCTCTAAATCCCAGCACATCCTCAGTAATGGTATTTACTACAACCTTAATCCCTAGGTAACTTGACGGAAGTGTCTGCATGGCGAAATTCCCCACAATATTCTCTTTCTTTCTTTGGGTTGTCAAACTAATAGACAAGTTACAAATAGCTACGGTCATAGAATCATGAATACGAGGCTTCCCGTCCGCTCAGCCATATCTAAGCATGATATCGCTAGGTTAGTACTGCAGTGGGTGACCATGCGGGAATCCCTGGTACTGTAGTTTTGCACTTTCGCCTTGTTTTATGCCGCCTTGCAGTGAGGATAAATAGATCAAGCAGCATACCAAGTTCTATAAATCAGCTACGGTCATAGAATCATGAAAACGAGGCTTCCCGTCCGCTCAGCCATATCTAAGCATGATATCGCTAGGCTAGTACTGCAGTGGGTGACCATGCGGGAATCCCTGGTACTGTAGTTTTGTCTTTTTACCTTTTTTTGTGCCACCAGTTGTGAAGAATAACTATTAATTCTGCAGGTGGCATTGCGGTCACGCCTCGTCACGCCGTGCGGTGTTCGTATGTGATGCGGACGAGTCCAACCGCAGAGGCTAAATCCTACACCACGACACACCCAAGTGATTGCGTCACACAACCTCGAGCCGTACCGAGTACCAGCCGATTCTCCGACGGCATTTTGGTCTCTGTAGACCGCCCGGTACCGGTGATCTACACCCGGTCAGCTAGCACAACCCCAGCGCTGCTCGGTAGGCGCTACTTGATAATTAGAGTTAGGTGTAATACAGTACGTAAAGCACCAGCTTTTATGAGCATGATTCGAGCGAGCTCTCGCCGTCACTTCCGCCCATCATACTAAAGAACAAAGCGGCTCACGACCACGATGAAAAAAGACTTCGGCAGGTAGATAGAGATTTAGTTCCCCATCTATCGAATTGATCCATAACTATAGGAAATAATATACAACGCTATTGCTTGTTGTCGAGTATACAACTTGCCACTTACACCGCCGTTTGAGATAATGTTTCGTCAAACGAGAGACTTAGGGGAGTGTCTTATAATAGTCGAATATTCGGGAAACATGAGGAAGGTCCTGGAATCCATTAGAGGCAGAAATTTCAAGGGTGCTTTAAAGATCATTACAAACCTAGAAGAACTAATTGATCGGGCGATTACATGTGAGTGAATCTGGCTGGAGAAAGAAGATCGAAGGTTGCAGGTTGAGGAAAGCAGTGTTCCCAACGGGCCAGGCCAGCCGGGCCTCACATGTTTACGGCCGGCCTCCCTTAGCTAGGGCTTTTTAAAAAATGCCCGGCCAGCCTACGTGCTGAAAGTAGAGATAGAGAATCTTGATTGTGTACTATCTAAGAGGGCCACAAGGCCATATATATATGGTCATACAAGTGCGAATGCGTACGTACTCATCTATGTGAATATTCGGCTGAATGCCTTCAGTCAGACAGCAATCTCCGGCCATACGAAGGCTGAGATCTATTTATGTAACACTACTGTTACATATGTACCTGCATCGTGAGTCTCAGCTCCGTTTGATGACTTGTATGAAGATGGTGGCTTGTATGAGGATATGCATCAGGATCAGGGTGATGAGTCTCATGTCAGATAGGGCATACGCGTACGCATATGGGAGCTTGTGCAAATACAGGCCTTCTGCCCTCGAGAGAGAGTCAAGTCAATCAACAAGTCATGCTAGCATCCAAAAGTAACAACTACTGTTACTATATAATCTGAAAGGAAGTCGCCAATACACTGGGATCGCCGAATTGAATTACAGGCAGCGGACTCACAGTCGTAGACTCATACACGAGCTTTCACTCGCCACTGGTATTTGCAATCGTGAGCTTCCATAGAGTTCCATAGAGTTCCAAGCCTTCATGTATATAAAGACAGAGCTTCTCCCCTAGATAGTTGAATAGACTTCGTCCGCTCTACATTCGCAACAACTACTGTTAAAAATGTACTGATTGCTCTATCTCGAGGGCCAAAGACCGTATATGTACAATCTACCATATGCGGACGCGTATGCTCTATCTGACATGAGACGCATCACCCTGGTCCTAATGCATATCCTCATACAGTCACCATTCTCATACAAGACTTCAGACGATGCTGAGACTCACATGCAGCAACTACTGTTGAAGTAGTGATACTTAGAGGAGCTTGATTGTATGTTATCTAAGAGTGCCACAAGGCCATATATATATGAGTACAAGTGTGAATGCGTGCGTACGCATCTATGTATAGACTCTTCAGGCCGACAGGAATCTCCGGTCATACGAGACTCACCTCCGGCCATAAGATGGCAGAGACCTATCATGCAGTAACTACAGGTGCCGCCAGGCCGAGTGATTTTACGTGATATATACGTATTGAGCAAAAAAATTACAGAACTATGATATTATTAACTATGCTGCGACAACCCTAATAGAATAAAGAAGGTGATAAAGAATGAAAAGAAAAGAAAGTTCTGATCGTGGGAAAGCTTCTGTGTTATATTGCATAATTTACTCTTGCTTCTAACCCTCTTTTACCGCAGCTGCAGCCATTATTTTCTCACTAATCACTAATCACTTATAAGGAAGCCAGGCCCGCGCGAGCTTTTGAAATTCTAGCCCCGTCGGGCCCGTTGGGAACACTGGAGGAAAGAGAGAAGGCAAGTTGGTTCAGATATGAGGTTTTTAGGCTTCTCAAACGAATTGAGAAAGACAGATACATCGAAAGGGATCCCTCGTAGTACTGATTCGGGTTGAATGAGTGGTGTGTTGGCGATTTTGAAGTGTTTTTCAGGCACTTGACACCATAAACTTGTTATTTCTTCACAGATTCTACACCGATCGTTATAGGGTGTAAACCTCAGTCTCCACCCAATCATTGCTCTCGTTCTCAGACTTTCTCGTCGCTCACAAGGTCTATCTGACGGCGGTTTGTCGAGCGCACCCAATCGTAATCGCACAACAGTATTGGAAACTCCCTTTTCGCAACCTTTGTAATCTATCCTGCAGATCCTTAGCTTGCGATCAGGTACTTTATATATTACAACGCGGCCCGTTATGTCATCTAGATCAATACAATTACCCGCCGTCGGTCGCCCAAATAAGTTCACCCTTTCCCCTCGTAGCATGTGATGCGACCCTTGGCCGGCGGACGTGCTCTCCCATACATGTCCTCTTAAGTATACATGCTGTCTTTCCTCTACATCCTAGCACATCTTCATTGATGGGATTTGCAATAACTTTAATCCCTAGGTATCCTAACGGGAGTGTCTACCCGGCGAAGTCAATCCCTCTTTTTATTTGGGCTATGAAACTAATAGACAAGGTACACAGAGCTATGGTCATTGAAACATGGAAATGAGGCTCCCCGTCCGCTCAGCCATATCTAACCATGTCATCGCCAGGTTAGTACTGCAGTGGGTAACCATGTGGGAATCCCTGGTACTGTAGTTTTGCCCTTTTTACCTTTTTTTATGCTGCCTGGTGTCTGATTTTATTAGTATACAATCGCAGTGGATTATTTTTTTGATGGTCATGATGCAAACCAAAGACTTGAAAATAGCTACGGTCATAGAATCATGAAAGCGAGGCTTCCCGTCCGCTCAGCCATATCTAAGCATGATATCGCCAGGTTAGTACTGCAGTGGGTGACCATGCGGGAATCCCTGGTACTGTAGTTTTACACTTTCGCTCTCTTTTTATGCCACCTAGCCATAAGGAAAATATGCCAATTATATAGATGGGATAGGGTCACGCTTTATCACGCTGTGCATTCGTGCTGTTGCATATATAGATCTCAGCCTTCGTATGGGAGGCTGGGAGATTACTGTCTCAGTGATGGTATTCAGCCGGATCTATACATAGATGAATACGTACGCATTCGCACTTGTATGACCATATATATATGGCCTTGTGGCCCTCTTAGATAGTACACAATCAAGATTCTCTATCTCTACTTTCAACAGATGCGGAGGAGTCCAGCCGCAGAGGCTAAATCCTACACATCCTTGAGTAATTGCGAGCCATGACTAGAGACGATATACTCAAGCCGTGCCGAGTACTGGAAGGTTCTCTGGCGTCATTTCGGCCTCTGTTGACCGCGCGGTACCAATGATCTGTATTCCACAAGGCTGCGCAACATCCTCCCCTTGAGTTTCCGATTGCGTGGGTGGGTGGTGAATTTTGGAATGCGTTAGGTAAGGGTGATTGGACGTGATGCTGGCGCTGGAGTCGGGGGCGCAAATTCTCTCTTCCATTCTTTTTTTTCCCGATGGCAAGCTTTGGTGGCGATGTGTCACACCTAGCACGGCGTTCCGAACAGGATGCCGGGACTGCCGTGGGATCAGTTCTTAAGTAGCTACATAACCGAGATATCGGATGAGAGAGTGCCAAGACGGCAAACTAGGGAGCTCCCGTATGATATAGATATCGTATACCTATCATAGCACTGCCTAGAAAGCTAATCACCATAGGACAACAACTAGCCACAATACCACGCCGCCGTAGTAGTGAGTAAATCCCAGTTTCCCATACTGACAGCACGGAAGAGTGGGAAAAAGGACCTCCGGACCCCCGCTCGCCTTACACCAAATACCACATATCTTCTTATCCGCACGTATACCCGGCGTCGGAGCAGCGGCCCCTTTCCCGGGGTACCGCATCACCACATGTCAACAGCCTCATCGCGTCACATATGATTCCCTGAGTATCAGCGCGCATCCACTTCCGTTGGATGGGGGCTTTTATCTGGAATTGAGGTGACCCGGGTTAATCGTTGCCCATAGCTACTAGCCAACCCAGCAGTCACCATCCCGATCAGCTTCCTATTTGTCTATCTCCATATTCCCCAGAGAGCTCCCGGTTAGCCGCCACCGGCCTGCTCCCAGTGAGTTACTAGAGATAATATATGACCTGGCTAGCGACGAACACGTTGGTGATAGTAGTTGAAAGTGACCCAAAAACACAGGATTCCAAGGGTAGGTACTTGAGAAGGTACATTCGCAGTCAACTAATGAGAGTGCTTCGTGAGGACAGGCTTGGAACTCGTCGACCGCCAACGCTGCTCCAGTACCGTTGGACACTTGGAAGCCACGATTGCTATCAGTTTGCTCAACATTGTCCTTACCCAACAACTTCTCGCTCGCCTCCCCGCCCTCGCAAATCTTCAGGTGTTGTTTTTTCGCACATCCTCACTCCATCTAACTGGAGTATGTATACCTAGCTCCCTGCATCGATTAGGCCCTCTAGCCAATTGGCCCCCTTCCTATGCCTTCCCCATGTACATAGGAAAATACATACAAAGGGTTATGATTTTCTTCTGCTTGGGTACCCCTCTTCTTGAACTTCCCCACTACGAAAAAGCTTCGGAATCTGTCACCACCTGGTCGCATTTCGTCAAAAAACCCTTTGAAACTTGAATTCCCTAGTACCGCGGTGCCGGCTGTTCTCCCCCTGGTTACTCTACGGATATCTCCCCACAGTTCTTTCTGTTCTACTCTCCACCTTTAGGTCTCGTCAGGTCCCGACAACCATATGTCGAGACAGGTCTCGGAGGCTTTAGTGCTGGTTGTATATGATCCTCCCTTCGCGAGACTGAATTTCCCCACTTGAACCACAGTTTGTCGTTGTTTTTTCCGCTGTAGATGTACCAGCTAACAGGTATGGGCGAAGTTTTAACTACCAATGCCACCAAATTATCCCTCACTCTTAACACCACCCTACTCTCCAGGCGCGCCGAATCTTCAATCGAGACCTCAAGTGATGCATGGGCGACACTCGTTGCAAATATCGCACCGCTACTTGTACTTGTCGGCGAGAAGCATATCAAGGGATACTTCAAGGTCATGTGTCGACAATCACACTATCTCCTCTTTGCAGCCGGGCCTATTTGTTGACACGCATATACGGAGGTGGTGGGAAAACTGTCTGTTGTCTAGTCTAAAGTCTAAAGGAGAAGATAGGAGAAGCTAATAAAGGCCACGAAGCTCACAATGCTATACTAAGAAAGGTAAGCTACGTAACTGCCAAGCAACCACAAGATAACCGTTAATGATCTCGGGCGAAAGCCCATATCTCCGTCAACACTATTGGCCTGGTGACCACAGTTGTTACGCTTGTCCGCTTAAGGGTGCCCTCCATCCTGCGCAGACTAATTGGCCGGCGATTCGAGCAAACAACCAACCCAAACCCATCGGATGTTGTCCAGTTCTATGTACGCGGGGTAGTTACTGGTACGGGCCCGAAAATGCTACACACTCAGTCACTCCTGGCGCAGAGTGTGATGACTTACAGACCCAACCTGAGCAGGGGCTATGTTCCCGATGCAAGAGCGCACGCTATCTGCTGTCTGACGACTGCTACGGATGACTACGAGACCATAAAGATATAATGCGAGTATCAATTACGACGCTATATTACTTGGAAACCTGGCTCTCGTTGTGAAGAACTGGAGGGTACAAAACGATGTGCAGAACACGGTATTGGTCTCTGCCGGTATAATTATTTCCGCGCTTGGGTCTTATATTGCTGCATACCTAGTCGACGCGAAGTCACAAGAAGTGGTGATTAACCTGCAATCAATTGCCGATACCGCATGATCGGCGGCGGGGTTCTTCTCGGAAAGCCACCTTGCCTGCACTCCATTGTCATTCGTTCCAAAGGAGGCAGTTATCTCAATAGACTATGACGCACACATCTCGGAGTCTAGTTTACGCTACAACAAGAAGGATATTCTGGCCAACACCACCGTCGTCTTTATGATTGCGGGGTACGTTGCCCTCTATCTTGGGCTGCGAACATCCGAATGGTGGACGTCACTGGCAATGCTTATAATTTCTGCGCTGGCGTCGATTGCGCGTGCTGTGCTTGTGCCGGAACAGCTTCACTTGGTGGAAATGCCTAGCGATATCGATATACGCAAGAGTACTGCATCAAACAATCATGGCGCGTTGTTCTACCTGAGGCAATTATCCGGAGGAGATGTATTCCTACCGGAGACTGTTAATCCTGCCGACTCAAGCAACTCTGCTGCCGAAGACTTAATTTCGAGGTGGCCAGATCAAGCTTTTGGCGCCCTAGAGCCGCTTTTGCAGGCGTGCTGAAATGGCCCTAAATACAGCATCATCCACTGCACCTGCTAGCCGGATTGTGGCGACTGGCAGCGTCTCGAGAGGTTACGGCAAACGGCATTGCAGGTGAGCGTTAGGATGCGACGTAAGGGACTTATCCCGCTAGAGTTCGCTGATCCTTCATTACTCGTCGAAGCGCCAATGTTTGCAGCGCCGTTTGGATGCCAACATCAGAAAAACCAGGAGATTTTTTCCGACCTTCTTTCAGATAAGGGTGCCTGGCGGCAACCATTGAAGATAATTGTCCAGTACTTCAACTCAAAGTATGACGCTCGTGCGTCCGTGGATGTCCCTTTTGATGTGTGGTTTCACCAGTCGGCGGAGGTTCGTAAGCTACAGTGTGCAGCTCTAATCACAGATCAATCACTACCGATAGCAGTGGGAGAGCGCGGTGGCTATGAACCACACACAGGACGGGACGTTGACCACGACGATCGTGACGCAGATTACGACCGCAATTTGTCACCCCAGTGCTGCTGGACGGCAACAAAAGTTACCATGGGAGTATTTTCAGGCTAGTCAGCGGACAAGCCGGAGGAACTCTACAACGCAATGATATCAAACCCTGAAAGGTCACCGTATGAAAGCGTCCGGTGTCTATTCTCGCAAAGTGAACAAAATGCTCTAGTGGATTACTTGGTTGAGGTCGAATTGGTAGTGTCAATCCCGCCTGCAATATCTGGATAATGCAATGACAAACTCTTGTCTCTCGCTCACTTCATAATCGACCACCTGGAGTTTTTCAGGTTCTCTCATAGTTCCATATATGTTCCGTGGCACCTTATTCTTAACTTTCTGGGTTCTATCTGTTATCCACCTTTGCCACCACCGCCTGATTTCCTTATTACGTGGTATCTCTTTTGAACTTGGAGTTGAAGCCTCTTTCGCGAGGTATGCGAAGAGCTCAGTATCCTTAATATTCGGTGGCCATTCTTGGCCGTTGGAAGCTGAATTTCGTATGTCGATTTTTCAAGTTTCCGCTCCCCAAGTAACCTGACCCTGACTAGTACCGACAACGGCCTGTATCTTCTCCAAAGTACCTGTGTATAAGCCCGAATGAAAACCAAAGACCGTAGCAACAAAAGCAACCCTAAACATGGAATTATTCTAGAGGCACCAGTATTTGTTCTTTTCTGTCCTAGGAGAAGTAATTTTCCTGCCCTTCCCGTGCTGTAGTCTCATGACAGATCAAATAGCATACCAAGTCCTATAAATCAGCTACGGTCATAGAATCATGAAAACGAGGCTTCCCGTCCGCTCAGCCATATCTAAGCATGATATCGCCAGGTTAGTACTGCAGTGGGTGACCATGCGGGGGAATCCCTAGTACTGTAGTTTTGCCCTTTCACCTTTTTTTATGCTGCCTGGTGTTTGTACGAAGAGACAATTACTGTTCTAGTCGGTTCGTGGAGGATGTTGCTCCGTGGAGTGACCGGTCAACCCGTGGAGTAACTGGGCTCCGTGGACTGACTAGTCAGTTCGGCGAGTGCACACATTCCTTGGGCTGACCAGTTACTTTACGGAGTGCCACATCAACAATCTTGTTGATATATATTTAGGTCATCTACGTCACCTAGGGCTATGTGCAGATACTATTCAGCGCAGTTGAAGGTACTCTACTGCGATGGAGTCGAGGTACAACAAAGTCAACAAAGTTGAGATCTTTGAAGAAGGACAACTTGTACACCCGAAGATTCCAGTTGAGCATAGATGCACGACAGATAATAAGCAAATTTCTGCAAAGTTATCAAGGCTAAGCAAGGCAATCGATATTTGTTGCGGTGCCAGGATGGTATTCTTCATGGTCCTCGCATACAAAGAAGGCGGACCGTACTTGTCCCTCATCAATTTCGACCTTACAAGAAAGACAGTCATCGACAAGTTACTTTTTGGAGAGCTGCTCACCTCCAGTCCCCTGCTGAATTCATCCAAGTACGTTATGGGTGCAAAGGAAACTAGGCTACTATCGAGACTAAGGTGGGCACCAAACTTACCTGCAGGCTTGGTACAGTACTTGGCTCTCCGAGTACCGCGGGCATGGTACAGCATGCTCCCAATAGCCTCAGCCTTGGGACAGCTCCTAATTCTCCGTGGCTCTCGGGCGTGAGTAGTGCTTCGTTCCTGGTATGATTTCGTCTTATTTATGTTTATCTGATTCTCTCTTTGTACGATAGACAGTTCGATCATCTTTCTTCTCTCCTCTCGTTTGATTGGTCTCAATAATAAATGCTTCAAGTCTGCTACCGAGTGTACACTTCATTGCCATGGATGTCATGGCGATGCAGATTGCACAAATACCAGTGGGCGTGTCGCTCCAACTGGAGCATTCTATCTTACACAAAAAGCCACAAGGACAGCTCCACAGAGAGCTCAACAAAATGCAAAGCGCGGTTGGGCCAAACCAGAGGGGACTTGGCCAATAACCGAGATAACTATGTAAGTGAGGATTAAGGTCTCTGCGAAGAGACTGAGCAGAATGAGGAAAGGGAGAGAGAAGATGACAGCGAGAGGGAAGATGTTAGTGAGAGCGAAGATGTCAGCGGGAAAGAGAACAGCGAGGACGGTGAGGAAATACATCGAGCATAGTGTAATTGTAGTTGCGCCACGGCGTTGAGAAATGCAGTGATAATTATTGTCGTGAGTAGTGTGAGTATATTATATTATACGCCAGTCAGTTCATGGAGCATTAATCCGACTGGTTCATTCGTGGAAGGTGGGACTCCATGAACTGACCAGTCACTCCACGACGCAACAAACTCCACGAACTGACTAGAACAATTACCACTTCTACAGATGAAATTTATGTCTCGTCATGCCGTGCGTTGTTCGTCTGTGACGCGGACGAGTCGAGCCGCAGAAGCCAAGTCTCGCACCGGTGCACCACTGACACACCTCCGAGTGGTTGCAGGCCGTGACAGAAACGACACGCGAGCCATGCCGAGTACCCGCCGGTTCTCTGACCTCATTCCGGCCTCGTAGACCCCCTAAAGTTAGTACGAAGAGTATATCGCCTATTAACCGCGGCAGAAAAGTCTTAGGCGAGTAGATGGAGATTCCGTTTCCCATCTATCAAACAGATCCATAACTATAGAGATATAATAGGGCAGGAGGATGATAGAGATCACCGAACCATCGAAATGTTGCATACCTCTCACCAATTGCATCAGCAATATTGACCCGGTGGAACGAGACGCCCGGCGCCGTCACCGGGCTCGGGAAATGCACTCATCAGACGCCGGCGGAGATATCAGCAAAAGCAAATCGCCACACACCCAACCCTTTGGTAGCGACGCCGAGAGTTTCCGATTGATTGCGTGGGTGGTGGCGAATTTTGGAATGCGGGGAAGATAAGGATGAGTGAGTGGGCGTGATGCTAGAGCTGGAGTCCGGGGGCGCAAATTCTTTCTTCCGTTCTTTTCTTTTTCCCGATGGCTGGCTTTGGTGGCGATGTGTCACCATGCGCTGGGTTCTAAAGTAGCTGCATAACCGAAATATCGGGAATGCGGGGGTGCCGTGCCGGACGGCAAACTGGCGATGACGGTTGGGTGGCCCCACGCACAGCTGATTGATGAGTTCCTTTACAGGTAAATAGGGTGCAGTCTGCATGTTGGAATGCTAACTCAGGCCTACCTCTTCTCGAGGGCAGGATACTCCGCCAGATGCCGTCTTGGCATGGTGCCCGATATGTTCGGTATGTACTTAACCATCCAGGTACACACTCCCGGTCGGAGTATGCCGTCGGAACCCGAGCAAGCACTGTAAAACTCGAGTTGCCGGCCCAGATCACATCACACGAAATCACACTCTCCTTATCTACCCCGCACCGTATTTGCCACCTAGCAATCGGGAATTCTCGGAGGTACTTCTGACACCGAATTTGTGGGTGAGGTTGGTTTTGTTGTGTGGTGTGCATCAAGCCCAGTGATGGGGTTGGAAGATGTTGTTTGGGGGCGGAGTGAAGGAAAAATAGATGCAGATGCAGAATGCCATATGCATAGTTTGCTTTTCTTGTAAGCACGAAACCTGGTAAAAATGTACTTGTTGCGTTTCTTCTTTTTGGACATCTCATGTCTGTTTCAATGAACGAGTGTATAGGTTGCTTCTTCCGACATCCAACTCAGGATCTCAAGCGCTGGGGGCGGGTTTTTCAAATCTCTTCTCCAAACACGCGATTTTGGTGCCCAAGACTTTTTACCGCGGTGAAGCGCCACCAACAGTTTTCGCGTTTACTGGGTTAATCAGAGTTTCTTGTTCGAACCGATAACTTGACGCAGAGCTTCCTAGCCTAATGTTTCCAGTCTCTCGTGGGGATAGCATTTGCGTCCAACACATTTTCTAGCTAGCCATCCAACCGCCCACAGCTCTCACCCATATTCCCCTTACGCCGCAAAAGGCGTGCCTCCATCCTCCCCACTCTTCAACACCGGCTTCATATTCTCCGGCTGCACACTCTCCCACAGCCCCTCCTGCCTCCTCCTCAAATACTCCTCCACGCTGCGAATCCTACCAGGATGGATCTCATCCAGCAACTCATAATCCCTCCTCACAACCCCCTTATTCTCTCCGGAGTCATGCCACAGGTTCCAAAACCCCGTAAAATTCTCCTTGAACGTCATAGCCGTTTCCGGCCTTGACCCCGACCCCACCGTCAACTTTGTCGCAGGAAACGCAGCGAAGTACGTCTCGAGGTCCGTCGGGATGTACTGTGCTGGCTTCCCCGTGACCCGCGAGAACGCCGCCGCTAGCTCCCCATAGTGTACGTGCTCTGTCGCCACCGCCAGATCCATCCCATTCGCTCGCACCGGGTTGTCGAATATCCACCGGACGTAGTGGCCGGCGTCTTCGAGCGCGATGTGCGGGACTGCGCCGGTTCCTGGCACTGTTAGCTACGAAACCACCGCACGGGGGTTGGGGGGGATACCTAGCGGCACGGCCCAGGTTACAACCCCGTCCACGACTGTCGGCGACATCGGCGTGCCATGATGGATCGCCATGTCGAGGTACGGTCCCGTCGTGAAGAGGGCCGCCCCCATCTCGTCCCTCGGCTGCGCTAACACCCACTCTTTCCACATATTAGCAGACTTCGCCACGCACGGGTGGGTATCCTACCTCCGACCCGCCCCTTCCCGTCGTAGTGCCCGCAGCGGTACTTGGGATCGTACCCGCCCTTTTTGAGTCCGTAGTCGAGGTTCCCCAGGACGTAGAACTTCACGCCGGCCTCGCGCGCCAGCTCGTAGCATCGCATGCCCCAGTAGATTTCCGACATCTCGCCGGTGCTGAAGCCATTTACGTTTATCCACTGTTTTTGGGGTTAGTGGGGGGGTTGGGGGGTGAGGGGGGGCTTACGGCTCCGTCGCAGCCAGAGTAGCCGCGGCGTACGGCCGCCTCGTCGGTGAAGGTGCCTTCGACCAGTTCGACGTTGGGGAGGGCGGATAGTTGTTGGGCGCGGTGGTTGGTGGGGTCGCGGGTGAGGACGCGGAGGTGGTATTTTCCGTCTTGCGTTAGGGCTGGGTTGGGGTTAGTGGCTGGGTTTGGGGTGGGGGGAGGGGAGTGCCTTTGACTACGGGCATTCCTTGTGCCCCGGTTCCTCCGATGACGAAGATCTTGTGTACGGTTGCCATTTGTGGGGTGTAGATGGTTAGATGATTTGGTTGGTTTGGTTTGGGAATTGTTGTATTCGTGATGCGGAATTTGGCGTCGTCTTTATGGGAAGGTTTGCCCGGTACGAGTGATGGGCTGAGACTGAAGATCAGTAATCATTTTGTGGTTTGTGGTACAGCCGAGGAATTGGTTTGATTACTGACCTCGGGCCGCGCTGATGATTACTTTACATACTCTGTTAGATATTCCGACCGCCGAATGTAGAATACTAGTTCCTGGGAGCCGGTGCGGTCTGTTCAAGTTAACTCGGGATTGCTCAGTAAACAACGGACATCATGTCGTTCCGTTCCCGTCTTTGTGTACGTGTAATGTCCATTATCTGGCATCACAATCTCAGAAACGTGTCCATCACCACTTGAAGCGTGACATCTTGGATGGCTGGAGCTTTCCCTCGGCACTTTGAGATTTTAAAGAAGTTGGAGGCTAGTCCAATGGGTAGTGAGATACTGTTGCACCGGGAAGATGGTGTTCTATGCAAACGCCAGGAACGGGCCATTGGATCTCCGGCTCCCACTTGTAGCATTAATCTACAAGAGAACTTTCCCAAACGGCTCTTAAGATACTCAAAGGCCACATATGTTCCCACCCAGTGACAAACCTACCAGTTCGCGAACTGGTGTGCTCAAATCACGATATTTTGTCCCGTTCGCAAACCGGACAAGAGGTTCGCAAACTAGTCAATTTTTATAAACCTATACCCATTTGAAGTCATTATAAGTTGCAAGAGTGAGCATGATACCCAGCTCAACAACTTGAATCAACCAATTAATTAGACCTAACCTCCTCGAATTCAGTATGATGCTATCACTGAGCCCTTATTGAGTCACCACCACCATTGTGCATCACATCACGCGATTTTTCTGCCACTTTCCCTGACAGATGCGTATCGAAGTTTGTCCACCTGGGCCTGGTAGTATCCCAAAATACTTGAGATATCAAAGAGAGCTGGATTGATGGTCATGGCTGTATGCGTACTTGAAGTTTATTTTTGAAGCAGCTAAAACGTCGGATATCGCAGGTCTTCTTGGATTTGCTGGAGACGTCGGCCTGGAACCTTGTAGATGTCTTCACTGCAACTCAGGGAGGTGTAATGTATATCGTTCACTGACTTGCTTGCGGGATTGAATTTCCACCAGTTCATACTGCTTTGGTGAGGTAGCATTCTGGATTTCCAGTTCGCAACTGGACAGAGTTTGCCAACGTGTCTGAACGCATATACATCAAGTTCCTCTAGTGTATCAACCTGTGCAGATTGCTATAGGCAGAACTCCGCACGCTTCTTGTACAGCGGTAAGTTATCGATATCGTCAGTTTAGGATTTTCTGGGCCGTGATAAATTAAACCCAGGCGGCAACCCGTGGAGTGACGGAGGTACGTAGTGTATGTTCACTATGCGTTCTCTGTAGGGCGCGGTATACGTCGAGTTGTCAGTAGAGGCAACGGAAGAGTAAGAGAATGAATTGTAGCTCAGGAGAGTAAGCCACGAAAAGTAGACATAATCAAGTGTCGCTACGACAACTCTAAGCCCTTTTCATAGAGGGTGAAGCGCGCATCCCCATATTCTTCATGGCTTACCGGTTTCTTTGATTCAGACCGATGAAGGTTGGATAGTCGTGTTGGAGGAACTAGAGAGGTATTTTCTAGTGTAATGTTTTGAGTCTACCTGTTTTTCGTAACTACGGAAATTTCAGCACTGCGGAGGACAAGTACCACCACTGTACTCTTGCGCCCGAAGATAGCATAGGTAGAGGCCGGGCTATTCCTTCCCTTATATTTCCAAAGCAAAGCTGTACATTGCAAACCGCGCTCGATCATGACAATATAGACCACCCGCAGTCCGTCGTTTAAATAAACTTACCCCTGTCCGTCCCGTTCCTTCGGCCCGCCCATAGTCTCGTCCCAGCCCTGGGGATCTGAGATAAACCTTAATCCTCGCCGGGTGGGTAAATAGGCTTAATCGATCGTCGTAGTAGCATAGATCCTTCCCTATTCCATCGTGGTGCCAGGCCAGGGTCCGGTGTTTCCCCGTTCAGGCCAGGGTGGTATTTCCCCTCGCAGCCAGGGCGGGTAATATTTATCCACCCCGCCCGCGCGCTTCATGCGGCAGAGATGTCTTGTGTTCTGTTATCCAGCAGAAATTTTCACCAACTGCGTCTCGCTACTTAGGGGAATGGATACGCGCCGTTCGCCGAGCACACCACCATTGATATCATCAAAAGCAAACAATCCATCCACACAACACCCAACGAATTGGTAGCGATCCGAGAGTTTCCGATTGATTACGCGGGGGAGATAAGGGTGAGTGAGTGGACGTGATACCGGGTTTCGGGGTGTGCAGGATGCTGACGCACCAGAGTTTACTGCTATCCAGCAAAAGTGAACTTGTTCTTTTCTTCTTTTTGGTGCATGCATCTCGACGGGCCGGTAGTTGGGGTTTGGAAAAGTAATCGCATGCTTTACGTTGCCACTATGTAGTTTGTACCACGCACTCGGGATGTGGCTACCACTCAAAACTACAGCACCGGTGGTGCTTCCTGGATCCGTGATGCGATATTTCTTTGGCAGATAGTAGTCTTGACTTAGCACTGGTTTCCAACGGGAGCTTGTAGTTATACACGTAACGTAGGCATACCGACGATGCGGGAGTGCTGTGGTGAGACGGTTCGGGGATGCCGCGCAAAAGCTGGTGGGTCTGGTGGGATTTCTCCGGATCCAGCTCGTAGTCTGGGCAAGACCGGAGCAAGCACAATGTTAAGTTTCGAGGCTGTCCCGCACGGGCTGGAAGTCTTTCTCACCGTATTATTTGGACTACAAATGTGTGCTGATGGTGAAGAGGGATGGATATGGAAATAGAGGGTGGATCACAGTATAGTATGCGTTTCTTGCTTCCTCATACTCCTCCGAGTCATCTACAAACCCAACTATAACAACACCTAATCATTACAATACCACAATACGCTATCTAGATCACCCGCCCTACTGCCAGTCGTCCAAATAAGCTCACCCCTGCCATGTGATATCTTCCCCGTCCCCGGGTTTACGTCCCATGCCCTCGGCCCGCGGTCATGACGTGTGAGTCATACACATGCCCATCTGCGAAGGCACATGGAAGTCTCATTCCCAGCCAAGGAGGAACACATGCCTGCACGCTGTCCTAAGTTGGACATGAGCTTGGAGGAGAGATGCTGCAGAATGCACGTGCTGTATATTCTCTCAGGGCAGGTGGGGCACGCAGCAGATCCTCGGCGATGGGATCTGAGATAACCTTAATCCATCGTCCCTCATCCACGTGTCTCACTCGCTCGGCGATGCGGTGGTGGGTGGGTAAGCTTATTCCATGTGTATGACAGTGATACGTGTAGATAAGGATAAGCTTAATCTATCATCCTCACTCGATAGATTTCCTAGTCGTTGAGTGTAGGTCCATTGCCACCGAGCAAACATGCATCTTGTTTCGTTTCTGGATTCGTCTGGTTCCAGCCCGCGCTGATTACCGCACTCTACCCCGCAATCCGACATTTCCCCGCCGCCTTTCGCGCCGGAAAATTTGCCGGAAAAATTCACGGGCCTTGTCTGGTGCGGCCGTGCGGGGAGCTACTTAGTATTCCATGGCACGGTGGCTAGGCGAGCGCGGTTTCCGCGAATCAGCGGTCTCGGGGGAAGCCACTCCGTAGTGTTAGCTAGAAGTATGGATATTAGTAGCATGTGAAGATTGACTGTCCGAGTTATTCCGATGAATACGAGGGGAAGGGGAAAGGGAGAGGGGAAGGGAGAAAAGCGGTGAAGAGGAAGAGGCGAGAAGAAGTCGGCGTTTAATGTAATGTTTGATGCCGAAACAAAACGATTGTGTAATGTCATGTCAGACGGGGTACAAAATATCAGAACATTTGATCCCATACAAGCAAGTTTGATGCAACCAGGGTCCAAGGTCGAGTCTAACGAGGGTTATGGCGCTTCTGTACCATTTGCAGTAAGAATGCAACGGCTCTTTCTAGTCCGACGAAGGCTGGGCAGCAAATGGAGAAATACTCGACGTCAACCAGCCGTGCATTCCCCAGAACCTGGGGATTCTTGGCGCCAACGTTCGCTAATTTTGCAGCTTGGGGATAGACTCGGAAGCTGACAGAAAACCTGGGAGTCGGAAAAAGAAAAAAAAGCCTCGCAGAAACTTTCTGAAACGGCGAGGCAAGTGAAATAATATCCACAGGGGAGAAGGATGATGATCGGAATAAATGCCGCAGAATGAAAGTTTTTTCTGTTGTATTGTTGGGCGGCGACGGTGAGTGAGAGCGCGTAAGTTGCAGCAAATAACACGGTGAAGATGGACGGTAAAAGGGATCCGTGCGATGAATGAAATGGGAAGTCTCTCTCGTGACTCTCTGCCCTCGAAAGGTGGTTGGGTGCGTGGGGCGGCTCTTGGAGAAAGAGGCTGGAGCTAAGCTTAGCTATGGTTCGTCTCCACTCCACACACCCAAAAAAGCAAGCTCAACATTACATGTAGAAGTAGAAGCTAAGCTCTGCACGAGCAAGGTAGTAGTTCCGATCCCTCCCGAGTGGAGCGAAGACAGGAAAGAAAGAAGGAAGGAAGGAAAGAAATTCTTCATCCCCTCGTGTTCTCCCTCGCCGTCGCATCTTCCTTTCCTGACTTCTGTTTCACAGTGCCCCCACAAGTGCGCGCTTATTCCGCCATCGTTCACTGAGCAAAAGTGTTGGGTGGGTTTGGAGAGTCTGTATCACAAGTTGGGACGTGTTGTGTCGCGCTAGTGCTGGGCTGATTTGTGGACAAGGACCGGGACCTCTTGCTCTGCTTTGGTGTCAGTTCCCGACGTCTCGGGGCATCCGAAAGGGAAGGGAAGGGGTAGAGTGCCAGGAGAAGAGAAAAATAATAATCATACGTCCTACAACGCAGCAAGCCTCGAGCGCATTTGTACGCGAACATGCTTGAAATGATGTCAAATATAAGACCGATGCACTTCCCGTCAAAACTGCCTCTTGCTAAGTCTGCTTCTTCTAATTGCTTACTACAATCCCGACCCTCGCACACCTTACTGTTCCGACGACGACCTACCTTCGTCAACGCTACCACCACAACTAAACTTTGTTCGACTACATCATCACCGTCGTTCGCAGCTCCTCCGTTCTTCTTTCACCGCCAACTCAACACTCTCGCACGAGCGAATACTGCTTGCCTTGGTCAGGCCCGAAATCTGAATTCAACACGCGCAATGACAATCCCTCCTACCCGCTCCTCGTCTGGCGATGACCAAGGGTGCGTTCTTCTCTCGCTAGCCCCTCCGGCACTCGTTAACATGCTGCAGTCACCACTCATTCGACTTCAGCCATATGAAGTTCCAGATCGACGGCACCGGCACCCCACATCCTACCACGATCGACTTCGACACCTCATTCGACGAAGCCGCCCGCAAGGCTCTCCACATCCAGGGCCTCGTCCCGCCCGCCGTAGAGGGCTTTAGCAAGCAGGAACGAAGATGTGAGTATTGCGGGTGTCTCGGAACGAGCGGCTGGTGTCTCTGTTGCGCGCATTTTGCCGTCTCAGATGATGGTTGGGGGTGTGAGTGCATGGGCTAATCCAACCCGTCAGGCATGGAGCAGATCAACCTCAAGTCCACCGCAATCGACAAGTACAGCTATCTGTCGAACCTCCGCAACACTAATGCTGGTCTCTTCTACCGTCTCCTGATTGACCACATGAAGGTATGACGAACCCCCACACGTTGCGAATGTTGGTGCTAACTAGTCGCAGGAGCTCACCCCCTACGTCTACACCCCCACTGTCGGCGAGGCCTGCCTCAAGTGGTCCCACATCTACACCAACCCCGAGGGTCTCTACCTCTCATATTCCGACAGAGGCAACATCCGTGACGTGATCGCCAACTGGCCGCAGGAGACCGTTGAAATCGCTGTCGTAACAGATGGCTCACGTATCCTCGGTCTCGGAGATCTCGGCGTTAACGGCATGGGGATTCCCGTGGGTAAGCTGGCACTGTACGTCGGCTGTGCTGGTATCCACCCAGAGCGTACCCTCCCCATCACCCTCGACTTCGGCACCGACAATGAGGAGTTCCTCAAAGACGATCTATACATGGGTGGAAGGCACAAACGTATTCCGGAGCAGCAACAGCGCGAGTTCCTAGACGAGATGATGGCGGCACTGACCGATCGATGGCGGAGGTTTGTCCCCTTCCCACCCTCTTCGTGCCACACTAATCACCCGCAGTATCGTAATCCAATTCGAAGACTTCAAATCCCCCTTCTGGTCACTGGAGCGGTATCGAAGCACCTACACCGTCTTCAACGATGACATCCAAGGCACTGGCGCCGTAATTCTCGGTGGTCTAATCAGTGCCTTCAAACGCTCCTCCACCCCTCTTGGCGACCACAAGCTCGTCTTCATGGGTGCCGGCTCCGCTGCCACCGGCGTCGCCCGGCAGATCTGCGGCCTCTTCGTCCGCAACGGCATCCCCGAGTCCGAAGCACAAAAGATGTTCTGGCTCGTCGACTCGCGCGGTCTCGTCACCGCCGACCGGGGGGACAGACTCGCCGACCATAAGGTGTTCTTTGCGCGCCACGATAACGCAGGACAACAATTCTCGACCCTGGCTGACGTCGTCGACTATGTAAAACCCACCGCCCTCATCGGACTGTGCACAATCGGCGGCGTATTCACGGAACCTATCGTCCGCCAGATGGCCGCGCTGAATAAGGAACCCATCATCTTCCCGCTCTCCAACCCCAGCTCGAAGTCCGAGTGCACCTACGCACAGGCTATGGAATGGACTGACAACCGCGTCGTTTTCGCTTCGGGATCCCCCTTCCCCTCCATCACCGTCGATGGCATTGAACGCTCTCCAGGCCAGGGGAACAACATGTACGTCTTCCCCGGTATCGGTCTCGGCACCATCCTCTGCGAAGCCGCACACGTGACAGAAAGCATGATCTATGCCTCTGCCGCCGGCCTCGCCACAAGTCTCAACGACAAGGAGAAGGCGCGCGGGGACCTATATCCCGAGCTGAAACGCGTGCGAGAGGTGTCTATAGTGGTGGCACGAGAGGTGATTCGCGCTGCACAGAGGGAGGGCGTAGATAAACACAAGCTCCTGCAATTCATGAGTGATAGTGAATTGGATGAGTTTGTGAGGAGTAAGATGTACGATCCGAAGATTATTGAGATTGCGGGCGGGACTAGTCGGGGACAGAGTCGGGAGGGGTCTCCGGGAGCGAGAGGGAGGGCGGCAAATCTTTAGAGGAGTTTGGGTTGCTTTTTTGGCTTTGCTTGGGTTGGGAGCATTATGGGTTTATTCTGATACCGGTTTTGCTGTGTTTAGGTTTATGAGGAGGTCGAGGGTAGCTTAAAACGTTATCGGACATACTAGCTAGTCGTGGAAAGAGAATAAATAAACGGATAACATCCTGCTTCTGACGGCTTTCGTCCGTCTGCTACTCGCCCGATACTTAGTTAACAACGGTGGTGGAGTTGGGCGCGTACACGGCCCGCGCGAGAAGAGAGAACACGGGCCCCTGAATACTCGGCTCAGGCAGATCAGAACCGGTAATATCATAATACGGAAGTACAATTGACAGGTATACGGGTATATGTTGGTATGCTAAGGAAAACCGTTATTGCAAATACGCCTGACTGCGGGGTGAGAGCGGGCGAGGATGCGGAGGCGGTGGAATCCCTGTCGTTTCTAGACATGAGCGGTCATCACTCGCGAGAGTTTGAAGAAATTTGACATAAGTGACGAAGTGTTGAGGGTGATCACAACTCCTACTTACAGAGAGGAAGTGTAGCAAAAGAAAAACTACAGTACCAGGGATTCCCGCATGGTCACCCACTGCAGTACTAACCTGGCGATATCATGCTTAGATATGGCTGAGCGGACGGGAAGCCTCGTATTCATGATTCTATGACCGTAGCTGATTGAGTGAACTTGGTATGCTATTTGATCTATCATGAGTATTACAGAGAACGGGAAGGGCAGGAAAATTGCTTCTCCTAGGACAGAAGAGAACAATCACCGGTGCCTATAGAACAGTGTACATAACAGTACTCCCCCGCCTCTTCCTCTTCACAGCCACCGGATTAAAATTAACCCTCCCCCACGCCGCCTCATAGCACGGAAACTTTTGGTTACGACAAATTGTAGTGAGTAATGATCATGATTCTTGGAATGCCAGGAGGCAGGCTGTGCATTATAACATCAACCTTTGTTTACTTGTGGCTTCATTGCTATGAACGAATTCTTGCCAGATTCGAAGTTTCATTACGTTACACCCGCTGACATTTCGGTAGGAACTCAGCACCGCGAGTGAGGGGTTGTGAAATTCGTGTCTTGGTGAAGGGGAAGTTAACCTGTCGTAGCTAAATGAGGGGGTTTTGTGAGGAAATATAGCGCTGGATCGCCGACAACATGGGCTCCACGGAATCGAGCTTCTCGGAATAATTGCGTTCTGTGCCGGGAGAAGGTCGATTGGTAGAATAGAATCTGAATACATTATGTAGTCGGTGTTGCATGTTGGTGCATGTTGAAGATTGAGAGTTGGGATGGAAATCACTTTTGCAGTTTTGACGGAGAGTAGGTCCAACTCGGGAAGTGAGCGGGGAACTGGTAGCTGAATATTGGGGGCTTAAGCAGTTTTCGCCAGCGAAGGCGGACGCGACTTGATTCAGCAGTGGAGTGCAGAGGTCTAGCTGTGCTATAAGCGTGATAATGAATAGCACTTGGCAGAATACGCTGTAGCAGTGAATGCCTACATTTTGGAATGCTCATATCAGGGCATACTACACTACAGTATTCTGAGAGGCTACAAATCTGCTGGGGAAGAGCCAAGTGATTCTGTCTCGATGGGTAGGAATATAGAACACAGGCTTGCACTGCCCCGGTTTTGTACAACTGCGGTTCTACAGTTATCAACCGGCAGTAAAATATGGCGTGCTTCTTTTCTGGCGGGCAAGCGTGGATTCTCTTTATCAAGAACTGTGAGGGTTATTTTTGGGGTCCTACGAGTGATACTCTTTTGTGGCATTCAGTATGTTCTAATCTGCCAAAAGATTTCACTAACAAAAATTTGAGCCTTTAGACCTTTGAAGAAACCGTTAAAATAGCTTCAAGTTTCAGCACTTTAGCTAAAAATTTAGAGTTCTAATGGGTCGCGCTGAACAACGCTTTTTCAATAACTTATTGCAATATACCAAGCATAAAGTATCATAAATCTTGGTTATTTCCGTATGCGTTCCGACTTCGTTGGTAATTAGACCACCTTGTCAAGAGGTCGGCCCAATTGTAAAGAGGGCTCTTGGCCAAGAGTCCCACCTTTTAAGTGGGTGAACCTCTTGATAAAGTAGTTACTTGACAACGGGGTCTGAACATGGTTTCTAGGGCACTCATTGTCGCTGGAAAGCGAGTGCAAAGTGTTTAGTAGAAAAGTGAGGCGTCTAAATGAGAACTCAGCGGAGGAGGAAAACAAATTAAACTTGATGTGTGGTTAGCTGTTGACCAGCGAGATTGCTCTCTTCTCTGTGCGGCATCCTCTTTCACCTACCTAGCCCTAGATACCAATTACTAGTACATGGGCTTTAAAAAGTTATTTTTTGGAGGTAAATACGTTATAATCATTGGAACTATTATCCTGCCATTATAGACTATAAGCTATTTGGGCCTCCTATGGACCATTTTGAGACCGGCACGATTATGATCACGGTCGATTATAAATTGGACACGAAATTGCTAGCATGCTTGCTCATCATGGCTCAACAACTCCCCCTCCCCCTCCCCTACCCTACGGTGGCAAAGAAAGTTACTCCAAACATGCAAAAGAATTTATCTCCCACAGTCATAAACCCTCACAGGCATTAGTTTAATTATGTTTCCAAAGAGAGGTAAGGCTGTTAGCATTGGCAGATTCCCTATACAAATTGCCGTCGCAACGGAATTCCCCATCAAAATGTGACACTTTTCCCTGCCCCACCAGAACTTATTGTTTGTGCATACAACATAAGGAAGCATATATTTTTTGTTGTTTTTTCTTATGTGCAACATTCTGGTACTATTTTGATAGTAAGAAGGGTACTAACGATAGCGATATGTATGATCGCCAGGACATTTAGAAGCTTCCAGTTAAAGTATATTCTGGCGAGGACCTGAAGGATCTAATACCGCAAAATTGAGAACAGCTGAAACTTATCTAGAACGTTGCGTTTAATTATAGTCATTGCCACTTCGAGTGCCATAGATATATATCTTCTCGGCAGTAAGGAACTGTACCAAAACTATGGCGAAGTAACTGGCCATAGATTGTTGTACGTTGCACACGCCTTATTACCGGATTGATACGATATAACTCAAAGGTCACAATTTTCGGGCCTAAATTTCTACCGCAAGTAGGTACTCTCTGTTTTCATGTTTCGCAATTTTATGTATTTTCTGTATTACCTGGCTTTCTTACATTTTGATTGAATAAATAAAGCGGAGGTGACGATCATGACACTTATACATCCGTATCATAAGATCGGCATGTTATGACGGTTCGGGCCTCGCAAAGCCCGTGATTTAAACACTTACGTGGTATGACTTCTGCTATAGAGTTGGGCCGGTTTACGAGCGAATAGATGATATCGAAGATAATTTGGAATAAAAGCAATGCCACATCGATCGACAGCTTGAACTGTCGCAATAAGCAATTACTGGACCAAATTCTGCGGCGTGATGCCAAAAGAAGGAGATAAGTAGGTACACTTTTACTGGGTTGCCAGCTAGATTGGCTTGCAACAGGAGAAGACCGGGGCCTGCGTTCGGGTCACCGAGCCGATGCTCCGAAATTTAACTTCAGCCGCAAGACTCATTAATCCATTCTTAAGAACTAAACAATTGGCTATTTGAGATACAGCCCAAACCTTCCGATAACAATATCAGCTTACTCAACCCTATATTCTTGCTGTGGCCTTTCTTGAATCTGTGCGGCTCCGAGATGGAAACATCAACGAGAACAAAACAACCCGATATCAATTATCAGCCCGATATTTCGAGATATAAAGCTCGCACTGAATGGAGACTAAAAAATGAAGAGCTTCCGAGAGAACTTCCGGAAGGGTTTCCGAAAAAGCTTGTATCTCCCTTAGTATGGGAAGGATCCTCTCTGAAAAGTGACGAATGGGTATCTACCCTAACAAAAGCGGACCATGAAGAGATACAAGAAGCGGTAGTTTATTTCAAAGGTGGAATATCTGATTGTTCGTTAGCAAGATCTAAGCGAAATTCTAACAACCACTAGGCTTGGGGCTGTCCTTTGGCCATATATGCCAAAAGTCGTTTCCCTTGAAATCCCTCGGGCAGAAACTTCGAGATCTTTCTGCTGAGGTCCACAACGGAAGAGGATTCGTTGTCCTGCGTAATTTTCCAGTCGACAAGTTTGATAGGGCGGACTGTATCCTAGCTTACGCTGGGATATCGTCCTACATCGCCAGCCTTCGAGGTTTGTCGGACCGGTCAGGAGCGGTTCTGGTGCACATCACAGACTTAGCGGCAAAGGGCAAAGTTGGGACCCCGGCTTATACCAGTGACAAGCAAGTGTTCCATACTGATAATGGCGACATTGTCTCACTACTGGCTCTTGGGGTGGCAGAGAACGGAGGAAGTAGCAAGCTTGCAAGCAGTTGGCAAGTTTACAATGCTCTTGCGGAAACGAGGCCAGACCTAATCAGGACGATGAGCGAGGACTGGCCTTGCGACAAGTACGTCTTCTCTAGATTTGGATTTCAAACTCCCAATACAAAGACACATCATTAACACAATACAGTTTCGGCGGAGAGCCACTCTACTACCTTAGACCGATAATACACTTCACGTCTGAACAGCGGCTCATAATGCAGTTCTTCCGTCGATCTTTCACAGGGTTTGGGAGTCTTCCGAGGCCATCAAACATCCCGCCAATTACTGAGGCCCAGGCGGAAGCTTTGGACGCTCTCCAGTTTGTGTCTGAAGAACATAGCGTCAGCATGGGCCTCCAGAAAGGGGACATTCAATATATCAATAACTTGAGTATTATCCATGCTCGGGATGCATTTACAGATAGCGATGAAAATAAGTATCTATTGCCTCTCATATTTCACCAAAGTTTGTTACAATCCTAACCATTTAATCACTGACAGGAGACATCTGCTCCGTCTTTGGCTAAGAGATGAGGAGAATGGGTGGAAAATCCCACAGCAGCTTCAGAAAGGCCTAGGAAGGACATGGGACAGCCTGCGTCACGAAGCTGCCTCCGACAATCACAGATTCCCTCTCAACCCGGAGGTAAAACTCGAGTGATATTTTGACTCTTTGATTATCTTCGGTGTGTGTTCAAGAGCTTTTGTTGGTTAATCTACATTCCATTTACATTATGATAATGAACTGTCTTTGGTATCTCCAAAAATCTGATTCAAAAAATCTTCCAATCGGAGAATTTCATTGCACAGGGTTGATTAACTGAAATGCCGAAATAGGCTGTGGCTGAGGTTGGCACAGTCAAACTCGAGCTCTCCCTTATCTTTGTATTTTTCCAACCGTGATATGTCGGACATAATTATGTGGTTAACTGGCCATTTGTTTGCAGAAGGTTGACGGCTGAATGCACAGCATCGATCGGTGCTATTGAAAATTACTTCTGTTTCTTAGCACTGCCCACTCATTAGCGTTCAAGATTGGTTGATTCACTGAAATTTTGAAATAGGCTGCAGCGGAGGATTGACAGTCAAACTCTCTTTATCGTTATATATCTGTATTCTTCCAACCTGATATTTCGGACGTAATTGTGTGGTTAACAGGCTTTGTTTGTAAAAGGCTGGCGATTGAATGCACTGCATCGATCGGTGCCAACCAGATTTTTTTCTGTGCCCCCTAACATTACAGCAGTCTAGAATCACAATGCATTGTCAGCACTTAATATGTACGTTTGTCGCGGCTAGATCTCGTATCGACGCGGCCATGACCCGTTGAGGACTGGGGGGAAAGGTTGGCCAATTGGGTGTTTTTCGAGCACCTGTGAATGGAAGTGTACACAAAAAACTGTTGGGAGATATGTAAATCGTCAAAAGGCCTGCGTACTGTTCGCGAGGTAACGCTGCGCACACACAGCAGCTATCTCGGCCACCATGCATGGTCCCTCCAGTACCCCGGCATCTACATCCACACCTACGGGGCCATTCTAAGGATAACTCCTTCTTAAAGTCCCATATTAATCTCATCAATAGTTATTTCTACCAATCCTATTTCAAGTAAGGTAGTTAGGCCCGTGCTATACCTCCGTAGTTATATGTTACCGCCAGTTTACGTCATCGAACATTACGAATCCGTCACCCGGGCAGTGTATCTTCAAAACTTCTGCCGGTCCAGCAAATATGATATCCATGAATCCCGGTGCAGTAGGTTGCTTGTTCTCACTCAAACGTTATGCGGTGTTTCCATGCATGCTGGCATGTGAAACGTCTTAATAGCCCGTTTGTTTCTCGACCAGCCTGTCTGTATGTATGCCTAATAACTTGTGATGCAGGGTCTCAAAGATGTGGGGGGATCAATTTCTGGTGCGGAATCGACCGCTGTTCGGCTCGAAATCTGATCACTGGCATTGTATTTGGTTATGCATATATTTTCTGCAGGACAACAAGGCATATTTTCGTCCTCTTCGTGAGCCTGATCTTCATGCCGCGTTTTGCAATTTTGCGCGAATTTCAAAGTTGAGATAAGGCTATGGGTATCGGGTTGCTGCGAGGCATAGTCGCCCTTCGAACATAGTGGGTTCAGCCCATACATGACACGATGGCGTGGTAAGTTCTTGGCGTTGCAACCAGTGCAGCTGGATCAGACCGTGCAAACCTCGACCTATTGCCTACTTAAATGAGCCCCGACCTCAGCTGGTGGGTTAATCAACCCACCACCCGATTCGTGTGCCAAATTCAAGAATTAGTGGAAATCGAAGAACAGCCGATTCAGGACTGCAACTCTTGCGGATCGATCTCGGAGGACAGTTTACTAGCTAGGTATTGATATCGAGACTGCCAGTGAGACTTGAGGAGTAGTAGGGTTCCCCAGCCACATCAACTAGCCACTTCCAGGGTGTTGGAATTCTGTTTTCTAACGAAGAGTAAGTTATTATAAGAGTCGGACGTGATGTACTACCGTTACTAACGGAACCAAAGGACGAGGAAGAGAATAAAGCGGTTCTGGACAAATTTTGGGGTTACCTTCTGTCACATCCATGCCGTTCATATGGAAACGACCCACTCGATGGGGTTTTAGAACGTACGCGTGGAGAGTGCTGGGCATTGTTCTTTTGGCGCAAGCGATGATCGCACTTGCGGGTCCACTTGGCTCATCTCCAGCGGGTGTACCGGGTAGCTCTCCAAACACGATTCCCGCCGGCAGCTCTTTGAATTCCACTCAGACGAATGCCAAAGATGGCAGCCAGAGCCAATTCAGGCCTAGCATCAGAGGCGTCGAAACAATGCTCGCAGTGCTATCAGCGGTATTGCTCTCAGTCACTTACGCCACACTGATCGGCCCCGGAACGCGTTTGTCAAGCACTTCCAAGCTTCCGCTGGCGTCCATAGAAGAGAACATTGGCACCCTCCTCTCGAAAACGTGGCCGGATACGAGCACATCAGCAAACTTGACAGCCGCAGATGGAGAAAATGCTGGTCTAGTCGGTCCGGCTAATTCAGACGCCATCAGACTACTTTATTTGGGCAAAATGGGGGATGGCCAACGAAAAGTCGCTAGGGGTATTGAACAATGCGAAGCCCTCCCAGACAAGAATATAGATACTCCGCCAATGTGGTTGACAGTTGGTTCCTCGCTCACTAGAAGCATGGTCCAGTTAGCCGTGTGGGAGTGGGTGTCCCTCTGGATGGCGGTTGCTATGGTCGCTTGCACCCTTGCCTTCAACGGTTTCTTCTCCAACAATAGAGGCACCGATAGCTATCCGCGCCTCGTCGTAGTGCTGGTTTATGCTGTGGCATTCTGCTTCCATGCATGGTACGTGTGGAGTACTTGCAAAAGCTTTTTTACATTACTTGGCGCTGGAGCGACCTGGAGTCTGCTCAACAAAGCTGGTTTTGCATCAGTGGATCTCGGCCAGCTCCAAACTCATTTGGAAGAGGGGCCAGAGCCAGTATTCAGGCAGGTCGGCAAACCTGCCTCCAGTGTTGTTTTCCCAGCCTATGACGCCTATCTCGCGCATGAACATGATCTACAGAAGGATGCACATATCGAGCAAAATCCCGTTGTCGCCAAATCCAAATCGTCCGATACTCGGCGGGGTGTGCAGGATACTGTCAACGACTGGCAGAAGGCTGAGATCTCAAGCACTGTCGAAGCCGGCAGACTGGCTCTCGATCGCACCGTGACGAATATCATGACTATGGTCGGAATCATCGTAACGTCCGGATTCGCTGCATGGACTTCCAAACCAAGTTCGCAGAGTTCGCAGCTCGGATCTTTAGCACTGCTTGCCTCTCTCGGGTTGGGAACTGGCGCAATGTTCAGCAGCGTCGTAGAGCTCAGTGTTATGGATACGTCGTTTAGAAACGTTTTATTTCTGAAGGAGATCATGATCAATGGAAAAGCTGCGGATCATGTTGAAAAACGCGCTTCGAGGACCAAAGTCATCGGTTTTACCCATAAAACTGTGGAACCACGAAAAGTCCGAACGAGGGACCTGGCGAAAATGTGCAGTCCGTTGGCTCTCTTGCTCTTCGGTCCGGCATACGTACTTCTACCGAGTAAAGCAGACCATTCCCGACAATCGGACGGCGCTAGTTTCGAGCTCAATGTTTTAGTGAGGGGCAAGCCGGTAATATTCACTACGGAGACTACAAATAAACACAGTAAAGACGCCGATGAACGTAATGTTGAGGCTATCAATGTGTGCTATGTTCCCATTCCTGAGCCCAGCAACGAAGTTCAGCTTGTAAAGCAGGCAGTTCAGGTCACCTCAAGTGACCGAAGTTAGCTTTGCCCCGAGAAAATGACGTGACTGCCCGGGCGTAAGAAAAGGTGTGATGGAGTGGTGGGGCTGGAAGGGAGGTGGTCCGGTAGGAGGGGGAGGGGGATTAGTGCGGCGGAGTTTGAGCTTGGAGGGTATACGAGACTGGGGGAAGGGAGGATAAGGATAAGGATTTTATTTGATGCACCTATAAAGGTCGGATCTCTGGCCGGGCTCTCTTGGTAGTTCATGATAGAAGCGGCTGTTGTATGGAGGAAAGTGCATGTAATAGGTAGTAGAGGGAAAGAGTGAGGGAGAGTGTTGGACTATGGCACGGTGAGAAGGGAGGAGAAAAACTCGAGATATACTAAGCTTTAGTGGATGATTTACGAATTTTTACGAACTCAACACGTATGTCTAGAAGCATACGACGCTCGTAGCTCATCTTCGAAGAAAAGAAGCGGCTGGTATGTGAGTGCGAGCGTGTGTGCCAGTACGCACTATGCAAACAGGTCCTATCTATGTGGTACCTCACTCTTGCACTTCCTCATCTCCGCCCATGCGTTTTCGTATTCCCACTCTAATGAATTCATACTGCATGTGGGAAATGCGCTCATGGGAGTCTGCCCGATCCCGCGCACGAGTCCGGTGGCTGCAGAGTGACCTTTTTCTTTCTTGTCATCATGTGGAGCCCGTTAGATAGTAAGAAACAGTGTCGCTTCTGAGCTACCCACAGTGCCCGCCCCCATTTCTATCACTGCATAAATTCCCGACTGACAGGTTAGTGGAGCCGTAAGAGCTAAAAGGTGCAAGAACTGAAGCTGGTGCTAGTGTTAGTTAACCTTTCACTACTAAAATTTTCGGTTTATAGGATGGAATACGGTGGTGACGATCAAGAGGTGCCCCAAAAACACACTACTATACGGAAATCACACGGCCTGGGCAACACCTTACCTTATCTGATTTAGGTTTGCTCTTAAGTTCTGTTAGATTGAGGGGCTGCCCGTAAAATACGGTATAAGGTGTGAAATTTCATCCGTAAGTTTCTCTTGGGTGCGGGTAATATTAATGGAGGTGGCAATATGTAAAATTTCGGCATGACGTCATAGTTTGTAATACGTGTCTAAAAATGATCACCCACGAACGCATGCCCCTGCCAAGCCTGGCAGTACACTGGTGGCAAATACAACGATCACTGGAGTATTGACTAACTGTTCAAGCCGACCAGTCCGACCTTTAATTAAAAAATTCCTATTGTACAACACTAACTATGCTACTATTGTCCAACAGTTCTAACGACCCACAAAGTACTGATAGCATCTAGACCGCAGGCTTAAGGAACATTGTGCTCATGCTAAGCCCATGACCTGGCCGCTTAGGGTCCGGCCCCCTATCGCGACGAAACGAATGATACCGGTACGATAGGACAGCTGTCTCCTTAATTGGGTAATGTTCAACGATAGTGGAATGAGGGCTCCGGGTAATGCTGCAATCCGGTACTCCGCAACGCTTAAGCTCGGTCAAGATTAAACTCGACAGCATGAATGATGTCCCTTCCTGGACATCACGCCCGAGAGCAAGGCGTAATTTGATCCGGTCCTGATTTTCCATCTCGTGACGGATCTTCTTATCCGTGAGTAAGTCCTCGCGTCCTGCCGCGATAAAGACCTCCGTGAAGCATGGGCCCATCGCCTCATCCCATTGGAATTCATTGTACCTGTCTCCGATACCGGGTGCAATGTAGGCGATAATATTGCTGGGCTTCGCTCCGAGTTCGGCCATAGCATTGATGGTATTGCTGATAACGCCACGTACGACTGGTCTCCAGCCTGCATGAGCAAGGCCAATGACCTGGCCGACGGGGTCGTAAAGGAAAACCGAGGGGCAGTCGGCACCTTGGACACTGAGGACATAGTTCAGTGACCGGGTGGCGATGCCGTCGTAGGTAACCGGTTGATTATCATGCGTGACAGGCACTATCCCATCTGTCCGGGAATGGGGGTTCCAGTTGTAGTCCTCGGCCTTAATAGCCTGCCCCGTGTGCGGCCATGTACCGTTGGGCCAGGTCACCTTGGTAGAGTCGAAGCCCTGCCTGTGGGCGAAGTGCTTGAGGTTGTAGGTGACCCCTTTCACGTCCGGATCCTCTAAAGCTTTCGGCTGGCTGAAGGAGAAATTTTGATTGTGAAGCGATGTCCCCTTTCCGGTGTAGGCGGCACCGACGCCATCGAAGCAGCGGAAAACTTGGTAGATGGGGGAGATTTTCGAGAGCTCACTAGAGCTCGGGCGACTAGACGAAGTGGATATGGCAACATCCATTGCTTGTTTGTATGCTTAGGAACCTGTACACAATATGTTAGCTATTGGTTATGGCCGATCATAGTCCATGTCTTCGAACTAACTTTAATTGCAGATTCACAGTAAGTAGTTTAGGATGGTATAGTCTACGAGCAACGAAACCAAGGCGCATACAGAGAGGACGGTGGTAACATGAGTTAATAAATCACCACAGAAACTTGTTTTGCCCTGGCTTGACTTTCCCTTTCCGCTCTGTGTGCCTTGTCTGTCAGCATTTTTCACTAGCGCTAAGCTTACCATCTCTGCGTTCAAAACTAGCCATCTGACAGACAGCTTGCAAACAACAAGGAAATCTAGGAATGAGAGCAACCATACTCTAAAAAAATAGGAAAAAATAGGTGGCAAATAAATCTTGTAGAGTATTCGAGTACAATCTGGGGCAGTTCGGGTGTAAACCTTGTGCGCCTTGGACTAACATCAAGCGACTTCTAGAGTTCTCATACCCAGAAGAGAAGGGATAACCAGACCATGCACCGCATTATCCAGCTATCTCAGTTTTCACGATACCCATTTAGAATTTGGGAGAAACGTTCGGTTTTAGGTAGGGGATGCATAGGAAGAGTGAGGGGTTTGGTCGTTTGATTTGGGCCTAAAATTACCCTAAAAGGCAATTCTCCAAAATTAGGGTTGAGTCAATTTTGAGTCACTAGTGCTGTAATAATTAGAGCGCCTTATGGGCCTTTGTAACTATTTATTAAGTTCGAGTACAGCAATTTCAGCTTGAGCGGAGACAGATAGCAGCCGAGAGGTTTGTGCCCATCCAAATACATACTTAAGTACATATGCCGTATACTGACTAGAACAAAGTTCTCGAACTCAAGACATACAACCTGGCCGCTGGACATGTAGCGGTGACTATAAGTAGGACCTGGTGGATGTTACGGAGGTTTCCAGGTGGGAATTAACTTTTAGTAACATAGAAATTTCCACCGCCGTGGCTAGGTGCGGGAAGATTGTCATTGCAGCCCCTTTCATACTCTAGACACTCGCGGAACGACAATTATGGTTGATGAGTTTTAAAGCAGCAGGTTAGGGACCCCGATCACGTATCAATCACTCGACAAAGTGCATTAGAGCATATCCGGTGGCACCGTGGCAAAAGGCCACGCAAGTGTCTGCACCATAGTCCATACACATGCACACGGTTCTCCCCTTCATATTGTTACAACTAGTGTTTATGGTGATGTCTAATTATCTATTTATCAAGGCTACCAAGGCCATATACGGTAGCCCATGTACGCACTCATCTATCAATGGTAGGCTGAATATCATGGCTGAATACATAAACTCGTATGGAACCCATCAGCTCGTATATCTTACGATGTGTTTGTAGTTCAAAATGGAAAGTGTCTTTAGCCACAGTTGGAGGCGAAGTCACTATGCCACAGGGCGCAGTAACTCCACTGGTGATATTCTGCAGCTTTACGCCTCTCTTTTGGTCCTTATCACCAATTGACTGATGCGGCGAAGCTGCGGCCAACTGCGGGCCGAGATCCGTGACGCACAACCAAAATTCGTTTTTGATTTGGGAGGTGGTAGGATGATTTTGATGCAACCAATCACACGACATCCCTACTACATACTTAACACACGAGGACACGAAATTCAATTTCACGGAAATTTACCCGGCCGCGCGAGCTTGCGAGCAACACGCTCCCGAAGGGGCCGGAGGCGAGTTTGGCCCAACTTTGAGAGAGAACCAGCAGAAGTATGGAAACATATTTTTCGGGGTACCGTGTGGTTTGCACACGCTTGTTCCCTTGTTACTATATAGAAAGAACCGTATACATGCACTATAATCAGACAGAAAAGAGAAGGAGAAAGACTCGATAACTATGTATACTGGAATCTTCAGATATATCTTCAGATATGCGGATACCACTGTTACCACTCACTGGATACCGGATGTTCAACAATATCTCCAAGCATGCAATCGACCGTTCTCTGCAGGCCCATATTAATAGCATCCTCCACCGCTGCGCGGTACGCATAACCCACACTGCAACAAGCCACCTTCCATGTAGCGCCGGCGCAAACTTCATTTATCACGCGCTGAAATTCATCCCTGACATCTCCGTCCGTTTCGTTTTTCTTTATCTCCTTGATCATTGCGGCCACTTCTTGTGCAAAAGGCAGAAATTCTGCATTGTCATGGCGCGCCAGCACGCTCCTCATCGCTCCCCACAACTCTTGCCGAGTCCTCAGCCGCCCAGGACGATCTTTGCGAGTGTCGAAGTCTGCAGGTAATATCCACTTCCCTTCGCCAAGACAGGACCACAGCGCATCTCTAAGGGAGGCCGCGAATCGTCGCTTCGAATCTTCTGGGAGCGTGAAGGGAATTTGGTCGAGGCATAGCCGCAGATGCGTATTTTGGAGGTGGTATTCGCAGGCTGGAGACTGGAGCCAGGATTTTAGTGAGCACGGTGAGGCGGGTAGACAACCGGTAATGACGGTGCGCAGGGCATCTACGGCGAGTGCGTTGACGGAATAGCACACCGTCCTCCAGAGACTCTGCCACAGACTTGCGTGCAATTGCTCGCTAGGGCGTTCTGGGAAACCAAGGTCCGCGAGAACAATTTGGTGGAGGGCATCTGGGGTGTCAAGATCCGGTGATACATCATACATGGCATCGATATCGATAAACCCGTCCGGTTTTGGGAATGAAGCATGTACCGGTGTCACGAGTTGCAAGTTTATTGAGCAACCAGACCAGTTATTAAATAGGTCGACAATACGCATGGCGAACACTTCCTCTTGAGGGCCAATAGATGGGATTGTAATATAGCAAAGAAATCCGGGCAGGCCGGCAAGTACTTGCCGAAACGCATCCCAGAGATCTTCGAAGGTGGTTGCATTAGTGATGTTTTCAAAGTAATGGGCTGCAGACCGGCTACGTAAGACGTCTGGCCGTTGTGCAAGGACTTGGTGGAACAATGAAGCAAGTGCGGAACGAGCGGTCATGGATGGCGACCATACAAGCACCGCGAAGGGCACTCTGCCGGCAAGCGCCTGTCCCAATGCGACCCACTTAAGAAATAGTTGAGGTTCGACTAGGTCGGTTTGCATGTATATTAGAGTGGATTTTGTGTTGTGACCCCACGAAACATGTTTGCGCTCTTCAGCAAACCATGTCTGCCAGTCGGGATTCGAAGTCAACTGGTACCTGGCCATCACTTCTTCATGATACGTTGCATCCATCTCGTGACCTTGGAACAGACGTGTACGAAGCTCGAAGAGCATAGTTGCCACACCGACGGATGTAATATCTACAGTCATATTAGCTTAGCACCCGTTGACGGCTGTATATGTATTACCTGCAAGCATCTCCATCTTGTCTGAATATGATTAGCTCAATGGCACAAAACACTGGTGTTGTACATGCTCACAATCAACCGCAAGACCCCATTCCGCGAGTGCTGAAAAAGTGTTAGTTTTCGTTTCCAAGAGATCCTGGGGGGATAGGTTCATACCCGAGAATTGCCTCTCCATACTTGCCAATCCCATTGCTAGCGCTTCTTTCTCTACCATATTAATCAACCACTCTACTTCATCAACAACTTCTTTAAACTTCACCTCAAAAGGTGACTTGATAGCTGCAAGTAATTTTCCTGTTTCACTTGCATCAGCTATCTTTGTGAGGCGCAACAGATAAAGGCCATTCCATACGCCACTTGCTCTTTTTGTAGAATACGATCGCATTTTTGAAAAAAGAGACTATTGCAGCATAAAGCCGCGCACAAACATTCTTCATACGGTTCGTAGGATAGATATGAAGATACATGTCCAAACGGCCAAGGTTGTCTCCGATTCTACCCAGCGTAGTGGCAATACCGCTGAAAAGGCTACAGTAATTGAGAGAAATCTGATTCTAGACAATCAATTGCCCCCCCTATTCTCTGATGTTTTCTGGGGGATACACACCTGCAATACGAGCCTCATACTTCCCCACACTAGTGCTGTCCATTCTGTGTGCTGTTGACATATTACATCGAAACTTTTGGAGTAGTGGACTAGAGTGCATGCAAACTTTTCCACTTTATCTCGTGTTTCAGAATTACTCCCGAACTTCATCCGGGCGATGTCTAGAATTCTGATCACGCCTTCGACGCCGCTGGATTGCAGTAGGTATGTTCGCTCGTCGGGGGACAAGAGTACGCCGAACTCCTCCAATGTAAGGCGGTGGGCCTTTTCCGCGATTCTGAATGATTCATGCCTAATTAGAGGATCTATCCTTAAGCTTTCGAAAGGATCACCTACTGGTCACTGTCTCCCGCTGCACCTGCCGTCGGATTTATGAGATAATGCCCGATTGATGGATGCCGCAGTCGCGCCGCACGTGCAACTATCTGGGAGAGCCCAGCGTTGGGATCAGGGCAACGATCTGGTAGGAACACGGCGGTGTTGGCACTGTTGTTTGGGCTGACGACTGCGGGTTTTTCACAGTAGTACATAGTAGAGCATAGCAAGATACATAGCCCCAGTTTAGAGAGGAACCAAAGCTGCCTTATGTATAGTGGGGGACGCCTCTAACCTGGGCAAAAATTGGATGTGGACATTCGAAATCGGACGTTACACACATACCAAATGACCCCTGTCACACATGTGATTCTTTTTTTTGACCAT
>Ga0307514_10000370_pt1 | contig 102908 bp, 89 predicted proteins | sample 16_EM_MG_FD_203088 | JGI IMG/M metagenome (GOLD analysis project Ga0307514, IMG submission 203088) | Populus trichocarpa ectomycorrhiza microbial communities from riparian zone in the Pacific Northwest, United States - 16_EM | ecosystem: Host-associated > Plants > Roots > Unclassified | place... | reverse complement strand
TGACTGAAAAAGACCATCTGCCAACCAATGAGCATTCTGTAATTTGCCACAGTAAGATGGTACGTACCACCATCAACCAATGAGAATGCTTCGAGCCGACAAACCATGTGTATATATTATAGATGTGCGATTCGGAAATTAGGGATGGGCAGCACAGAAATCCGAGGCGCTGGCTGGTCAGGCAACTCGCTGATGTTGAGGCCTTTATGGATACCATTGAGATGCCAGGCGATCCGTAGCGATTCGTGGCTGACCCGGCTCTCCTACTGGACCGGAACATGTCCAATTAGACCTAAAAAACATGTACAGAAATAATTCTCTCGACTAGACTACCCAAATGGGATACGTTACCTATCTTTAGTTAGTGAGGCTTGTGCATTTTCACAGACAACTGTGCTTCGTTTACAGGAAAAGTCTTGGATACGCATTAGGATTTGTTGCATTCTATAATGAAGACGAAGTCTCTTAATCTATCTAAGGGTACAGTCTATGCCTTTATATACATGGAGAGATGGAGATCTGGCGGAGATGATGGAGTAGGGATCAAAGTAGCAGATAGCGAGTAGCGAATAACGAGTGAGTAATCGTGAATGAGTCTACGTGTTTGAGTCTACTCGGTAGCGCCCTCATTCCAGACCTTACAGTAACAAGATTACTGTTACTATATGATCTGAAAGGAAGTCGCCGATACTGAGATCGCCGAATAGACTTCATCCGCTTTACATTCGTAACAATTACAAACTTAAGCGAGCGAGTGACATCCGGTGTACATACCATTGCCCCTCCAACTTTTTGGTTCGCAATATAACTAAGACTACTCGTTACACCTCATTTTATCCTTAGTTTCTGTATGGTCCATTAAAATACTTAGGGGCCACATCTATCGGGATACAAGGTCTTGCTCGCATAGTATCGTAGAAGCGCTGCTGCAGAGGAGAGAAAACTGTAATGTATATAGCCTTAAGTATAGACAAAACTAGAGATAGTTATATATAAGTGCGGTGAAGATTATGCCTCGCCTTTGCCTTGTACTGGTGCCTTAGCATACCTAATAAAACTAAAATCTCTGTATGAGTCTTACACAAGCCTTAGGGAATGATTATGTATGGCATTTGGGATGGTTCTCTAAAGATGATAGCCAGATTTTAGTTTTTATAAGGTTTAGCACTTTTATCGTACCCCTATACGTGTATAGTATATATACTACCCCTCACCACTCAGCAGCAGCAGCTTAAAACTCGGGTTAGAAGAAAGTGGCGAATACCATTCGTGATTCCTACCGCCTAAAGAGACAAGCAATTAGAAAACAGCACCACCTAGGCTGCCGGAATAACGCTGTAATGGATTGACAGGCTATTTTTACTAACTCTGTTACAAAATACCTATAACGAAGGCAATTCGAAAGTATGCAACCTAAAGCCATAGCATAGCATAAGCAAGCAGCACGTGCCAGGCAAAGAGCAGCGAGCAATGAGGCCTTTCTAATAGATGTAACATCAATTCCTATCGCCTGAAAATGAATTCCATTAACAGAAAAGTAATTCCCTGAGCATAAATGTTAGAAGTACCAACCCCAACTCCTCTAATATCACTAGAATTGTCTATAACATCCGCCTCGTCAAGAATAATAAAACAGCAACAAACATAAACAACGCCAGCGCTAGCAGCTTCAAGGCCGAGTCCAATGCTAGAGGAAACAAAAAGTAGAGAAGTACTGGCCCATGATCACGAGCACCAACTCTTTTGATGAATACAAACTGACGTCACGACTGACCGACCGTCTATCATCCGTTTCTGTATTCGCACATGTCGTACGACATGCTCCGGCAAATCTTGTTGTATTGGAGTATTGGAGTGGACGCACTTGCCCGCAGTCATGATGGTGGTTCACCAACTGTATCCCTTTCCTCCCATAAAGCCCGTCGCATGGCACCTGTCCTTAGGCTTCCACCAGCATGCATTTACAGACGATTTTTATTGTATCTGGATTGGTGTAACGCGATATGCGTTACTGACCGGGTTCTACAGTGTAACCGCGCGATTTAATGTGTAGTACTCTACTAACCACCACACCAGTGACTAGTGGGACATGGATCAAAAATTCTAGAGAAACACACGAGGAGAATCTCAATATAGACATGCAGCATATCAGCCATCAAAGGACGGAGACAAGATAGCGTGACGTCACTAACATGTCCAAGCTACGTACATATACACATAATGCAGTGAGATACACAATAGACTCCGACCTTGTAATCGACAAGGAAGCAAGCAACCAAGAAAGTCGAAGCCAGAACACCATATGATGATGACTAATGAAAAAAAAGAATCAGTACACAGTACTCCAGAGAAATGAAAAATAATGGAAAGGAATTCCCCACGCAAACTCCTAGTAATTCAAAATCAGGTCCAGTTTCTGTACTCCTTCATCTGCAAAAGATCCGACAAGCTCACTAAGAAATACTAATACTTCTCCACCATCTCACTGCATTCCATTGTAGTCGTATCCAACGCGGCCACCGTTAGCATAGCCCCCCTTCAACCCAATCGCCCATAAAGCCCCCATATCCCCTTCTTCCCCTTCCCCTTTCCCTTCTTCCCACTCCTAGCCCTCTCATGACTGGCCCTAAAAGCCTTCCAACTGACCTCCCTCTGCTCCCAATCACTAATCTGCCTCGTAAAAAAGTCCCAGGCACGGCTTTCCTCCTCGAGCGCCTCCCCCTCCGCCGCTCCAGCAGCACTCGAACTTCCCCCGCCGCTACTCTCTCCACCAAGCACCCGCCGCACCTCTCGCACCTCGGCCTCCTCTGCTGCCCGGCGCGCCCGTCGCGCGGCAACGTTGAGATACGCCTGGGACTGGGACTGGTTGGATAGCGAGGGCCAGGAGGCAACGTTGTAGGTGTGGTGTGTTGGGATGGGAAAGGTTGCGGTGGAGGCAGAGGGCGGAATTAGAGAGGTGTAGGTGCGCGGGGTGTAGGTCGGGGGGACGGAGGAGGTGTAGGAGGGGGCGGCTGAGCGGAGGGAGACGATGTCGGGATCCTGGTCCAGGTAGGAGGGAGGCGGGTGGTCGGGGATTTGGGGCATCGTGGATGGTGTCGGTGTTGTGCGTGTTGACGGGGAGGAGGGGTGAAGCAGGCGAAGTAAGGCGAGACGAAGTGACGGTTCCCAGTGCTGCTCGTGTGCTCCGCGGGACGTAGACCGGCGAGAACGAGTGGGAGGGAGGGGGTGTTTAAGCTGCGAGCTAGCTGCAGACGGTCGCAGTGTGCCCAGACCTGGCAGGTGGGTGCATTGTGAGACAGACTACGCACTTTCAAGACAATATGCACTGCCCTGCTGGAGGGGAGATCGTGGAACGGCTGATGCGCTGGAATCCGAGGATGGAATGGCCTGCAGGTTCTGGCGATCGGGAGTAATACGCCAGGCCCAAAGCGCAGGAAGAAGCAATTATCTCTCTCTCGAAGACAGAGACAGAACACCTGCGACCGACATTCAGAAATAGCCGCCTCGCCGTGTGCGACAAGCCACAGATTGCGCTGGAGCGGGGTAGCCAAGGATGAGGTGGCACCGTGCTGCACGTGATCGCCAAGACACTGGAGGATTGCGTGCGTCTGAGGAAGCTACAAGTACCACGCCTCTACCCGCACTCCCAGGAACAATCATCCATCGCTTCGTTTGCTCTCGCCAGCTTCACTTACCTGTAGCCACTCCAGTAAGTGTGGGCTTCTCTCGCGGGTGTTGGTGTCGCGTGCTCACCTCTCCAAGCCGTGTGGTACAATACGTCCTTGGACAAGCAGGGCACACGCAAGCCAGTGTCTCGGCCTGTGTTCTCGAAATTCCAAAGATCGGGTTCTGTCCGTTCGATGCTCCGGTCCGCCGAGAACAGTAGCTTGTTTAGCTTCGCGGCTACCCAAGCCGGCCGGAGAACCGCGTACGTAAGGCCGAGTGTTCCCGCTCGGCAAAACTTGGCGTGACAGATGCAAGGGATCCGCGGTTGGCAGGCATGGAATTGACGTCTGTTGGTGGAAAGAAAGGCTGGGAGGGTGGACCTTCCGTTTAAGTTAATATGGGCAAGTCTGGTATGACAAAAATTCAAATTCGAACGATGATGACTCCATCATGTCTACTCCAAATGAGTCCAAACTGAATCAATCACTACAGCACAAGGCAGAATACCAGTATCATTTTTAAACCAGCGAACCCAATAAGTTGATGCATCATTTCTCCGGACTCTGGCATTTTGCGGAAGCACATAGCCGCTCAATCTAATCAGCTGGGAACGGCGGTTATCAGTGTGAGACGGAGGGGTCGCATATGCCGCCCAGAACCTGGTGACGATTGATGATTCCACGCGAGAAGCACCTTGCATATGCATATCTATCGGTGTTTCCGGCAATCCTGTGCAGTTCTGTGCTGTAAACCGTACTATAGAAGACTACAGATCAATACAACATCAGGGCGAAGGTCTTCTTACGGCAGTCAGACGTTAGTATCACAATGTTATACAGTCGATCCCGTTTCACAATGTTATACAGTCGATCCTGTTTTCTGCATCTGTACACTTGTGCTGCAACCTCACAATTGGATATGCATCTGTGGTTTTGGACTCGCTATTGCCCCATGGCTTGCGAAGGACGATCTCTTCACCTTTTTTGGCGCCCTAGTTACGATATCCCAGGAGCGTTCCCTCCTATCCCTTCGGCTTTTGAGGCTATTCCATGCACACTTCCACCCAGGTATGCGAATCGTGATCACACGTCGCTGAACTCGACATTGCCTAGCCAAGGCGTTCAGAGGACAACCTTCTACTGAGTTTGCTCCCCATTTCACAGCTCATGTCAAGGCGACGATTCAACCCCGTGCTGCCCTGCCTTCATCTTATGCGTTGTTTTCTCTAATGTTTCTAGCTGTGGTTTGTATAAACCCTACAGCGGCATAGCAAACTTCGCACATGATGAATTCCTCACGATTAAGGCAAAAGGGAGAATGTGCGCCATTGCCAGTTGGCCAGCCTTACTATTGTATGAGCTCTTTCCAGCTTTGATAGGTTGACACTCCCTACAACAGTGAATTTGTGGGACAAGTTGGTTGACTCGGAGTTTCCAGTCTGTGGTTTTCCTTATGGTAGGCAGCAAACCCAGGTGTACGTCGAAGTCAACCCAGTGCTAATTAAGGAAGATACCACGGCTGCGCTATACCCCCCGGCCGGTATGAATACTTAACTACAGGTACATAGGGTGCAGTACCGAGAAGTGGGCAGACTCGAGATTCTGCTCTTCCAGGGCAGCATAACAACCGGGCTTCATCTTCTGACGAGGTGCCGTGGGTCCATACCGCAGAAGATGCTGCGTATCCGAAGCTGAATTGTGCCACTATCACATTGAGGCGACATTTTTCGGGTTCTCCGGTATGTATCGCCGTATCTCACCCCCAGATTTTGCCAGAGTTTTCTTTTAAGGCTCGCAACCAGCTCAGGTTTCAACTATGTCGAGTGAAGTGCTGTGAGTCAAAAACAGCCATCCCTCATTTCCATGTTTATCGCTTCTACTTGTACTGCTCTGCCCAAATTCTATTGGTGTGAGGCAAAAACACCTCTAACCTGAATTTCGTTTCAGCTCAATGCTGCGCGCGACAAATGCAAGCTACCCAGCCCTATTTTGCCCCCAATTGGACAATTCAGGAAGCTCATGCGCAGGGTTCCCAGAGTAGGTGGAGAGCAGCAGCAGGAATCCCATGCTTGAAAGGAGAGCTGCAGAGGATCTGAGGGAAAGGCAAACGGATTCTAAACCCATTGTGAAGTCCGCACTGGAGCTGTTATGCTCGGTTCAAAAGTAATGCCCAAAGTAATAGGTATTCACCATCTCTCCTCCGGGACCGCACAACGGGGGAACATCACCTCGACCTTCGCAACTGCTATATTCGAATAGAAAATCTCGTCGGTCACGCCCTGTCACGCCCTTTTCTGCCCTGCGTTGTCGAAGAGAGTGCGGAATAGTGCACTTTTTAATGCTTCCTACGTTTGCGTCATATTTCCTCTACACCTTCTAGAAAACTTCAAGCTTATGCCCATGTGCTAGTGTAAGTCCACTAGGCACGCCATATATGCAACCCTAGCGCTAGTGCTGCGTCATGCGGCTAATCGGTCACCTCTGGTTTGCCAATCACGTCACACCATCGTCTGGTGAGGCTTACCTGTCAAAGACAGTGTAGGTACAGCACAGTAAGTAGAGTTGAATCGTTCGCCGGCTCAAGGGGATGAGCATTGCTCTAGTGAGATGGATGTGATGCGAAATGCAATGGAGCAGTCCGCCTTGGATGCGAAGACCTGCTCTCGTGCCCAGAGTTTTCGTCGGTCGAAGGAGATGCTGGTTTGCGAGCGCAGCGAAGACCGTGGCTGAGTATATCAACCCCCGTTTCCCCCGACCTAATGATCTCGACAAAATTCGACACGCTTCTACATAAACACCATTGATAGTTTCGCTTCAACACACACACACACATGCACACTATCAGACGTCTCTCCGGCGCCTGGGCAAGCTCTCAAACTCTCTCAGACCCGGAGCCTACACCAACAAAACATCAACATCGACACCGCCACCGCCACCACTGTCACCAAAAGAACTACGAAGTTCTCCCTCTTGGTGGCAACCGACCCATCGCCTCGGCTACAACAGCCGTAGATCGCATGACCGTTTCGTCTGACCGTGAGCTCCGACGAGAACGCAAACGTAGATCAAAATCAAGAGAGCGAGGATCGACGACAACAAAATCGCGGGAGTCCACAACGTCGCTGGGTTCGGAAAAATCGGCAAGGTCAAGTAGATCTCATAAATCTAGTAGTAGTAGCAGAAAGTCGCGAGAGGTCACCGGGGAGAGTTCGGACACCAAGAAAGGCATGATGCATGGGTCATCTGCGTCACAGAAAGAGGATGCAGGGGGTGTGCAGATCGTGGCGCCTGCGATGGAGTCGCCGGGAAGCATCTCCTCCATCTCGTCGTCTTCTGCGTCCTCGCCCACTAGGAGTTCTATGGGCATAGTGATCTCTGGGGGACGAACGCGACGAGGAACAAACGATAGTGGTGAGCCTTCTCCCATGATGACTCGAAATATATATTGACGCGGCGCAGAAGCAAGCATACCGATCATCACAGCTACCCCGCCAACTCCCTCCCCGCTCGAACAAGCCCGCCACAGAAACACCCACCCCCTAGCACCCCGCACGCTAGCATCCCCGCCCTACCCCGCCACCCCACCCGTCTCATCCCCGAAAATGCAGTCCCGCACCGGCGACTACATCGCCTACCACCAGCCCGCGCAACCCCGCCCCACCTCCCCCCTCGGTATCCACCCTGCCCTCCGCACCGGCTCCCCCCGCCCACGCGCATACACCACCCCCTCCACCACCTCCTCCCCGCCCATCCGCCCCGTCGAAATCGGCTCCTCAGACTCCATCCCCCACCGCCGCACAAGCAAAAATGAAGACCCATACCTCCTCCTCCAACGCTTCGACACAATCCTCATCATCGACGACTCCGCGTCCATGACAGCACATTGGTCCGCCACCCGCGCCGCTCTCGAAACTGTCGCCACTGTCGCTGTCAAACACGACAACGACGGAATCGATATTCATTTCATGAACCACCCCGAACACTCCGCGCTCAACGTAAAGAGCGCCGTCCACATCCGCCGTCTCTTTTCGCAGGTTGAACCGGCCGGGTGTACCCCCACCGGCCAGTGTCTCGATGAAATCCTACGCGAGTACATAGACCGGTATGCGGCGTCTAAGGCCCCCGTGTCACCTTCCTCCTCCCCCTCCTCGCAGCCCAAAAGAGTGCCGGTGAAGCCGCTAAATATCCTCGTCCTCACCGACGGCGAGCCAACGGATGATCCTGAGTCAGTTATTGTGTCCGCGGCTAGGAAGCTGGAGATGTTGAATGCGCCGCTGCATCAGGTTGGGATACAGTTTTTGCAGATTGGGGATGAGGAGGGGGCCAGGGAGGCGTTGGAGGAACTTGATGATGCCCTCGAGGAAGTCTATGGGATTAGAGATATGGTTGATACGACGAGGTATGTTAAGGATGGGGAGGAGATTAGTGGGGCTTTGTTGTTGAAGGCGATGGTTGGGGGGGTTAATCGGAGATTAGATCGGCGGCCTCTGTGAGCGAGAACAGTGGCTACCAGTGGGTTGAGATGTCTCCTTTCTTTCCTTTCGTTTCTTTTCGGTTTCTTTTGGTTTTTTTCTTGTTCTTAGCGAGGAGTACTGCGTTCGGTTGGGCTACATACGACTGATGATGATTACGACCAATATGTAATGACGATAATGAGTCTACATTGATCATGATTATTATTTTTTCTAGTTTTTTTGGTTGGTTCTTTGGTTTGCTTAGATACTAGTAGTTTGCTGATTTGCTGTTCTTTGAAGCTCTCCTCTCTCATGACTAGCCCGATGCCAATGTTATTATTTGTAAGAGAACGAGTAGCCGCTCCGAGCAAAAAGGAGAGAGTTATACACAGAGAGTAGCAAGAGAATTCAAGACGTCCCGTCTCATTGGCCATTGTAGTTGTGACATAACACTATGGTGGGAGGGAGTACAAAAGAGCGACAGCCGCAGTTTTCTAGCCTGGGGCGTTGATGTTTATTGCACCAATTGAGAACTGCAGGTTTCGAACCTGCATCTGGTGTTTGTTGCGTTGTGCATTGCTAGCTAAGCTAGATTAAATCTTTTTCTCAGAAGGCCCAGTCCTTGATAGTGCAAGAAAAGTTTCCAACAATCCGTCCGGTCAATTCGTTAGTGATGTCTGAGACTGTAGTTCCTGATATCAGATTCCAACAGCTGTACTCTAATTCACCATCGGACCCCAGCAGAACACCGAATCAGGACTGTGTCAAATATATACCGTCTCGGATAGTCCACTCTATTATTATACTCCAAAATTACAACCCCCGAGAATATACTACATCTGTCACTACAGGTACATATAATACATCACATCCTACAAGGACGCCAGCAACGCTGCCTATCGTCCACACCGATTCAGAACAACCTCCTTAACCCTATGCAGCGGCTCGTAAATCCGCTTGTACTGGTACGAAGGCTTCTTGAGATCTCCAACCTGGGTGATATTAATCTTCCCACCACCAAAATCATTGTCTAAACCACACGCGTCAGCTCCTCATCCAACCCTACCCCGCAAGTATACTCGCTTACCTCGAACATTTGCAAACCCATCAGGCTCAAAATCATCCGGCGGGCTGGTATTTGGCGAGTCCTGAGGGATGACCATTCTGTACGTGCTGATCGGCTCGATGACATTAACGAAGACAATTCCCTCGATAATCACCTGGGCGAAGTTGCGCGAGTGGATCCCCTGCGCCGTGATATCCTGATAATAGTTGTTGAAGATGTGAGCATGTGAGAATCGCAGCGCCGGAGTACGCGTACTCAGGTCCCGCCAGTAGTTGTGGTAGTACGTGATATAGTATTTTCCGGACTCTTACATGCGCTAGGTCGGGTCACCGCCGACTAGAGACGTCTTCCAGTGCGAGTGGAAGTAGTTCCAGGATAGGGTCATGTAGTCGCACCCGCGAGTCACGTCAACAAGACCATCGTAAAAATCCACGCCGTGATCACGCTGGCTCCAGAATTCCTGCAATGGATTAGCGATGATTCGCAGGGGAGAGGGAGGGGACGAACGTTGTGGTCGAACCACAGGTGGTGGCTGTACTTGGCGGTGATAAGAGTCGTTTGGAGCAATGCAGTGGTGGATTCCGAGGTTGGGCACGATGATGTTCTCCGCATGCTCGATCTGCAAACCGAAGCCCTCGATTGTCGCGTTGGTGCCCAGTCCGATAATGGAGGTGCTGTTGCCGACTATTGCCCGGGCGCTCATCACCAAGTTGCCTTGCACGTAGATGATCTTGGGAAGATCTCCCTAGAAAAGATGTTTTCGTCAATACGCAAAAAAACAATGGTAAAGGGATACTCACAGCTACAGTGGCGATAAGTTCAGCGCTTGTAGTAACGGTGGTAACCGGGCCACCTTTTCCTCCGGTCGTCCCGCCATTCTCCTGTGACCAGCCAACTTGCGAGAAGTCGAGAGGTTGTTGATTTCATGGTAAGGACTGTGGGCTGAACTTGCAGACTTGTTGTGGGGCACCTGATTGTAGGGAAAATATCATCGTTATATATCCATATAAAAACCCAGCTAAGAAAGTTGCATATTGTAGTTCCACCGTGACCTCGCTTGCCAAGCCCTGCCAATTATTTCCGTGCAGGCACGTTTCGCCGAGCGAGGCGAAAAGTCTGGGCACGAGAGCAGTACCACCGCTACTCCGCGGGGTTTGGAAATTTGAGATTGAGGGTCTTTGCTATGGCATTCTCGAGTGAGACCATGGGTGTGGCTTATGCCCGGCGCAACTCTACCAAATCACGTGCTAGCCTCACCGGATATCCGGCTCGTGTTTTGACCGAAATGAGCAAAGTTGATGATGCTTTATTTCACGCATATCGCAGTACTCTAGAGTACATACAATTTCCCTGGGAGTCACAAAACACTGTCCTACATCCAATTCCGTTTGCGGCGAGCGGCATAGACCGTCGGCAGCACTGCGTCAACGGCTTGCAGGCCGAGTAGTTACATCTAAAAACAGGATGAACGGGACGAAGGATTGAAAGTTGCGATATGACAGACAATACGCTTAAGCTGGAGACGAGGCAGTCTCACTGAACAAGAAGCATCTATAGCAAGAATATAATATAGGTTGCCCCTGCCCAGGCTTGGCTACAAGATCGGGTTGCTCCTTTGTTTTGCGCGCGGAGATCAATAGTAATTGATTAATACTAGCCGAACAGCGGCAGGCAATTGAACGTCACAGTCCCGGAACTCTATGGCTCCTCCTCGCTGCTGCTGCACTGTGAATATCTGCATCGTTGCAATTCCTGCTCAATTCATGCTCACTCCACTTGGTTAGTTAGCATAACTAGAGTTCTTCAGTCTTGGCAATTTGTGTGTGTGCCTTGTAGTCGTACCTGACGTACGTACCTGACGTACGTACATGACGTCATTTCCTCTTGGTGCTCAAATCGGCTACATTACTATCACCAACCTAAATATCCCGTCACTATTCCCGTTCTTTTCTCTCCAGCTTGTCCCGTTACAACACTAGCTAACTGCCCCGACGACACTGCTGACATAATGTCGAGCCGTCCTTCCTCACGTCCGGCGGGGGAACACTCCGACCTCTGCGTAGGCCACTTCTCAGGCAAATCCGGCCACAGTAACCACCCGCATCTCTTCGCCATTAAAGTAAAGCTGGTACACAGCAAACACGCATGGGGAAAGCTCAAAAACGTGTTCAACCCGAACCACCGCCACGATGAGCCGCACGAAAAGGAAATTGACGCCTGGAGAGAGGAGGTCGCAAACTCGCATCGATACAACAGTTTTGCGCCTGTTACAATTGGAAACGATGTCAAGTGGTATGTCGACGGGAGAGACTACTTCTGGGCCGTCAGCGTGGCGCTGGATAACGCGAAGGAGGTCATCTATATTGAGGATTGGTGGCTAAGTCCTGAGTTGTTCTTGAGGAGACCGCCGTCCGAGGCAAAGGAGTGGAGGTTGGATCGGGTTTTGAAGAGGAAGGCGGAGGAGGGGGTTAAGATATTTGTCATTGTTTATAAAGAGGTAGGTAAGTTCGAAAACAAATGATGAGCAGCGCTAACGATGGGATAGGTAGAGCGCGCCTTGACATGCAATAGCGCGCACACCAAGACTGCTCTTGAGGAATTGTGTCCACGGGGCCAAGCGGGTCACGGAAATATCTATGTGATGCGACATCCCGACCACGACCCGTTTTTGCACGGGGCTGATATGACCTTTTTCTGGGTTTGTCGGCCGGGTATTACAACTTTTTTCTGGCGCTGTTGCTGATAGCTTCAATGCAGGCACACCACGAGAAGTTCATCGTGATTGATCACAAAATGGCCTTCATCGGGGGTCTAGATCTTTGCTTCGGTCGATGGGATATGCATCATCATCCGCTAGCGGATATCCACCCAGCAGGTGTCGCAAATGAGATATGGCCTGGACAAGAGTAGGCACCCAGACTCTTCTACAGCTAATCACTGACAGTATTTGGCAGTTTCAATAATAATAGGATATTGGATTTCCAGGATGTCAACGATTGGAAGCAAAATCATCTTGATAAGACGAAATACGGACGCATGCCATGGCACGATGTAAGCATTGGAATTGTGGGACCTGCAGTTATGAGTATTGCGGATCACTTTGTTGAAGTATGTTACACTGCATCACCGCGAATCTTGATTGATATACCTAATATTAAATAGAGGTGGAACTTTATCAAGAGAGACAAACACAAACGCAGCCCCAAACGCCCATGGTTGCAACTCCGAGGTATTCCGGACGACCTGGTGGGTGTCCAACGTCCAACGTTCCCGGTAGGAGGCTATTACATGCATCCTCTACACGGCCCTGATGAGTTCCCTCTCGAGAATCGGGGGCCATGCGAAGTACAAATTGTTCGAAGCTCTGCAGATTGGAGCCATGGCCTTGCAAAAGCTGAAACAAGCATTCAAACGGCTTACAGGGACACGATCGAAAATGCCCAACACTTTGTTTACATCGAAAACCAGTTCTTTATCACAGCAACTGGCGACAAACAGCATCCTATTCATAACCAGATCGGTCGAGCCATAGTCAACGCAGTCATACGTGCGCATAACGAGAATCGAAAATTTCGGGTCATCATAATAATCCCGGCAATCCCTGGTTTCCCGGGGGATCTGCGCGAAGACTCTGCTACGGGAACTCGGGCGATTATTGACTACCAGTACAAATCCATCAACCGGGGAGAGAATTCCATCTTTGGCCAACTCCAGAAGGAAGGTATTGATCCGACTAAATACATCTTTGTCTTCAATCTCCGCATCTACGACCGGATCCACACTACCGACGCCCTGCTCAGCCGTCAGAAGGAAACCGGTGTAGGATACGAAGAACTCCAAGCCGCCAATGCGAAAGACGTCCTAGGGGCCAAGGGTGTAACTCAAGACGACTCGTCATCCTCTGCGTCAAGTATACTAGGCAATGCCGAAGAAGAACGGATGGCTGGTCGTCGTAAGCTTTTCGAAGAAGATATGGAGTTGGCAACTCATGCCCACGACTCGGTAGCGAAGGCAGCTATGAAAGGCAGCAAGCCTCTGACGGACGAGACATGGGACGATGGTGTAGACCAAGAGAAGATGGATTTCTTCCAAGAGGAATTATACGTTCATACAAAGCTCCTTATTGTTGACGACGAAACTATGATTGTTGGTTCGAGTAACATTAATGATCGCAGCCAGACTGGTGACCATGACTCGGAGCTTTCGGCCGTCGTGAAACATGGGCCTACGGTTTCCTCACTCAGAAAGCAGCTGTGGATGGAGCACCTCGGTCTCTTGCCTGCGCAGGAGCTGGAAGGCGACAACGACCCGAATGCGCAACCCCCTGGGGAGGGTGAGAATCGCTGTGAAGTGGACCCTCTGGTTGAGGATGCCATGTCGAATAAAGTCTGGAAAGTGTGGACTTCACGGGCTACAACCAACACTGAGATATACCGCTATCTCTTCCATCCGGACCCAGACGACTGTAGTAAGTTGCCCTTTCCTCTAACTCCATCCATCCATCGTATTTAACCTCTTGCAGTTAAAACATGGAAGGACTACGACACCTTCTGCCCCAAGCGTGATAAGGTGCCGGCTGGACATATATGGAATGGAGGGGACTTCACCGCGAAGCAGGTGAAGAAGGTGCTTGCAAAGGTGAAGGGGCATTTGGTGTGGATGCCGTTGGACTTTTTGAAGGACGAGGCGATGGCGGAGCCGGGGTTGCAAGTTAACGCAATTACGGAGAGTATTTATTGTTAATGGAAGGGGATGCTGCGTGACAGTTGCTGGTGGCGATGGGATGGTGCTTTTTTGTTTTGTTGTATGCTACCATGTATTTGGTATCTGATAGGACGGTAAGGTGCAAGTTAATTAATAAAATTACTCCCGCCTTTGTCGCACGCGCGGCGTGCGTTTGTTTTCATATCCAAGTCTGACTCACAGACCGGATCGGAGGGAGCAGGGTCCAACACATCTGTGATCGGAGTAAGCTCGTAATCAGCCCGAGTTTGCTGCACCCAAGGAAGAGGGTCGTCCTTCGTTTGTTTAGGTGAGCTTCGCCCTCCCTCAGCAAGATGACAATATCCCCCGCGCCGCATCACGACCAGGGTTAGCAATAGCCGATTATTCTCTAGAGTACATATGGACAACTCAGTTGTACCGGTAATTAAATGGCCCAGCCCACAACCAACGATAACGGTCTGTCTAATGTGTATGTATGTACAATACCCGCGCCGCGTTGGGTATACGTATCCCATCAAACCCTCCCAACCGCCAACTGCTCCACCATACTCCTCCCCCCACTCCTCAACCCCTCCCAAATCTCCTTGTCCCCCGCCAATATCCCCCCAAGCAGATATATCCGCCGCCGATAATCCTCCTCTAAAAACGCGCCATCAACACACGCCTCCAGCTCGTTTACAATTCGTATCTTTTCTGCATTGCTGCCGCTGCTATGGCTGCTCAGTGCGAAGGTGAGGCAGAGCTTTCCTTGTGATCGTAGCATCGCACTATTGGTCGTTGTCAGGTAGTCGCCTGATGATGCGGCTTTCTCTGTAATGACAGCAGGCTCGACGTCGGGATCCGTGGAAGGAGTGCGGACGGCGAGCTGCAGGGAGGCGAGGTGGTGGAACGCGCTGCGTTTGGATTGTGTGAGAGGAGGTGTGAACTGCGAGGAACTGCTGCAGTAGGAACTATGGATGGCGGAGAATATTGAACATAGCATGGTGACTTTGCTTGTCGTTTGTTTTCGAACGATAGATTGGGCGCGGTTGGACGGACGAATTATATTAAGTAGAAATGAGTGCAACGCATCGAGCGATAGTTTGATGTAAATGAATGTGGTAGTGAGGCAGGTTCTCCCGGTGAGTGGTAGAGTAAAGCAGGGAGCAGCACAGTGTGCAGTGCCTTTAAAGGGTTTTCATGTGTTTTGACGGGCGGGGATTGTCACCTCGTTTATGCGGGGGCTAGGGGATCCGGACGTGGGGATTGAATGGCCCACCTTCCGCTTACATGCTGGGCTGAAACGAAGACGGTATGCTTCTGGAAGGCTGTTATCGCAATTGTTTATTTGTACCAGGGCTGAGCGCGGTATTTCGGAGGTTACGGGTCTCGGTGGAATACGAGAGTCTGGTAGTTATATTGCAGTCGAGTCTTTCTAGCTATGCTGGTAAATATGCAGACAGTGGATTTGATATCGATGGCCGTGGGATAGCTCCTGAAGGAGCATATGCACTGCATAAGATGGGCACCGGTAAATTCCGCCATATCAACCCGAAACGAGGGAGGTTTCATAACGCACAGCCCGACCGGCACAGAAAACCCGTGATAGGCTTAAGCAAACATTTACACATTTGTGTTGCAGTTGCACTTTGAACTGCACTTCTTTGTCGTCCGAGTTGGCGTTTTTCTTCGCCGGCCGGATTAGGGGCTTAACGCTGCTCCGCCTTTTAGAGCTCTTCTGAAATTGCGCCTTGCATAGATTCCAGGCGCGAGAGATGTAAGGCGATGATAAACCAGCACCACCTTCATCTTCATCATGGACAATCACTCGATGTCGATACGTTTCCAATTGTTACATATCTAGTGGCAAGTGACTCAGAGTGGCAAGTGACTCAGGAGTGGCGAAGCATCAAAGTTTTCTCCGATGATCCTCTGTATATAAATCGAGTCTTTCTTCTTCTCTCCTTCTCTTCACTGTATCATAGAATATATACACGGTTCTCACCTAAGTACTATAGCAACACCAATGTCGCAGACAAAGCTGTGACTAGTACGTGGCATTCATAGCCTCGGGCCTCCACATACACTTCCGCTTTCTTAGGCTTTCCATCCCTCTTCTAACTAACCAACTAGACAGGCATTTACAACGTCTAACCGGCTGTCAACAGTATGCATGGATGGTACATGGGAGTGGAATATAGTCAGGGCAGTGCAGCAGCACAAAGTGCGGGGTACTTAATGTGGCTCAGTATTAAAACGTTGATACCGAGAATATGGCCCTTGCAGTTGGGCTTTGAATGACCAAACGTTAACGCCACTTGCACGCCGCATGAATACATCGGGTTGTCATACAGATCGCCCCACCAACGATAAATGGAATTGGTATCGTGGGGTACGCCTTGCCTGCAGCCACTTCTTGGTGTTACGCCGAGACTATGGGTTCTCTCAAAGGTCCTCGCGTACAAAAGTGAAAAAAATCTCTTGATATAAAAACCCTAAACCCGAGTACTGAGTGACAGTCAATGAAACAGCCAGCTTGTTTGTTTGTTACCATATTGTATTCGACCGCTTGCGGCCATGACATACATCTTCCTAAACTATCCTCGCCACTTCACTAACAAAGAAAGACCAAGCAAATTCGTGACTCTCCCTTATCATCCCCACCACCCATTATGTTTTCTGGATCCAGTTCCTCTAGGTATTTATGCGGCTTCTGTCCGGACTATCCGTCCCACTATCCGTCCAAGACTTTTGCCGCGGTGACAAGCGCAATAAGACTTGAAAAAATTTCTTGAGTAAGAGAGAGTAGAAATGGTTGCTTCTAGGAGCTTAGTATTGGTGGGGACTGGAAGTATAGTCATTATATTTCCATTGCTGATTGCATATGTAGATAGTATATGGAATGGGTAGTTAGAAGTAGTTTTTCTTGATCATGTACTGTACCGGTCGATAAGGTGTAGTACATCAGCGGTCCCAGAGGGTGTACATACTTGATTATATTATACAATGGTAAGCATCACGCAGGCTTTGTACTTGGAAGACCAGACGTCAGCGGTGACTGTAATCAAGGGTAAAATATGTCAGGAGGGCTCGGTTGTACAATTATTGATGAATTGCGAGGCTATCTATGGTTTTAAGTACCAAACCCGCTCCTAAACTTGACCAGCCGGTTTGCCAATTCCTCCAGTGCGAGCAGCATGCTGTCTGGTAGTTCAGTCAATTTCCGCCTCACGGCCATTATGCGAGTTTTTCAAGTTCTCTCACTCAGTCTCCCTCAATGGGCTACCCTCCAAGTCCTCCTCCCAACCTGCGAATCACTCTCCTCATAGTACACTGCTGTACCTCAGGTACGGTGTTCTATTAGCGTTATTTTTGCTCTAGCCCTAAGGTCGTACTTTCCCCATTCTATGTCATCCTCGTCCACTATACCTATCCCAAAATCTGTCACAGCATCACCATACTTGATAAAATACATGGGCGTGTACCAACCTTATCGTTTAGTAAAGTAATCCTACAATGTTGTCTAAAATATGTAATGCTTTGCAAACTGTGCACTAGTATCTAGTAATGGAACTCTTCAATGATGGTACTCGAGCAGAGATGACATTGCGCACCCACTGGCAATGGCTGAAACGAGTATTTGTTGAAAAATTAGAATCTAAGGCGCTTATCACCGCGGCAAAGCCTTGGACGGATATTGGGACGGATAGTCCGGACGGAAGCCGGTATTTATGACCCTTCGCATGTATCTGCGGGTGATGTAGATAATCTAAGTATACATCCAACAGAGGAAACACACGAGGTAAACTATTTACACGTGGCATTGATGCTTAGATAGTCCAATCCAAATGTTCATCATTTAGAAATCAGCAATCAGTCTGTTCTGTTTGTATTCGCCAGGCTATAACCAAGCCTTCATTCGGATTCACCGGGTTGCAATCAAAAGTGGCCGTTCGAACCTTTATGCGCGGTATCATACTCTACTGTAGATCCAGGGATATTAATGCTCCGTGGTCTATGCTGCTAGCTTTTACAACCCTCGGTAACTACTTAGTACTCGGGTGCGTTGGTATATTGATCTCACCCCCGCGAAATAGCTATGTAGCCACCTATCTAGTATGGCCAGTCACAGCTGTTCACCATTTTCAACTGATAAAACATATTAACCAAGAGAAACGCTTACGCTTCCCCTCTTCGTGCTAGTTTCCATTAGTCGATCTCAACCGCCAATCGATTGTCTGGAATACTCGCTTCATGCCACCAACCTCCGCAAATATGAGACATGCCATGTACCAACGGTGCTTGGCTCCGCTCAGCCGCACACAACTCTTCAGCCGTACACCTGCTCAAGGGATATAAAGGGAGCAAATTCAGGCTCCAATAGTGGCTGTTGCAGCAATTCAATCATTCATTCGTTACTCTTGAGTTGCTAAGAGTATTCCCTTACTAAGCTCTCCACTCAAATCACTGGCATTTCTGCAGCTTGTATAAATACACGGTCGTTGCTAGCACGCATATTGCACTCTCTTATCTGACGTTATAAAGGTGCTCTTCTTTCTCACCATCTCGAAATGTTATAAGTGCTTGAAGGATGCTATCAACAGCGGCTTGTCAAGGAGCTATTGTACTTCGGGGAAGCCAAGCCACTGGTGCAGAGCGCTTTATCAGCCGATGCCGTCGAAGCAATGGTAGGTAGAAGGTGTTTGAAGAGGCATTGTAGCGGTAGGTGTGGAATTGTTGTGATTTGTTTCTTGTTTGCATTGATCTTTGAAAGATACCCGTAAGGTAGATTAATATACTCTTAAATATTCTATATTGATAGGCAGCAGCTATCGATCCTAAACTCCTTCGGCAGTTGAAGCTACCACAATCCTCACCCACAAGGGGCAGAAGGCAGGGTATGTGGGGCTGCGGGGGCACATACTTCATTGCAGAAAGCCCGAGAAGAGCTGGAGCAAAAGAATGACGAGGCCTGCGGGGTTCGAACCCATGTTATCCGTCTGCAGCGTGGAACCGGCTATTGTTACTTCCAGCAATTGGCACCGATAGGTGCACCGTCGTATTTCTCCATGGAAAATCACTACTCCAAGTCTGCGTGTATTTTTGTTCGATAACAGTAAAGTTGCTGATTGTGGGCGCGGTATTGCAGGCGGCAGTATTAATGCGGTCCCACTTGCATATTCGGATATATGAATAGCCGTATGCCTATGCTTACATGCATACACGGAATATTTGAATTGCCGAATGCATACTTGATTCCCGTATATATGGGCCTCCCAAACGTGCAGATAGGCAAAATATCAAAGCACTCTATCCAAGCAGCATCACATATTTACAGTCGACACCACATTACATTAAATACACACTTGGCAGCAATGGAGTATTGCATGCGACATCGGTCTTCCAGCAGGAATATCACATCATGGAGGGGGTTTAGAACCAACAGTACAACGAGACTTCATGTTTCTAACGGACGCCAACCATTTTTCAAACAAAAAACCGGATCTTTTCGACACCAGCCAGGACTAACGCAGTATATGAACTTTCTAGACAGAAACAGCACCAACAACTCCTTCATCGTGGGGCTTTTCAGCCAATCCAACATGCATAGCGTGCATAATATCCATAGTACTGGCAAGGTGGAAGTAGACCATATTGGAGTATCCTCTTATACCGGAAATACGTGCCATTTGTAGCACTAAGAAATCAAATCCCATCTACCCTAAGTTTTCAAAACTTCGGGCGAAAAATCTGACGGAACCTCCAGTTAGTCAAGTAATGACACTATGATCGAATAATTGTGAGTAAACGAAATTTTACTCACTTGGCTGTGATGCTGGCAATATAGCTGCTACTCAAGTGCCGCAACGGCGCTACCGCAATAAATAGTGGCCACCCACCTCTTCATACTGTTCCTGGACTGATTTTTTGTGCTGTACTTAATCCTAGTTATCGTTTAATGGCACGTTGTCCCCTTAGGGGATCTTGTCCTCGAGGGATAAAGACTGGTTCCCGTGGCCCATCTCAAGCAGAGATTAGAATTAAAGAATGCTGTCATGCCTTATAGAATTGGCGAGTGGAAGACTGTTTCCACCTCTGAATACCGGTGCTATCAAGGATACAAAAAGCCTGGGAACCTGGTTCGACGAAGGAATAATTGTAGAGGCTACTACATGTTAACGACGATGCATGACTCCGAAGGAAGGTAGATGTGAGTTGCCTGTGATCGGTGCCTCGACGGTCTAGCTCAACAACTGCCGGTTGGGTTGAATAGTCTTGTGGCAAGCGCACCGCTGAAGCTGCACACCTGAACTATGCCACCTCGCACTACTAAGCATATGGAACGTACCATCGAATTTGCGGCTTCGATGGTGATGATACGTTGGGTCAACATCATTCCGCGAAAGGAATCCACGTCGCTGGCTAAAACTCCATACCGGACACCACCGAGCCTGTGACCAAGCGAACTCGACTGGAGAAGTACACTTTAATAGTGCACTTCAGGCGAAGCGAGAACCTCGCGACTGTGTTGCACTGACTGGCTGACTGAAATCACCGCTTGCGATAAGACGAGGTCAAGGGGCAGAGCTTCTGCTAGTCGCCGACGCGGATGGATAAATGCCATCTGTTCGTTGTCGCCTGTAGGATCTGCACTCACGACTGGAGGATGTGGAGGTAGCATCGACGTGGTATTGGTACTCTGGAACGAAATTTGAAAGGGTCAGCGGAGATCGGGGTAATCCAAGAAGCATTGCGGCTGAATAGGGTTACCTAGAGAATAAGTTACATAGCAAAGTAATACACCAATATCGGTGGTAATACTGAAGCCCAGAGCAGAGCGAGGACAAAGACAATGAAGGAAGAAAGGAAGGAAGGAAGGCAGGACAAAATGCGAACCCCATTCCTTCCAACATTCGCGGCCAACGAAAGCAAACCTGAGGACTAGCTGCAGGGTTTGGCCTGGAGATGCCGAACAAGCAGCAACCATCACATACCGAAACTACCACACTACATGAGGTTAGACTTCTAAGGCACAAAGAACTTTATAATGCATCACCATAGGGCTCCTCTTGGGCGGATGAAGCTTCCGTCCGTATCACCTGGCGATGGTACTTATTTGTGTGACAAAGCAATGGCTAAGCGTCCTTTGCGTCTACAGTTTTGCCTTGCGAGTCAGACACCTTTCGCCCACCCAGCCGGGTAGTGGGGTAGGTTCGCTTGACATCATTTGGCAATGCCATGGCCCTGGTCTTACAGCAGTATCAAAACTCTGAGTGTCTGACTTGCTTGAGGGAAAATTTTCAAGCCAGAATCTAGTTCGATTAAGTTTCAGCCATTCCACGTTTTGATTTCGGATACGAGATTTTTGGGGCCGTCTGACAACGTAGTAGCCCTGCTGTATGGCTCTTCGGATCGGGCTTCTGACTATGATCTCTGTCGATCATCGGCGAGTCGACAGCGAGCAGTGTTTTTGGGATTTCTCTGGTCTGCTGCAAGTGCGGAGTTTTTACATTCTGCTTCGGGGATGATCTCGGTACGACTACCAGATGGTAATTCGTCAGGTTTTGCCTGGGGTTTGACTGACAAATGCGGTCATTACTTGGTATTATTACCCTATGATGGGGTGAACAAGGCTGCGCACAGTGAGAAGGTAGATAACCCGCAAAAGAGATGACACGGATTCAAATTACCAACTGGAGATATATTGAACCGAGACAATGATTAGCCGCGTCTTGAACTACCCAGTGAGGCGACTGAACTTAATACGCTCATATCGCTTAAGCGCCCAAGTCAACCACATCAGTTCATTAAGCGCTGCGGCCGGCCCTGATTTCACATAGGCCTAGAACACCAGACCCGAGACTCAAAAGCATAGATTTTGCATCATAAAAAGATAACTGTGGAACAAAGTGTAGAAATTTCGTAGAGTATGAATAGCCGCAAGCGCCGCGGGTAAAAATGGGATAACGACAAACGACGTGTCTAAATTAGCACCCAGAAAAATAAAACCCCAATAAGTTACATCAATAGCACCCCGCTTAACAATGTTGTTATGTCCACAGCCTTACGGGCTTGATTGCTCCGCAAAAAATCTAATCGCATCGTCTTTCTTACCTTGTGCTAACCAAATGTCCATAGCGTAATCGTAAGAATTTTCGAGGCATAGCAACTTCTCGAGGGCAAGGGAAGCGGTAGAACCTAGATACTACACTGTCAGTGGGCTCTAGGAAACACGGTTAGGATGCTTTACTTGCTGTAGCTACAGATCTCAAGCTGACTTGGGTTGTGGTGTTGTTGAGATTGGAGGCTGTTGTTGCTGCTGCGATACCTTCCATGAGAACATTGGCGGGAATATGCTTCAAGTTCTTACTTACCCTGAGTACGTGAGGTAGCAGAAGTGCAAGATCTAGTGGTAAGAGTTGACTCGCTTTCGAAGTTGGTCATTGCAATAGGTATCAGTCGCGCCAGATATGAGGGAGCTACGAGACGGTCGTTTGTTGAGTAGGTATATAACGAATTGGAAGAATATTGCTTTGGTTGTGGATGATTATTGAAGCAAGCGCACAATATAGTGGAAATAGACACGAAAGACAGAGTGGGCGGGCCAAGTGGATATTTAACACATATTGAGACCATTGCATTTGGGGAGAGAGGGCACGGTTGCAAGTAATCGAGATGAATGGAGCCTGCATGGAAGTTGCCCTATGGTGCATTTAAGAGAACTTACAGGAATTCATCAAGAGATATTTTCATCTGGCACACAACAGGGTACCTGCGGCCAGTGCAAGCAAATAAGCAGCCGTACATTGTCACTCACTGTCTGTCTTGCCCATCGTACATCAAAAGAAAAAAGAAAAAAGCTGATACAGGGTCACAGCAGCTGCTCCAGACCCATATTATTCGCCCTCCACAAGATCAGTCTGCTTATTGTTCAAGGCGATATTGGTGAACATCGACGTAGTGGAGTCAAGCCTTCCACGGAATGAGTAGTCTGTCCGATGGCTTGGATACGGCGATGGTTACGTGCTAGCAAAAAATTAGCCGTTTGACATGCTATACAATGGGTCTAATAGATACTAAGTAGTTCGCGTGAACTGACGTGAAACATGCTCAACTCGAATTGAACATATGCATACATGACAGTCAGTGATGGCTTTGCATGCACAATCACCTGCAGATTTAGGGGGCTATTCCGCTGCAAGCCTCACAGCTGGTCGGTCGGTATGTGGGGACACCAAATAAAGTTAGCCGAAAGGTTTAATGTTTCATCCGTCAAAAAGGGCGACTTGATATAAGTATTAACTTAATTACATTTCGGCTACGGTGAAGATAAATTTATGGTAAATTTTCCGAATTCTCATGTCATTAAGTTAGCGCATTTGGGTTATTTTATTTCCTAAAAGGGACATTTTGTAGCGCCTGGCGTAAAACCGGCACGAATTATTGCTTGGAACGGCAATATCAGTCGACTCGGACCGACCGAATTTTGCAAGCGCACCACAACTAGAAGTCCTCGAACAAAATGAACTAGTGATCAGGTGGTTCCTATTCTAGAGATCAACGATTTGATTCTCCGGGCACTGCGGTTCCCCTGTGCTTTCTTTCTTAACCCATGACTTTTATTTTTTCTGCAGTTGCGGGACGGAGTTTCCCACGTGCACAACTCACAGCATTGAGAGTGATTGGAAGTAGAAAAAGTGTGCCTCGTTTGTATGAGAAATAAGAAGAAAGAATGTATTATCATCAGGGCATTTTCGGTCAAATCCGTCCCTAACCATGATTGAAGATGCGTTTCACCATGCGAGGTCGCAAGCAACGGCGAAGAGCGAAACAGAAAGCATGGTATACGCGAGCAGGTTTTGGAGTTTACAAAAAGTACACAACAGACCCCGAGCAGCCAAATATAGTAGTCGATAGCTTTATAGACAACCCAACAGAACTCAAGAAATCACTGCTGCATTAAAACATTACAATTGCTCCTACCTGAATAACCTACAGCTGGACGTTTCCTTATATTATTTGTTTTTTTCGGATGCAGATCTTCTAGAACTATGCACCCCATAAGACTGGAGTTATTTTGGAATTCATAACCTCGTACCTTGCCCCTTGGAAAGATCTGAAGCTATAGAGTGTTGGGGGCTACACCGATGTTACACCGCAGTGGTCAGACCATCACAAAAAGTAGAGATCCGGAAGCACAGAGGTTGAGTTTGAGGTCTTTAAGCATAAGAAAAGGGTCCCAAATCTCACTTGATAACCGAAGTAATGTAGACGCTTCGAAGCGTTATTTCATAAGTCTAAATTTGAGTCTATTGCGGGAGGTTGGGTGCAAAACTAATATTCTCTGAGGGCGACAAGTGTAACCTGCAACAAAGAGGCGTTATTGTGACACAAGCACAGTAAAAACGTGGTTGCGGCATGGATCTGGGTGGTTGCATGCGCAGTCTTTACCAGATGTGGTGTTGATTTAGAGAACTGGGCCCGAGATGCAATGCATCAATATCGAATTCCTCCAATAAGAACTAAGTAATGAATCTGTCGATCAGGTTCGAGACATTCTAGAACCCGACGGTCCCTATGTGTCAAGTGAACGTGGCTCCCCGGCAGCGTCTAGAGGCGGTATCCCCCGGGCTGCATGACGAATAAATAAATAAATAAAAACGGGCGGCAACCATTCCCCAACGCTCTGCATCAACACTGGAACTGAGTTGCCCCATCCGGACCCCAGTGTCAGTACAGGCCTTCATAACGCTAGTCCTGCAATCAAGTGTTTGAAAGAAACTCTGTAACTCGAACAAGTACATTTTCAGACTGTTTGGAAGTAAAGATACTTCTGTGGTTCGACGGCTGCAGGTGGCGTCTGCATTGTCGCTCCAAAAATCTATATCAAGCACTCTGCTAATCATACATCACACTTAATATACTACAATAAACCGGACATGGGTAACACCAGCACGGTGAAATCTCCGAGAAGAATAATCGGCGACCCAGCCTCCACAGCCACTCGCAGTTCTGGCACATGGAGTCAACAGTTCAGTGGTCCGTCCAGTGCTGACCAAAGACAGGGGACCGCGACTGGTTGACCGGGTACATTGAGAACGATATCAACAGTGGATGTATAGTGGTGGAGCACCAACTCTGCAGAACCTATTGTTATTCCTCATACTGCTTCAATTGTGCACCACCCCTCGTCTTCGTTTATTTTTCTGCAATCTCCTCTCAAGATGGACTCCACCATGCTGCATAATATAGCAGAATTAGAGTTTCAACGCCTGCAGCTTCCTGTTGATACCTGTTGATGCCTGTTGGTTTTCCCAAACACCGGACGCAACTGCTCTATTTCTTTGTAACTAACTCCTAGACTCAGACGGCGATCCGCGGAAGTGTTCTTACAGCTCAGACGGGACCCCCGAGATTACCGAGATCCCAACTACCATCCAGTTATTTTTCATCAGTTGGTCATCACTATGATAGAGAGATAGATATGACCCCTGATAGGTGGCTTATAGCGCGCTGAGTGCACTCTGAACACTGCTCAAATTTCATTGACGCTCGCCGATGATTGCCGCCACAGTTAAGACTATATCACGGACAAGCACTATCACTCCGAAAAGAAAGGATCTGCCCTCGATATCTCGCGTTCTAGGCAGTAACAGGACCAACCGCCAACACAAGCAACTTCCGAGCATGAAAACTTAACGATATCGAGGATTGACACTGCTGCCTTCCCCATCTGCTCACCAGGGCCTAACGGGGCCCTGGAGTCCTCATGTACGGTGCCTAAATGGTTGCGCAGGTCCATGTTCTAGACACCCGGCTACTAAACTGCGCATGTACAAAGCTCCGAGATTGTATAACTCAACTACTGAGTCCATTGCAATGTTATAAGCCGAAAACACATCCGAATGGCCACGTAATCAGGCGCGGTGCAAACGGTGGGTGTGGGTGATGAATCTTGGCGGGGTTCAAGTTTCCATAGTTAGCGTTTGCGTTTTGTTAGGCATCTCTATGGAAGAAAGAGAGGCGGTAACCCACAACTTCTACGGCTGAGGGAAAACTACTGTGCCGATAGATGAGGTAGGCATGTCACCGTTTGTTAACTTCGCTAGTTTTAACTTGGAGAGTGACATTGAAGGGTCTGCCTACGGCAGTACATAAACCGAGCCTTGTCGGCCTGTGACCAATAAAGTGAACTATACGCTGTACATATAGGTAATACCCAAGGCCTACCCCTACCTAGGCTCATTTCCACTACGTATAGCTTTACCTAGCTAGCACATACTCTTCTCCCTCCTCTCGAGCTCTACTTTCCTACGCTTAATATGATATCTACGCTAAGCCTAACCTACCTATACTCATGTGATTTTACCTCGGTATCTTTACCAAAGTTGTCATCTAGCTTCATTATCCCTTACACGCTCAGTTTCTGTAGATTGGTTGCAGAACTTCGTTCTGGCAATTGGACTTGTCGATCAGCTGAAGTGACTAATGAAAGAGCGCCATAGATCGGCGTTTGAACCAATCAGCGATACTCTTATCCGCCAAATCTCATTAAAGAATGGCAGCACTTTATTGTTGGTACAGTGCATAGAGTACTTTGCACAACACTGTGACTCGCTTGTTTCTGCCTTGCTCTACTTTGCTTCCAAATATGGTCCTCAAAAAGTGTTGCGAAGCGGGATCGCATAGTACACAATGACCTGCCCCGGCGGAAGCCGGGGGCAAAAAACTCCGTTCCGCGAACAATGTTCGGCTCAACGGAGTTTCCCTACCATGCATGACAGGTTAGACAGGTTAGACACCACTGAGAGTGCATCCTCCAATTACCAAAAAAGCACCAGTTTAACAACTATACCCGTTTGAAGAAGCGCTTTTTCAAGAAGTAGATTAGATTTACTCTTTTGAATGAAGGTTGAAACCACAATATACAATGTAAAGGCAGCGCCGCATCATATCACGTGAAAATGTTTTGAACAGTCCATTTGCGTTTCTCACCAACCGGAGTTTTTGGCGGAGGTTTGTGTGGGTGTGGCCTGGATTTGCAAATGGGAACTTAAGAAAATTTTTACATCCCACATCCACAAAGAGAAGTTCCTACCTCGAAACCTCCCTTCGCGACCACCCTCTCCTCTAGGTAGCATATCATCCTTAAAATCAGATGCAGAAAATGATCCGGAGTAAGAAGAGTGTTGCAATACAATGCTCCGGATTTTACTGCTATCTCTGCCACAACTGACCAGTGATTCTTCTCCATAGTTGGTGCCAGTGACGTTGTGAAGACTGTGGTAATGGTAAACGACATGATCGCTAGCTAGTTGGAATGGAACAATAGAATTATTGATCAGACCAAATAGTAGCACCCTACGGTGCTTCTTTATTACTTCATGACAGTACCCTACAACATCTCGAACTCATGCTTAATGTTAGATTTTGTGCATAAATTCCTGGAATGCATAAACAATCCGCGTGGTAGTTTTGATTCCGGGAACCATCGTCTCCAGTTTCGATTCAGTGTAAATGTATCCCAAATTTCCGAATTGGTATGCGATATCGCTGAGGCCCCCACGACACCGCTGAATAAGTAATGAGGAGGCGTGAGGTCGTATAGAAGTGCTGAAATATGACGCTGGTGATATGAACATGTACAATGCAATCTTTATTTTGAAATTTGAGGGATTGATGTACGACGATGAACTTGAGTATGGGCCAAAAACCAAAAAAGCATCTGGAACGAAATTAAGCAACTTGAAACGAGCTCAACTTCAAGCAATGGGTGCGATTAGCTGAAATCAAGGATTTGTATGTGAGCTTTGACCACCAACAACAAGATCATATTTCATCTTTTTGTCTCTCAGCACCCTCCCCGTTGTTTAGGAGACGCGTGTTTTATCCGATTTTTAAGCCTATACCTGAGAACTCGTGTCTAGAGGTAAGATGGGATGCCCGTTTATTGCGCTGATATATTGAATTTGCTGCGAGAGCATGGTGGTTACTAGGGAGAAGCCGATACAAATTTCAGTGCCCAAGCGTATCTTATTATATTTTGGGAGGAGCTCAAATCATATTATCCCCAATGTTTCATGTGGCGTTCCCACGAGCATATTGCCAATTTTGTATAGCTGCTAGAAATATTAATGGGGTGTCCACACTTCAACCCGTTAGAAATAGTACAGCGCTCTGCTTGGAGTCGGAACGGTAGATATCAGGCTAGCTTAAACATCGGGTCTTGAGTAAGTTTTCGTAAGGCTAAAGATGTGGTCCCAGAAAATATCTCTAAAGGCGGCAAAGGCTCCGAGTGCGGACCAGCGAGGTACAAGGCAGATTTCGTTCAGCTATGTATAAGGTGTAAGCAACTCCACTGCCTATCCTAGTATAGCGCGTGCGAACTCGCAACCTCCCCACAAAGTTACAACTGTGTTGGATGGCCCCGTGCATGGGCGGGCCTGTTTAATCGGTAAGTTCACGCCACGGCGTTTGCAAAAGGGTTCCCACCAGAATCTTAGTTGGCAATGGGACGTTGGTGTTTGGACACTAGGCATTCTTCGCAGCCCTCTGGATCTCTAGAAATATTTAACAATTCCAAAAAATTTCGGCCGGCCGCTCCACCGGTTTTTTGGAAGTCCCGTTGCGGAGAACCGTTCTCTAAAACCTAACTAAAAACCCTAAGTGTGGAGTGCTACCCTTCCAGCAGCGAAGTGTGAATACCCAAGCACCCTACACCGTAACTTGCCAAAATGCCAAGGTCTGAACTGCCCTATTTTGAGAGCACTAGCGGATGATCCCAAAATCACTAATTTTTAATTTATAGATAGTCGGGGCCTCTAGGTCTAACAGATATAAAGTTAAAGTATTGAAAGCTAAACCAACTAACGCTCTTGCAAGTTAAGTGACTTCTCTTCTGCTCGGAACAGTAGCATGCAGGTCGGGGTTTAATCGGCCCAGATTTTGTTTGTTTGTCTAATTATACTGTACTCACCCAATCTAGAGTATGACTGTGCCCGCTTCCCCTCCCCCTCCGGATAGTAGGCTAAGTGGGGTGATCCCCTCCTTCTACCTTCTTCCCCTTAATCGGCCCGGTGATTCTGAAGTGGATAAGCCCTATATCAAGCAAGTAACATACTCCTGAGTAGCAGAGACTTACATAATATAGAGATTATCCACTTCAGATTATTAGATCGAGTAAATGTCATCGATTTGCATGTGGTTCTGAGTCCAGGTCCCGGGTATCAGTCACTGTTAATTTCTGGTGACTTTTCCCTGTCCCGGACCACCAATATTCGACCTCCTGACGCCCAGTCGATATTGACACAACTCCGGCCGTCTTAGGTAGCCCGATGCATTCATATGCCCACAATATTAATATAAACTCTCACCACTAATCCAACGGAAGTGTGGTTAGACAGCCTAGATCTCTGAATCAGCCTTTGCTCGGTTCCTTTATCATGACTATCTCCCACTACTTTGCTTGGCCATTTGTAGGTGTTCAGTGTGTTACGAACTGCTTCGGTTCAACCCTACAACCATCTCTCTTCTCACCCCCCATGACTATCTACGCGAAATTCTCCATAACTATGTGGCTCTGTATCTAGCTAACCATGTTTCCAGTGCGGTGCGGGGTACGCAGATTGAGCGTTGGTGAGCGGCAAGATTAACTCCGTTTTGGATTGAATATACCCGTTTCACCCAATTTTGCGTAACTGGAAATTAAGCTTGCCGAGTCAGGTTTACCGGCTTAGGTGGAAGTCATAAGGCAGTAGCTAAATGTGGTGATATCCATGTCATCTTTCACCTGCAGTAGCCTGCAAACCTACCTAGGTATCCGCTAAGTCGAATTCTACATTCCCCACCAGCTCCACTTTCTCACTTCCTTCCTATCTACCAGGGTCACTTATTATATTTGCTACCTGGGCCCTGAATTAGAAAGCTCAGCTTCACTACTGCCCAAAAAAGCGTTATTGCCGAGTGGGTGGGGGTATATCGCGTGTCATAAGCAGGAGAATAACGATAAGCGAGGCAAGGTCCTATTTGCGGCAGAGGTAGTTCAAACCTGGGAAATTCAGAGCGAAAACAATTGAGTGATGCTGCTCTGTGGAACAGAGATGGCCCTTGTGGCAGTCTGTAACCTAAAATCGTACCGTCCTCCTCCGCCGCATCCTTACCAATATCGCCCTCACCTGCAGGCAGCCTTCATTGTTACATAGTAATTGTGTCTTGATATGCACAACTACCTATCTATAACTGCGGGAATTTAAGACGAAGGCGACACTATTTTTATTAGTAGTGGATGGGAGACTAATGCTCCGCGGAGAATCATGATCACCATAACATCACTCATAACACCTGGTCTGGGTCTTTGCTGATATCTTACTTTGCTCTCTCCCTACACGGAAAGGCATTATCGTCGAGTGCGCAAGGTAAGATGATAGATCTGTGTACAGTAATCACTGAGAATTGACAATGGAGCGGAGAGACTGTGAAAGCAGCGAACTCCGTAGCATGCGGGAACACAAAAATCAGTAGTAATGAGAACTTCAAGGAGTGAGAGAGAAGGAGAAGATGCAGCAGTCTATGAGCATGAACGGTCGTGGTAGTTGGTTGTTGGCTCGGGCGTTGTTGGGAGATGTTTCAAGCCACCACGATCTATAACGCTCGGGCGCTACTTGCTCCTTGTGCGATGTACCCGATAATAAGGAACTGTACTAATTTGACTTCCCGCCTTTAGCGACTGTGGCAAAGGTAATTTGAACCTTGGATAGAAGACGTGGGGATGAAGATGCCTCGGAGCTGGGGAACGGCAAGGATGAGAGGTCCCGGAAATCCTCTAGTTCCCGCTGACTTCTTCCGCCGCGGTTTCAAGACTAGCCAAGAGACCAGATCTCTTTCCCATTGGTTCAAATAACTGCCGTCCTCCAGGCAGCCATTTCCGTCGGAAAATGGAAGTCAGCTGGAATATGCGGGGCAAAGGGGAAACGGAGATCACGCGGTAAAGGAAACTTCTGAGATGCCAGCAATTGCATTTAGGAAAGAGTAGGAGGTGCTTCCTAACGATATGATGGCTAATGTCCTTGAAATGCCCAAATATCCCTCCAAATTTAGTAATATAAGCTTTTGATATCCACCACCGGTTGCAGGCCAAAAGCAGGGAGCCAAACACAGCTCAGTTCTATACCGTCAACTAGAAGCAGTATCTCATCCATCCACTCTATAATGCACCGTTTCGTGTAGTAAGAAGCTAAGTTAGTCCGGAAAGGTGATACCATGGGGTGGTGGAATGTGCGATTCACAAAGTGATAGGTTTTAGTCTCAGAACGAAAGTCAGATGACGGCATTGATAAAAATTAGTGCTGCAAGAACTGCCTTGAGCTACAGAAAGGGGAGAGCAAGAGGTGGCCAATGACAGACGAGATGGGCCGTGCTTGCCTAATCTGTCGGTGCGATTAGCACTTATCAAGTTCTTCAAATGGAGTTTACGGACTTGTTGAGACACAAAAAATCCGGATCCAACGGCTAGTCACAATTCCTCGGGCTGCCAAGGCGGGTTGATGCTGTGCTAGAGCCTCGAAAGACTCATAAGATATACTCAAAGTTTCTGAAATTTCAAACCAGAATTAGTTGATTTCTGATGGAATTTCGCGATCTAGGCATTCCCCTCGATAACCTCCAGCTTTACAAGGCCTTCTCAACAACAGCCAATCATTTGAACCATGAGAAACTTATCATAACTTTTCCATATGCCAAATGGTGTATGCATCTATATCCCCCAACTTAGTGTTGCTTAAAATCCAATAAAGTTAGCGTATACAGTCTAGCCCTTTTTGTGGTACTATCAAACATCAACACAAGACATTTGAAACGGGGTTGTATATACCTGTGTGAGAAGCTATGACCATCCAAAGACAGTCACACACAAGCAGGTCAGGGCATCTACATGCATATATGCAATATGACAAGTCACAAAATACCGAGTGGTTTATGATGACTCAACGTAATTTGATCATCTCTGCGGGCAACATTCACTGGGCTGGAAGGCTTTCAGGAGTGTAACGCTCCCCGGCTACTCTAACACCGATACCAACACTCCCATGTCTGCTAACCCTATAATGTTTTTAAGATTGGCTGGAAAACTGTAGCCACTTCCTTTTTGATTCGCTGGGATGAAAACAGAAGCTGCACTTTGCGGTGAAGGCTCCCTATGGCTCCTGAAATGACCATTGATTTGGATTTAAAGGCCCGCCCTCCCACAACCTGTGACGTTTACAAGTAAGGCATGATGCTTCATTAAGGTATCGAGGTGTGCCAAGTGTTACACAGGGAATGAAATGTCACAGGTCTCAATGAAAGCGAGAAAATTTTGAATTCTATTACTACTTATCACTTGTAGAGCTACGGAAAACAGATTACCATGGCACTGGTAAACCACAAGGTCGCAGCTCGTAGTAAGTCTTGCCATGGCAAGGAAATGGAGGACAGCGCACTGAGATGGGACAGTAGTCCCAGTCCATTGGCGCTGGAGTTGTTGTTGTTGTTGTTTATTCATACTGTATTTACTCTAGCTAGAGTATGACAGGCCCTTATTCCTCCCCGCCTCCGGGCGAGCCGGTTAGATGGCGGAGCTCCCCCCTACTACCCTTCGTCCCCGCTGACAAAAGAAATGTAAAAATGCAATGTGATGTAATGTAAAAGATTGGCCGCTCCGTCCTCCAAGCCTCACCCCGGCGGGAACTTCCTGACGTCCGTGGCCGCCAGGAAGTCCATCACCGCCTTATCACATATCTCCATGGAAAACAGCTCCGATACCTGTGCCCGCCGGCACCGGCCCGCTTTCCAGCCCGTTGTCTTCCCTACCTCCTTCCAGAGCTCCCGCTGCTGGTATTTCCACCGGCTGCAGTGACGGAGGAGATGCTCCCGTGTTTGGGCCACCGTTCCCCCGCACCACCAGCACTTGTCGTCCTCTCGGTGTCCGAACCGTTTTAGGTAAGCTCCGGTAGGCGCATGCCCGCCCTTTAGTTGGTAGAATCTTGTTGCCAATGACTTTGCGCTTGCCATTGGGATAGGTCTGTTACTGCCTGCTTTGCCCTTCAGTCTGTAGCCGAAGTGTTTACTGCATTTGTCGGCCTCCCACTGGGCCTTGGCTGCTGATCTTCCTTCGGAGATCCGTCTGGCTCTATTCGAAGCCGAAGTGTATGGCCGCTGATTGGCGCTGGAGTTTCCTTCCATGCTCCCTCTTCTGTATCTTTCGGACCCCGTCAGTGTTAGAATTGTTTTAGTCGCTTATTTCGTATCATAGCTGCTTGACAGACTATCCATACCCCTCCTTGCAGATACTACTTACGGACATCGCTTCAATGTCATCTGACTATCTACTCATCATCAACACTATTGAAGAGGGAAACAGAGGTTAGAGATAGGAGAAACGGATAACCTGAAGAAGAAAATAGAGCCGAGCATGTAAAGGCAGTAACTGTGACTATAGCGAGGGGAGGAATGGACAAGAAAACCGGGTTAGGAATGCATTAGCAGTAGGAAGGTGTATCCTTCGAAGCCCGGCTCGATGACTATGGGTAATCAGCTGGTAATCTAGTTGGAGAAGGTGCTTATCAATCACTGACCACCGCCGGGCATTGGGACCAAGTAGTTTGCCAAGTGTTTCTGGCAGCCCGCCATCCCAGAAAAATTCCTTCTACATGAGTGAATAAAACCCAAAAGAGCAAAAATAGCTTTTCTGGTGACCATAATTTTACTTCCACAGGTTCTGGTAAAAATGAATCACTTTGGCTAAAAGAAAGGGAGCCAGCCAGTTTTTACCATTTTTTAGCTCTAAAACTCCCACAAGTTGTCACAAGTATACTTAACAAAAAGCCCAGGAAACAGCACCTCATCAGGTAAAGAAAGCGAAGCAAAGCAAAGTAAAAGGTAAAAAGCTAAGATTTATGAATACGAATAAGAAGGTATGGTAGGTATGTAAAAGTAACCCACAACTACAAAAAAGCGCACACCCGTTTCTACATCGACGCTTATTACCCATCTAACTCCCCAAAACTTCCCAAAAAGAGAAGGTAAAAACGATACAAAGACAACAAACAAGAAGGGGTAGGGTAGCCAGCACCGGTTTACCAAAAGGATGCAGCAAAAAAAAAGCATTAATACAATCCGCCCACGCCCACGCCCACGCCCACGCCCACCCTTACCCTTACCCCAACCCATTCCCACGACTACGCGCTACACTCCCCCGAACGCACCCTGCCCATTAACCCTGTTCTGCGAAAATCTGATATCCCCAGGGCCACCCTTAAACGTCATATCTTTCCTACCCGCGACGAAGGCAGCAGGGGAAACACTTCTGACAACGCCGTGGAAGTGTCCGAGAACATTCTCGCCGAGCTGACCGGGGATTTCCGCGCCGTTGAGCTGCATCTGCGGCGGGGAACTAGGGAGGGAGCTTCTTCCCGACGACTGCGAGGTGACACCATCTTCGATTTCGACAGGGGATCTCGGGGGGGCAATGGGAGTGGCGGCCTCTAATTTTCTTCTGGCACTGGCGACGGCACCACCGGTGCTACTGTTGGAAACCGGACGGGGGATTGATCCGCCGCTGTTGCGCTTCACCATTGGTTTCACTGCGGCTTTTAGTTTTTCTTTTTCTTCGCGGGCTTGTTGCAGTCGTGCTTCGATCTCTCGTTTGTCGCGCTCCATTTTTTCCAGTTGCTCTCTTTCCTCGTGTTCGCGCTGCAGTAGCTCGACTCGCTCGCGCTCCGCACGTTCTTTGTTGAATGTGATTTTGACCTTGGCGAGTTTTCCGGAGAGCTCGTCGACGTCGACGGCTGCCTCGAGTTGTTGTGCAGGTTTCGGCGGCGCAGGCTTCTTTATTGGCTGGCGGGGCCCGGCGACTGTTGCGCCTGTGGAGGCTGTAGTGGAGGGTCTCCGGGCGAGTGCAGGGGTGCTGGCCCGGCTGTTGAGTGCAGGGGTAGGCGCTCGGGAGCTAACGCGAGAAGGTGCTCGGGAGACGTTTCTTGAGCTGCTGTTCAGTAGAGGTCCCGTGACTGTGGTTCTCCTCCCGTTCTCTACCGGCGCTGCGGCTCGAGGTTTTCGCTCCCGCAGCGTCATGGTGAGTTCCTTTGGTTCTGCGGGGAAGGAATGGCGCTGGGGCTTGGCTTTTGTAACCGCGGGGATGGCAACAGTTTCATCAAAGGTGGGGATAAAGTACTTGCTGAGTTGGTACGCCTGAACCTCCCATGGCTTTGGTGGTGGGGGAGCAGGACTAGCATTACTGCTGCCGAAACCAGATGAAGACGAGACGCGGCGAGGGGTGTCGGAAATACGCGCGACGGAGGCGGCGGTGGCATCCATGTAGCTTGTCTTTTTCGGTTCGGCTTTCTTAGGGACCTTGGCCGTGAGACGTTCGAGTTCCTGGAGACGCTCCAGGTTCCACCATCCCCGGTCCCAGATGACTTGACGCTCTGCGTATGAGGCGAATGGAGCTAATGCTATTGAGGATGGTACGAAGCCGACTTGGTCTGGGGCTACGCAGGATAGCCCAGAGATGTGTGCAAAGACTCCCGAAGTAAGTGCACGGTCTGAATAGCCTCCTTCTAAGACGCTGACAACACGGCCCTCGCACAACTCGTCGGCAAGTAAAACGGCGTCGGCAGTGAATTTCGCAAAGAAGTCGGTAGGGACGTTGACCTTGTGTCTTTGCATCCCAGGGCTCTCATGTTCGCTCGCATCGAAGCCGGCGGAAAGGAATATGCCAGCTCTGAACTCCTTGTTCTTTCTCTGTTTCCCGATCGCAGCAGTTGTCAGAAAATCTCGCGCTTTGGAAAAGATGCTGCTGTACTGCTGGTTGTAGAGACTCCAGAAATCGTCGTCTGTGCCATAGGGCTTAAGGTGCACGTTGTGAATAAACTGTCCGTGAGCCTCCACATTGATGGATGCGCTTTGGATTTTGTTTTTATCGCCGTTCTCGCATGGGTAGGAGTTGATGTCGTGCAGTGAAAAGTATCCGATTGTTGGAACATGGAGTCCCTGTGTCTTTTTCGCCGCTGTGCTTCCAGAGGCTGCAAGTTCGTTAATGGACCATGCGATGGCCTGCGATCCGTCACCGTGATGTAAATCGAAATCCAATATCACCGCATGGCTCAGACCGTGCGCTTTTGCCGCATGTGCGATGGCGATGTGAACATTGTTGAGCCAGCAGAATCCCGATGGTTCTCGTTCCGCACAATGATGACCTGCCGCACTCTCAGCACCATCTCTTGTACAGTAGCACATCAAACCTACCTGGCGGTCGAATACACACAAACGCCTTTTTCACCGGCCCACTTCCAAACACAGCATCAACACCATCATAGACCGCACCGATACAACCCTCTAGGTCCTCCAGACTCTCGCCACACAGGTATAGATCCCCCTGATGGTATCCACTCGGCACCTCCACTTGTCCTCTCTTCAACTTTTCTGCGGTGGCCGCACACATCCCCGCTAGTTCGTCCGGCCAACTCTTCTTCACCCTCTCAAGTGGCGTATGCGCATGTACTAGCATCACCTCCGGATCCGATAGCTTCCCAAATCTGGTGCTCTTATTGATCGACAACCTCTCCTTTCCCGCTCTCACCTGCGCCGCACATATTCCCAACACCGCTGCAGGAATTCGTTCCGGTCGCTCGACGATACTCGCCAACTCGGCTAGCGATGTTTTCGGCCGGGAATACCGGTGCTTGTAGCTTGTATCGTGCAAGATCACGGTAGTCGCGGCGTAAGGGTCCTGTGGCGGCGGCGTCATATCTTTCTTAACCGCTACTTCCGGAACGAGATCTGCGGTGGGCGAACTTCGGAGCGATAACAAACTTGCCCTCCTCCTCACAGCAGGCTGGGGTGTAGATGCACCGTCGTAGTGGCCGCTGTTAAACGAAGCTAGCGATGCGCGCTTCTTGACTGTCGGCGGAGTGGACGGAGCTCGCGAGCGCTGCCGATCGGGGGCTGGTGACGAGGCTGCAGAGCGGATGTCGAGTGAGGCTCGGCGCGAGAGTGCACGCGGAGACGGCGAGAGCTTTCCGGCGTGAATCGAAGATGCAGGCGATGAGTCTCTGCGCAGACGGAAGGATCGCATCGACTGCGTCAAGGCGTCGGTCGCTGAGTGGAGTGCATCAGGGGGAAGGGGCGGAGGGAGAGTGGGCTCCGAGTCTGCCATTGTGTGAAAGGAAAGCCTGTTTCGGTAACGAACGTAAGTGGTGAGTTGTGACGTTCTCTGTGATTGGGGGACTGGGGACAAAGGAGTGGGCGGAAGGGCTTGTAGTGGTGGTGGTGGTAGTGGAGGGATGATCGTCGATGGGCAGCTAACGCGACGCCATTTCAATTTCTTGATCGTCGCGTCCTCGTGTTACACGGAGAAAACTATACGCCGCAAGAACCCTAATCCACGGCACATCCTCATCCCATAAGGCTGCTTGCAAGTCAACCAGAGAGGGGAACATATAGATTAATCTCATTGGGCATTCAATTCAGGACATAACAAACAAAAAAGCCGGCCAATTGAGTACACCCATCAAAGACAAACATAATAAATCGCAATAAATCACGTGATATTCGACCAACTTCACATCCCAAAAGTGAACAATCAACAGAGTAAATAAAGCAACTGAAACGCATCAAACATCCTATTCATGCCATCATTTTCATTTGCTTTCAAACTTTCACATCATGCATTATCCCACCCCTAAGCATCTTGCAACAATGGCGCCCTCTCACCGCGCCTTCCAGAAGCCTCGTTGCCAGTGTTGGTTCCCATAATGCCTGGGATTGCGGTCGCCAGGCTACCCAAAAAGACAATAGCCATGACAGCGAATGCAAATGGCCACTGGAGGGCAATAACTTTAGTGAAGAATTGTCTGAAATCCATTAGCATTCCCCCGTCAACGCTGAAGCAGTAGAATATACCCAACACCCAACCCGGCGGCCAAGAATGCAGTCGCAAAGCCGACATAATAATCCTTGAATGCAAGCAAGAAGAATCCGGCAAAGGCGGCGAGTCCCCAGACGGCCACATTCGCGAGAACACGGCAAGCCAGAGAGTGGCAATGGACCATGACAGCACCGTTCCAAAGGAGCAAGTAGAAGGTCCACGTCAGCGGCATCGCCGAGACGGCTAGGTGGATTAATCTCGGTGCAGTGTGGTAGCGGAAGTAGACAGCAGTCAACTGGAGGAAATTGATGACAACGACGATCTCGGCGAGAATCGTATGGCTGCGGACCCACAGCATGACCCAGATAAACTGGAGGACATTGTACCTGCGACATGTCAGCGGGGCGTTGAATTGTGGGAACCGAAAGGGCTTACAGGATAAAGTGGCTGCCGACCGAAGCAGCGGAGTTCTGGGCGGTTTCATCGCTTTTGAAGAGATGATAAACGTAGACGATCTGGAGAATCCAGAGCACGACCCAGTAGATATCGACGAAGACGGTGTTCAGAGTAAACGGAGTACCATGGCCGTAGAAGATCTTGTGGCGTCCAAGGTTGCCGTCGACGGGGGCATGGTTGACGTAGTAGAAGGTGGTGACGAACTGCAAGATGAACGATAGCAGAGTCAGGGCCCTGTAGGCGGTGATGTTGCGCCTGGTTCCCTCAGCCTCAGAGTCGCGAGCAAACGGGTTGGCTAGCAGAGAGAAGCCGATAGGTTAGTGTTGCAATTGACGAATCAAAACATAGAGTGCTCGAAACATACACAGCGAGAGCGGCATGGCTGTTTCCCTTGGTTGTTGTTGCTATTGTTGATGATGGCAGTGGATCCGACAACTGACAGTGACAATTGAAGGACACAGAGGACTGAAGAGAGAGAAAGCAGTCGTCACCCACAAGTGGGAAGCTTGGGGTTTTGTGTGGACGGTCAATCCGAGCAGATCACGTGAATGTGACGTAAGTAGTTTTGCTCAAGGGGGTGCACCGCCAGGAAATCTCGATCGCCAGTTCGGTGATTGGCAGAGGTCGACACGCCACTGCCATGGTGAAGGCTTGCAAGAGTCATGAGACCGCTTGCTACGGTATGCCTTCCCCTTAAGTGTTGCTTTTGTCGTCCTGAATGCCGATGCAACCCGGACCGCAGTGCCGGTGCGAGCTATGGCATTGTATAATGGACTGCAGCTGTCGAGGCGAATTGTCCTTTGTCTCTGCAAATCTCTGCAGTAGCTTTATTTCCCCTCCATACTAAGTATGCAAGTTGGCAGTCTCTCTACTTGTTGCCTCTCTGTAGAGTAGAGCAGACTACTAAGCTCCACATGACGTTGTTGGGCGGGAGGCTGCACCGGAAGCTTGCCAGAAAAACCAAGCCGGCTGCTCTCTCCGCACCCCGTTGCGCCCACCTCAAACAGTGCACTTAACTGGCGTTGCTGTCCAAGTCGGATCTGCAGGCTTCATGCTACGGACACGCCCACGTCGTAGCATCTCCCGCTGCACAACACAGATAAACACAAACTCCTTCAATTCCCCGCTGAAACTGGCCAGCAGTCATTATGGCTTCCCCTTTTCTCTCCGCCGCCAGGGATAATACATTTGCGTTGCGCTGCCTATCGGCCACGCTGAGCCCGTCTTTTTCCCGTTTAGGCATGGCGTTGTTGTGGATTCCCTTTGACGACAAACAACTCAGCTCGCCAACAAAGAAGAAAATCCTTACCCTCATCACCATCTCCACCACATCAACATCAGTCAACAACCACCATTTCCATTACTGTCACGACCACCACGAATCAGCATTCACTCTCTTCCAAGAAAGAACCACTGACCGAACAACTCTTTTCTTTGTCGCATCGAACCACCGCCAGAACACCACTCCCCGCGCTCAGCTCGCTCGCTTACACAAGCTTCGGCGGTCACACCACACCAACACCCGCTACATCGCACCGGCGTCGGGATGACGCTCCACACGATGTCATCCTTCGCGCCATCACTGCCCACGCTCCCCAGCTACCCGCGACACCTGGCGCCATCCCGCTCTGCCTCGCCCTCCCCCTTCCCGCAGTCCAAAAAGTCGCGCCCTTCGTTCGCCTCGAATGCCTTCGCCTCGCAACAGCAGCAGCGCGAGTTTTCGTTCACACACCCGCTCACACCGTCGGCCACCGACTCGGATAACGATGACGACGGCCTGATGACGCACAGCATCTACAGCGACCGCGAGTACCGGAGTGCTCTCGTGGGATCGCGGAAGCGTGGCCACGAAGATGACGGCGAAGAGGATGATCGTCGCCCCCGAGAACCCGAGGAGCGCGCGGGGAAGCGGCGGATCATCGACGTGGTCGGCGGGACTCTTGGTGGGGTTCTGCGCGGCGCGTGGGAGATGTTCCGGCCGCGGATCCCGTTCTATAGCAGTAGTAGTAACACGCCTGCGGCACCAGAACCGATGGAGGTGACGCGGGAGGAGGAGATGTCGAGTTTTGCAGCGCAGAGGAGGCGGACGACGGGGACGTGGGATTCTCCGGAGCCCGGACAATGGGATGCCAGTGCTGCATCCTCGCCGCCGACGAGGGGGAGCGCGGTTCCCTTGAGTGTTACAAACCCCTACACTACTGCTCCTCGCACCGCCGCCTCCTATACCGCCGCTCCCTACTCCACCACCGTTACAAATCCCTACAATGATCCTTATAGTGCACCATATCTGGACTCAGCCGGAGTCGCGGCCCCCGCAACCGAAGCCGGGATGTCAGCGCGCTGGGTACTAGTCTCCCCGACTCCTCTCACCACGTCTACGCGAAAGCGCGCGCCGTCTACCTCCTCTCCGACGACCGCCCGACGACCACGCCCGGTACTCTCTAAGAAGCGCGGGCTAAAACCTACGCCACGGACACCGCCATGTCAGAGCCAGCAGGCATTCAACTTCGGGACACCGACAAGCGCCGGGAAGCGCCACAGGAAGGGCGGGAGCAGAGACCGCGTCGGAGAGGACGAGTTAGAGATGGACGACGATATGCGCAGGTTTAATGAGCGCCTGAAAGCGATGATACGGGAGGGGAAGGAGGCGCTCGGGGCAAAGGTGGAGGTGGTTTACGATGAGGATGATGTGGTGGGTATGGGCGGGTTCTAGGAAGAGGTGGGTATCTGCTGGCGGATCGAATCGGGGGGATGGGAAGAATACTTGATGACACTGACGATTTACTCTACTTTACCAAGGTGGTACTTTCCTACTTTCTCTTTTGTTTGGGGGCATCAAATTGTGGTTTTGCTTTTTTCCTAGACTTATCCCTCGCTCGGGTTTCCTGGTGTTAGTCTTTTCTGTTTCCGTTTTTTTGCCTCTCTACCAACTAATTTTCCTTTTCTCTCCCTTTCTATGTGTGTCTGGATCTCAATTTGTACTCGTCATTATTTGGGAATATTTTGCTTTACTTTTGAAGCGCAATGGTGGGTGAAGTGGTGGGGTTGGTGAAGACCAACAGCTGTGTTAAGATATCTATATGATAGGATAGCCAAGCAAATTGGAAAGCAAGCAAGTATCATTAGCAATAATATGTGTTAGATGCTAGATATTGGTGCGTGCTTTTGTTTGGCTGGTGCGGCATCGTAGCTTGGAACAGAGCTGGTCGAAGGGGAAATGGTTGTCCTGGTAACGGAGCGGGCGTTGATGTGCGTTGGACGACGATCGGAGGAGAGTAATTGGTATTGCGGGTACGCTTGGTGTTCATACCTGTATGTGATTCTTAAGGGGTGAAAGGAAATATGTAGGCGCGACGGGGAGCGGGAGTGAGCTGTCGCCGGCCTATCAACTCCACTTCCCCCCTCCTTGTTAACCATCCTCATAATTACCGTACCCTATGAACTGGAAGGTCATAGTCAAAATCACCGAATCAATAAGAAGGAACCTCTTAACTTAGCCGGCTTAACATGGCGGTACAAACACTAGATGGTCAAGATACAAGTTCGAAACCTGCACTGCTCAATCACACCTCAGGTTAGAAACTGTGGTTTTCACTTTTTGTTTGCTCTTCCCCTGTATATAGTAATTACAAGACCTCGAGACTTTGAGATGGCAAACAGTCTCGTCTCAAGTCGACGTATACAACTCTAATATTAATATTATCCGGAACAGTGTAATACCAACACAAGTTTCGATTAACAAGAAGCGATCTCTTAACTTAGCGGGCTGATCATGATGCTAGAAACACCAGGTGACCAAGGTACAAGTTCGAAACCTGCAGTGCTGTAAACACCAATATCTCGGGCTGGGAACTTGGGGTTGCTAGTTTTTGTTTACTCTTCCTCCTTCTCCTGCGCAATGGTATTATGTTGAGCCGTCGGCGCTGGCGGAGTGCTAACTTGAGCAGTTACTCTGGGTTTAGGAGTACGCGATATGGTTCTTGTACTTCGGAAGTGATGGCGGCGGTGGTTGCGGTTGTAAAGAATGACGTGAAGTGAACCCGTAGTGCTGCACACTAAACGAGCCACCAGGACAATGTGGCCACAACTTGAGACCCTCCGTCGGTCAGGCTGGAGTTTGTGAGTGATAGACCAATACACGGGTGACCGGCAGATGAAAAATATGAACTCTGCATGGTCATAGCTAAAATCATACATTCACAAGAAGTGCTCTCTTAGCTGAACATGGTGCTAAAAACACCATGCGACTATAATGCAAGTTCGAAACCTGTATTGCTCATAGGTGCTGTAAACACCAACGCCTCAGAATGAATATCTGTGGTTATCTCTTTTTGTTTGTTCTTCCTCACACTCCTGCAGTGGCACAGTATTATGTAGTAGCTGAAAGACAGATAGCCAATAAACTGAGACGTGTTGGATGATCCCTTCACTCGAATCAGCTCGTGTGGTGCGCACATGGTGAAGGCATTACTGGCTTATACACTGACAAAGCCCCGCAGAAATCATGCCATTAACTAATCACTTGCGGGCATCTCTAGCACTCATGCAATGGTGCACGCAAATCAAAACACAAAGTTGCCCGAAAATTGCTGTCATATGCATATGCGCTATCGCAAATTTACCATCCCTTGTACGCCACCGGGACATCTCTTGTATTGTACAGAGTAATTCTATTTCGGGGGAGAGGTGTGGTCTAGGTAAATGCTACGAACTTTCTCCGCAAGTCATATCTCAACCTTCCTATGTAAACAAATCTCCATATCCCCAGTATCTTTACTCTCCATCAAAGTAATAGATTCTTCACTCACTTAATGTTCCATTGTTCCAATCAGTCTCGCCATTTAAACATCTCTTTTAAGGCTGTCACACGGTGCTGACTGTTCTACTTTGCCATCCGGTAGCTCGAGGTATTGAAATAGAACATCATAAACCTCTGCCATTTCAAGACCGAGATGACCAACCGGACGAAACGTCTTGAATAGAGAGTCGACTCGTGTGTAACACTAATATTAGTATTATCAGGAGCTGCCGTTGTCCAGTGTAGTACCGAGCTCAAGCACTGAACTAGAAGGTATCACTCGAACCACATTCTTCTCGGATTTCACGCATTTCATCGGCTTTGCGCTCCTCAATTATCAGGAAGCTGTACACCACTCCGCAATCACATGAAAAGTAACACATACCGCACAGTCTATTTCTTATCTCCTAGTTCCGTCTTTTTCAGCTTCAGAAGTAGTTCATACAGAGTTTAGGCTGTGTATGTACTTACCCCTACAAGGCAGAATTCATTCGTCATCCCTCCATTGACCTTACTTGCGAGATCATACTTCCGTATCTTGTAGTCTACAAACAACTTAAGGCCCAGATATTAAAATTCAGAGCTGAATTGTCTCTAAATCGAATATACTGTACCGAGCATAAAGGTTCGTACGTCACGCATCACAAAAGGGCTGTTTGGTACGTAGACACTCCTATTTCGTCACGAACCACAGCGGTTCTATCCGTAGTTGCTAGGGTACGTTAAATGGTTGTCACAAAAGCGTGAGTAGTCTGGGTTTGAAGAACTGTGGCTGATTGCTGTATTATCAAAGTGTAAATGAGCCTTTTCATAGATCATAATGTTTATGTGAATCTTTCACTACACAGGAACTCTCTGCCGTATTTTCTGCACTTTGAAATCAGTGTCCGACCATGGTTCCTCAAGTAATCCCAACTCGTACTCACCTAATCCTGTCCGTTACAACCAGAAATTTCATGTCACACTACCTCTGATTGACAATGAAAAGATGTCACAGAGGGGCGGATCTAAAACAAATAGCGTCACGGCCAGCAGCCCGTCCAAACCATTATGCTCGATACAGTACTGCATGTTGCCGTCCAATGCTACAGCGATGCTGCGGTGCTCCTCAGAACACTTTTCAAAGTTGAAAAAAAGTCCAAATGGTGTTATCTCGCGGATTAAGACCTTGTTGGTAGTCTCTTTTGGTAATATTTTATTAGGGTGACCGCAAAACATGTGGTATTTCGGATCCTGCTTTGGATGTTTACGCTTGGGTTATTTTGCTAGAAACCACGTAGATGGTATCTGAGATAGCTATGTGAATACTACTCTGGTAACAGCGGGAGAGAACGATGATTAGCTCCTCCCCCACCACGTCTTTAAGTACGTTGTGCTGTACAACAATATGCCGTTAACGATGAAAACTAACCTATCTTGGCGCCTGCTGCCGTGTTACAAAACGGACCGATTTCAGCTCAGTTTGACGTGGAGGACCGCCGCCCACGACCAACAGGTGGAATGGCAAAAGAATCAACTCCAGAAAGCTGTAGCATTTTTAAGGTAGTCGCCAACTGCAGGCCGGAACCACACTGCCACGGCGTCATAAACCGCTTCCCCGTAATTTTATCACTAAAAGGGCACGATATGATATCGAGCGTAGTCCACATCCCGGATTTCATCAAGATTTATTGCTTAGGCTGCTCACCCTGGCTTCGGCTATTAGACCCTGTGCTCGTACAATCAGACTCTACACAAACTGCTTCCATGTGTCTACACGAAAGTCTCGCACGCGATGACGAAGCCCTCTTGGTCAAGCGTCCTTGGTCTGGGCCCCTCCCGGACTTTATGGGGCAAGCCTCTTCCACATATCCACATGATAAGTATGCTGGCAAGGCCCTAACCCACTCCCTCCTATGGAAACGCCGATTCTCGAGGCTATCTTCGGCTTCCATACTCTGTGCTGCGTCTTTCCATCCTGATCACCGGAGACCGGTAGTGTCGACGGTAACATGACGTTCGATACCAGCAGATGTCACAATTTGACTCAACAAGTTCTTCGATTACTTTATATAATTTGAGTAGGATTTCTGCTATCTGGTGAGTATTTAGTGATGTTAATATTCCAGTATCATCGAGTTATACGTGTTCTTCCTATAAGCAGCCTTTAAATAGAAGTATGTTGCTGAGTCTATAATATCCCGTTCTTTAACAAAGTTACGAATGCTAATAGTCTTACTGGCTAATAATAGGATGTTTGTTTGCGGCTTGTTTCAGGTGATGGACTGGATCTTGGTTCTATCTATCATTTGGTTGATCTTGATGTGACTGACAGTCAAGGTATGGTCTTTTAGAAGCTGGCGTGTCATGTTTCAAGGTTGGAATAGATCTTCTAAGTGTCAAAGCGAAAAGCCGAATGATATAGCTTGTATGTTCCGAGATGTCTTCCAATAGATTGTCGATTTTGTGTGTGCACATCTGTTGCAGAACGCTACTTCATTAGCATCCTCTTTCATTTTGATATCTTTGATCGCCCTCTTTTTGCTTGCGTTTGGTTCGGAGACTGTTAAATCCGAAAGAGAATGCCTCATGACCGCCGTCTATAGTCATGGGATGGTAATTCCGGAATGTACTGGTAGCTAGGCTGCTAAAATGAGATTCGTATGTAGTTCATTCGGGAGTGTCAAGAGCTAAATAAAGGCTGTCAGTAGTTCGTCGGAGGACTGGTGGGTACAAACCGGTTCCATTGTGGGAGGGGGCAGTCGGTAGCTGTGGACATTTTGCGATGGTAGGCGTGTCCGAAATTTTGAGGGTATTTATAAGGACATTTTTGGCTGGCTGGGGCTCAACATAACTGGAATGGATTCAGTCAGTAACGCTAATTCTGGCCTGCCTCGCGGCCGCGATAATATCCAAACGAACATCGGACTGTACTTGCTGGTTGTACTGTAGGATATTCCGTAGAGCTGACGACGACGATATACACGCTGCGACTAGGATATTAACGAAGTACAGCAGTAGAACATCGAATATGTTGGCTATGGTGGAAGTGGTGTTTGATGCCCCGTCGGAGCTGTGAAGGGATGAAGTGAGGGGCTGGGGTGAGAATGGAGTGAATATGAGAAGTTGTTAGTTGACGACCGGGGGCGCTACGTCTTATGGTAGGTCTGAGGTCGTTCGAAGTGCTGACCGAGGCGGTGCTGAAAAACAATCGCGGGTTTTGGATCGCGGTGCCAGATATGGACTTCAGGGGTGCCAGAGCTTAGCTTGAAGTGATGGTGTCGGATGTTGGCTTTGGGGTGATGTGGAAGGATAAAGGAATGAAGTGGAAGTTGGATGGAGTGGTGAGATTTTATAGTGACGGACGGGTCAAATATGTGGCTTGTGGTAGATTCAACCTTAAGGCATACGGGTTTTCCTCTTACACTATTTCTGGGTACGAAAATACATTGTCACTGGCAGCTGTTTGAACTTGTCGTTCTTAGCTATTGCTCATAACCAATTACGTATTACTATTATAGCCCCCTCGTCGCCTTACAAACATACAAGCATGGCGGTATTGATCTTCCTAAAGCATTCACCCATATCTAGTTCACCTTCTTCTCGTCCTCTGTAACATCGATTGCCTGCATCATCTCTACCGCAGGGACCATCTCCCAATACGCCTCCCACAGCAACCAACCCGGAATAACAACCCACAGGCCATTGAAGAAGATAAGATAGAGCCATCTAATCCCTGTTAGTTCCAACTTCCCTCACCCGGCACATTACTTACTTGTACATCCAATTGCCAGTCATCAAATTATGGCACCCGCTCACCCATTCAGGGCCAAAAGTCATCCAGCAGCCTACACGAATCCACGCTCAGCGCACTTCCCTCTCTCCATTCAGGCGTACGTACCATAAATCTCACCCGTCGCAAGAACACTCATCCAGAACCATCTCCTCCCCTCACCCTTCCGAATCATCTCTGTAATCCACACCGCCAGCGGACCTCCCGCAAGCACCGTAATGAGCTCAACACACACAGTACTCACATCCGATACGCCCCACCGGACATCCGCCTTCGCATACTCCTGCCATAGCTTTGCCAGCGGCGCGTCGGAGAATTTGGCGCCGTATGAGATGGCGGGGTTCCCCCAGAGCGTGGGGACGGCGGCAGATGGCGTGGGCGACGAGGCCGCGAAGGAGTAGTAGATGAAGGAGCCTTCCAGGATCAAGTGGGTCAACGCGTTGAAGACGTGCCAGATGTACATGCCGCGCTCTCGCTGGGAGACGGCACGGGGCAGGGCGGCCCTGGAGAGGCCATAGGCGGAGAGCAGGAGGGCGACGGTGCAGAATAGCGACCAAACGGTGGTCGCGCTGATCAGCTGGGGCTCGTCGGCTGCCATGGTTGCGGTTGTGCAAATGCGCTGCTGGTTACTGCGGGTGCTGCCAGCTTATAGTTGACGCTGCGGCTTGGCAGGGGCTCCGAGTGGCCGGCTCGATTGGGCAGCAGGGGTGGCCACGACACATCGACAGCAACGTTGCAACGCACAAACCACTGCGCGCTAGGGTTCGTGCTGCAGCAGTCGTCCTGTGCACTTTGCGAGGTCTGTCACTGCAGGCCCACGGTTCGCCGGCCAGCGTACGGCTGTGGCGTGATCCGAGCGAGCGGCCGACTCCTGTGCTGGCGCCAGAGCTCCATCCTCCCCTCGCCGTCTCCTACGTATCCCCTGGTCCCGCCAGTCGCGATGCCCCCAGTCCCACCCTCTCCCTACCTCGCGATGTCTCCAGTCCCACCCTCTCCCCACCTCCCGCTGTATGGCGCCGAGAAGACTCCCCCGACACCCTCGCTCGCCTCCCAGGCTCGGAGTCGAAAGCTGCAGCTTCTGCGCAGCCTTCGAGCCGTCGTCGTGGCTGCGGGCATCTTCGCCCTCGCCTTGTGGGGAGCGATAGGATTCGGCCTGTTTCCACACAAATGCAACCCACGCTACCCCCGCAACCCAGCGCCGTCCTCCGTGCCCTTCCGGTGGCCCGATGTCAGTCCCCCTCGCCTCGAACAGACCCGTAGGCTGACATCTCTAGGTGACGCCCACTTCCGACCTTATCTGGCACCCCTGCTTCGGCTCTCTCGAGTGCGCGCGCCTGCAAGTCCCCCTCGACTGGACCAACCCTTCGGACCACCGCACCGTCGCGGTCGCGCTTACAAAAGTCCCCGCCGCCGTTCCCGAGACCGACGCGTCCTGGTCGGGCCCTGTACTGCTCAACCCGGGCGGCCCCGGCGGCTCGGGCGTCCAGTTCGCAATTACCCTCGGAAGCGCGATACAGGCTGTGGTCGGACGCACGCACTCCGTCATTGGCTTTGACCCCAGGGGAATCAACAATACTACGCCGGCGACTACATGTTTCCCGTCCGAAGCGGCTCGGGTGATCTGGTGGCTTCGCGGGAGGGTGATGGGTTACTCGATAGATCACCAGGACGTGGGTATCGAGTTCGCGCGCGCAAAGTCGCTGGGGAGCGTGTGCGAGGAGGTTATCAACGGCGGTGGCGGGGCGGCGTTCGCAGGCACTCCGAATGTCGCACGGGATATGCTCGCGATTGTCGATGCGTCCTGGAAGAGCGTGGGGAAGACGCAAGTGCATGGGAGTAAACATGGGCTTCGGTACTGGGGTTTCTCGTACGGCACGGCGCTGGGGCAGACGTTTGCGTCCATGTTCCCGGACCGCGTGGAACGGATGGTGTTGGACGGCGTCGTCGATCTGGACGACTACTACGCCGGCGGCTGGCTTCGCAACCTGCAAGACACGGACCGCGTGATCGAGGCCTTCGACAGTTACTGCGCCTCCTCCTCGGCATGTGCATTCACCGCCGCGACTCCCGGCCTTGTAGCCCGCCGCCTCAAAAAGCTCATCTCCAAACTCCGCAAAGAACCCGTCCCCGTCTACGGCGACTCCGCAGTACCAGACTGGGTTACTGAGTCCGACATTCGAACGATCATCTTTTTGTCGCTGTACTCTCCGATCCTGTGGTTCCCGGTTGCCGCCGACGCATTAGCCGCTCTCGAAGCAGGCGACGCGGCGCCAATCGTGAAGATACTCCATGACACGTATGAATGCGACTGCTCCGTCCCAGGTACCGAGAAGCCAAACACCGGCGTCGAAGCGGCCTTTGCAATTATCTGCCAAGACGGTGGCTTAGCCAGGAGTAATAACACTCTCGCGGAAACAGTCGCATATGTGGAAGAGCTGAGGGGCCAGAGCGAGATGATCGGCGGCAACTGGGCGCAGATCCAGATGGCGTGTACTGGCTGGCGGGTGCCCGCGCAAGGCCTCACTCCGACGCGCGGGAAGCCGTGGGGCGCAGATACTCAGAACCCGATATTGTTTGTGAGCACCAAGCTGGATCCGGTTACACCGCTCAGAAACGCAGAGAAGGCGAGGGGCTTGTTCTCTGGCGCGGGCCTGTTGGTGCAGGAGAGTGAAGGGCACTGCTCAGTTTCGGCGCCGAGTATGTGTTCGGCGTCTAAGATTGGCCGGTATTTTGAGGATGGCATTGTGGACTTTGCGGCGGTTTGTGAGGCTGATACTACGCCATGGGGTGCTCCAAGGGCGGCGGCGATGGTGACGGAAATGGGACTGGCCGCATGGAGATTGGCGAAGGGGTGGAGACCGGTTGTACCTGGAGGATTTCGGTAGTGGTTGACGGGGACTATAACGGGTTTGCTTTTTCGTTGGGACGGAAGTCTGCTGTGGTTTTCTTGAGTAGGTTAGACACGATACCTATCGAGTTATGAATTCAACTTCTAGCACTTTGGAATTTTGTTTTCACCTTTTAACTTTAAATCTGTCTCCCAGCCCCGCACTGGCCCATCGCCGCACCAACCCGCAATGGCCGTTCTTTCAAAACTCAACCACCTCATCCTTAAGCCTGCCACTTTAACCAAATCACTAACATTCCCAGTTCACGTTGCATCGCCACTGGACTCGGCAACATCAACGGTAACTCCCCCTCCCCCACACCCCCGCCCGTTGCCCCTAGTGCTGATAAATCATAACAGGATGGAGACCAAAAAGAAAATATTTTCAACAGCAAAATAAGATCCCATCACTGGTTAGTAGAGTAAGGATAAAATGGTTGCAAATCATGATATTTCCCACCTCGCCTATCACACACGTTCTCGTCTTGCGCAAATACCCCCGCTGAGTGAGCCTTCCGTGATGCCAGTATCTACAGTGGCGTTACTTTAGTACAAAAGTAGTCTCGAACCGGCATGTCTCTGATGATACCAAAAATAGCCTGGTGCATCTTTATGTTGCGGGCCGACCCGCGGTTTTGTCTTTTGGGTGGCGCTTATCTTCACCTCTTGCTTTTGAGTCTCACTCTCTGCTGGGGCGGTCAGTTTTGGGCAAATGGGCAACAGCAACCGTTGGATTGAAGCAATTTGTTTTAGTTGCCGGAAGAGACTAGCGTTATATTTGCCAAGGCAAGGAGTTCTCAATCTTTCAGTAGTTGTATATACTGTTTCTCACAATCGATACATTTCTCGCCGGTCAGTTAGTAGCTGAGCATTCCATATCATACAAGTATCACGTTAACATTTTCAGAGGTGTGAATGACGTCGTATCTTTGGGACACCAGCAAGTACGCCCTTTCTTATGCGATTTTAGAAAGACATTGAAAATATCATTCACGTTGGCTGGAAAATACTAAGTCTAGATTTAAATGGCCTTAGGCTCGTTATAGTCTGTCATACGGCACTTTTTTCACTGGCAGGCTAGGCTCGTTATTCATGAAACAGGGCAGAATCAGGCGCGAGGAAAAGGTTTCGGGGGTGCGCACACGCAGCCCTACCGGCCCGTTTCGCTTATTTGAGAAATTCTATAGGTATGCGCAGCCTCGTAGGTCTTAGTAGAGTGTATCGTAGAATTATCTCTAGTTTAGCAATTGTACAAAGCTAACAATCCCCTCGACGGAACCTGTCATGATCAACCGCACTCGGGGAGTACCCGGTGCATGTTATTGGAAGCGGGTCACCGATGCAATCAATTTGGCGAATGGCAGCGCAGCATTGTCGGTAGTTCTCGGGCTATCATCCAACGATATACCTGATTTCTAAAGTTACATTTCATTTATATCGTGTCCAGATTTTAGCCTCGCTCGGGTGAGTAGTTACTGGTTGATCTGCGGATTTGTTTGTCAGGGAGTGGAGCTCACTCAATATGAACTCGTTGTGAAGCGCGAGCAGATCATTTGATGAGGTAGCAATCCCATTAGATTATTTTAGGCTTGGCCTACACAAAACGGGTTCAGGATCTAGTTCTAATCTAATACCAATAGCCCAGCCGTGCAATTGCTCATGGGAGTAATACAGGCTCGATGTCAAGAGTCGAGCGAGACGTGTTGGAAAGATCTAGCGCTGTTTCGATTCACTTCGGATCACTTGCAAGAATTGTCTTCAATTTCTCATGATCTCGTGCAGGGGACTCTCGATATCATGGGTTCCCGGGCGCCCGGGCGTGCTTGCATGATGCATACTTGAAAGAGTCATCAATATCAGTGCATTCTTAGACTGGTTACTGGATGCGAGGGTGCACATCTAAGGCTGCAGTCTTGCCAATTGCATACTGTACTGGCCGTCGTGATCTGGACAAGGCCTGGTGCTGATAGCAATTTAGAGGTTGGACAGCTGTTGCTGAAGCTTTTGTGTACTCGGATATAGAATTGAGTCCATAGGTTTGCTATTGATAAATGTGAGAAATAGAACAATAGGAGGAGTGAAGAGCGGCTCTGCTGGAAGGGGAGGCTTCAGGACTTGCGATTATTCTATTATCTGTGGTCTTTGTATGTACAATCATCGGTGTTGACACCTTTTGATTTTCGGACACTTTAATCTAACGCTGACTGACGCAAAAAATAATCTGAACGGACACCCCATGCTGACTGCTGGCGTCCGGACCACGGCAGCCAGTACAGTATATTGTATGCCTGACGTGGTGCAAGCCTTGCGTTGCGACATTATCGGCTCATTGCACCGAGGAGAGCAGAGAACTATCTTCATGTGGTATTGAGCTTCTAGGAACTTGCGCTTCTAGGAACTTGTCGGTGTGCCTAAGGCCGCTCTTGTGTATATAACTTTAAAGACCTTTCCAGCAGTGTCCATTGATTAAAGACCAAGGAGATCAAGAAAGACTTGTAATCAAATATTGATACTGAAGCTGTCAGAGTTATCAAATGCAAAATATTGCTCCCTTCGCACAATTTTCGTGCGCTTTCCGGGCTGCGCAACACATACATAGGTGGACCCTGTCAAAATCTCTACTGTTGTTACACTGACGCTAATGTGTACTAGATTGAAGTTTTTTGCGATTATACCGCACACACCCGATTTCTCTGATTTGTTGCATTTCCTGTTTGGGATGCCGAAAATGAAATTTGGCCAATCAACAGCCTGGAAATGTGCAGCCTCGATACTGATCAACCAATGAGCGCACAGGACTGAAAATGCAACAAATCAGAGAAACCGGGCGTGTAGGGGATAAACTCAATTAATACATTCGCCATACGGGTTTTCTAGTGATGCTCATATGCGTTTCTTTTACATTTTCAGACTCAGAAATATGTGCGGGGCATGATGATGGGAAAAAGGATACCTTAGGTACGATTGCTCTCCGAACTCTGCACTATTATCTGACAGACGCGAGCGCCTGGGGGGAGGGGCGTTAGTGCTAGAAACTGCCAAATGAATTTGATGAACAGGTAAAGAATCTTAAAAAAGAAGCTGCAAAGTCCAAATAATGTCCCTCTAACCACCAAGCCTTCGCTAAGTCCATGCTCGTACATCCCCGCATGCTTATATAGCTCAAACCCTTCCTATCTACTCTAATCTACCCACATCTCATCTACCCCAGCTCATCATCATAAGACATCTCATAACCGTCGTATGAAGGTAAACTCGTCATTTTGTATTTTCCTAATCTCTCCAAACCAGTTCCTCTTTCCCATCCTGGGATACTATTGCATACTCCGGGTGGCACAACCTGAAATGTTCTGTTCTGTTGTCCGTTCGACGGAACTTTTTATCACAAACCAAACAAAGGTAGCGTGGGGGTTGGTGAATAGTCGTTTCGTGACGTTTTCTGTCGTAGTTTCTCGTGAAAGATTTGCTGCACTCCTCGATTGTACAGCGGAAGATCCTGATAAAATTAGCATATAGCGCGTTTCGGGGCCAGTATATCTACGTACGGCGGATCTGTATGAGAGACGGCGGCCGCGTCTGTCGTCTGATCCTGGTTGCTGTTATGCCTATACCATTAAACGCGTTAGACCGCATTTCAGACTACTTAAAATTTGAAACTCTTGCGTATCTGAGTCCCACTGTGTGGATTACCTGTTAACCTGTACGTTGTCCCGGGACACTCCAGAAGGAGCAGAGTGTTGTGTATAATGATGAGTAGATTCCCTGGACCAACGCCTCCTTGTCTTCGTCATAAGAACATCGCTGTACGCCGGGTAGCTTTGTTGCATATAGTGTGGTATGTTGGACTGTTGTTGAGGTGCTGAGACATACTGTCTAGTATCACCGGTAGTTGTGACGTGTAGGAATAAATTATTCTGTCCGCCGGAAAGTGCGCGCTGGTGACAACTGCAACCACAAAACTCACAATCGCGACTACAGAAAACACAAGTGATTGCGCTAAAGGTGTCCGTTTTGTGAATGTAAATCTATTCTACTGGGAAGCACTTTTCGTCAGAATCAATTACCGGCCGGATCTTGATGGAAAGAGGTTTCACCTTAAAGATGTTTGCTGGGTCAGTCGGAAAGTACTGACCGCGATATCTTGGTTTGAAGTTATGTTCGTATGGTTACCTATTGAGATGAAGTAATGAGTGGGAAATGAATGTCTGATTTTGCGGCCGGCCTCAGTGCTGTATACTGTGTTTAAAACCAACAGGCCGGGCGCCCTCCATGCCACTATATGTAAGCTTCCCCTTTCAATCTTGGACTGCATTTACCAGTCCTTCAGCTTTAGGATTGTATCCAATTGATGGAGAATAGACAATAAGCCTAGAGTTGTGGCGGTGGGATTTGAACCAGGCGTATATGCACAGGTGAGGTAACGGGCGTTCTAGCAACGCCCGGAACACTATTGAAGAAGCCCAATCAGAACAACAATAGCTATCCCAAAGTGCTGACTTGAAGGGAAGAATGAGTATCTGCTTCAGTGGTCTTAAGGCTTGAACTGGTGTTTCGGAGCTCTGAAAACATTCGTGAGGGTTGACTTTCTTGGCGCCCGCTAAGAAGACGAGTGAATCTTAATGAAGTTGAGCACTTGCGTGCAGGTGTTCCAGCTGATAATCCGCCACATCATACTCCTACCTTGTCTTGTCCCCAGTCTCTCGTTGCCGAGCGAGCTTACGAGCGAGGCAACGAGAATTGAGCTACTCTAGTGGCTGGGCACGAGACAAACTCCTACCCTCAGCCGGGTAAATTTTCGTGTCATACAAGAAAACACCCCTTGCATACAACGGCACAGCAAAAATGAAAAGTCCAAACAAATATATAATTTAACACACAGCAGGGAAATAAAACTCAGGATAGGTCCGAACTCGCCTTTGGCTCCTTCGGGCGTGTGGTATTGCTTGGAATTTCACTTTGGTGCTCGCAAGCTCGCCATACCCTTTGCTGGGTAAATCCCCGTGTCTGTTATTTGTAGGGGATATATCTGTGAGGATATGGTATTTATGTTAAGATCAGAAGCGAGTGATGACCTTAATTAGATTATACTGCGTGCAGGATTGCTGCGACGCGATGCGCTGCATCTCTTCGCTGATTCAGTCCACTAAAAATAACGACTGCAAGCGGAGGGGAGGGGCCTGGGGGAGAGGAGAACAGAAGAGCCCTAATAGGGCACCTTAGATGAATATGCCTTGTCTACTCTATAGTATATGTAGCGCCGCAGCGGTAAGTTGTGCATACCCCAAATTATGACAACTTAATTCTAATAAAGTTTTACCGATTCGCGGTGCACCCTATATCTAACTGAATTATACGTTGTAGATGCATCAAAGCAGCATCTTATTTACCTATTCGTCCATTTCAGCATAGCTGGCACTACCAGATGTTTGTACTATACATGTTTGGTACAATATAATGTGCTTGTAAACTTGCGATCCACGCAGGAATAACATCATCTGGCTAGCGAGGTTATTCCCCAAATGCACATGTGTGGAGAAACAGGCTTCAGGAACGGGCACCTAATGGAAAATAGAGGAGAAAATAGGGGAAGAGGGTAGTTGAGGGGGCTCACAACTTTACTTTGTTTTTACTTTGGTATTTTCATTGGAGTGGGAAGGAATTTTGGGAATACGTATGCCATGGCCGCAAGCGGCCGAATACAACATGATTACAAACAAACAAACCTAATGGAAAATAACTACAGCCGTAGAGACTTTTCAACAGGCACACAGAACCAAAGGATTTGCGGCATTCTAGAACAGGCCCGCACGTTCGATCTTAAGTGGTTAGTGCTGCCGAGACAGTAGGCGCACTAGCAACTGCTGGCTCTTCCCCTCACGATTGAAAGTATTCTGTGGGAGATGTGATTAGCATAGCGAGATATCTCCGAACATCCAATGGACAGTGATGCCAGGTGCCGGGCAAGACTGCGAGCCACGTGACTATGCTTGCTTTGATACATAGTGGGGCGAAGTATCCAGTTTGCGAAACAGTACCTGAGGCAACCTAGAATAGAGTCAGACGATACTGACATTTGCTCTCGTCCCCAGAATTTTTCCTCGCTCCCAAGCTCAGCTGACGGACAGTTTGTGAGCACACGTTTTGAATTCGAACGAATTCCACCCTAATAGTCGGGCAGCAAGTACGCAGTTGATACGGTGCCCGGTTATGGATTTCTCTGAAATGACTTCTGTCCCCGTGAAATTTCAGCGTAAGTCGATTAATAAACTAACGTTAGGATATTAGGCGTTAGGCTTATTGATTGAACGTCAATACCTCTTTTGGTCAACCGACCACAGACACGATCTTTGTCATGCCTGGGTTGTGGATCTAACTAGGCAGCACTTTAATACCCTTAAACGCATTGCTTCATTTTATGGCTCAACAGCTATATAACGTGTATTATGACGAGTTATGTATGCTCCGTACGGTACGCAACCCGTGACAAACTCGCAACCCGGAGCAGCCCAAGCTGCGACCTAGGGACGTGTTGCAATTCGACAGCTCATCTACGACCCCACCAAGTTTTTGGCCGGAGAGATTGTAACCAAACTCCGCAACCAATCACCACCACTATCTATGTGATTGAAGGTCTTGGGACTTTTGATGGGACCCCACAACACTGCTGAGACTTATTGGATTGGGTGAGCTATGCAAAGGTGGGACTACGATCTCATACATATACTAAGTAGTGTCTCACTCAATCTCATGGTCAATACTATGCTCTCACCGTGTGGGGACGTTGGCCGGGAGAGCGAACCAGAAGAAGCTTTTTGTATGTAGAACAGACCAATGTGGTCGGGGATGGGCAACGGTTCACAAACGCTCGCCAGTTCGTGAGATGGACTGTAAATGTTGCAAACCGGTGACCGCAGTTTGCGAACCGAAATGATCGTCCATGGTACGGAACATGTACACACCTCGTCCTCCGATAATAGCGATCAAGAGACGGCCTGATGGCCGCTTCGCATAGGCATCGCTACTGCCAGTACCCCCTATAATTAATATTTGGAGTACATTGAACAGCTGTAGTGCGATATGGGTCACTGGGGGGCTATTCCGGATTCCGGAGTAGCTGTTGGGGTGGGCTTGGAGGGTGAGCAGTAGTATCTGCCAGATTGTATTGTTTCCTTAGTGTAATAATTTTTATCAGCTTGAGTATAAGGAGACGGAAGGTTGCTGTTGAGGATACTTCATTGTGCCAGCTTCATTAGATCCCGATAGTTGGCCGAATGCAATAAGAAAACTAGGAAAGAAGAAAAAAGGAAAATACGACGAGAAACTGTTGGAATAGGTGAAACCTGTGGGATATCGGCGACTGTGCCGGCGCCTCCCTGATTGCAAGGCATGTTTCTTTCGCTTCCGTATCCCCCGCTTCCCGCCTCAATCCTTTTTTCCTGTTGCTCTTCCTCACAAAGTCGGCGCCTCGGCTCTGCCGTCTGCGCCCGAACGTTTGATATACTCTCCACAGCGCATCATGAAATATGATCTCAGAGTTCTTTTCTTCGCTCTCCCCATCATCTCGAGCCCAGGGTAACGCCGGTCCGACCTAGCATCTTAACCCAGTAGGACTCGGTGGAATCATCAAATAGAATACGTGTCGCTCTTACCAGAGAGCCCATGAATAGCGGTTGTCGGTAGCTTTGGAATAGTCTGGAGAATTGGATACATGAAAGGTTGAGGTAAGGGATTCCAAAACTGAAACTTTTATCTCCATACTGCGGAATTTTTGCTACTACCAAGTTAGCAAGCAAGTTAGCTCCCGATTTCTAAGAACTCTCCTTCGTTCACAGGCGCGACCGCCCCAAAAGCATGACTGTCGACTACAATAACCCTCCTTCAAGGTCTTTCGAACTCTTCCTTCCCGGTCGATGCCACCGAGTAAAGCAATCCACTTCGTCAGGACGCAAGCTTTTACTAAAACAAATAGCGGCAGGAATAATGCCACAGGCAACCCAGCCACGAGGCATCAGAATAAGCTAGCAGCATCTAATGTCAAACTAGTCTCTACTAGCTCTCTCACCAGAGCAGACACCCGTACCGACCGAGCACGTACTTTTATATATCGCTCGCTCGTTGATGGCACATTATTTGCTGCCGTTAGGGGACCAGATCGTGCTAAGTATCGCTGGCGGTATACATATGTGTATGTTCTAGCAGGGTATTTAGGCGGCGGCCGGCCAAATACCGAAACAGTCCGCCGGCGGGGATAAATGCTTGTATTGGCATATCAGTTTGAATTGTGATCCGAACGAAGCATCGGCAGTTGAAAGGTCAAAACATACTTATACAGCGGCAGACTTCATGTGGTCAACCACAAAGCGGAGATATGTACTGATCAGGACCACTACTTTTCCATAGGGTATCGATATCACACTTAATTCTACTTACATGGACACAAACCTTCGCCGGTTCACACGGGCAAATTGCCATTGGATTTTAGGTACAGAACGCATCACAGAACTGGAACAACTTAACGTGGCAGGACACAATCACTAACCAATAACACCGGCACATTAGTAGACTGTGTCGACATTGGTTACATATTAAGTACATAACAACTGGGTTCACATGATGACACAACGAACAAATTCATTCTACTTATGCAGACACTGACACACAATTGCAACTCGTCTCCAGACCACAACCAAGGTTTTCCAGTCAGGCTACAATATGCGAGAGTTATCCCACTAGATTGGGCAAATAGCATGGCGGGTAAGGGCTAAGTGCAAAATTGCAGTTAGGAACTTTAGCTTGGGTACATTTCAGGCGAAGCAACGACAACACTGTCCCTAAGACAAGAGCTTTAAATGATAGGCCGCTAGCGGAAATGGCCGTATATGGAACGTACGGTCCGGAGCTTTCCGATATATAGACTCCTTTGTCCTGCCTTTCGCTCAATCAAGATTTGACATGTTTTCAAGCATGTATTCCTATTTTATTCTTTTTATTAAAGCTAGATCACATGACACGTGCCAAACCCCTAACCCGAAACCGTTTACTTTTTGGCCGACCAGTGGCTAACATATATGTTCTACCCCACCGACCAACTTTTCCACTTGACCAAGGGGACATCCCCTTGACCAAGAGGGTAGCTTGGCCGGCAGGGCGTCCTACTGGGCAAGATTCCTTGTTGGTGGGTAGGATATCTCTTGGCCAGAAAGTAATGTACTTTGCTGGTGCGCCGGTGTGATGATGGTATCAGTGTTCCTAAGCCCGCCAGGCATTTTAGCGGCCTGCAGATCTGGCCGCCTGGCCGCAAAATCTGAGGCCTGGCCTCCATTTGAAAATCCTACGCCGCAAAAAGCCTGGCGGCCTCAATTTTGGAGGCCCGGCTTTATGCAGATTGGCCGGACTTGGCTGCTTAGGAACACTGGATGGTATCTCTTGACCAGAAAGTGATATATTTTGTAGGTGATATCTCCTGCCCAGCAAGTACAGGTGTCGAAGCTGTGTAGATAACTCTCCTAGGCCAATATCAACTCGTTCTGCTAGAATCACTTAGAGAAAAGAAGTTTCCAACTAGCTTGAGGCCTAGCTAGAGTGGTAGATGAATTGTTTCGATGCCTGAAAGCAATCTGTTGGTTAAGAATCCTTTTTTGGACATAGGAAAATGGAAATTAGATGATAAGTGAAGGTATAGGTGGTTGAACTTTTAAGGCGATCGTTAATTTTTTCACGGGCCGGTGGTTTCAGACTCTACCACTGCTGTCAGGAAGCATCCAACCCACCCAGTATATCACTTGCCAGGCAGGAGACATCCTACCCACTAGCCAAGAATTTTGACTGGCAGGACGCCCTCCCAACCAAGTTGCCCTCTTGGTCAAGGGGATATCCTCTTGGTCAACAGGACGTCCTCTTGGCCAAGTGAGAAACTTGGCCGGTGGGGTAGAACATATATTAGATGCATTATTTTGCTTCGGTTCAATGAGTAATTATCTGTGACCGGTCATGATTCCTGTTACTCCCAAGCTATCCAAAGTACGCTTTCAACATAATTCCATCGACCTTACAAATCAACTTGAAGTTTCCGATGAAGGTTCCTACATTTCAATTCTTGGCTCGAGCGATGAAGAGTACCGGCCCCTGCATGGCAATCGCACTCCACGCAACAGAGACGGACCAGAAGCACCTGTACCGGTACTGATGCCGGTTTATAGTACGTCCCTGCGCTCTAGAAGGGCCCGGGGTTAGTTGCTAGGGGGGATTCAAAGTATACTCTCCTCATCTCTATCTACCAGCGACAGTGTTAACTTGAATGTGCAGGCTCTTTTCTGTCTCTATTGTGAGCGTCTTCTCTCTTAGTCGTTCGGAGGCTCTGTATATAGCCTTCGGAGGAGGTGACGGACGGAAATTATATGTCACTATTGCGCACAGACTGTGTCTCGCTTCTAGTGGATGTCTCGCTTTTCTGTGATATACGCTATTCTACTCTATAGCATACGAGCCCCTATGAGCCTCCATCCATGCTTGTACCCATCACCGAACAAGGTACGTCAGCTGTAAGGAGGGAGAGTTTTTATTGCATATTTAGTCGACACTTGGCTATTCGGAGATCGGAAAAAACGTTAGCACAATAAAGTGTACTAGTAATCTTCAGTGATGGGTATAGTACTGGTAAAGACGGTAGGCGTCACAAGGGATAGAGGTAAAGATAGAGATTAATAGAATTAAGATAGAGACTTCAGACTGTTGGATGTGTGAGTAAGAGGCAAGGAACCGCTTGTACTATTGCCGTCCAGCTGGGAGCAGGGGCTATACAAAAGCGAGTGCTTGCCAGATACATCATAATTGCACTACCAGTCTATGAAGCTTTAGATAATGACACAGGCTATTTTCCACCAAGTCCCGGGGGTACCCGTTGATTGGACATCACTAGGGCTCTAAAAGTCTTTACTATATGCCACTCGGAGACTGAAAATATAAGCTCATCACTAGAAAGTGACTTAACTAGTAAGACTGAGCAAGGTGGAATGCGGGTGGATGGGCCCATTCGCACATTTGTCTAATCTCGTGATGTTTCCCGCGCTGCGCAAGATCGTTTCATACATCCTCACGAACACGTACACCACTAGATATCCTTGTGCAAGACCTCCATACAGTGGCGTTAGTCTGGAACGTCAGTCGGTGGCGTCTCTCACGATACTAAATATAGCCTAGTACACACATCTGCGGCCCGACCCGCCGTTAGTTTAGGTGTCAGAGCCTATCTTCACCTATTTCCACAGCCGTCGCCCACGACTTGCAGTGGAGACCGGGCCCGGGAAAATGAATCCTCACTCTTTACCGCACAGCTACTGTAGACTCTAGTTCGAGGAAGGTCTCGAGAAGGTAAATGTGGAAGATTATTCTCTCGAAAAGTGAGGGTGGTGGGTGACAAAGAGTAAGACTACTGTACCAAAAAAGCCCCGTTTATTGATGCCGAGTTAATGCTGTATTAATGTTGAATTCTTTATAAATGTATACATTGGCTGAACTTGTGGGGTATTTTGGAATTTGCAACAATATCAATTGTTTTGAATGTAGGGTCAATTTCACAATAATGTAGCACAGAAGACCACATTAGATGGTATATTGATGCCACATTGATGCTGGATTGCTGTCATATTCAAAATGATGTGTATTGAGTTAAATAGTAGAGTTATACTACATTACTTCCACATGTGTATATTTCACAAATGCCCACACACGCCTGCACACGTCTGCGCATGACTGCACATGCCCAATTGCTTGCCTCCAGGCCCAATGCTGCTAGTTAACTGACATATGGTAAAAAAAATACCTCTGGAATGATTCGAACCTGTTTCAGTAGGTTTTGTACACACCCACTAATCACTACACTATGTATGTAATTTGCTGAACATAACAATATGTTAGGGCTATTTGTAGGTATACTGGTTTATTACTGTCACATCATTGTGACAAGAATGTGGAATGTCTGCCACAAATATGCAAATGCTCAATGCTGCTCAATTGACCAATATTACCCCATTCAACATTCAACTAAATACTCAATCATTTACAATGTCATATTTGCTGGTATCTTGTATTACTGTGGTATTTTGAGCTATTCCCCAGTAATTAGAATGTTAAATTTAGTAATATGCTACACTCACTAGACTCTAGGAGTCATGCTGCACTCGGGTAAATGTGGCACTGCAGTCATTTCAATAAACGGGGTTTTTTTGGCATAGTAGTCAAAACCATCAGGGAAATTGTCATGTCCGAGTGATAGTTCACGAAAATTAGATTACGAGATTACGGCTATCACAAAACGAAAAGTGCACCTAGGTGTGATTCACACCTATGAATGCATATGTGTACATATACATGCACATGCATATGTGCCAAGTTCGCATACCATTTCTAGTGGGAAGCGAATAAAGTTAACCGCGGTGCGCGACTCGCTAACCACATGAACCTTCTAGTATCCTCATGGTTCCCCCGCCATAGGCCAGAGGGTATTGTATGGAGTAGGCAGTTTCAGACGTCATCTCTCATAGCATCCGTTAATTCCTGTCGGTCATGCAGACACTACCCGAATATCAGGATGTTTGTTACATGCAGTGCTAGTGTGTTATCTAGAGAAATTGAGCACTGCCCGGGCAGATGTGCGTTAGTTTTCTAACGGTAGCACTGCTGAGGCTTTCTATTTAGGTACGTGCTCACAGCGCTCTCCACTTGTGCACAGTTTGGGTAGGTATCTAGTGCCTGACAGAAAAACCAATCATGTAGCCCGGCCTCTGTCTATTGATCTGCGGACCCGATTGGAACGCTCATTTTGGCAGCAAGCTCGTTTAGAGCCCGGGTCTTAATAATGTCGAAACGATTAGCTTAATGCCAAGCCATGTTATTATCTAGATTTAGCTTAAATACCCGAGGAATTACCTGGGAGAAATTATTCCAAGAATTCTATTCTGAGATATAGTCACTTAGAGGTAGCTCTCGCTATCATTAGTTCTCGGGCACCTCTGCATGAGCACGCGCAGTAATCGAACGCATACTTACTAAAAAGAAAGAGTCATCGGGCATTCCTAGACAGGCTACCGAATGCGATGGTGCGCAATAACTAAAGCTGTAGCCTTGCCTTTTGTATGACTGTGACGGTACCGGTATCGCCCATTGAATCCCGAGGAAAACAAGGAAACTATCTTCATGCAGTATTGGGCTTCTATGAACTTGAGCTTCTATGAACTTTTCCGCATGCCTTAGGCCGCTCTGTTGTGTATAAGTTGAAAGAGCTTTCTGACTATGCCCACTAACCGGAGACCGAGGAGCCAGAGTTCACGATAGACACAGATCAACGAGTGGTATTAGTATTGTTAGTTATCACGTGTGAACATTGTCGACTTGTTTCCTTTACACACTTTTCGTGAACCTTCCTGGCTGTGCAAACATGCACCAGAGGTGAGTTCTGTCAAATGTTCGTACTATATTATATTCCGGATGCTAATGTATAGCTACTACTAGGCTAAGCTCTCTTGCACTGTGTGCTCCCAATCAATGCATTCGTTTGTCATCGTCGTACTGGTTGCCCCGCGAGGTTTGTGTCTAGTGTGCCTTTTAGTCGTAGAAATTTGTTGCTACTATAGCGAGCACTGTGCTACAACATACTGCGTCTCTGAGCGGTTTTGGTTCGTTAAATTTCTCTTCACTTCCCACCAATATTTACTACCACTGTCTGAAAAGTGGAACAGTTTTCATGGGAGTTTGTTAACTAGAAGATGTTGCTTAAAGGACTATATTTGTGCCTTAATGCCTGTTATAGAGGTATGTAGGGTTAGGATACACCCCGCAGAACTTATAACGTTATCGACAGGTCATACGGTGATCATGGCTACGAGCACAACACTAAAATTTGAATTGAGAACCCTACGGAATTTTCCTACCAATACCACTGTGTTGCCAGTCGCCATCTCCGTCAGGTCATCTGAGGTGGATTGTACGACTTGCTCATGGGATGCCGGTCGATACTCATGATCAGAACGCTAAAACAGTACAGAAAATCTTACAAATTCAAAGCGGTCTCATAACTCGTGATTTTACATTCATTCTGAGTACATTCTCCCGAACTAAACTTCTCCCCTAGTTTCATCCCGGTTTTGATGCTTAATTCTGATGTGATCGTTCAATTTATCCTTTCTGTTGAAAGGCTTAAGATTTCGTTTACAATTCGGATCCTGACAAGGAAATTCTTCCTTTTCGTGAATGCTTCTAATGTGACGTCGTTTGTCGGCGTCTCTCGTGAAAATTTTGCCGCAATCTAGGCAGGAAATGGTACTAGTAAAATTAGCTATAGCACGGAGTTTGTTTTGGGGCCTGAATATTTACCGCCCACTTCCTCCAGTATCTACCGCATCTATGGCGGTAATTGCCCCATCGGTCCGAGTAGAGTCGGCTGCATTGTCTGTTGCCTGGTTTTCGAGGTAGCTCAGCTGATAGCTACGCATTCTAATCGATTAATCATGTCAGACAAATTTCAAGTCTACTTAAAGTGTGAAACATCAAAGTGTCAGGGCCTACTGATTGAGGTACCTGCTGTCCCTAATCAAGTTACGGGAAGTCGAGGGATAGCTTTCGGGGTGGATCGTCCCGTTCGTACGGGTCATAGCCATCGGGTACACCGGATTCGGAGCGGTTAGTGGCGTGTCCGCTCGTACATGAGATGCTGTGTCGTACTCTTCAGCACAGATATTTCCGGCAGTCTCGGTGAGGTATGCATCCGCCTGTTCGGGATCGTTCAATGTATCATAAAGCTCATGATCCAACTGAAAATAATGGTAGAAACTTCGATTCTGGTTGTTCATTTTGTAGGGTTAATTGAGACGAGAAGCTGATAATTTTGATGGAGTCTCACAGCTGTACTGTGCTGTTGGAGCTCGTGGCATATATACACACAAGCACATGTTCTCCCCCCTTCCCTCGTCCATTTCAAAGGCTCAGTCCAACCCGTAAATATCGCGCCCGTTTTCAGGCCTCCGTCCAATGAAGCAGAAAGTCATAAGGGATATGGCTGTGTACACGACGCCCGGGCCCAGCGACATGATCATGTCCTAGTCTGATCTCACGGGCGCCGCGACGCCCTGAATTGGTCGGATAAGTCCAACCGGAATAGCGGTTATCCAAGTGAATTAGAACTGCGTTTCTGTGAAAATGAATGATGAGGATGACTCGAAATTATGTTCTACTAGACGGGGCAGTGCGAGTTTGCTGTGCTTAGTTACGGCGCGGATTGAGGAAGCATGTGTATGCTTCAAAGGATGAGTGCTGAGGAGGTGAGGACGCCCGGGCACAGAAACAGGTAGATATATGTATAGTTTTAGCCGGGATGGCCAAGCGCCCGAGACAAAGGGCGCCGACTTCACCGGGGGGCGGCCGCGAATTGGCTATGGGTGGTCGGTTGGGGTTTTCGCACGAGCTGAAAGCTCAAATCCGGCCACACGCGCAGAATTTGGCAACGAACGATACGTTATTAAGGATGGTCACCTAGCGGGAAGGCAGCAGGCTCCCTCGTTATCGTTGGATATCTAATGATTGCAAAGAACTCCCGGCAGGAACTAGCAGGTTGGGAAGTTGCCGGACGATTTCCACGAATCCTTTTGCTATGCAAGGTTTTGGAGCAAAATACGAAAAGAGTCTCAAAGAAAACCACTCTGATTGCGAACAATCAGCATTCCGGTTCGAAGATCACTGGCCTAGGTTCCGGCCGCCCTGGATATTGGCGGGGTGGGTATGTAAACTATGCTGATGCGCCCCGACGCCTGGTCGGATTTGCCAAAATAGCCGCTGTCGCCGCATCAATGAATGATGCTAGTTTCATAATCCCCAAACAAGCTTGGGATCTTAAGGGTTGCATGTATTGATTGATTGAACTTCAAACCTCATATTTGCATCAATTGGCCACATGCGCTGGCCTGATCTTATCATGCTTGGTGAATTGTAGACCCACACAACACTTTCCATCCAGTGCGAGAGATAATTTTCATGACTGAAATGCTCGAGCCCGAGCTCGGTGTATGTTCGTGCTCCTGGTCAAGGCATAGGCTGAACACTTGAGTTCGTATTGCTTTCATTCTCTGTCATAACGCTTGGTGAATTACTTGGACTATGACTAAATACGTGCTCCGCGAGCTCAATCGTAGGCAACAGTGAGCGAGAGATGTTATTGCACGGATTAGCTTTCAAGGTTAGGATATCGAAACCTTCGATGCTCCTACGATCCATCGATACATCTCGCGATGCTTGCCCGAGCGCACAGTTTGAGTAACAGCACAACATGGAGAGGGCTTGAATTCGGCTGTGCATTTTTTATATATTTTACTGTGTACCAGTAGGGCGCGGGAATATTATCCCCTGGATCGTAACTTTGGCATTCCCGGCCCGTTTATGGCAACCGACTCCCCACCTGCAAATATTTAGCGATGCAACCACAACTCTGTGGGGGTGGCCTGGGAGCATTATAAACTTACTTTCTTATGTCTTGAGAGCATTTTGGCAAAAGTTAAGGATTGTACAGGAATGGGGTGCCGATAAAAAGGGCAGTTTTTGTTGGGAGGGTTGTCTCAAGATCAGCTCCCCAAAAACTCGAAGATGTCACTGTGCAGCCCAGATGGACAACTCTGCCCATAACACCCCAAAATATCCTTCAAGCTTAGTACTAAGGACATGCTCTGAAGTCCCAATATTATTACACACAAGGAATTCCATCTGCAATGTGCCCAAGAGGTGAGGCTTGGAAGGGGGATACCAATATCCATTGTACAGCTCTCATAGTGAACAAGGCTAAAACCCACTTTGTCAAACATTAAAGAGAGCATATACTTACCCCTCAGCCAGAGCTGGAGTCACAGGCAATTTTCAGTACACCTTGAGAAGGGAAAGTAGCTGGGATGGTGGCTTTGCCAGCAGGAAAGCCCAGCCAGAAATATCAAATCTCCACCCAAACTTTGCTAAGCATGTTCAAAATGCAAGTAACTGTGGTGTCTCAATAATGAAAAGCATCACTTTGTGGAATTCAATCACCTGTAAAGGAGAAAGGTGGGTAGTGGTGCATAGACATGGGGTGGGTTGCCAGTTCAGAGACCGAATTTTGGTGGGGCAGTAAGACTTACAAAGTCACATCACATATAATTTACAATTCACTTCAACAAAAAGTTTTATTTGCTACTAAAGAAGACTTGATAAAAAGGACGGCCTCTGATGACCATTTCTGGACGTGTGGTGAGGTGGTTGCGCGGGCAGCCCGTATGGGCCGGGAACCGTTACGATCCAGGGGATACAGCTGAGAGTAGAAATATACGTATAATATTCAACTCTGAATCTCGTAACTCGCTATGATCTCTAATATTCTAAACGGTCCGTAGTTGATATATCCGTGCGTGTCTGGATTGTCGCATCTGAGTAACAACATTCCTGAAATGAAGCCTCCTTCTCTAACCACTCTATCCATAGCTAATTCGGGTAACCGCCTGTATAAGTATCTATGATATGTGATCTATGATATGTATGCTCTGTATATTTGTTTTGTTGTTTCAAGCCACGCGCGGGGGATCTGAAAGCATATGGGCGCGTGTTCAGGGTATACAGCTATCCTGGGCATCCATCCCTTCCTGGCTAGGTTCGGCAGGAGAGCGGAGGAAATAACGATGAAGATGGACTTGGGACATGAGTAATCGAGTCCGGGCAGTGTTTACTACCTTGATGCGCCACTTGCAAGAGTACAAGCAGACGAAGAGTAGCTACGTAGAAGTTAGGTATTCTTCATAGCCCCTTGAGATCTGGAGCGGGGGGACAGGGAGGAGTGAAACAAAAAAGTAAAAGCGGGGAGAATATTAATAATGTTGGACCGAGACCGGTTACCGGAAAGAGTATAACATTCAGGCTTGTGGAAGCGCCTCTTGAAGGTTGACTGCGTGGCAAGTCCTTCATCCCCGCTTTTTTCCCGTTAAACCCTCCGGCTGATATCCGCAACAGCTAATCGTACCCATTGACGGTTCAGCTCTATCGCCAGCTCTGATGATTGTTCAAACATTGATCTCCTCCCCACAGTGTATCATGGGATATGACTTTCTTTGTTTTCTCTCGGGATTTACGACTCGAGCTCATCTTGGGCCCCAGATAACGCTAGCCACAACTTTGGGCGATTCCTAACCCGAGCCTAGGAGGATTCTGATGAATCATCGAGCGAGATGAATGCCGCCCTTCTCGGAAAGAATATGGGAGACTGTCGGTGACAGTGGGGGAAATCTTGCGGATAGCCAGGAGGATTTGACTCAACCTGGCTGGGACAAGGGACCTCTGAACTCGACTCTTTTCTTCGATCAGTGGAGTCTTCACTAATATCAAATTAGCAAACAGAGTTAACTCCTGATTTTCAAGTAATGAGTTTCGCTCTCCACTGCGATCCCATCATCAGTCTCCTGTCAGTATCCCACAGGACTGTTGAAAGCACAACTTCATTCCACAGGTATCCTTTCAAGTCTCCTTTCCCACTGATAAATCCCCCATGCTACCGAGCGAAGCAACCCTCTTCGCCATGACGCAAGCTTTTACTGAAAACCAAAGGGGCAGGAATATTGCCACGACCTAAACCGACCACACTCATCGTTTCACCATCGTATACGTGAGTAGCCAGCCTTTCGTTATGTACCACTACCGGAACCGATATTATTTGTACATCACGAATAGAATACAAGCGACTACATTTTCAGCATTTTTTCTTTGGCTCTCACCATTAGAACCAAGCTTAACAACGACGGGATGTTAACTTCGGGAAGTCTTGGACGTAGCAGGTGCTGAGAAGTTTAGAAACAATACAGTATTATGCTGTATGACCGCTGTCGCTTTTACCTAAGCTTGAATAACCAGAAGAGAAAGGAAAAAACTAGTCGCTCTCTCCAGCCATGTTTCCGCTATCATATTCGAGGTCCAGCAATATTCCAACGGGAAGAATTAAACAGGAGAAGATCCACTCTGAGCTGTTCAAAGCTTTGGCATTTCAACCTCCAATATATCTGCTCTTTATTCCCATTTTCTGTCCCTTGTCCTCTGAATAGCATGAACCCGACAATCGGTTTACTAGTGGATTCCCCACGTGGGCGACAGCAGGTTGGCCGGATCCGCGGAAGCAAGGGCAGGGAAAGCGCCGGACAATTATGGGTTGATCCAGGCCAGCTAACTATCTGTCTCCGATCATAAAGGCCATTTGATCCATCACCTTGAATACAGCGTAGCAGCCGCTGTTAGCTAGCAGACTTCCCCTAGGGCCGCTAGTCGCCAGCCGCCATGGAAAACACACGCTGTATCTGCCGTCTGGAAGAAACCGCGGTCTGTGGTGATCAACGAAGGTCTGGTACATATACAATATCACACCTTCCTCGAAATCTTAATCCTCTTTCTTTGCTAATATCATGAACCGCTCGTTAGGTGCATACTTCCTCGTCCCTCTGCCGGCCCTAATCCTTCAAACACACAATTCGCGCCTCACGAACCAACAAGAATACCATTCAATAAAATTCTGGGGGTTCCGACACCTCCAACCACGGTTATGAGGGAACAAGACTGTTATATCGTCTGTTACCAGGCTACACTCATCATCTGCCTTCAACAGTCTCGTGCTGGCTAGAATCACTGAGATCGCCCACTTTGTGCAGCGGTACCAGGCTTCTGGCTGCCATTGCGTCGTTCAGGCCCGTTTTCCACATCTGACGACTATATGTAACGCTCGCTCGCTGAAGGGGTGCGTATTCTTTTTCTACCGTTCGGGGACCGGATGCGTGCTAGGTATCGCCGATGGTATTTGTACGCTTTGATGGGAAGATTAGGCGGCTACTAGCCAAGATCGAGACTTCCCAGGGGTGATAGAAATGCGTACTGACATAATATCATTTTGAACAGTGACTCGATCGAAGTAACGATCGCCGAAGAGCTACAGAATACTAGTACGGTAGGCTTTATTTTGGACTGCTAAAATGTGAAGATATATATAGGTTAGGACCACCATATTCTCTACAGCGGTATTATGACACAGCCCACGTGTACCAAACGTCCGTTGCATGGGCAAATTTTTATTAGGCTTTTGACACAGAAACACATCACAGTTCTGAGAAACGTGGCACGGATAAGGCCAACCTAGGCTCGCCAATAGCAATAGCACATCAGCTGAGCAGAATGTATCGATCAAGAAAAAAAACACTCCATGGCCTTGTCCTGGGGATATTAAGTTCTCATAAATTGGCATGACGACATAAAAAACAAATTCACTCTTAACTCTTATGAAGGCACTGACACATAACTTGGCGCTAGGACGCCACGATCGATTATCTACCTCCTAACTGACCGCCCTCCCAGGGCATGATTACGCTTCGGAATGTTCCTATTGTGGACACGTCTGCGATGATCTAGAAGGTTGTCTTTCCTTGTGAAACCTTTCATGTCCCGTCGAGGACACCCCTTCTCCGGACAATCAATAAGCCCTCGGGGTGTGTCCATCTTCTCGCGGTGAACCGAGAACTCGTGTCGATCTCGATCCGCCTTCTTAGGGAAGTTCTTCTGGCAGTGGTTGCATTGAAATGGTTGTTGCGGCTGTCCTGAGCTGATGTACAATTTAGTAAACTGGAATAGGATACAAAATTAAACCTTGGAGTTCTCACCTTGCAGTCTCATTTCGTTGGTGATTTTTCGTTGACGTATGGGACCGGAAGACAACACATGGTCTCTCTGAACATGGGGTTGATATCCAGGACAAATAATCGTCTCGCCTTTCGCTGTATACAGGACTTGAATCTTCCAGTGGAAGCTGGTAGTTTTCACACCACGGCGTAGCAGGCACCGACCGAGCGCTCAAGAATTCGCTGCACGATTGCAACACATTACATTAACATCCCGAAGTTGAAAAGTTTATAATAATAGTGGCATTCATACTTGGAAGCGGCAGCTGTAACACACTCTGCTATACCGCAAAGTGTGGGATCGGACGACCACCCCCAATAACATGGTTCTGCCGCTGGATGATAATGTTGAGATCGATTGGACACTTCGTGGTGTTTCTGGTTATGAGTAGAGTATGGTTGAAAGTATTCTAGAGTAGTTGGTTGGGACATTGCTAGGCCCTCTTTTATCATTCCTTGCGTGTCTGTTGAGGGGGATGAGACTACTAGCTAAAGTCGCTTGAGGTCCCTTTTAACTGTTAAATAAATGGTCGTGTGTTTGGAGCCGCGAGTAGAAACCCTGTGGAAGTTGATGGTATCATTTTGCGTTGCTGCCTACTTTATTCCAGCCAGAGAGAAGGCTCCACGATCTCGCAGAGCCTCAGCTAGCTGGAGTTGCGCAGTCAGCTGTAGGCGCCCAGTTATATCCAGAGTATGTCTCTTGTATGCTTCCTTTGAAAGCGCACATTTTGCATTTTTGTACATACTTAAAATACTTGCTTATGCTGCTTGCACAGATAGAATCATTTATACTCGATGGCCGAAAAGCTGCAGACATATCTTGTCACAATTCCAACAACAGCTTGAGGAACCGGCTGTAACTACCACATCGGGATGGCAGGGGGCGTAGTAATTGCATATCGGTAAACTAGTGTTCAGAGCTTATGAAACACAGATGAATGTGCACACTTCTGGCCCCTAGTTGGGATGCATATGAACGCTGATTTTCTGATAGGGACTTGACGGTTTAAAATACTAAACGCCGATCATATCAGTTGCCTGACGAGCTGGCAATAATACATAACAGCGGATCAAGCCATAGCTGCGCTACATCAGAACGATAGACTCCTTAAGACCTAGCACGAATTTGTATTTGAGGTTGTAGCTCCAGTTATACCTTGACGCTATAAGCCTATTGCCATTAAAACGTCGGACAGAAATGCCCGAAATAAGATAGATCGATCACACAACTGAGAACACCGACGCCCTGCCTTGGAGGAGCTGGTGCGCCCGGGCGCAAGTTTGGAGAGCCAGTTCCAACAAGGGGGTAGGTAGGGCAACAAAAATTGGAAGAATCCAGTTTGGCCACTAGCAAATGCCGCTGACCCATGGGTCGGCCTTATATAATCAGAGAGGCTGAAGAAAAGAAACAGGGAACAATATCGGAAGATGGAAACAGACGGCAGAGAACATTGCAAGGCGGGGAAACGGGAACCCCTCATTCTTAATTCCCAATGCAGCAAAATAGTCATGCCATATACAGCTGGAGCTGCCTATGTTGTGAGGCTGGAAGGTTGGGGCTGAAGTACCGCCAAAACTTTCTCTAGGAAGAACCATCTGTTCCGTCAATGCCATCGGCAGACAAGTCCTCGATCGTTTGAAACCTGATCTCTGAGCCCTAAAATCCCTACCGCAGAAGTCGATGAGGCTGCTGAGGAGGAAAAGGGGTGTGGGGAGTCCAGGCTAAAAGGTCATCAAGGGCGTCGGGAGTAAGGGTGTTATAATCGGGAAGGTATGTATCGTCACCTCGAATAGATGCAAAAAGTCAATGGGGTCTGATATACTGTCTTGGTGAAATTAACACAGCCAAATAGAGCCCGCCAAGCTTACTCCAACGGTACAATCCACATAACCACATAACAGTTACTGCAGTTGCAGCCGGCAGGTAGTAGTGGTACTTTCGCAAAACGAACCCAAAGGAATACTGAAAGCACCTTTCAAGAGCCACTTTTGAGTTTGTGTCTTTTTTTTTGCAAAAAGACCGATCTTTTCCGACATCGCGCGCCATCCGCGTGTTTATCTTAACGGGGTAAACACGTGAACGGAATCAGTCCAGTAACGATTCTCCAACAATAGAATGTGTTTACCAATCATAAACACATGGCAACATTTGATGTGGGGCTAATCACCAATCCATTACTGTTTGTTGGTCCCATATTTTTGTTCGCGTTATACCGGATTCGACCGCATTCCGGGACAAGCCGCCCTCCCAACGCCCTAAATACAGGAGGCAGAATAGCGTTCAAAAACGAGGAAGGTCTTTGAGCTCGCTGTCAGCACCGGGGAAGATTTGTATGGCATTTACACCTACAAGCTGGAGATCTAATATCGCCAACTAAGGTTATACATAAGTTGCCGTGGTAACTACCTGATTCTTACGACGCTACCCTAACCCCAGCCAATTTCCCCGATCTAAACCGCTGCTTATCTCCCTTGCATCGATACTCTCCGAGGTTGGAACAACTTCGGACGGAACTGCCAAACCTCGCTTCGCCTTTGTTGCCATGTCCGCCACCGACTCAGCGCAGCACCCCGACTTCGCAAACCTCCCCTGGTGCCACGAGCTCTTCTCCTCACCAACCACCGTCGTTGTCGACACCACCGCTCGCATCACCAAGCCTAACACTGAGGACTCACTTTTCGGTACGACATTGCGGAGCCCCGACACCATTCGCGCCTATCTGGTATTGCGCACGCCCACAGAGACACTCACACTCGTGTCGCTTGGCAGTGGCTTAAACGGACATGCGCACGTTGCGCACGGCGGGGTGGTGGTGACGATACTCGATGAGACGCTGGGTGCAGCAGTGGGCTATCCCTCGTTCACGGCATACTTGAACACCTTGTTTAAGCTGCCGGTGGCGACGCCCGGGGTGGTGCTGTGTAGAGCTTCGGTTAGAAGAAGCGCGGGGCGGAAGTTTTGGGTTTCGGGATCTCTGGAGGATGGTTGCGGGACGGTGTTTGCGGAGGCGGACGGGCTGTTTATTGGTGTCAAGGAGAGCGCGAAGTTGTAGGCGGGCGGGGCTGGGGTGGGTGCGCGCGCAGATAGATTGTGTCAGATACTCGTGGTAGTTGCAGAGATACTGCTTGTGGTGCATCTCAAGTCGTCGTCGCAATATCCACCCAAGGTTTCACCAATCCAATCCGAACATCTCAACCGCTGAGGGCATCTTATCGTATCGGCGGCGTGGTTCTGGGGAGGCTTGCACCGTACCCAGCACTGCCGGTACTAGTACAGTTTTCCCGGCCGGCTCCGGTCGCTCTGCAGTCCGGTATGCACCAGACTGGCAACCCGTGTGAACCTGGGACGACTGTTTTGGAGGGTCGAGACGGGCATATTGACATGGATAGACCAATCTAACGGCGTCAATTGTTGTCAAGCGATATTTAGTGCGTGTTGACAGACAGGCTCAAATGATCCAGTGACCTACTGCGAATTTGATTTATTCACTATCGCTCCCCGTGGAGAAGCATTCACCGCGGGAGCATTCATGGCATTTCAAGAGAGACGATGGCTTTATATCATAATCTGTGGATGTATTGATCAGTAAATTGCATTACCATTCAGGGCCAATAATGTTTTGAATTTCAACCGATCAGGGTATCGCTAATGTATAATCCGACTCCTAGAGCACTCTCCTTGCATCTGGGCTGCTTGAACTCTACAGAGAATATAATTTATCTTGGCTTCTCTCGAGAATTCGGATAACGCCTCATAGCGGAAGGAAGCTGTTGCGCGGCAAGGTCACCGATAATCACTCGGTCTGGTCCTACTTCTGTGAGATTGATTATCTACAATAAGCTGAGAGCATCCTAACCACACGTGCACTACCAATATAATCCCTCACTTTCTCGGTATAAACGTCAGAAACAGACTCGGCGGCTGCAGCGCAATATAATCTTTCATATTTTCTTCATACCCCTTCGCCGACTCCTCATCTGCAAAGGCCACTTCAAAGCTCAATGCAATCCTCGCAATTACTGTCCGTAGCTCCATATATGCCAGAGATTTTCCCGGGCATTGATAGACACCTAAGAACAGTAATCAGCATTCGGAGGCTGGCCATGTGGGCTGGGGGGAGGAAATTGATGCGTACCTATTAGGAACGGTGTATATACGCTTCTATCTTTAATTAATTCTGGATTCTCATCGGTCCATCGCTCAGGAATAAACTCTGCTGGCTTTTCCCAGTATCGGGGGTCGCGGTTAATAGTGTAAGGGGGTACGCTGACTATCGTATCCCCAGGAACATATACTCCTCCGATTGTCAACCCATCAGTGGGTGTAACTCTTGGGAGGCTAGAGATTGCGGGTGGTTGTAGCCGTAGTGCTTCGTTAATAATGGCGTCTAGGTATGGGATAGAGGCTGCTTTGGTGTACGAGTAATTGGAGTCGCCGCCCGGGAAGATAGAGTCGAGGACAACTTGGAGTTTTATGTAGATAGCCGGATTTGACGCAAGGTAATACATGATTACGGAGATAGAGGCTGCTACCGAGTCACTTCAGGAAGGATTCAGTTTCATCCCTGGATATGGAGAGGCCGTTACATACCTGCCAGCTATGATGATGAGACGGACGTCATCCATCGACGCTTCCTTGGAAATCATACCGAGGCCACTCTTTTTATCACCGAGAAGATATGATGCTATGTGGCTTGGTTTCTCCTTTTCGAGCCCCTGGGTTTTATTAGCAGCTTCTCATAGTCCCTTGGTACTAACAAACTTTAATTTTCTCCTCCATCCCCGCCTTGCACCAATCATCAAAGCCTCCCAAGCTCCCGCCGAAAGCCCCATAAACCTCCATCAGTAACCTCAGAAGCCATGGCACGGCACTCAGAATGGGCAAAACCCATCCACCATCGATAAGCCATGAAATACTAGGGTGGAGTCCTCCATTTTCTAACATTCTAAAGCTCTTGCCTAATCCAACCTCGCCCATCACATCATATGCAAAATACTGACTCCAGGCGGAAATATCTACCGGCTCTCCGGCTTCAAGATGAGCGAGGAGTCGAGGAGTGAGTCGAGCCGTTACTTGCTCGTAAGATACCTGCGCAGCGCCGTTGAGAGCTCGGTCCCAGGCATGGCGGCGGCGAGCATGTATCTTCTTATTGCGCACTGCGAAGATGCTGACATTGTGGTCGGCACCGGTCGCGCCGTAGAAAGGGGCCTTAGCGCAGCGGGATGTAGAGGCGTAGAGCTGTGGCACGGCGTCGGCGTGGTTGATGGAGAGCTCGCGGGGCCCTGCACATGTCAGCACTGCGGGATACCTAGCTTTCTCAACTCACCAATGCGTACGAAGTCTCCATATTTTTGATGCGCCTTATCAATCACAAAATACCCCTGCGTCTTTGCCCACACCTTCTTCACCATCCAGAACTTCGAAACTCTCGCTCCAAGCGGACCCGGGAACTTTCCAAGCCGGTGAAAAAAGATACGGTGGATAAGAATGCTTGCTGCTAATACCGTGTCGAAGGATACTGCTATTAGGAATGTGTGAAGTGTAGCAAAAACAGCGTCGAAAGTGTAAGACAGGGTCCAGGCTATAGCGACGAATGCGGTAATGTAGAGTCCGGCGAGGTGAAAGAGGTAGAAGTCCAATTCATAGCGAAGGGTAGAGAGGTGAAAAACCACTGCCGCCAAGGAGGATATACCAAGCTGATAAGACAGATAGAGCATATTTGGGGCTCCTAAAGGGCGTACATAGGGTGTCATGGCTAGGTATATATATACTTTTTGGAATCGTCCAATGGGACTTGCACAGCGCAACATTACATCTCTAAGCACACTCTTTCGTTTCTTTTGCGGCCAGTTCGGGGAGAAATTAGACCGGGAAACGCGTGAGTACTTATGTTTCATTGTCACGAACGAATGGAAAGTATGTACTACATAGGCGGCACCTCGCTGTCCGGACCCCGAGTCTGTAATCGTGTTGAGGCTCAGTATTTTGCAATTGCACTCCCTCAGATGCCTGAAACCTATTAAATGGTTCACTGGTTGTAATCTATGAGTATCTACTCCACATCACATCGCCGAATCGAGCCTGTTCTGACCCATGAATGGACCCATGAATGGGACAAGTAAAAATAAGTTATGCAAATTAATTCTGCACCACTAAGCGGATTATTGAGAGCCAGCAATTTAATTGTTGATAAAATTAACTGAGTAAAATAATTATAGATAAAGTTAGTAAAAAAAAAATAGCGAAGCAAATTCGAAGCTAACTGACTTGTAAAGAGATATATAGAAGCAAAGTGAAGCAAATGGATTTATAAAATAAAAGAGATATATAGAAGTGAAGCGAAGCTAACTGACTTATAAAAGAAATATATAGCAGTGCAGCGAAGCCAGTTATAGACTTGTAAATAAGATATAGTATGGTTGCAAAGCAGAGCAAATGGACTTATAAAATAAAAGAGATATATAGAAGTGAAGCGAAGCCAATGGACTTGTAAAAGAAATATCCAGTAGTACTTTTAAGTATTTATAAGGAAAGCTATTCTTTTAATTTGCATATTTTTATTGTCCATGAATGGGTCCATGAATGGCACTATCATTCATGCAACCGCCCTGTCCATGGATGGGCGGCTACCACAAATCGGTCACAATAGGCCATATGAGGGGGAAGCGGCCGCCGAAAGCCCGGTGCCGATGCCAACATTGTGGAGCCCTAAAATGACGCATATTTATAAGTCTCCCGGCTCAAGGGATCTAAGCAGTAGATCTGTGAGTTAAGTAATTATATGAAGATCCAGGCTCATTTTAGACTTCCAAACGCTCGACTCGAGCTCTCGTCCGAGGCAAAGGGACCAATATATTATACGTAAATTGTAGTCTATTATTGGCTAAGAAACCGGTATCATTTCCGAAAATAACACTATCATACATACTTTGGAAAAAATATCGTTTTGAGACGGATAAGTGACATCTGATGTTTCTGGGTGGAGCACCCTGAGGGACGACCCATTACAAACAGGAAAGATAAATCAAATATCTGGATATTTATGACTGTATTTGTTTTATGTAATACCGATCAAGCCTTACTTGTAAATTAACCTGAGAGTAACTATGCAGGCCGGGTGGTTCCCTCCAAAGAAAAGAACAAAGAGGTTTTAAGCCATGTAGGTAAAAGCAACTGGCTTCTCGGTGCCATCGCCGTCAGCAGGAGCCTCCCAGCTGCCTTAATATCTCTTGTGCTGTCATATATACTGCTACGTCGCTTCAGGATCTCAAGCGGGGACAAGCCTTCCCTGTCCACTTTCATCGGATCGGCCCCATGTTTCAGTAGTAGCGAAATTAGGTCAGTTCGTATCGGTACCGATGGACGCAGGGCAATGTGTAGTGCTGTCGACCCTTGTCTGTTGATCGCCCCGACGTCTGCGCCGCGATCAAGGAGCAGACGAACTAGTTGTGTATCGTCGTACCCACAACCGGCGACAACATGCAGGACCGTCTGCCCGGATATATCTACGGCATTGGGGTCCAGGCCAAAATCAAGAAATAGGGATATGGCGTCCATGCGTGTCTCCGTGGACTCTGACCTAAGCCAAAATATAGTGCACTGAAGTATTCCCCGCCGACGCATTTCATAGCTAGCCGTGACATCGACCCCCCGTTCCAGCAGCACCTTTACTGCCCCCAACTCTGCCGTACGCAATGCAGTCGTAAGTAGCGTGTTTTGGCCTGGCTGCTCGCGGGCGTCGATGTCGAGTCCGGATCTGCAGTCTATACAACGAGAAAGGGTCCCTGGGTTCCGGCGTGCAACAGCCCAAAACCAAAGGTAGCGGTACACCCCGCCTTGGGGATCTTGGCCGATAAAGAGGCGTTCGCCTACCGCCAATTTGTATAACTCGTTGTTGAGGAATGTATAGAACGCTCTGCAGCTGCTGAGGAGGGAGTTTCGATCCTGATAGGTGGTAAGGTAATTGAAGACTTGTAAAAGGAGCTCGACGGGGAGTCGCTGGAATCCAGAATATGCCATCCCTATAGCCATGAGTGCCTCAGAACTAGCTGAGCGGATTGTGACGGCCACTTACCACTTTAGGTAGTGAGTATTAAAACTAGATGACGTTAACGGAATGAAGCTTGCCGAGGATCTGAGCTCTTTGGAGTACGCGCTGTTGAAGAGGTACAATGGGTAGTATATCTACGGTGTACGGAAATCGCGATGTAATTACTAAGGATGGGTACTTGGGAATCGGGGATGGGGTCGTTCGAATTGGCCTCTCGTGGAATTTGTGTACGTACGCGTTGGCAACGACGCGATGCTCTTGAGCTGGAATGCAGCATACCGGCATGTTCCGATGTTACACTAATATGTGATGGTAACACGAAAAACTCACTCCCTCCAATTATTGCTTGACTAACGAGTCAGGCAGCAAAGAATCGGACACTCTTTGTATTGAACCTCGCAACACCAAGCAAGGTTGTGGAGCTGAGGTTGCAGTCTGTGCACACTTCACTTAGATTTGCCGTTTTTGTTGAGATTCAGATGACGCTTTACCCGAAGCTGCATTTAGTGTATCTATTACTGGCTTGGTCTGGTTCACTATGGACTACTTATCGAGCACGATGGTGAGGGTGTTGGTTCTGTAGGCTCCGTCCAGACGTCCGCCTGGCGCTGAGTTCAGGACCTGGGATACCTCTAACACCGGGTCTCTTGTGACTACAAGTCTGATTTCAAGATGTACCATGTTTTCGCTTACGAGAGGCAATTGATATGTTCCGACCTATACGCCAAATTTTCCCGTTGGCCAACGGGTCGACCCATATGCCAACTCGTCGTCTTGGTGAATAGGTCAACCGATATGCCAACCGAGAGAACCAACCAAGGTGCCAAGTAAGAGGTTGGGAAGGCACGGTGTAGCGTTATTTCTCTCAACTTTTGAATTGTCCTACTTCATTATCCCTTTGCCGGTAACCGGGTTTGGGCCCACAGATGGGCCAGCTTTTAAAATACACATCACACAACCACAATCCAGCCAAATGCCCCCAGAATAAATAGAAATACTCTACATATGGTGAAATTCATGAAAACAATTTCGTTTGGGTGTGAAACATAAAGCCTCATTGTAGTCCTCACACTTTATGCTGGTTTTCATGCCTTCTCCACTACCACCCTGACTTCTTCTCCACCTGCAAAGGAAACAATCTACTCTACTCTCCATCCAAAGCGGGGAATGCATTCCTGGTACCTTTTGGCAGAGGGGCAGGGGGGTGTGCTTGGTACCTTGCCTGGTAGGCAGTGGGGGCAGGGCAGATTGTGTGGGGGGAACCGACCGAGGGATTTTCTGTGAAGCCGGAATGCGGGAGGAACTTTTCATTGTTAATGGACTTCCAGCGTGCAGAAGGTCATGCACAATGGAGAGACGGAAGTCAAAGTGATCCACAGTGCACTCTTTGTTTGCTGGCAGATCTCGATTGATTATAAGGCTGTTGATAAGGGCTGTCTCCAGAATCCAATAGAAATGTGGATACCAATTGCATCTGGATATGAGCTGTGTATCAAAATTGGTTCGATACTGGTCAGCTACATCCACTCACACCTTGTGCTGTTTGTAGGAATCAACAAGAACAGTAGGATCCCCTCCAACTGCATTCGATGATGGGTGGAACTCCCAGACACATCGGCAAAAGTGCAAATCGACTATAGACTGCGCTATGCGCACACGCACACACGCGCAGCTCATAGCAAGCTTCCCGTGGACCCCTGCGCGATGCGCAGCCTATCGTCGTCTATAGTCGATTCATAGAGATGTGCACGTGGGCCTATGGAACTATATACAGCTGGCGGCTGGAGATGGACCTATCTATAGCAGTCTTCGGTGCTATACCGGTACTGTACACTATCGCTGAGAGTCCGCTTGAGAGCCTACTTGAGAGCCTGCTTGAGAGCCTGCTTGAGAGCCTGCTTGAGAGCCTGCTTGAAAGCCTCTTGGAAAGCCTGCTTGAGAGCCTGCTTGAAAGCCTCTTGGAATGCCTGTTTGAGAGCCTTCTTCAGAGAGCCCCGCATTGGGAGGAGTAGAGTTTTCCATGGGAAGCTTTTGGCCGATGGAAAACCCTGAGTTTGTGAAAGCTTTGGCTAATAGAAGGCTCTAGGTCTATGGAAGCTTTGGCTTCTAGAGGGCTCTAAGTCTGTGGAAGCTTTGGCTACTAGAAGGCTCTAAGTCTGCGGAAGCTTTGGCTAATAGAAGCCTCTAAGTCCGTGGAAGCTTTGGCCAATGGAAGGCTCTATGTCTGTAGAAGCTTTGATGCTGACGTTGACGTAGCCAACCTACTTGTCTAAGTGCTTCTGGTACTATGATCACCATCGCCGACACCATCATCATCACCATCATCACCATTGCCATCATCACCATTGCCATCATGACCATTGCCATCATCACCATTGCCATCATCACCTTCAGCCCCGAATGCACACACATACGCCTACAATCGGTGCGAAGCAAGCAGTCGATTCCACTGGAAAATCTGAGTCGGAGATCTGCTCTCCCCAATATCCAATTGTCTACCTTGCCTGCAGAATCTCAGGCTGCAATTGTCAACACCATGACCATGAGGCATCGTCAGATCTCGTCGCGGTGGGTGCGCTAAAAATAATGTTCAGACTATGATATTGACCGACGTCATGAATTCGGCCACCCACCACCCACTACCTGCCACCTGCCACCTGCCACACGCCACCCACAAAACACTGATTGCCACACGCAACCTGCCTCACACCTCCCGGTGCTTGGTGTCTGCAACTCAACAAGTCTCTGGATCGAGCATGTAGGAGCATTTTCGGATGAAGTAGAGTTTTCCATGGGAAGCTTTTGGCGGATGGAAAACTCTTAGTTTGTGGAAGCTTTGGCTAATAGAAGGCTCTAGGTCTGTGGAAGCTTTGATGCTGACATTGATGTAGCCAATCTACATGTATAAGTACTTCTGGTACAATGATCACAATCGCCAACACCATCACCATTGCCATTGCCATCTTCCACATCAGCCCTGGACCAGATGCACACACATACGCCCACAATCGATGGGAAGCGGACACTAGATTCCGCCAGAAAATCTGAGTCGGAGATCTGCTCTCCCCAAGATCCAATTGTCTACCTTTCCTGCGGAATCTAAGGCTACAATTGTCAACACCATGAGTATGAGGCATCTTGAGATCTTGATGTGGTGGCCGCGCTAAAGATAAGGTTCAGACTATGATATCGACCGACGTCATGATTTCGGCCACCATACGCCGCCCGTCATCTGCCACACACCACACGCCACATGCCGCCCGGCAAACACTGCCCACCATATGCCACCTGCCTCACGCCTCCCGGATCCTGGCTTCTGCAACTCAGGAGGTCTCTGGATCGAGCATGCAGGAGCGTACATGTGAGCATATTGTCAAGTGAGATTGCGAGTGTCTTCCCTCTTGAGAGTGTACTTGCGAGCGACTCGGAGGTGTACTTGGGTGCGTACTCGGAGGTGTTCTTGGGAGTGTCTTGAGAGCTTACTTGGCAGCGTATAGTCAAGCAGGCTGGGAGTGTGCCATCGAGTGCAATTGGGAGTGTACTTGAGAGCATGCTCGGGAGTGCGATTGAGAGCATCTTGAGAGCATACTTGGAAGCGTATAGTCAAGTAGGCTGGGAGCATGTCATCGAGTGCAATTGGGAGTGTACTTGAGAGCGTGCTCGGGAGTGTGATTGAGAGCGTCTGGTGAGCATACTTGGGAGCGTATAGTCAGGCAGACTGGGAGTGTGCCATTGAGTGCAATTGAGAGTGTACTTGAGAGCATGCTCGGGAGTGCAATTGAGAGCGTCTTGAGAGCTTGCTGGGGAGCATATAGTCAAGCAGGCTGCGAGTGTGCAATCAAGTGCAATTGGGAGTGTGATTGAGAGCGTCTTGAGAGTTGACTTTGTAGCATATAGTGAAGCAGGCAGTGAGTGTGCCATCGAGTGCAATTGGGAGTGTACTTGAGAGCATGCTCACGAGTGTGATTGAAAGCGTCTTGAGAGCTTACTTGGGAGCGTAAGTCAAGCAGGCTGGGAGTGTACAGTCGAGTGCAATCAGGTGTGTACTTCAGAGCGCATTTGGCAGTTTGGTTTCAAGTTTGTTGAATGCAGCATGATGTATAGTATCAAGCACACATAATTGCACGCGTATTATAGTAATCTAGTCGATGCGCAGGTCCATAGGACTTCATAGTGCCACGCATCAAATTTGCTATGGATCACAGACTCAGAAACAGCTTCTCTATGAGTTACGCGTCGCGTAAGGTCATTTTTCCCGGTGCATAGCCCTTTTCTGCCATGCAGAAAAACTTATATCCTTGACTAATTGGCTTGTTTGGCATCTTTGTAATGTGAATTGACCTGCCAGGGAATAGAATCATGGCTTCCTCAATAGTAACATTGCTGCCAGGTACTCGGTACTGCTGCAACAAAAACAGGCAGTTGCTCCAGTAGACTATCCACCTTTGAATGCCTACAAGGTAGGCCTTCAGGAGTTTCAGTTGGTGAATTGTATGGAGAAACATGAAAGAAGCGGCAGATCTCCTGAAAGCAAGTCTTGCCAAGGTAGGCAGCTGGTGGTAATCCATCCTTGGGAAGGTAAACTCCATTCTTCATCCAGTACCTCTCAGGAGGAACTCCAATCAGACCCATATGAATTTGAATTGCCAGCCAGAGATAAAGATCCTGAGCAGTAACTGGCTGCCAGGAACGCTGCCACTCCTTCTCTGGCCCAAGAAGCTGCTGCTGGGCGTAGGAATTGGTGTTGGCTACAAGCTGTCCCACAATGGAGTTGGTAAGAAAGATTGAAGATTTGAATTGGAGTAACGGCATCCAGCTCAGAGAATGAGACGGGCAATTGGTTCCATGCTTTGTAAGGAGGGACAACTGGTTGTAAAGGGTCGAATGTGGGAAGCTTAGGAAGATCTGGCAAATTTTGAATGGGTTTTTTGAATGTTTTCTGTTACGATATGGAAATTGGGGAGAACTGTGTGTGTGTATTCTATGGTACAGAGAAGAGAGAAGGAGAAAGACTCGAGATATATACAGGAGGCATTAGCCCCTGCAGCCGTGACCGTGTATCAGACCTGTAACATCATGTACATCTGTAACACTTCCCCCTCTTGCTGTGCTCCATAAAAATCAAACAAAAGCAGCAAGAACTTCAGAACTAAGGAAGCTAAACAACTAAGCAAATAAGCAGCCACGGACGAAGGACCCATCTGGCTGGCTGATTGCTGTGGTGCAGGAAACTCCCCAGAAACCTACACCATCCCCGGAAACACAAAAATAACAGATAAATAAAGTAAGATGCAGGCAGTGCCCAACAAAGATAAAACTAACACTCTTGGCGAAAACTCAATAAACTGAACGAAACTAATAATAATACTCTTAGTACAGACTCCATAACTAATAAAACTGATAATACTTCCCCCAGACTCTGTGAATCCACAGTCAAGCCGGTAATAGACAATAGACAAGAACCCCGCGAATCCGCAGACAGGTGACATAGATATATAAGCCCCATGAAACCACTGCCAGGTGGCAAAGATAAATAGGCCTTGTGAAACCACTGTCAGGCGACAAAGATCAATAGGCCTCGTGAAACCACTGTCAGGCAACAAAGATAGTTAGGCCTCGTGAAACCACTGTCAGACTACAACAATAGATATGCCCCGTGAATCCACAGACAGGCTACAACAATTCATATGCCCCGTGAATCCACAGACAGGCCAGTCCCGTGAACCCACAGACGGACTTGATAGTAATAAATAAGATTGACCTTGATGAGGGCTTTAGACTCAGATTTTTGGTAGACATAGCGATAGGTAGAAATAACGGTAGGTATTTTCGGCATTCAGTAAAAATAGTAGCATGCACTAGTCAGCCATCATACAGTGATAAGTAAACCGCTCAAGCGAAGGAATCTTCCCATTGAGACATGTGCTGCTGCCACCGAAAACCTATAGCATGAGAACATTGTAGGAGGAGATCGTGACGTCGATGAAGGCGACATTGATGAAGGTGATGAAGGCGACAATGACGAAGCCAATGAAGGCGCCAATGGCAAAGGCGATGAAAGGTTAGGGTTTGACATCGCGAGATTTTCGTGTAACGAAAGGTTCGAGGTTTCGATAGAGATAGAGATTTAGAGAGTAGCAGCCACCGGGCTTATAACCTGTTATGATATGGAAATTGGGGAGAACCGTGTGTGTGTATTCTATGGTACAGAAAAGAGAGAAGGAGAAAGACTCGAGATATATACAGAAGGCATCAGCCCCTGCAGACGTGACCGTGTATCAGACCTGTAACATCATGTACATCTGTAACAGTTTCTGGCGCCGCTTGCCCGAGTGACCAGCTGTGATTGACCCAGCTGGCTCAATATATGCTTCATCTGAGGAGCTATAATTATCATCAAGGTTGAGCATTTCAGGTGGAGCTTCAGTAGTGAGTGAAGACACATCAGGTATAATGACAAGTCGATGCTGTACCACTGTAGGTGGTGGTGGTGATTGGGAGGAGGTGTGCCTTGGACCAGAGTGATTGTCCATGATGCCACGCTTGGCACTTTGTTTTTTGACAATTTTTGGTGAGGATGGTGGATATGAGAGTATAAGTGGTGGGGGTAGGTAGTTGACATTAAGGTTCCGAGGTCTGAGGGCTTCTCTGCTCATGGTTGTTGTGGTGTGGTAGATGGGAAGTGGGAAGGTGGTTGCCACTGGGCTGAAGGATGGTACTCTCACAATCTCCAAAGTACTGCTATTTATATGCAACTCAGCACCACAGAACTTGTCACACTGCCACAAGAATTTGTAAATAGAAGCTTCTACTAGTTATCTTTCAATTCATAATATTCTAGGGGGGGGTTTAAGTGGGTGGCTGTGTTGTTATAAGTGACAAGGCGCAGCATATGCGAAAGTGGGCCCTTTCGTGGGCCCAATACCGGCGAAGGGATAGTAACTATCTTGAACCTCCAACTCTATCAGAAATTATCTCAACTACAACAATGACTTTCATTCCCATTACCATCACTACTGGCACCTCCACCCGGTCCACGTGTACCCCAGTAGTGCTACCTCACAGATCAACGAAGGATTTTTTAAATACGCGGTTGCCAAGAGTTCCTCGTGTACCTTGAGAGTAATGCAGTAACAAAGACCTCGGAAATTGCCGCGGCAGCCTTGCAATAGCATCAGCACGCAATAATATACTCATCTCTACTCGTTCACAAGGAAAATGGGCTATTAGTAGGAATAAGCATTTAAAGAAACATGGGTACTTCATTAGCAATTAGAGTGGGCTGTTTCCGAGGACGGCGTCTCAGCCTCGCCATACGGGATCCTTATGACATATTCGCTCATCCTCAAAGTCCACTCCCCTACCTAAATGTAGTCTCAAGCGATGAATTTTCCCGCTGCTCGTCTATTCTAATTGAATCTAGGGTATTGTGCCGACGCTTTAGGTTAGAGATGACTCATGTGCCGCTCGAGGTGACGATAGTGAGTTGTACGCTGGATAATAGATGGTAGCCCAGTTGGACATATATAAAGTGGTGTAACGTTGAGCGTTGATGCAAAGGAGTCTTCATGGGCGGGAGTGTGGATAGCCTGGGGTCTCGGACCGGGCTTGGTATAAGCGGATATGAGTATTGATTTCATATATTGATAGTAGGGCAACATATGGGTTACCAATTACTATTTCTTTTAGTGGAGGTGGGATTGGTATACCGGTACGTTCTTTGACTCGAACGACTAGAGCCCTAACCCGCGTATGATGTCAATGCCACCATATTCTATTCACCTCTTGCTACCGGAAGGATTGTCGGGCGATCTACACCACCCTTCGTATTTAAGTCGTACGGACTTTCCTAATCTACTCGGGTTGCCTGCTTTGGGTTGTGACCAGCCCTATATGTCTCCCATTCGCTGATCAGGGTGAGACGTACTCTACCGGCCGGGGCGTAGGTATGTATATGTACTGTACCGGTCTTCGTGGTTAGTACGTCAGCAGTCAAAAAAGGGTGTACTAAAAGTTTTTATTGCGATTTTGGTCGATTCTTGACCATTCGGAGATCGGAAAAAACTGACATCACAAAAAAGTGTACTAACCACCAAGACCGGTACAGTATTACAACCGCAAAAGATGATGGAGTAGTTCTGGTATAGCTTGGAGACCCTTGAAAACCCAGATCTGGGGAGTTGGCAGACTTTGTGAGCAAGTCCCAGATTTCGGGGATGAAAGGTAGGGTTGCTACTTCCTAGAGCAACGTACCATTATACCCTAGGCCTCCTAGGTCAGAGATACCCGGATGCTGAAAACAAGTTTTTGGTGCAGCTAGCGGTTGTTGCTTGGTCTGGAGCTGGTCTCTACTCCTGGGGCACCGGTAAAAGCTAAACTAATACTAGGATGAAGTGATCACAGGCTGTCTTTATGTGAGCCACATATTCACATTGTGGCTTATCCGCATCAGCGCTGTGCCTTATTGCCAGGTCTTGACGATATGGCTGACAGCAAGGCGAACAGGGTCCGAGGAATGATCTTCAGAGATGGGCATGTTACTCAACTTTCGCAACTTTGAACCAATTCGACAGAGAACCTCCTCTCCGACTGACCCCCGAATTCTACGTTGGATTTGTGGCGGATAATTTATTATACGCTTGCGGTAAATCGTTCAATACAAGAGACTTGATCCCTCAACACGCAGTATTTATATCACGCTAACCCCACGGCCCTGGCTTCAGTCATCGTTATCTCGTTATGTTAGGTATGTAGAAGAGGTCCAAACAATAGTTTTCAGAACTAATGGTCTGACGAATTTTCAGAACAGAAAAGCGAATACATCCCTAAAACGCTTCACAGCGTTGTTCTCCTTAGATTTACACTCCTCTGCCTCAGTTTCATCGGTGGACTCGAGGCAATCATACGATCGAAAGACCTTAGAGATGAGAGATTCAATAATGGTGATGATCTGGTCAAACGTCAAGTCAACCGATCGGCAGACGTCAACATTTCGATCAGCATGATATGTGACGACGATCCAAGAAAGCGTACATCACTACACCTCCAGCAAGTATGTACGCTGCAAAAGTACGGCGGATACCTCAAACCACAACTACCAGTACTGCTACGACCACAACTTCACCGACACCTCGACACGCCACCTCACCGCTAGCTTTTGCCAAGCCATGAGTCGTTGGCCAACCACAAGCCGCCCCGTAATCGCTCTTTGGCTTCACGATGCCTAGAGTCGGGCGCAACTTGACGACCTCGACGCCTTGCGTGGGTCCCGCCACCCTCAAAACGAACCCCTTTGACATTTTTATGTCTTTGAAAGGGCACTCTGAGGACTGGGAGTCTGATTCGAACGAAATGCTGGATGATGATTCCCCTCCCCACGACTCCGATTCTGATAGCGACGGTTCTACAGTCTCTTCCATGATGCTTCCTCTTGGTGCTTCATCAAGATTAAGGAAGTCACGAAGAAACAAGAAGGGGAAAGGCAAGAGCTCGTCACCAAAGCCGGCACCCAAGAAGATTTTTGCTTCAGCCACAACAAGTTTGGAAGGTTCTTCAAAACTCCCAGTACAACAAAAAACAGTGTCCGAGGAGATTTTTATCGACAAGGATGGGAATATAGATTTGTTCCACGATGCTGCGATGAATATAATCTCTACAGCCTATATCAAAGTTATGGAGTAACATTTTGCAAAACTCTACTTGAAAATCGACAACTTCAAGTGTGCAGTTCAGATGCTCAAAACAACTGTGGAGAGCCTTGTGGAGGAAAATTCAAAGTCGGGCAAAGTTAGAGGGAATGTACCAGACCCAGAAAAGAAGCCACAACAATGCCCACGACATCAAAAAAGAATCTGATGATGAGGCTAGCATTACCATTAGCGCCACAAAAGCGAACTGGAACACCACTGGCCAGAGAGATATTAAAAAGAAATTTGGCGAAGCGAGTTGAAGAGAACAACACAGAGTCTATGAATACTGACCAGTCGAATGTGAAACCTGGGTGACTAGGTAAAGCATCCAGATTGACATCCCGACCACCTAGCATATTGCACACTTGACATGCTCGAGCTAGCACAACAACAACGGAAGGGGAGCATAATGGGGAGAAAAATGATAGCGAAGAATGCCTAAAGAATGTGTGGAATTCCAGAAAATGAAATGGTAGAGGGAGGTTCAGAGGGTCATGTGACGGAGAGACTGAACTCAGAACGACGATAACATGGAGGAAGGATGAAAATAATAGGGGTGGAAGATGATCTGGAGGGAGGAGAGGACAACAAAAGAGGGGTGAGTTAGAAACTCCAAAAGAACAAAAAGAGAAGGATGGGTGGTTGCAATGAGGTCGGGCCGTTACAAAATATGATGATGATCGCGGCATCACACAGATATATGATAATCAAGGTGGAAGATATGAAAGTCGGCAACCCCATAAGGGTTAGCCTGGCAGGGCTTAGGACTGGGACATCAGCAAAAGTGCAAATCGACTATGGGCTGCGCGATGCGTACACACGCACAGGCGCAGCTCATAGCAAGCAACCCGTGGACCGCTGCGTGACGCGCAGTCTATAGTCATCTATAGTCGATTCATAGAGATGTGCACGTGGGCCTATGGAACTATATTCGGCTGGCGGCTGGAGATGGACCTATACCTGTGTTTACTGCCTACAGTCTTCGCTGTTATACCGGTACTGTCCACCCTATCACTGCGAGTCCGCTTCAGAGCCCGCTGGAGCTTCAGAGCCTGCTTGAGAGCCTGCTCGAAAGCCTGCATGATAGCCTGCTTGATAGCCTGCTTGATAGCCTGCTTGAGACAGCCGCCCTTGAGAGTACCGCGCTTGAGAGTGCCGCGCTTCGGGAGGAGTAGAGTGTTCCACGGGAAGCTTTTGGGCGATGGAAAACTCTGAGTTTGTGGAAGCTTTGGCTAATGGAAGGCTCTAAGTCTGTGGAAGCTTTGACGCTGACGTTGACGTTGCCAACCTACTTGTCTAAGCACTTCTAGTACTATGATCACCATCACCAACACCGGCAGCAGATTCCGCTGGAAAATCTGAACCGGAGATCTGCTCTCCCCAAGATCCAATTGTCTACCTTCCCTGCAGAATCTAAGGCTGCAATTGTTAATACTATGACCGTGAGGCATCGTGAGATCTTGTCGCGGTGGCCGCGCTAAATATATGGTTCAGACTATGATATCGACCGACGTCATGGATTCGGCCATCATACGCCACCCGCCACCCGCCACCTACCACCCGCCACACTCTGCCCGCCAAACACTGCCAGCCACACTCCACCTGCCTCACGCCTCCCGGTGCCTGGCGCCTGCAACTCAGCAAGTCTCTGGATCGAGCACGCAGAAGCATACATGGGAGCATATAGTCAAGTGAGATTCGGAGTGTCTTGCTTCATGAGAGTTTTGTTGGGAGCGTAGAGCAAAGTAGGCTGGGAGTGTGCCATCGAGTGTAATTGGGAGGATACTTGAGAGCATGCTCGGGAGTGTACTTGCGAACGTACTCGAAGGTGTACTTGGGAACGTCTTGAGAGCTTACTAGGGAGCGTACAGCCAAGCAGGCTGGGAGTGTGCCATCGAGTGCAATTGGGAGCGTACTGAAGAGCATGCTCGAGAGTATACTTGAGAGCGACTCGGAGGTGTACTTGGGAGCGTACTCGGAGGTGTACTTGGGAGTGTCTTGAGAACTTGCTTGGGAGCGTACAGTCAAGCAGGCTGGGAGTGTGCAACCGAGTACAATCAGTACTTCAGAGCATACTTCGGAGCGTGCTATGAAGTGCATTTGGTGGCTTGGTTTCAAGTTTGTTGTATACAGCATGATGTATAGTATCCAGCGCACATAATCGCATGCGTATCATAGTAATCTAGTCAACGCGCAGGTCTATAGGACCTCATAGCGCCACGCGTCAACTATGCTATGGATTACCATCCTAGAAACAGCTTCTCTATGCGCTGCACGTTGCGCATGGTCATTTTTCCCAGTGGAGAGAATTGGAGGAATGTTGTTGCAGTCTAGATTGTGCTAAGTAAGGTTTGATGATCCTGCAGGGCAAAAATGTTTTTATGATTCTCTTTTGTTTTAGTTTGCTTTTTGGTGCGCCTTTTTTGTTTTTGGGGGTGGGCTTGATAGGTTAGTGCCCTTAGTGCCCTCCATTGAGTAGCGGGAAGTAGGAGGGACGACTTTGCCTAGGAGAGAGGTAGGTGGGTCAGTGGCCTTGTGCCCTCCACCGACTGAAGACCAAGGAAGTTCCGGGGAAATGGGTTTAATATGCCATGACCGCTTAGCGACTGGCTGGCTTGGGTAACTGAGCTGGGCACCCCGTTGGGGTGAACGCAATATGATTACAAACAAACAAATGACCGCAACTTTATCTGATGGGCACGCCATCACAGTACAGCGGAAGTCCAATACGTCCATACCCGATCGTAGTGTGTATGCAACCGGAGTGGAATACTACTTCCTCGGCCAATGCCTTCTGACCCTACTGGCTGTATTGCTCGCCATTATCTGGAGAGTAATTAACACAGATATAAAACGCATGGAACCCTTTTACGCTCTCTCTGATCCACAAGGTTCCCCCGCTAGTTCCCTGACTAGGAGTTGATTGTTCGCAAATTCCTTCTTCGTTCCCTTCCAGGCTGCGAAGAGGAGGCAATGGGTTGTCTGCTTGAGCGCTGTCGTTTACTGCCCCCTCTGACGGTGGTGCAGTTTTAGTGTCTGTCACCGTCTTCCTAGCGACAACAAAGAATTATGACGAGTTAAAGAGTAGAAGGGACTGTGATGACTCTTTTCTTGCGAGAATGGGGATATTGGGGCGGATTCTGCAGGGTGTTTTGGGATTAGTGGTTGTGGTTGTACTGGCGATTGTCGCCTTGCAGAAGAAGAAAAAGACCTTGTTGTGTGCTGAGCCGTGGAGTCTTGTGGGGTTGGCAACGCTGGTGGCAAATTGGGGGGCTCTGAAGGAGGGGTTTGCAACGATCAACGAAGGGGATTCCAAGGGTAATCTATGCGCAAAGGTGTGGGGGAGAAAATATAGGCTCGTTGATGGTGTGTTTCGAGGCAAGCAACACCTTGGGATCGAGGCACTGCGAAACACTACAAACGAGAAGGAAGCCACAGCAGAGAAGAGACAGTCACTGGACATACCGAATTCTTAGAAACGATCCTGGATAACGCGACCGCTGACCCTTCGCACAGCCACGCTCGCCATCTACTCTTATTTCTACTGGGAATTCTCCTCCTAATATGCGTATACCGTTAGTTATACCCAGGTCCGCAATCTCGAAAAGTTCATGAGTGGCCAGGGATGTGACGTAAAGCTCTTTATGATTGCTTTAGGCGTGATAGTACTTTCCGGCTGGGAGCCTATTGAGAAAGGCATGTACGTCCTCTTTCCTGCGTCTTATATTATTATAACACCTCCCAAAAGTTCGGCACCTCAAAATCTTCCACCAGCTCTCCCTCCGCCATCGGCCTGTCACCACGCTTCTTTCAGACCCGGTCTGTGCTATCCCATTCGTAACTGAGGTTTTATCCCTCACCAAAGGCAACACATATATTTCATTCATGGGCGTTGTCGGGCTTCTAGTTGAGGCTCTAGTGGTCGCACATTCTGGCGTGCCATTCTCGAGTACACAGACACACTAAGCTTTCGAAGTATCCGCGTTTCTTTCCCTCACGGTTCTCGTCCTCATGATCACGGCTATGGTGCTGGTGCTTTTTCGACGAAGGGGGGTGAGATTGAGGATGCCTAGAGTGCCGTATTCTCTCGCCGCAGTACTGGCATATTTGTATGCGGCTAGGATGCTGGATGGGTTAGTGGGGCTGTCGACTCTGGGAAAGAGGCGGAGAGACATAGTAATTAAGGATATATGTTGGGGTAAGGGGTATGGGCTTGGATGGACGATTGGATTGGATGGAGAGAAGAGGGTAGGTGTTGATGAAGAAGAACTGGAAGGAATGTACAACCCCAGCAATAGTTGGAAAACTAGATCGGTCTTTGAAGCTTCATTCTTGTAAAACTAGAAACAATGCTACCATACCCAGACTACCTACTTAGGTAGGTAGTATGTAACCCCGCAGAAAGTAAAGTAATAACTATGAATTAAGAAACCCGAATATGTTTCACCATTTTATAATTCTAGCTGAAAAATAATACAGCTAGCCCTTGATACTACTGAAACATACATTCATGGATTTATCTGCAACACTCTTTACTATTATCCACCTCAAAAGAGACTAGTATAAAGAGACACAACCAAAAAAGCGTTCGAAGAGCTAAGGATTTAGTAAAGAATGCCAACAAATTACCGCAGTATTAATTCGGCGCATTCCCGGTGTCTGAATCAATGAAACCAAGTTCAGTCTGTACAACTTGCTGCTTTTGGTTCCAGCTCAATTATCAGTTCAGTCCTCGGTTGCTCAATACCCGATGTAGGACTTGGGTTCATACCTGCGTTAAAGGGTACCGATAATTACAAACTGATCTAATCAACGACTTTTGTCAGAGAATACAGTAACTGTATCCCAGTCTCTTTCCATACCGTTGACTACTTGGCCTTGTGAGCCCACAAATCGTGCTTTGAAGGATGTTGTATCCCGATTTCTGTCTTTGCCGTCATCGAATTCTCTCTTTTGTGGTCTGACAAACAGCACTTCGCTTGGGTCCGGAATCCCAATCTCAAAGGTGCGACTTGTAAAGAAAGCCAGAAGAATCAGATCAAGTAGGACGAAATGAAGCGCCAGAATTCCAGATACAGCATAAAATCCCGTAAATTGTTGAGGGATCAGGTGGGGCTGGAAGAAACTCATTGTAGCATTTCTGGCGAGGTCGTAAAAGTCAAGGTTGGAATAATAATGAGCGCTGAATAGGGTCATCGATATTGCTTCCCAAGCTAGGGAGAGTTGGCCTGTGTCCCTCAGTGTGTTCGCAAATAACGATCTCGGGATAGTCCCCAAGCCTGGAATGTCCATATCGCTGTAGTCGATATATATATTTCCTATATTCAAAGAGAGAGGCCGTCCGTAATGGTCTAAGTTTTTTAAGATCTCTTGAGACCATGTAACCGATGTTATCGGGTTGTCATCGTTTTTCGAGAATGAAAGTAGTCGCATGATCCCACGATCTTCATTTGATTTCCTTTGGGGAATATCCACTCCAAGCTGCTTCTGAATTTCCGTGGTGGAAATGAGAGAGTAATCGAGTGGGTTTGTTTTATCAAGTATTAACCTCGGCTCACTGTAGTTGGAATTTGATTTGACCGTGATTTCTCCCGTAGCCCATTTGTAGGTAAGGGAGCAAAGGCTATGGCTTATCTGAAAGTTTTTGGACAACTCATTCCCGGTTGGGTATGTTTGAGTGGTCCATTCGGAGCTGTTGAAGTGTTGCTTTGTTACATTCTTCCGCCCTTCGATACCAATAGTGGTATTATAACCGCGCCAGTAGGGAATAGAAACTAGCACCCATTCCGCCCCCCAATCCACATGCTTTTAGCCGGGAAGTCTTGGAGGTAAGGTGTGTCCTGGGCTAATAGCAGCACCTGACAAAAGCTCATAGTGTTCATCGCAAGAGTGCAGTTCGCAATCGAATCAAAGGACACGAAGTCCGGCATCGATGAGTCTGGAAAACTTGCTTCCATCATATGCCGATGATAGCTACCCGGACTAGCATCGCTGAGATCGCCATCGAAAATAATGGAGTTATGTATGCTACCATCCTGGGGCAGAATCTCAGAGGAAACAAACATAGGGGCAAAGCAGGTGTAGCGTGTGTTTATGACTCTCGCAGGGCCTTGATATGCGACCAAGTTAGTCCGCTCCGACTTCTGTAGCGGAAATAAGGCTCGCAAGAGACTACCAGAGCCTACCAAACCACCCCCCGTTTTGTTGCCGTTTATTACCACGCGGTTGTGCAAAATCGATTCCGCAAAGACCGGGAATTCTCTTGCTCTGGCCTTGAAGATTTGGTTTTCTTCGTCTAGCTTATTTGTGTCCGATGAGAAGGCATAAGGGACGAGCCTAGTTACTTCGTTTTCTGCCGGTAATACGACCAGTTTCATGTCGGACAGCAGAATAGTCGATGCGAATTGGATGACAACACTTTCCAATGCCAAAAGCATCACCGTAGCTAGAACCAGTGGACTTCGACCGATCCTGAGGCCTGAAAGCAGTGGTAATGCAATATTAAAGGGGCCGGAATTGGCGTATTGATAAATAGTCATGATTCCTGTATCATCGTTCTGGACTTGCTGGTATTCCAGTGACAAAGACGCCAGAATCAAGGACATGAACAACAGTTGAGTGTTGACACAAACTCGCAGAACCGCAGTACAAGTTGTAACAAATCGTGTTGTCCAGTTTTTGAGAATGATATAACCCCAGAGATTATGCAGCTGGTGCGTTTCCTGGTTGGGTTTGATCTTCCCGATGCAATATGCCCACATCAATCCGAGCATAGTGGCGACAGCAACAATACCGATAGTACCAGAAACAAGGACCATCCTTTCGAATAGGTCGAACCGCTGTTTGAAACGATCCCACCCTCGTATTGAACCTTATGGAATAATGTTATCAATTGCCATGACTGATGAACCAGAGCAGACCTCTACATACCTGGAACGGTTCTCTTCTTCACTTCAATGCCGAAATGGGAGCTTTTAGTGGCTCTAGACGGCATCCATAATTTTGCTGCGCTAAGAGTTTTGTACATCTCGGTCCTATTGCTGCTATGCAATGAGAATGTGGGCAAGTTTAGTTCTATTGGGTTGCAATTGAAGTCATATACTCTCAAAGAACGCGGAAAGTTTATTGCAAGGAGGAGTTGTGGCCTTTGATCGATTGCTTCAACCGGCAAGAGGGTGGGGTCGTGTATTTTTCACTCTGATGCGGTAGAACTTGGTGGTCTCAACAATTGCACGGGCGGTTTGCTGCCCTTCTATATACGGCTAATACACAGCCTACTCATGGGTGGCACTATATCTGAGTTCGAAAACTTCTACAGTTCTGGCTGAAGATCTAGCTAGAGTGTGTACTAATTATAACTGTAGTCGTGCTGCATAGCAATGGTGGTTGTGCGAAATAAGTCTCGATTGGTCGCCTCAGGGCTGATAGCTCGAGCGAACTGCAAACAATCTCCTTGGCTCAATGGATTTCGTTGTATACTCCAGCCGCAACCACTATTCTCAGCCAACCAAATTTTTTCATGAAAACGGCCAAGAGAACACCGCATCGGATGCAAAGCCCGCATTGCGGCTGTGGATCCGCCTTAAACTAAACGTGCTGCATGATAAATCGGGATACAAGCCCCCGAAGATATAAACCAAGAAATATGGATCCGCACGTCAAGCAAGCTTTTGAAGGAAGAGCTTGTACCATTTTAATTCTCCCGCTTTAGTATCACGCTACCGAGCCAATAGGATTGCATTGATTGGATCTTTATTTCGTTCATAAAGTTGACAGGGTTTGTGGCTTTCCCAACCCCGCAGCGAGAATCAAGAAGTAATAGAGCATCACTATGTATATCGTGTTACTATCAGCTAGGATCCCATGAGTGAAGACTATAAAATTCCTGGTCTTCATCTACAATTAACTGGAGTTTGGGTTTAGACCTAGACAAGAGCGTCGACTCTAAACATACCCAGTTTGTTGCTTGGTGGGTTTCGAACGATTGCTGTCATGTGATTGCTCAATTTCTTCTGCTGTCTTTGCTGTCTCCTGGAGTGAGCATCTCCGGAAAGGTAGCACAGCAGTGTCTTGGGCACCTGAAGGATATGTGATCACCTCTGAAACGTGAACATTTCCCGCTAACCTTTCACTTCTCATAGTCCTCTGATAATACCCAAAGTGCTCTGGATAAGTCGAATGGTTTTCTGCCACCATTCGGCTTCAGTTTATGCGGCTTTGGTGCTGTCTTTGGTGCATCCTTCAATACTAAGAAGGAAGGACAGTATATGCGTTTTCTGCCGTCTTTGTAGGGTGTTTCTCTGTGTTGCCATTGTTGTGATTTGTCGTATTTCTGAGGCTTGGTTTCAACGTTTGCTGCTCGATTGAAAAGCTCGTCGATGCTATTAAACATCCCATCCTCATCGGTAAAGATCTTATTCAATGAAAACTAGGACGCAAGGAACTCGCAGATATTGAACTTTTCTTTATCTGTGTACTAAGTTCCATTTCACTTGACGGGCAGAAGAATCGAGCTGACGGCAGCCTATTGATACCGATGTGCAAAAATTCAAAACTCAAAGCGACAACAACCACAACCACAATAAGCAACAGCAATAATGGGGGTAAGCTCTTGGGCTTCCTATTGCTTAATACTGGTTCATGTTAAATAATCAATTAAATTTGCGGTGTTGAATTACTGTTGATAAATTTTGTGTGCCAGTGTGTTCTGGACAAGGGTGGGGAGGGGTTAACAGGCTGAGCCGGTTGCCCGATGCGGCGATAACTGAAGACAACCTGACCCACAAGCGGAGTCGTCACTCATGATTCAAAATTTCCGCCACATTACTGTGTCATTATTATTGCTATGAATATAATCCATAAAACCAATGTCATACATTCCTATATTTGAACTCTACTAGTACAGAGACTATGTTGCAGTGCATCTGAAATATTCAACAAAAAAGTAGTCAAAAATTCCCGCCAGTACTTGTGCAAGCAGCAACCTGGTAACCTGGATAATGCAGCTACCTTCTAGTGCATAGAACACGTATATACAGCAATTTCACTCCAAAGTGGAGTTATATCAGGGGGTTATACAGATTAACATAGAATCATAATGCTTCGAGGGGTTCCTGCAAATTAACCTTCTTATTGTAAATTAACTCAGGTACAAGTTAGATAGGCTGCGCATTTTGCAACTTGTATTTCACATCAACCTTCTTGCATCCGCTTACAGCAAAATCTATTCTCCCCAGGTTATACAATAGCTTTTTCCAGGACATCACTACCTGAATTCTGCTGCATCCACCTTATCATTCAATATATATCGTGTCATTTTGTGTTGGTGTTCCCAAGTTCAACCACAACGTGGTGCCAGTCATACAGTCAACTTGTCCTTACAGTGGGATATATCTGTACCATGTAAAACAATCTGAAGGTTCTTCCAAAGTCATCGGAAATATTGCCGCCTATACAGTGTCATCTGCATATGTTTCACCACGGGAACCATCTCCAGTTCACTATGTTGTCACCGATTCTGAAAATGATCTCACCAAGGAACCTTTTGCTGCTATTCATCCTGCTCCCACGTCAATTGCTCAGATTTCAGTACATCAGAAGGAGAAAAACAGATTCTCTACCTTCGATAAGAAGAGAAAAGTAGTGGATACAACCGGAGCTGATGGGTGTGTCAGTCGAAAGAACAAGTTCAAAGCAAAGGGAAAATTGGAAGTTGGAGCCAAGAAAGATATAAAGGTATTGGACAATAGGACTGCGGATATCTTCGTCGGCACCAAGGGACAACAGGCAGGCAAGTTTGCACTTCAATGTACCAGTTCATAACAAGATATATCACTCATTGCCATTGGCTAATAAGTTGGAAAGATAGGTTCTGTTTCCGTTCACTTCGATGAGATTAAGGCAACCATACCTTGTATTGAAGAATGTATCACCAATAGAATACTGGCCGAGTCTGTTGAGTATATGGAATACAGAGAAAAGGCAGAAAGGAAAAGCAAGGAATTACTGCATTTCTACCCCTACCTTGCAACTGGAATCAGCAATTGGTTTTTTACACGTCTCCAATTCTCATTCTCACAGCGAAGCTTCACTGCCGCGGAACTACTGAATCACTTCCCAGCAAACAACAGTATCATGGGAGTGATTGGATACGAAGTTCCCACCGAGTCCAGCTCTGAAGAGGAGAGTCATGATAACTATGACAATTCGCAAGCCAAGAAAGAACATCATGACATAGTAAAAGAACCTGGGCTTTCCCGCAAACATTCCCGCTCAATGGCTTATGTCAAGGGATATTTATTCCACTTTCCGACATTATAAATCTGAAAAGAAGTACTGATCTGTAGTTAGGTCAAGCAACAGCCTTCAACAGTACCTGTCACTCTGAGCCCAATTGGAAAGCGGCTTCAATCACATAATGTCCAACTAAAAGTGGAAAGCGTGACTGCAGCATTTGCAGCTCTGTCTCCAGATAACTCTAAACGGCAGTTAGTAAGGGTGCAGACACAGGAGATGATCAAAACCGAAAAGTCAAATTCCTGTGAGGCATTGCGGAGTATCAACAATGAGGGGGAATGTAGTATGATGGATCAGGATATAGCGGATATGTGGGAGGATAAAATAGCGGGAGGGGTGGCAGACAGTAAGAAGGAAACCTGGGATGAGAGTTCCAAGGAGGTGGAGGAGGATTTAGAATTGACAGACCTGGATTCAGAAGCTTGCGTTGTTATTGTAGCTTGCAATCACTGATAGTATCTTAAGACAGCTCTACCAATGGAGATTCATTGAGTCTGGTCCGATGACCTGGCCGATTCTCTTCCAAATTCCGTTCTTGCACGTTATTATAATCTGAGGGTTCTGGCCATGCATATGCCTTTCTTGTGGCTGCATGGCGGCCTAGAAACAGAGGTTGCACGGCACGTCTATGTTCAGTAATGGCTTTCGAAGGCATCTGATATCTGTTGAATTAGTCATTGGAGATACAGTGTAATCCATTGTGGGATCACGTGTCAGAATACCTACAGATATGCAATTGTATGCATGGAATTACAATTCCTGTCAACCATATCTACTGCAATAGGCGTCTCAAAATTAGTTTCATGCAGTATACGGCTACACCATTCGTGGGTTTCCAGAGTCAGCGTTTGCTCAGGATCTGCAAATATTAGTTAGCAGCCTACTATACTTGAAGCTCAACAGTGCAATACTCTTTCAAGAGAATCCTGCATGGAAACTGTACCTTATCCCATATCAGCCTCTTGTAATCTTGCTAAGGTTTCAAGATTGCATTCCCGGCCACAAAGACGAGCTTCCCGATTCTTCAGCTCTGAGTGGAAAAAGTCAAGCAGTGGCTTGCCAGGTATGAGATAGGGACGGTTTGGCTGATTTCGAATTTTGTGAATATTCTTCAGATGTACAAAGTGTTTAATCTGTGCTCGAATAATTGGAAGATAGATAAATCCAATTGCAATGAGGTCTGTTTCGGAGCCGTCAACAGAGCGTGCTGCAATAAATATCCTAAACCAGGGCTGTAACATTCCCTCCATCAGCAGAGTATTCTTTAACATGTTTGGAGCTTCGAGGATTGTGTATATACCTGCCACTGCTTTGTTTGTCCGGAGGTTAGTTCCTCCCACTATGATTCAATATGGCTATCAGACATTGAACCCCAATAGAAGTATATTGATTCAAATTAGGCATCGGGTTGATCAGCTTGTTCCAGTTGCCAATGGACATGTGCCGTTGGAGTAGTTTCTGTTCCTCGGTCTGAGATAATACAATGCGGCCGCATAGTATCGTTTCCAACAACCGCAACAAGTTACTGCGTCGGGATACGCACTCCGCATGATGCTGACAATTCAAAAAAAATTGAGGTGACGTAGTGTGAGTATCCATCCACCTTTGCTTATATTTCAATTCCGGAGGCTTGAAATTTCATATAGCCATCTACCAACCACGTATAGTTGGGACCTGGAACGATATATTTCCCTGTACGATCTCTTCCATCCTTGAATTGTGTCCTGCTGATTTCCACGCCCTCAGGGTCGAGCTCTTTCATGATCTTGAATATTCAGTCACGAGCGACAGGAATTCCCTGAAATGAGATGTGACGCCACATATATTCCCGTCCATAGGGGGCTGGTAGTTTCGATTCTAACTGCAAAATCATTGCCTGACACAAGCTCTCTGTTGCTGATTGAAGCGCATCGGTTCCAACAACCCTATATCGAAGACCCATTGTGAGCCTTAAGGTTTGCACAGTACGCTGGGAATATTGATATCCTGTAGTCATTAGAAAACAAAATGTTGAATGAACCCAGAATACACTACCATCCTCTCGGAGTACGTGCAGCATCCCATCATCTTCAAGACCAAGATGATAGAAACATGTAGAGATCCGCATTCGTAACTCTGGTGCGTCCTCTAGACTGACGGTTTTGTGCATTCCCCAATTTGCAATTGCTGATCGAAGTGTCCAGATACTGACTACTGTCTGATAAACAGATGCCAATAGGTGGCGGATGTTTACAGCGCTACGATACTCATTCAAATGAAGATCATGAATAAGCTCCCGCAATCCCGAAAGGTCTTTGAAAGGCCTGCCGCGCTGATTGAGACTCATTGTTCGATGGAAAGAAATCTATAAATGTAAGCGAAGTAGTAAATAAATGAATGGATGGCCAGCCAATATTGCAGCGCATGACGTTGAGAACCATCGGAAGGGCTTTATAGCAATAGTGGAATATCTGAGGAGGCTGTTAAAATACGAAGACCTCTTTAGTGAAGCATATTACAAACATTAATTCCAAGTCAGAAGTAGCAAATTCAGTGCACTAACCAACAGCGACTGCGCTCCGGCTCCGGCTGGATGGATATTCCTCCACACAATAGTGCACAGTGAGTTCTGCCAACGTGGTATAAAGCAATGGTGAATGAAGTACACATCACTGCATGATGCATATTCAAGGCACTAAACGCTAGCTGCAATACTAAATTATGAAACATAATCTGCATGTCTTAGTTTCGGGTCTCACACTAGGAGGATGTAATGACAACACAGCCGCGTATGGCCTATGTGGATATCTCGATTGCCAGGATAAGTGGGAACAAGAATATGCTGATAGCCATTTTAGAATTCTGACCACCAGCTTTCTCCAAACATCCTATGTCACGTAGATTCCGCAGGCGTAGTATTCAACTAGAACTTGAATTGATTCTGGATGGGACTGTGTCTAGTACAGCCTGGCAAGGCTTTGACTCGGGGGTCACTGTGGCCACTTTAACCGTTGAAATGGTCAGCATCAGCCAGTCGGCATAGGCTGTGTCCATGGCTGCAGGCAGACCAACTGCTGTTGTGGTGTGCAGGGCTGCTGCCGAGCCCTTGGCCAGGGCTGTAGATGGAGGTCCGATACTGGTCCCCTGTCTGCATCTAGTGTTGTAATTGGTGCTGTCACAGTGTTCCATGTGCGGAGGTCCGGAGCTGTTCCCAGGCTTACATCTGGGTCCCAGGCCAAAGTTGTGGGATGTGGCTGGGGCTGTGGCCAGTGGTCCGGCACTGCAGCGGGGAGTATTTTCGGACCAATATCTGAAGCTGTCGCCTGCCTGCATTAAGATCTGTGGCCGAAGTTGTGAAATCTCCGGCCACTGTAGCCAACCCAGATCCGCTTCCATACCCGGCTACTACCCAGCATGTTTTGCCTCAATGCATGCATGTATTTCAGAGGGCTATTGTAGCCTATGATTGAGGTGCGTTCTTTGGTATCACAGGATTGCATTGAGAACTCACTGAGTTGCATTGCACCAGGACTGTATCTGCCTGCTGTCCAGCAATTTTGCAGGATTGCTTGTAAGATCATGGATTGTACAGCGAATGACTATATAATTGCGCAATAATCAGGCTCCCAATGGAGAAAGTGATACGTGAATGAAGGCAAGTCTCGGGCTTACGTTTGTTGAGTAGCTGCCAAATATGACTGCGGATTTATGCTGGGAAGCATTTTGTGCGCGGACGTGAAGACTGTGAGCTTACCAAGTAACAATACCTGCCCATATTGTCCTTTTAACCAAGATCAGCATGCCCACTACCTTCACCATCATCAGCACTGTCACCCACTGCTCTGTTCGAAAAACTACTATTCTGCATGTAAATATCTAACGTCATCTCCCTTCGTATTCAGTAACCACATCTTGGCTTCAATTTCAACCAGATGCCAGACAATGTCAGAATCCGCCCCAAAACACGTACATGGCTGGTATATCTTTGCCTGTTCCAACCAAGTACGAGTTTCAAAGTTCACTGCCTTATTGAAGTTCCAGCCAGTATTAATATCTGAATGATATACACCTGGCTAGGTGATAATCATATACCTAGTGTTAGCAACGGGTCCGGGTAACCCGCCAGCGGTCTGGGTTTGGACCGCAAAAACGGGTCGGTTCGGTTCCAGAACCGGCCAAAAACCCGACCCGCAGACTCTTGGCGGGCCAAACCTGGACCCGTACCCGTCAACCAGCGGGTTTTGCCGGGTTTGGCTAGACCCGTCGGTTCCAATCTCCGGTTCTGCGTTTCGGGTTTCACATTTATGGTCGCATTCAGATATGCGACTGTTAATCGTGAAATATTGACCATGGTACATCACGGTTCGTTTTCGACGTATTAGCCGCCTTGATGTGCAAAACAAGAATACTCAAGCGCCCAACTACATCCTGAAAATGAGCGTCAACAGAGCGTCAACGATATTTGGTCTTGCATCTTCGGTAAT
>Ga0307514_10000369_pt1 | contig 102951 bp, 114 predicted proteins | sample 16_EM_MG_FD_203088 | JGI IMG/M metagenome (GOLD analysis project Ga0307514, IMG submission 203088) | Populus trichocarpa ectomycorrhiza microbial communities from riparian zone in the Pacific Northwest, United States - 16_EM | ecosystem: Host-associated > Plants > Roots > Unclassified... | reverse complement strand
CTCGCTGCGCCCTCCACGCCACCCCAGACTGTCTGACCGGCCACGATGAAGTTGACATAAAGAACTTCGGCCCAAGGGTCGTAGCTGACCTCGAACCCATACTCCACGCCCTCGCGATCTTGCCCGCGGGGCGTGACGCTCAGGCCCACCCGCGCGCCTTCACCGCTGGCCTTGAAGCTGAGAGCCGCGCCGCCTGACAAACCACGGCTGCTCTGGAAACCAGCCTCCCAGTCATCATCATCCGTCTTGACGAAGGTGTTGCCAGCAACCTCCGCCTCCCCCATGGGGAAGATGTGGGGGGTGGTAAGGAGCGATACCGTCTCGGACAGCAGCTTGTTGCTCACCGGGTCAAAGAGCCGGCGGGTCACCTGCCCCATGGCGTCGACAACCGAAACCTGGTTGCCATTGGCGTCATAGGTCATGCGGGTGGTTTCGTCAGCGCCATTCGTGACCGACGTGACGTTGCCCTGCTCGTCGTATTCGAAATGCTGCGGCAGCCCACCGCCCGCCGGCGTTTCAAGGTCGGTCAGCTGACCGTTCTCGTCGTAGTAGTAGTTCCAGAGCTTGCCCAGCGGGTCGGTCACTGTGGTGCACTGGCCTTCCGGGTCATAGGCGTAGCGGGTGGCGACGCCCAAGGCATCGGTGACGCTTGCCACGCGATAGGCGCCGTCTACCTGCACGTAGGTGAAGGTCAGCGATGTGCCATCTGTCTGCGTCAGCGTGCGCAGGCGGGTGCTGTTGCCTTCATAGGTGTAGGCGGTGACATAGACATTGCCATCGGCGACGCTGTTGTCGTCCGGTGAAAGATCAACCGTCACCGTGCTCAGTCGGTCATTCGCATCGTAGGCATACCGGACGGTGGAACGATCCACCATGGCGCCACCGGACAGCACCTGGGCTCGGATGGCCATCAGCTTGTTGCCGACGTAGTCGTACAGCAGCGCCTCTCCTGCGCTGTCGAGCACATTGGTCAGCAAGCCGCTGGCAGGGTCGTATTCGTAGCTGATGGTGTTGCCATCAGCGTCCATCGAGGACACGAGTCTTCCGGTCGATGCGTCGTACTTGTCTACCGCGCCGCTGGAACCATCGGTTCGCTCGTATTGATTCGTGCCGGCGCCGAATGCGATGCGGTCATGCGCGCCGTCGCCTTGAGTCGACAGGTAGCAGGCTTGCTCAGGATTCCATTCATAGGTCGCCTGCGCGCCGTCGCGGCCAGTCAAGAGAATGACGCTTCCGGGCTCGTTGACCGCGCCAGTCAGTCGCAACTGCTGTGCATAGACGCCGAGCGACCAGTTGTCGCCGTTGTCATCGGTGAACTGGCCTTGGCTGTTGTAGGTGCGAAGGGCTTCTTCGTCAGGCCCCAAAGCAGCCAGATGGTCGTCGAGTCGCTGCACCACCAAGTTGCCCGTGGCGACATTGACATAGACCTGTTCGCCGTTGGCACCTTGCGTCGCCGAGCCAAATTGGCCCTGGCTGCCAAGCACGCCAGAAGAAGTGAGTTGCAAGCCGAGGCTGTTGCCACTGACGATCGCGACCATGTGACCTGTCCCTGATGAAGAAGTTGCTGCGCAGTGGCATGAGTCCGCAGCCACGCCGGACGCTTCTGCTGAGGTTCCTGCCTCGTTTGCACGCGCTCGACGGTGGCTGTGGTTCACCACTTGTTGCCAGTACTTCTTCACTTGGCGCCCGCCGTTTAGCAATCCCAAGCGTTTAACTAGGTTAATAAGCAGGTGTCATGTGCCTGGCCAGGCCCACGCGGCCTCGCTGCGGCACTAAACTTTCGCGACGCGCAGCGGAGATACTGTCACCGACGCTCACTCAAGCGTGAACGGACACGCCACACCATGACCCGAATCTCGCCACGCACCGCTGAAGATCTGATTGAACAGGGACTGACTGCGAGTCGCGCCGGTTCCGTCGAGCAGGCCATCTCACTGTTCAAAGAGGCAGCAGCGGCCGCACCTCAGTCGGGCATTCCGCCTTTTCTGCTTGCGGCAGAACTGGCCCAATCAGGCCATACGGATGAAGCAGAAGCTGCTTACGCCACCGCAGTGCTGTTGGCACCAGAACTGCACATGGCTCGCTACCAGCTGGGGCTGGTGCAATTCACGGGCAACCGTCCTGCGATTGCACTGCTGACCTGGGAGCCTTTGCTGCATCTGCCTGCGGAAAGTCCGCTGCCCAGCGTGGTGAAGGGCTTCGCGAGCCTTGCCCAGGACGACTTCGCTGCAGCTTCGGCCCAGTTCAAGCAAGCCATTGCGCTCAATCACGACAACGATGCGCTGACAAAGGACATGCAGATGATGCTTCATCGAATCGCTGCCCTTGGCGCGCCTGCGCCCGGGCCCACTGCGGCGAATGGCGAGTCGACGCCTCCAGAGCAGCTCAAAGAACAGGTCGAAGATGGCGCCCTGCATGTGCTGCTGACCAACTACCAGCAACAGGGCCCGCTGCACTGAGCACAGCTCGCCGCCAGCCTGACCCCTGCCGTAGACATGAGCACCATTGGTCCTGCGGAACTGACCGCCTATTTGCGTGGACAGCTGAGCGCTTTGCGCAGGACGGCAACCGTTGCTCGCCCGGCCGACGGAACTGCGGGACCTGCGCAGCCACGTGCCGCAGGGGCCGGCGGCGCGCAAAGCGGCGGCCACCGTTCAGACATGGCCACCACGTTGACCGCAAAGGTCCTGACGCTGGACAGGATGGATCCGGACCGGCGCCGGAAGGTGTTCAGGATGTTTCTCGAATCGCTGCTGCTCGAGGAATGGGGCGAGCAACTGATCAACGATCCAGGCTTCTATCAACTGGTCGATTCGGTGCACGCGCAAATGGAGGCAAGAGATGAACTGCGCCGCCTCATGGACGAAGCGGCGGATCATTTGCTAGCCCCAGGCGGCGGGCGCTGAGGCGAGCCCGCTACTGGCTCTGCATCCGAAACCGCGCCTCAAGCAAGCGTTGCGCCAGTCGCCGAATGTGATCGGCGTCGCTGCCCTGCCCGTCAAGCAGGGCACGGGCGTACTGCGCGGACATGGATTGCCTGTCCAGGCGAAGTGCAATGGCCACGTTTTCTTCCGCACTGGCCCGATCACCCATGCGGGCCTGAACCACCGCCAGCCCCCCGTGGCTTTCGGCAAAGTTTCGATCAAGCGACAGGGCATGCTGGAAGACCGCGAGTGCCGACGTCGGATCCCCAGACAGCAACAGGACCCAGCCAAGGCCATGCCAAGTGCCGATGTGGGCAGGCATGAACCGCGTTGCCTTTTCCAGGCTCGCCCTGGCCGTGCCCAAATCGCCGGCAAGCATCTGCGCAAATCCGACTGCTGACCATGCGCGCCCATCCTCAGGACTGACTTCCAGGGCGGACGTGGCCAATGCAATGGCCCGATCAGCATCGCGATCCAGCAGCATCAGGCTCGCTCGGCAAACCAGAGCCTCGAGATGCCGTGGCATCTGCCGCAGCGCCGCCTCGGACCACAGCCGACTTTCCGTCGTTGCGCCGGCATCGAGCGCGGCCAATGAGGCGACGCCGGCGGCATCCGCACTCAATGACTGGCTCTGGTCCCAGCGCCTGGCGAACGCGAGTGCTTCATCCAAGCGATCAGTATGGTGCAAGAGACGCAAGCCCAGGGCCTGGGTCTCTGATGCAACCTGGGAGGCACGCAGCAAAGGCAAGATGCCTTGCACGCCCTTTTCCAGCTCGCCGGTTCGCAAGGCCACGTATGCCAGATCGTGCTGGATCGCGGCGACCAACGCCGGCGTGGCCGTTTCGGCGAGCAGCAAGGAAAGCAGTTCATGCGACTCACGCCATTGATGCTCCGCAATGTGCAGGTGCGCAGCTTTCAATTGCCAATCCTGCCGTTGCGCCCCCGAGCTCATTCCCGCCTGCACGTGTGCCCAGGCCCGACTGTGCTGTCCCGAGCGAAGAGCGACCTCATAGGCTTCCGCTCGAAGCCCGTTGTTGGTGGGGTCCTGCTGAAGAAAGGCTTCGAGCTGGGTCAGCGGGTCTGAGGACTGAGAAGTGGACATGTTGAAAGAGCGGTAAAGAAAAAACACACCGGCGCAGGTTGCGTCACCCTGTGCGGTCGCAAGATTGACGGTCGGCTAACAATGATCTCAGCGAGCCCAATGCCTTTTTGTGCACCTGGGAGATCCTGCCCTTCGAGAGCCCAAGCTCAGTCGCGATTTCGTCAAACCCATGACCATGCAGATAGTGGCGTGTGACGACTTGGCACTCCTGCGGCGGCAACTGCCCGACCAAAAACCGGAGCTGTTGCCTTGTATGCCTAAGTTCGATGGCACTGTAGAGAGGGTCCGGGCCGCCCGCAATGACATTGCCGGCGTCAAACATGCCCGTGTTCTCAAGCATGAAACCCAAGGCCAAGCCCACACCGACTTCTGCAAGGTAGCGAAAGAGCTCGGCAGGTGAATCGACCACGCCCCGCCGTTCAACCGCGCTCCCAGCACGAGTTTCGGGCGCGGACCGGTCCGTCAACGAAGCAGACCGTTCCGCCAAGACCCGCCGCCGATAGGCAACCTGCTGGGACTGCTCGCTGAAGCGTGCCAAGCCATCCAGCACTGCGCCGCGCATGCGGCGCGCGGCGAAAGTACGAAACTGCGCGCCACCAGCGGGATCGTAGCGGTCAAAGGCTTCCAGCAGTCCCATGCGGGCCAGTTGCAAGTAGTCGTCGAATTCGATCGTGTTGTTTGGACGACGCGCGTAAAGCATGGCCGCAATGACCTTGGCGTATGGCAAATGCAGTTGCAGTAGCGCGTCACGCGCAGCATCTTCTCCGAGGGCCCGCCAGCGATGCCACAGCTCGGACTCCTGGTCATCCATCTGGGCAGGTGCAGATGGCTCCTCGCCATCCCGAATGGATTCAAGCCCGTGCTGGCGCATGCTCAATGGCAGTACCGGCCCTGCGTCAGCGGAACGAGGTGACGAGCGACTTCACGATCAGCCCCCAGCCATCGATCAGCACGAACATCAGGATCTTGATCGGCAGCGCGATGGTGATGGGCGGCATCATCATCATGCCCAGCGACATCAGGATGCTGGAGACGATCAGGTCGATCAGCAGGAAGGGCAGGAAGATCACGAAGCCGATCTGGAACGCGGCGCGCAGCTCCGAGAGCATGAAGGCCGGGATGAGCTGCAGGTTGCCGATGTCGTCGATGCTGTTCGGGCGCGGGCTCTTGGAGATTTCCACCATCAGCGCCAGGTCTTGCTCTCGTGTCTGACGGACCATGAACTCCCGCAAGGGTTTGACCCCGGCATCCACGCTCTGCTGGGTGCTGAGCTTGCCCGCCATGAACGGCTGGAGCGCCTGGGTGTTGACCTGCTGGAGCACCGGATTCATGGTGAACAGCGTGAGGAACAGCGCCAAACCGATGAGCACGGTGTTGGGCGGTGTTTCCGGCATGCCAATGGCGTGCCGCAGCATGGACAACACGACCACGATGCGCAGAAAGGCCGTGACGCAGACCAGCAGCGACGGCAACACGGCCAGCAGCGTGAGCGCCAGCACGATGCGCACGGGAGCCAAAGTGTCGCCAGGCTTTTGCTCGCCTTTCGGAAAGGCCAGGCTCAGGTCGGCGACCAATCCACCTACGGAAGGCAAACCACCTGCTTTTTGTGTGGCAGCCGATGAGCTGGCTTCCTTGGCCGCTGCGGTGGACTTGCCCGCAGCGGCTTCGACTTTGACAGCGGCTTCCGTGCCAGTGGACGGCGCCGATGCCGCCGTTGCAGCCAAAGCGGGCACGCCGGCGACTGCAGCGAGCAAGCCAGCCACGACGGCCACGCGCCGAACCCAGTTGCCAACGCCGGAAGAAGCTGCCAGAAGCAAAGAAAACATCATGTTGGCGTCACATGTTCGGCGGCGTCGCGATCCAGCAGCACCACTTGCGCATTCGGCCCGGTGGCGATCAGCAAGCGCCGACCATGCCACGCCACGTCATGCAGCTGGGTCTGCCCGTTCAGGCGAACCGTGGAGTGCACGGAGAGCGCAGCGCTCGCTGCTTGGGGAGCCATGGTGGTTCCTGCTTGCCCCAGCCAACGGGCCAGTGGGAGCTTCGCACGCAAGCCGGGCCAGCGTGCAGCCAACGCCACCAGGATGAGCACCAGCAGCAGCGCAGCACCTGCCCAGGGAAAGCCGAACTCAGCATCCGGCCGGAAGGCCAGCGGCTGCGAGGGGACGGCAGCGGTCGAGGCCGCTGGGGCTACCGGGCTGTCGGTGGCATTCAGCAAAGGCGCGCCGGCTTGGACGGTTGTCGCGGTCATGGCGAGGTCGGCGTCAGGTCAGGCCTTGGATGCGGAGGACATCCCCAGCGGCTGTGGCAGTTCGATGAGCCGCACACCGAAACAATCATCCACGGCCACCAGTTGGCCGCGCGCGACGACGCGCCCTTCCAGCAGCAAATCGACCAAGCCATCCACCACGCGGTCAAGCTTCACGACCTGGCCGACCTGCGCCTGGGTCAGCTCGCCGACCGTCATGACAGCCGACCCCACGCGCACCTGCAGTTCGGCCTTCACGCCAAGCAAGGGATTGGATTGAGGCTGCAGTGAAACTGCGCTCGAAGACAATTGGCCCACTTCGGGCAGGCTGATCCACTGGGCAGAAGGCGCTTCGGCCGGCGACGCGCCAGCGGGTTGATGAGGTTGCATGGGAGTCGAGTCGGAAAGTTCGAACGAAGGCTGCGGGAAGACGGAGGCGAGAGACGGGTGGGAATCGGCACATAGCACCAGCGCCATGTGTGCGTGGCGTTGCGCCAGGTAGGCCGAGAACACAGACGAGCACCCGTCGGCAGCGACAAGGCCCAGTGGCGCGGAGAGCGGATGGTGGGTCAGCAGCACGTCGCCCTGCTGCAAGGCCATGAGGTCGGCGAGCGAAACCGTAAGGCCGCGCAAGTGTGCGTGCAGCGGGAAGCGGCAGGCTTGAAGTGCCGCCAGCAAACTCTCGGTGGTGCCGAACCCCGCAGGTGCAGGCCTGCCCGGCGCGCCGGTGGTGCTGGTCAGCGGCAAACCGGCTCGGAAATGCAGCAGCCAAGTCGACGCAGCATTTGACGCGAAACCGAGGCGAGCACGCATGGCGCCGGACCAGGGCTGCAAATCCTCAGGCGGTGGACCACCGGCGGTGGCGCCAACCGACATGTCGTTCGAAGCGCCCACCGCATCGGACAATGCCTCGCCAAGTGCCCGCCAAGCTTCTTCGCCAATGGTCCGGGCCAGCGTAGGCGAGTCTGCATCCAAAGCGCCGCTGCCCGCCGATGCGCCGAACAGCAGAGCGGCCATGGCAGCCGCCGGCCGGTGTGATGAGCCAACGCTGCCGAGCCAGCCCAGCGGCCCGAACCTGGCCACTTGCACGTGCTGCCAGTTCATATCGGCGGCTGCCTGCATGTCCCAGGCATTGGCGCATTGCACTTCAACAGCAGGTGCCGCCCAGGCACGACACCAGTCGTCCAGAGCGGCTTGCAGGCGCGCCTGTTGAGCCTGCAACTGCATCGCGCCAGACCAGCGCAAGGCGCTGACCCGCTGCGATGCCTGCGCATCTGAAAGCAGCATGTCAGCGGCCCTTCAGCGAGAAGAGTTCCTGGATCATCTCGTTGGCGGTAGACACCACCTGAGACGAGGCTTGGTAGCCGCGCTGCATGATCACCAGATTGCTGAACTCGGATGACAAATCGACATTGGAGATTTCCACGACACCAGACTTGACGGCGCCGAAGGCTCCCGATTGCGCAACGCCCGTCTCCCAGGTCGACTTGTCGATCGGTTCGAAAAAATTGCCGCCGGTGGCGCGTACGTTGCTCAGCGAATTGAATCTGGCGAGTGCGAGCTGGACACCCGAAGCATCCTGCCCGTTCGAGTATTTCAGGTTCAGCTTTCCATCGGCTGCCACGGTAACCTGGGTCAGATCGCCATGGGCGTAGCCATCCTGGGCCACCATTTGAAGCGTCGATTGCGTCCCGCCAGGAAATGAGGTGACGTCCTGGCTGAAGTCGAAAGTGATCGGCACGTCGGCGAGCCCTGTCGGTCGATAGCTGAACGACAATTTGGCACTTGCAGGATCGACCGCGGCACCGATGAATGACAAGTTTTGATCGGTCACGGGCGTGGAGCCATCCGTTACCGTCACGCTCCAACGAACTTCGTTGCTCTGCGTGGCGGCGACCTGCGTGAATTTCACAGTGAGCTTGTGCTCGCCACCAACGGCATCCTGAACGACCACATCGGTCAAGGTGTGGACGTTGGAGGCCTGTGCGGTGTTGTTGGAAAGATTGCCGCGAAAACTGACGGTGCTGGTCGCCTTCGCCGGATTGGTGCGAAGTCCAGCCAAACTGACTTCCACCAAGGCACCATGCTCATCAAAGGCCATGACCTTTGCACCTGATGTCTTGTTGACCAGAATGCCTTTGTCATTGAACTCGAACTCGCCGTCGCGGGTGTATTTCAAGTTTCCATCGTCATCCTTGAGCATGAACAGCCCTTGGCCATCCACGGCCAGATCGAGGTCATTGCCAGACTGGCGTAGCTCGCCCTGGCTGAAGTCGAGCGTCGTCGAGTAGGTCGCCAAACCCTGTCCCATCTGGTCGGTGCCGTTAACCGACATTGCACCGCCCCCCTGACCGTTGGCATAGAACAAGTCGCCAAATTGCAGTGTGGCGCCCTTGAAACCGGGGGTGTTGATGTTCGCCGTGTTGTTGGCAATGACCTGCAGACCCTTGGAGTAACCCATCAAGCCGCTCATGCCGATGAAAATCGTGTCCAACATTTGTAAATGCTCCCGCCCTGGCTGTTGAGTCGATGGTCTAAAGGGTTTCTCAGCGAATCACAGTGACCTGGGACAGGCCGATGTCGCTCACCGTAGTGCCCCCCCCGGTGACGTTGATGCTGAGTTGGGGCGTTGTACCGGCCCAAGACAACGACGCGACTGTGCCGGTCTGCGTGCCTTGATCCGATGTGAACTGCACGGTGCGGCCGATCAATCCAATCGCTTGCATGGAGGACTGGGTCGACAGCAGCGCATCGACCTTGCTGCTCAGGTCCTGCGTCTGACCAAGCGTCGTGAACTGCGCCAACTGGGCCATGAATGCCTCGTTGTCCATCGGCTTGAGAGGATCCTGGTAAGTCAACTGCGTCAACAGGATGTTGATGAAGTCGTCCATGCTGACGCTGGTCGACTGAACGCTGGTGGAACTGGCTCCGATGGCGCCGATGGAACTCATTGAGACTCTCCTTGGGTAGGCTTGGAAACGAAATCGGCGGTAGACGAACTGGGCAAGTCCCTGTCAAGAGAAAACGGCACTGCCGGCCTTTGTGAGTGGGGCGGGTCGATCACCCGCCCGTTGCAAACCCAGGTGGCCGGACCGTAGCCCGTGCGGGCGAGCCAACGGCCGATGACATCCTTCGCAGCAGCGAGTTCGGCGCTCACCGAAGCATTCATGCCCAGCCACACGGTGGCGGCTTCTGCGTCGCCTTCGATGTGCACCCGAATCGGCAGGTCTTCGGCGGCACGCGCGGAGGCGTCACCAGCGGATCCTGGCAATGCGTCAAACGGCTCACTGTCGGACTCGCGAGATGCGACAGGCCGTGGCCCGGCCATGAAGCGGCTGGCCGCTGCGGCGTCTGGCACTGGCATCTCGGCCATGAACGCCCTGGCACCTGTTGCGATCTGGCCGACGAAAGCTGCGCCGCCCGCGACCAGGCGCCCCGCAGCCGCGGAAGCTTCGTGTGCCTCAAGCCGGTTGCCAGGCAGCGCGGCATCCGCGAATGGCCGCATCGTGGCGTCCACATGGCGTTGGCCTTGAAGAGGCTCGGCTGCGTTCGCCCCCGGTTTGCCGTCGGCCCGGCGGTCGGCCTGACCATGCTGGGATGCCAACTCCCGGTGCCGAGGCAGCACGCCATGGAACCAGCTGTCTGCCTGGGCGCGCTCCATTTCCCTGCGCCATCCCTGGGGCTCGGCCACTGCTGGCGGAGCTGGTTTGCTCACCTGCGTGCCCAGCGTCTGTGTGAGAAGAAAAGGGTCAAGTCGGTTCATGCATGCTCCCTGGCGCGTTCGCCTGCAACGCGCGAATCCGCAACACGTGATCGCGAGCGATCCAGTCCTGGTCAATGGCCACTTGCTGCCGCCTCAGCATCTCGATGCCGAACGCTTCCAGGGCTTGCGTGTGGTGCGCATCGAAGCCCTCTTGCGACACCCGTGCCTGCTTCAGCGCAGCTTGTGCGACTTGCACGGCATCTTCGTGCTGGCGCAGCTCGGCTTCGCCCTTGGCAATCGACTCCGCGAGCGAAAGGGCGTGGCCGGATGCGGTCATGGCGCGCCAGGGGTCGATGACACCCTTGGCCAGCGGCGTGATCCGGCGGGCCAGCGCGACGTAGTCGTCGCGGCGCAGCTGCAAGTCCCGCTGTGCCGCAATCAGGCGCTGCTGGCAGGCCCCCAGTTCAGCCGTTGCCAGCTCCACCTCGTGCTGCGCCCGCTGGCGTGCCGGTGCCAAGGCGTAGCTGAAGCTTCGCGTGTCCACACCACTCATGTCCGCCCTCCAGAGGCCACGATGCGCGCCAGGGACTGCAGGGCCTCGGACCTTGCAACCCCTCCCACGTGTTGTTGCAGGAAGGCTTGCAGCGAAGGTTTCATGCGCAGTGCGCGATCCAGTTCCGCATTGCTGCCTGCCGCATAGGCGCCAATCTCCACCAACTGGCGGTTGCGCTCCAGCAAATCCAGCGTCGCGGCGGCAAACCGCGCGGACTGCAACTCGTCCTGGGTGGCGAGATCGCTCATGACCCGGCTTGCGCTCTTGAGCACATCGATGGCAGGGAAATGCGCCTGCTGCGCGAGCTGCCGCGACAGCACGATGTGGCCATCCAGGATCGCGCGCAGGTTGTCGGCGATCGGTTCATTCGGATCATCGCCTTCCACGAGCACCGTGAGCAAGGCGGTGATGGCGCCGCCGGACGGGGCGCTGCCGCAGCGTTCGCACAGCTCGGGCAGCTCGGCGAAGACCGATGGGGTGTAGCCGCGCGCGGTGGGTGGCTCGCCTGCGGACAGCCCGATTTCCCGCCGGGCCATCGCGAACCGGGTGATGGAGTCCATCGTCAACACAACCTGCTTGCCCTGGTCGCGGAAAGCCTCGGCAATGGCCACCGCGGCATAGGCCGCGTGCAGCCTTGCCAGCGCCGGCTGATCGGACGCAGCCACCACCACCACCGAGCGCCGCAACCCCTCCGGCCCGAGGTGCTTGTCGATGAATTCCTTGACCTCGCGGCCACGCTCGCCGATCAGGGCAATGACGTTCACATCGGCCTTCACGTGCCGCGCGATCATGCCCAGCAAGGTGCTCTTGCCCACCCCGCTGCCCGCGAAGATCCCCACGCGCTGCCCGCGGCCCAACGTGAGCAGCGCATCAATGGCCCGCACGCCGGTCTCCAGCACGGTGTCCAGCCGCGGTCGCTGAAGCGGATTGATCGGCAGGGCCTTGACCGGCCGGGTCTGCAGCCGAGGCGGATCGGGCAGCCCGTCCAGCGCGTGGCCGAAACCGTCGATGACCCGGCCCAGCAGCGCGGGCCCCACCGGGACCTCCGCGCTGGTGCCGGTTGCTTCGACCCGGCAGCCCGCCGCCAGGCCTTGCGCTGCCTTGAAGGGCATCAGCGTGACCACGCCACGCCGCAGGCCGACGACCTCGGCCAGCACACGTTCCTTGCCAGAGCGCGGCGTGATGATGCACAGCTCGCCCAGGCTGACATCCGGCCCGTCCGACTCGATCGCCAGCCCGCCGACCTGGCGGACCGTGCCCAGCCGGCGCACCAGCTCCGCCCCGGCGGTGGCCTGACGCAATGCGGCCAGCATCAGGTCTCTCCTCCTGCACCAGCCCCGGCTGGCGGCACGCCAGCAGCCACCCACAGGTCCCTAAGCCGCGTCAGCTGGGTGTTCAACCCCACGTCCAACTGACCATGGTCGGATTGGATCACCACGTCCAGCGGGGCCAGCGACGGATCGATGACAAATGGCATTTCGGGATGGCGCTCGCTCAGGGCGCGGCCCGCTTCGCTGTTCATCAGCGCTGCATGGTCCTGCGCGCTCAATTTCACGCCCAGCCAAGCCTGCCCCTTTAGGTGACGCATGCCTTGCTGCAACAGATCAGCCAGCAGCCCCGCGCGGCCATGCACTGGTTCACCAGCCTGCGGTCCAAGGATCTTGCAAAGGGCCTCATAAGCCAATTCCACCGCTTGGCGCTCGAGCACCAGGAAGCGTTCCGGCATGGCCTTCTGCACAGCCTGCAGCAAGGCTTCGAGCGTGGCCTGCCGCTGTGCGTGCTCTTCCTTGCGCCGCTGTTCTGCCTGTTCCCACTGGGTCTTGAGGACCTGCACCCGCGACTCGACCTCGCGGGCCAGCAAGGCTTCGGCGTCGGCCAACCCTTGCTGCAAACCTGCGGCGCGGCCTTCCTCGAACCCTTGCTGCGCTGCGGAGGGCGCTTCAACGGGTTGCATCACCGATCTCTCAGCCGATGGAGGCTGATGTGGCGCGGCGGCGGCCGGCACTGGCGGAACATGCGCCACGGTTGCCGGTGCCGACAGGCCACCAGCGACGAGAACCTTCCGGTCCTGCCGCAGCATCGGGCTGCGCATCACGGAGCCAGGGACACTCATGCGATGGCCCGCCTGGCTGTGAGCCACCATCGCCGCCAGCCGGGCTGCACCGGCTGACGCGCGGGGGCCTGCCGCCCTTCCGAGGGCGACAGCCTGCCGGCGACGGCCGCGAGCAGGGCATGGTCCAGTGCCGGACTCTCACCGACCTGCGCGCGCGGCTCCACCAAACCGAAGGCCTGGCCGCGACGAGCGCGCAGGAGGCCCAAGGCTTCTCCAGCCCAGGGCCAAGGGCCGAGCGCCAGCAGTTTGTGCACCAGTGCTGCTGGCTCGTGCATCAACACCTGCACGACCTGCCCGACCGGCGCTGCCGCAATGATCGCCCGGGGCGCGCCGGCATGGCGCGCGGGCTGCCCCAGCAGATTGCGCACATGGGAAAGGTCCGCCGCAACACCCAGTGCCTGCAACTCAGACAGCAGCGGCGCCAGCGCGGACCGCTCGGCAGCGGAAAGGCGTTGCAGCGCCCAGTCACGATCGAGCTCGCTCATCGCGTGCAGCAGCAGCGCGGCGTTGCGGCGAGGCTTGGACGAGAGGTCCACGGCCTGGGTCATCTCGTCAGCAAAAAGACGGCTCATCGGCTGCCACTCCCTGGCGTTGCCGCGTCCTGGTGAAGCCAGGTCTTCAGCTGGGCAAGCGCCAGCTCGCGTTCGCCTTCACTCATCACCGCAGTTTGCAGGCGCCGTGAGCGTGCACGCCCGCGCAGGAACACGGCAGCAAGCCCCAGCACCACCAGGGCCAGCAACAGCTCGATGACCTGAACCACGCTGATCGATGTGCCCTGTCCGGCCGCCACACGAACGGGCGGCAAAGGCGCAGCGGCAGAAGCCAGAGGCTGAGTCGCTCCCATTTCGCCCTGCGCAGGCCTCGGTGCATCGGCCAACGCGCCCGCCAGACCCATCAGGGGCTGCACGACCACCACGTCGCCACGCTCACGGCTTGCACCGACGGAACTGCCCACCAACTGGCTGGCCTGCTCGGTCTGCGTGGCGCTCAGCGGCATGCGCAATACCGCCAGCACCTGCAGCTTGGCAATGGCACCCGGCGTGGAGATCACCTGCTCGACACGACGGCCAAGTTGGTAGTCCACCTCGCGGTTCACGTTGGAAGGCGCACTGGTGTCGCTCGGGTTGCTGGCGCCTTCCCGGCCAGTCTCGCGCACCGTTTCGCGCTCGTGCAGCACCAAGCCGACAGGGCCTTCGCCATTGCTGCCAGCGGGTGCGGTCACGTCCTCCGTCGTCACCTTGACCTGGTTCAGGTCCAGCGTCACGTCGACGCTGGCGAAGGCCTGCGCCGGGCCAAACGCCTTGTCCAACACCGCATTGGCCTTCTGCGCGAGGTATTGCTCGATTTCGCGTTTCAGTTCGAGGCGCGCCGACGCAGCCCCTGCGGGCTCGGCGTCGTCGCCCTGCGTCAGCGCCACGCCCTGGTCGTTGACCAGGGTCACGTCGCGGGCTTCGATGCCGGGAACCGCTGCCGCGACCAGACGCTGGATCCCCCGAACCTGATCGCGCCTCAATGCCTTGCCGTCCTTCAAAGTGAGCGTGACAGACGCCTTGCTGTGGTCCTGGTCACGCTTGAAAAGACTGTCTTGCGGGAAGGCCAGGTGCACCCGCACAGCCGCCACTTCGGACAAGGACAGGATGGTGCGCGTCAGTTCGCCCTGCAGTGCACGCTGGTAGTTCACCTTCTGCGCGAACTCGGTCATGCCGAAGTCGGAGTTGTTGAACAGCTCGAAGCCCACCGCGCCATGCAGCGGCAAGTCCTTGCCCAGCAGCTTCATCCGCGTCTGCGGCACGCTGTGGCTGTCCACCAGGATCGTGCCGCCATCGTCGCTCAGTTGATAGGGCACTTTCATCTGGTCGAGCTCATGCGTCATGGCAGACGCATCCTGCGGCGACAGGTTGGCGAACAGCACCGCATAGTCGGTGCGCAAGGCCCAGTAGCCCAAGGTGACAGTGCCCGCCAGGACCACGGCCACACCCACGCCCAGGGACCAGCGCGCCCCTCGACCCATTCCCCCCCACATCGCCCCGATTCCCATCACACCCTCTGCTTCAAAACTGCGTTCCCGTTCTCATCGCTTCTTGCATGGCGCCAAGCTCATACCTGCATGCGCATGACTTCCTGGTAGGACTCGAGCAGGTGGTTGCGGACCTGCAGCATCAGCTGGAACGACAGGCGGGACTCTTCCATCCGGATCATCACCTGGTGCAGGTTGCTGGTGTCGCCACTGGCAAGTTGCTGCATGTCGACCTGGCTGGCGAGCAGGCTGCTGTTCACCTGGCTCAGGCCTTGCACCACCATGTCGCTGAAGCCATTGCCAGCGGCCGCCGCGCTCACGGTGCCAGCCTGAAGCGCGGCCGTCACGGGGGCCGGGTCAGCCACGCCGGCGATGGCCGTGAGCGGTGGCAGGAACGACGCGGCGCTCATTGGCCGCCCCCGATTTCCAGGGCCTTCATCGCCAGCATGCGGCTCATGTTCATCGCAGCGACGTTGGCCTCGTAGGCCCGCATCGCGCCCATCATGGACATCATCTGGGTCGTCTGGTCCACCGCCGGATAGCGAACGAAGCCCTTGTCGTCAGCCAGCGGATGGCCGGGCTCCAGCACCTGCCGCGGCGAAACACCGGTCGGCTGGACGCTGACCTGCGGCGTCTTCATCCACTGCTCGAACTGCACGCCGGCACTGGGCAGCGATCTGGCCACGACCTGCAGCGGCTGAAAGCCTTGCTCGTTGGGCGCGATGGCCAGATTGGCGTTGGCGAGGTTCAGGGCGGCGACGTCGACGCGCAGCCGCTCGACGTCCATGCCCATGGCGGAGATGGCGAATAGGTTGTAGCTCATGGCGGAAGGTTGCTATCAGCGTTGATCAAAGGAGGAAACCGAACACAGGCGCGATCAGCGCTTGCCTTCGGAGACCGCGGTGGCCAGCAAGGACAGGTGCCGGTTCACCGCCTTCAACAGCGCCTGGTATTGCGTGCCGTTTTGCGCCATGGCGGCCATTTCGCTGTCCAGCCGCACGGCACCATCGACACTCAGCGCCACCTGTGGCTGCAAGCGCGCCGCGACGCCCCCGCCCTGTGCCGCGTTCGCCTCATCGAAGGCCACGTCGAAGCTGACGCGCTGGGCACTGAAGCCGGCCGTGTTGGCGTTGGCGATGTTGTTCGCAATGACCTGGTGCCGCATCACCGCCGCATCCAGTGCGGCGGACAGGACGGGCAGGGTCAGCGATTCGATGCCGGGCGTGTTCATGTGCGGTCCTCTCTAAGCCTTGGGTTCACTGCACAACCAATTCGGCTTGCAGCGCGCCTGCAGCCTTGACGGCCCGCAGGATGGAAATGATGTCGCGCGTGTTGACCCTCAGGCGAGCCAGCGCCTGCACCAGATCGGCAACCGTGTTGCCACCGGCAACGAAGCCTGCCCCCGCAGGTTCGGACACGTCGACCTGACTGTTCGTCACCAGCGCAGTGCGCGCGCCGGCGGGCGAGCCGCCCAGCACCAGCGGCTGAGAAACCGAGGTTTCCGACGTGATCGACACCCGCAGGTCACCGTGCGAGACGGCGACCTTCTGGATGCGCACGTCGCCACCGGCCACCACCGTGCCCGTGCGTTCATTGATGACCACCTTGGCACGGCGGTCGGGTTCGACCCAGATGTTCTCGATCCTGGCAAGGAAAGGCACTGCATGCCACTGCTCGTCTTCGGGCACGCGGATCTCGATGCCAGACGCATCGCGTGCATCCGCCATGCCCTCGCCCATCGTCCGGTTGATCGCTTCGGCCACCCGTGCGGCCGTCGTGTAGTCAGGATTCGCCAGCACGAAGGTCACCGAAGGCAGCGGCGCGGCCGTTCGTGGCATGCCCACCTCCACCGTTGCGCCACCGGGAACCGCCCCCACCGTCGGATGGTTCTTCTGCACCACGTTGCCATTGGCGTCGTAACGGTAGCCGCCGACCGCGAGCGGCCCCTGGGCAATGGCGTAGGTCCTGCCGTTGGCCGCCCTCAGAGGTGTCAGCAGCAGCGAGCCACCGACCAGGCTGCGCGCGTCGCCGCCAGAGGTCACGGTCACGTCCAGCGTGTCGCCCTCTCGCGCCAGCATGGGCAGCGCCGCGGTGACCATCACCACCGCGACGTTGCGGCTCTGCAGCTGGTCTGCGGCGATGGTCTGATTGAACTGCGAGAGCAGGTTCGACAGCGCCTGCCGTGTGGCCTTGTTGGACGGCGAGTCGCCCGTGCCAGCGAGGCCGGTGACCAAGCCATAGCCGACCAGCGCGTTGTCACGCCAGCCTTGCAGCCGGCCCAGGTCCTTGATGCGGACCGAGCCTTCCGTGGGCGCACCAGCCGCAAAGACGAGTTGGCAGGACAGCGGCAGCAGGAGGGCCATGACCCGGAGCAGTTGAAGCACAAACACCTGCATGTTCAGAATCCGACGAAATCCGCCAGTTGCCGCCACCAAGCCGGCTTCTGTCGGTCTGCAAGATGACCCTCGCCCACGTAGACGATGTCAGCGTCGGCCACCCTGGAGGACAGCACGACATTGGCCTCGGAAATGTCCTGGGGCCGGACACGGCCGGTGACCGAAATGCGTTGCCGTTCGTCGTTGATCATCAGTTGCTGCTCACCGGCAATCAGCAGGTCGCCATTCGGCAGCACGTCGCGTACCGACACGGTCAGCTGGGCCACGAGCCGGCCCGCACGCTGGGTGCTGCCGCCCCCGTCGAAGTCACCGCTGACGACAGCATTGGCCGTTGCAGTCTTCTGGTTGATGCGCGGCGGGTAAGAGAGCGCGAGATCCAGGCCCAGGTTGTTGCGACGCTGCGTGCCGGTGTCGGCATTCGCGGTGGCGGTGGCGCTTTCAACGACCTGGACGGTCAGCGCATCACCGACGCGAAATGCCTTGCGGTCCGCTGTCAAGGCGCGGAAGGTGGTCTCGTCATAGAGGCTCTGCGCCAGCGCGGGTCGCCCCTGCAGACCGGCTGCCGCAACCATCAGCAGCAGCGCACTCAGCGGCAGCCGCTTGCTTGTCAAGGTACGAAGGTTCATTTGATCAGTTCCACTTTGCCTGCCGACATCACGCGCGCGAGCACCGCGCCACCAGCAGCCTGCAAGCGCACCTGGACATGCTCGCCAGGCTCGCCGTCCTGAAGCGCCTCTGCTGACGCCAGCACCTCGACCGCGCCCATGCGGTGCAACAACTCGACGCGATCCCCGCGCTGCACAGCCTTGGCCTGAACCGTCTTCAGCGCACCGACGTAGCGGCCGGCGAGCAGCATCGAGCGCAGCACGCGACCCGCGGGCTCGACCTGGGGAATTGAGCCGCCTGCCGCCACGTCCACCTCATCCTCGCGAAGTTGGTCGGCGTTCAGCACCGTGCCTGCCGGCAGGTCACGCCGGGCCACCCAGCCCCGCTGCCAGGCCTTCACCAGCAACGGCACCAACACCGAGCGGCGAAGCTCGCCCTTTTGCATCACGTCGACCCAAACGGACAGCCTCGGCGACCAAGGTCGCTCGGCGGGCAACGACTTGGCCACGAGCTGCAACGCGCCGCCGGCCACCACCAAGCCGCGGATACCTTCCTGCGGCATCGCCAGTTCGAGCCGAGTGGCCGGCCCCTGCCCGGCCCGCTGGCGCACCGCTTGGGCTGCGGCATCGAACAGCATGTCCGGCGACACCCATTGCTCGCCAGGCGCCAACGGAGGCACGGTCGCTGCGGTGGGCACAGGCATGTCCCTGGCCAAGGCGCTTGCACCCTGGCCAAGCCCGACCGCCAACACGATGAAACAGGCGCAGCCCAGACGGCACCGATGAGCGTTGTTCATTTGCGGAGGTTGTTCACCATGCCGAGCATCTCGTCCGATGCCTGGATGACTTTCACGCTGGCCTCGTAGGCACGCTGGGCCACCATCAGGTTGACCATTTCCTCGACCAGCTTCACGTTCGAGCCTTCAAGGTAGCCCTGCTTGATCGTGCCCAGGCCGTCTTCGCCCGCCCGGCCCGTGATCGGCTCGCCGGCCTGCTCCGTCGCGCGAAACAGGCCATCGCCCATGGGCTCCAACGAAGAAGGCGCAATGAAACGCACCATGTCCAACTGGCCTGCCTCGATCGCCTGTGGATGCCGTGCACTCTTGACCTGCACGCGGCCATCGCCGGTGATGGCCAGGTCCTGCACATCATCCGGAATGGCAATGCCAGGCTTCAGCGGCATACCGCTGAGCGTGGCCAGTTGGCCGTCCGGTGAGACACGCAGGGTGCCGCCCCGCGTGTAGGCCTTGCTGCCATCCGGCAGCGTGACCTCGATGAAGCCGTCGCCTGCGATGGCGATGTCATAGGGCGAGTCCGTCTTGCGAGCTTCGCCCGCGTCGAAGGAATGCAAGACCTTCCCGACGGACACGCCAGCGCCGCTGGTGGCCAGGCTCGCCAGACCGAGGTCGGCATGCGGCTGCGCTTCGGTTGGCGCACCGGCCTCGGCTTGTCGCGCCACCATGTCGGAGAAGCTGACTCGGGCCTTCTTGAAGCCCGAGGTGTTGACGTTGGCCAGGTTGTTGGCAATGGCGTCCACACTTTGCTGCTGGGCGTGCATGCCGGTGGCGGCGATCTGCAGGGCGTCGAACATGAGGGCGTTCCTGTGATGTCAATCGGTGTGCGTGCTGCGACGGCTCAGACTTCGCCAAGCTTGTGAATGGCCGTGCCGAGCAGTTCATCCCGTCCCTGCGTGGCGCGCAGCATGGCTTCGAAGTGCCGCATGGTGGCAGTCAGGCCGACCATCTCGCTGGCCAGGTCCACATTGGCGTTCTCCAGGAAACCCTGCCGGACACCAGCTTTGCCAACGGGAATTTCAACCGCCGGCAGGTTGGAGGTGTAGAGGCCATGCCCTTGGGCCTGCAAGCCTTCGTCCGGCAGGTCGACCACGCGGATCTGCGCAACCTGCCGATCCCCTTCGTAGATGCGGCCGCTGGCATCGATCCTGGGATGGGCGTCGCTCAAGGCGATTTCGCCGCCTGTGCCCAGCACAGGCAAGCCATCGGCGGTCGTGAGGCGTCCCCTGGCATCGACCTTGAAGTCACCCCTGCGGGTGTAGGCCGGGCCATGCTCGGTTGCCACCTCGAAAAATCCACGGTCCGCCAAGGACAGGTCCAAGGCGCGTCCGGTGGACTTGGCGGTGCCAACGCTCATGTCACGGCCAATCGAGGCGGCGGCCATGTCCGCACTGAGTGAGGCCTGCCGGCCAACCCCAAGCTGAGATGCGAGTTGCTGGTCGAGCTGTTGATCGAACGAAGTGCCCGCCACGCCGCTGCGCGCCACCCAGATCTCGCGCTTGTAGCCCGGTGTCTGGACGTTGGCGATGTTGGTTGCGACACGATCTAGGCGCGCCTGGTCGTTGGCCATCGAAGTCAGGGTAAGTGCAGCAATGGAACTCATGGTGGTCCTGGGTCAAGAATCTCTGAACGATCAACTGGCTTGGCTCGTGGGCGCGATCACGGCGTACGAGCGAAGCTCTACCGTTGACGGCACTTCTGTCATGGCCACCACCCGCAAATGGGGCAGCACGCGTTCGCTCAACAGCCTCAGGTGACGGCGCAACTCCGGCGCGCACAACAGGACCGGCAGCAGATTGCTCTTCATCATTTTTTCGGCCTGCTGGATCAGTCGCGACAGGAACTGCTCGGTCAGCACCGGGTCAAGGGCGGGGGCCACAGCCGGCTCCGCGGCACGCAGCGCACGCAGGAACTGCCCTTCGGTCTGGGGGTCCAGCGTCAGGACTTGCAGCGCATTCCCCTCGCCCACCAACTGCTGACAGATGGCTGCACCGAGCCGCTGGCGCACGCGCTCGACCAGCGCAGCAGCCTCCTTGGTGTGCCGGCCGGCATCCGCCAGCGTCTCGAGGATGGCGTCCAGATGGCGGATGCTCACCTTCTCTTTCAGCAGGCCTTGCAGCACACGCTGCAAGTCGCTCACCGAGAGCACCGTTGGAATCAGTTCTTCCACCAGCGAGGGCTGCGACTTGCGCACGCGGTCGATCAGCCGCTCGGTTTCGGCGCGCGTCATCAGCGTGGCCGATTCGCGGCGCAGCACTTCGGTCAGATGCGTCAGGAACACGGTTTGCGCATCGACCAGCGTGTAACGCGCAGCCACCGCGGCCTCACGCTGCCTGGGTTCCACCCACAGGGCTGGCAAGCCGTAGGTGGGATCCCTCGTCGCTTCGCCCGGCACCGACTTCAAGTCGCCAGCGGGATGAATCGCCAGCAGCCGATCGCCCCTGGCCTCGCCCTTGCCCGCCAACACGCCATCGATGTGAATTTCGTACTGGTAAGGCGTGAGCTTGGGCTGGTCTCGGAACCTCACGCGCGGCAGCACCACGCCGAGCTCCAACGCATGCTGCTTGCGGAAACTGGCCACGCGCTCCATCAGCGCTGCGCCCGCAGCGCTGGCCTGGGCGGCCCAATGCGAGCCGACGTGCACTTCGATCGCCTCGACCGACAGCGCGGCATAGGGATCGTCCGCTGGGTGACCGTCCTCCGCGCCGGTAGGTGCTGCGTCCTGGCTCGCCTGCATGGAGGCAGCCGCGAGGCGCGACTTGCGGTACGCAAAGAAGGCCGCCATCCCCACCAGGACAAGCAGCACCGCGGTGGGCAGCGCCGGAATGCCGGGCAATGTCAGCAGCACCAACAGGGCACAGGCCACCAACAGCAGCGTCTTGGGGAACGAGGTGATCTGCTTCAGCACCTCCTTGCTGAGATTGCCATCGGCAGCGGAGCGCGTGACGATGATGCCGGTGCCAACCGCGATCACCAATGCAGGCACCTGGGTGACGATGCCATCGCCAATGGTCAGCAAGGTGTAGGTCTTGAGCGCCTGATCCCAGCGCATGCCAGCCTGCATGACACCGATCACCATGCCGCCCACGATGTTGATCAGCAGGATCAGGATGCCTGCGATGGCGTCGCCTTTCACAAACTTGCTCGCACCGTCCATCGCCCCGTAGAACCCGGCCTCCTTCTCCAGGTTTTTCCGGCGGCGCTGCGCTTCAGCCTGATCGATGAAACCCATGTTCAGGTCGGCGTCGATGCTCATTTGCTGGCCAGGCATGCTGTCCAACGTGAAGCGAGCTGCCACTTCTGACACCCGCTGCGCGCCGTTGGTCACCACGACGTACTGCACGACGATGAGGATCAGAAAGACGATCAGGCCAATGACGTAGTTGCCGCCCACGACGTGCGCACCGATGGCGGCGATCACCTTGCCTGCGTCCGCCTGGGACAGGATCAAGCGTGTGGCCGCGACGTTCAGGGACAAGCGGAACAGCGTGGCGATCAAAAGCAGTGAGGGAAAGGTCGAGAACTCGACCGGCCTTGCCATGTAGAACGTCAGCAGCAGGATCAGGAACGCGAAGCTGAAGTTCGACAGGATCAGAAAGTCCAGGACACCTGAGGGTATCGGCGTGAACAGCACGACCAGGACACCCATGACCAATGCCACCATGGCAATGTCGCTGTGCCGGCCCAGCACGCCCTGGTCAGAAGGAATGGCGCTCATCTGACAGTACCCTTTGCCTTTTGCGAAGCGGGCGATTTGAGGCTCAACACCCAGACCAGCAGCCGTGCAACGCCCGGATACAGGTGCGTTGGAATGGGCGCGTCCAGTGGCGTGGTCGCGTGCAAGGCCCGGGCGAGGCTGGGGCTGCGCAAAACCGGAATCTTGTGGCGCGCGGCAAGGAGTCGAATGGCTTGCGCAAGCATGCCGGCGCCTTTGCTGACGACCACCGGGGCCGCCATTTCGCCATGGCGATAGCGCAAGGCCACCGCAATGTGTGTCGGGTTGGTGATCACGATGTCGGCCTCGGCGGTCCGCCGGATGGCCTTGCTGCGCTTGAGCATTTCCCTGCGCAGTTCTCTCAGCCTGGCGCGAATCCTGGGATCGCCTTCCCGATTCTTAGACTCGTCGCGCATCTCTTTCCGGCTCATCCTCATCTTCTTGGCGAACTCGCGGTTCGAGAAAATGAAGTCGAGCGATGCAATGAGCAACAAAGCCAGCGCGATGCGCAGCGCGAGCGCCGCCAGGTCTCGAACCAGCAGCCCAGCCTGCCCATAAGGCGTCACATCCCCCAGCTGAACGAAGCTGGGCAACATGCCCCACAAACTCGCGCCCACCACCACGCTCAGGACCACCAGTTTGATGACCGCCCGCAAAGCATCAAATAGCGTTCTCAACGAAAACACGCGCTTGAAGCCCGTCACGGGATTGATGCGCTGCAGGTCGGGCTTCAAGGGGTGCCAGGACCAAAGAGGCCCGGTTTGCCCGACGTTGGACAGGATGGCCGCGACAAGCACGAAACCCATGCCTGGCAGCAGTAATTGCAGGCCACCGTCCAGGATGCGAACAGAGAGCTGAATGAGCCGTGCCGCCGAAGGGTCGGTGTCAGCTCCCAATGCCGCGAGCGCACGATGGTCGAACTTGAACAGTGCAACCAGGCCATCCCAGCCCTTTGCATAGAGCAGTACCGCGCCCACCATGAACACGATGGACGAGACGATGTCGGCGCTCTTCGCGACTTGCCCGCGTTTGCGCGCCTCGGCAAGTTTGTGCGGCGTCGCATCTTCGTTGCGATCAAGATCACCTTCGCTCATCGCCATAGCGCGCTCCAGGCAACGAAGGTGCTGTCGTAGGCCTTTTGCATGGGATGAGTGGCCATCGATACCCAAAACCCCAGCGCCGCGACACCCACCACGATCTTGACCGGCACCCCCACGACCAAGGTATTCATCTGGGGCAGATTGCGCGACAGCACACCCAGGCCCAGCTCCGCCAACATCAGGCAAAACACGATGGGCGCGACCATGGCGAACCCGAGGCTGAACATTTGTCCGGCTTGCCGCGTGATGGCCTGCAGCAAGGCTTCAGGCGGCCAGTGCGCCCCAGGCGGTATCGCGTCGATGCTCAGCGCGAGCCCTCTCAGCATCGCGTGATGAATGTCCAGCAGGAAGAAACACACGCCTGCGAGCTGGCTGTACAGCACGCCAAGCACGGGCGACTGCTGACGCGTCAAGGGGTCAAAGACCTGTCCGATGCCGAACCCGATCTGCACGTCCAGCAAGCGCGCACCAAGCGAAAACATGGCGAACGCCATGTTCAGACCCAGCGCCATGACCGCGCCAAGCATGGCCTCGTTCGCCGCACCCAAAAGCAAATTCCCCAGCGAGGGTGGCCATTGCAAGCCGGTGTTGGTGCCCGGCGTGGCGCCAGCCAAGGCGGCGAAAACGGCAGACCACGACAGGACGATGGCGACCCGCACGGAAGCGGGAATCATCCCGCCCGCCAGCGGCGGCGCCAACAAGGCCACCGCTCCGATCCTGATCGACAGGAAAATGGCAGCCAAGGCCCAACCAGGGTCTATGCCTGACATGACGAACCCGCGCGTTCGGCGTTGGTCGGGTCAGAGCATGGCTGGAATGCCCGTCCATAAACGGACGGCAAACGCAGACAGGGTGCGGAGCATCCACGGGCCGAACATGACCAGCGTGAGGCTGGCAACCACCAGCTTCGGTACAAAGGTCAGCGACATCTCCTGCACCTGCGTCACCACCTGCAAGACACTGATCAGCACACCGACCAGCATCGTCAAGCCCAACACAGGGGCGCAGATGAGCAACCCCGTCCAGAACAGATCGCCCAGCGTCTGAAGCGCAAGGTCTGCTTGCATGAACTCACTCCCTCTCCCTGCCGGCTCCATTGCAGAACCGGCACACCCTCTGATCGCTGTTCGTGAACGAACGCGTACTGCTATGTTATTTTTTGTGGCTTGAGTGTAATTGACGCTTTTCGCCTGCGCGCGACCTGCGCCCAACGCATTTTCGTGTGAAAAATCACACTCCGAGTTCGCGTTGTTGTAGCAAATCGCAGGCTCGTCAGCGCCCGGTCAGTCCGCGCCATGCGCCTTGTTCATGGCCTTGTCCATGGGATAGCTCAATGCACGCAGTCGTAGCAACATCCGGACCGCTTGCAGTCCACGCTGCCAAACCTCAGACACCAGGAGACCCCGATGTACTTTGCCTTGCTGCCCGCCGCCACGGCTCGCCTGCGCCGATCAGCCGCCCTCCTCATCTGCATGATGGCCGGCCTCACCGCCTGCGGCAAGGTCCAGGAGGTGGCCACGCAGAAGGCGACCGAGAAGTTGATCGAGTCTTCGATCAACAAGGATGGCAACACCAATGCCAAGGTGGACCTGGGCAGTGGTGGGATGAAGGTCGAAGGTCAGGACGAACACGGCAAGGCCTTCAAGATGGAAATGGGCTCGGCCCAGATCAGCGAGAAGGAACTGGGGTTGCCGTTCTACCCCGGCGCCAAGCCTGCCGACAACAAGGGCACGCGCATTGTCAACGGCGACGGCATGATGATGCAGGTGGAGCTGACCAGCAGTGACGACCCGAAGAAGGTTTCGGAGTGGTACCGCGCGCAGCTCAAGTCCAGCCAGGCAGACAAGCTGGTGATGGACCAGGGCAAGGAAAAAGGCATGACGCTGAGCATCTCGGACACCAAGGCCGAGAGCAACGTGATGGTCGACGTCAGCGACGACGGCAACAACGGCAGCCACATCTCGCTGATGTACAGCGCGAAAACCAAGCCGGGCGCCTGACAAGGCCGCTTCAGGTTTCGCCGGTCTTGCGCTTGGCCCGCGGATGGGCGGCGTCATACGCCTTGGCCAGGTGCTGGAAGTCCAGCTTGGTGTAGATCTGCGTGGTGCTGATGCTGGCGTGGCCCAGCAGTTCCTGCACCGCGCGCAGGTCGCCGCTGGACTGCAGCAGGTGCGAGGCGAAGCTGTGGCGCAGCATGTGCGGGTGGACCGACGTGGGCAGGCCGGCGCTCAGCGCCAGGGCCTTGAGCCGCGTGCGCACCTGGCTGGTGGACAGGCGGGTGCCGCGGTTGCTGACGAACAGTGCCGGCTCGCCGGGGCTGGCGACCAGGTCGCGCTCGGCGCGCCAGGCGGCCAGCGCTTCCAGCGCCTTGCGGCCTACCGGCACGGCGCGGCGCTTGCTGCCCTTGCCGAGCACGTGCACCGTCGCGTCCTGCTCGTCGATCCAGCCGACCGCGGCCGGGCCGGGCGAGGCGTCCAGGCTGACCAGTTCGGCCACGCGCAAGCCGCTGCTGTAGAGCAGCTCGACGATGGCATGGTCGCGTGCGCCCAGTGCCGGGTCGCCGGTATCGGGCTGGGCTTCGGCCAGCGCCACGGCCTGGTCCACCGCCAACGCCTTGGGCAATGGCTTGGGGGCCTTGGGCGGGCGCACGCCATCGACCGGATTCAACGGCACGCCGCCTTCGCGGCCCCACCAGCGGTAGAAGCCGCGCCAGGCCGAGAGCTGCAGCGCCAGGCTGCGCGGCGCCAGGCCCTGGCTGTGCAACTGGGCGGCCATGCGGCGCACGTGGTGCGTGAGCAGCCGGTCCAGCGGCAAGTTTTGCGCGGCGGCGGCGGCGGCCAGCCGGGTCAATGCGTCGGTGTAGAGGGTCAGCGAGCGTTCGGCCAGGCGCCGGTCCACGCGCAGGTGGCTGAGGTAACGCGGCAGCGGGTCCGGCAACGCCGCAGGCTGAACCTCGTCATCCATCGCGGCGCTTATTCGCCCACCAGCAGCCGGCCCAGCGCGGCGCTGGCAATGTCGCCGACCTGGACCAGGAACTCGGTGCCCATGTCGCTCTGGTAGCGCAGCGCGTCCGGCGAGCCCAGCACCAGCAGGCCGAAGCATTCGCCAGCGGACTTGCCCAGGCGCAGCGGCACCAGCGCGACGGACTGCGCCGGCGTCGGGTCGCCCAGCCAGCTGGTGGCCTCGAACTGGGCGTTCAGGCCGCAGTAGGGCTGGGTCAGGCTGGACGCGAAGGTCTTGATGTCGTCGCTCACGGCCTGCGCCCACGGCAGGTGGCCGTGGCCGGCCGACACGCCCCAGACCCGCACAGCGGCCTGCGGGATCAGGAACTCGTGCTTCAGCTCCTCGATCAGCACCTGGCCCAGCAGCGAGGCGCTGCGCGCCAGCATCACCGCGCAGGTCCAGCGGTGCATGCGCTCGGCGATCACCACGTTGTCCTGCCCGGCGCGGATCATCTCGATGATCTTGCGCTCCAGCCCCTTGATGCGCTCGCGCAGCATTTCCATCTGCCGCTCCTGCAGCGAGACGGCGCGCAGCCCGTGCGGGCTGGTGAGCTGCACGGTGGAGAGCAGTTCGGCATGGCGCTCGAAGAAGCCGGGCGTGTTGACCAGGTAGTTGGCGATGTCGTCTTCGGTGATGCCTTGCAGCGGGGTGGTCACAGTTCGATCTCTCCTTCAAACACGGTCACCGCGGGGCCGGTCATCAAGACCGAATGCCCGGGGCCGTTCCATTCAATCGTCAGCACGCCGCCACGGGTGTGCACGTCCACCTTGCTGTCCAGCCAGCCCAGGCGGATGCCGGCGACGACCGCCGCGCAGGCGCCGGTGCCGCAGGCCAGGGTCTCGCCCGCGTCGCGCTCGAAGACTCGCAGCTTCACTTCGCTGCGGCTTTGCACCTGCAGGAAGCCAGCGTTGACCTTGCGCGGGAAGCGCGGGTGGGCCTCGATGCGCGGGCCCCAGCTGGCCACCGGGGCAGCGTCCACCTCAGGCACGCGCAGCACGGCGTGCGGGTTGCCCATCGAGACGACGGCCACTTCGGCGCTGTCCCCGGCCCCGAGATCCAGCGGCCAAAGCTCGAAGCCATTGACCTGGCGCGGCACCAGGCCGGCGGGGTCGAACGGCAAACGGGCCGGCTCGAAGACGGGCTGGTTCATGTCCACCGTGACACGGCCGTCGGCCTGCAGGCGCAGTTCCAGCTCGTTGTTGACGGTGGCCACGCGGATGGTGTCGCGCTCGCTCAAGCCATGGTCGCGCACATAGCGCACGAAGCAGCGCGAGCCATTGCCGCACTGCTCGACCTCGTCGCCACTCGCGCCATTGAAGATGCGGTAACGGAAGTCCACGCCGGGCCGGTCCGCGGCCTCGACGACCAGGATCTGGTCCGCACCGACGCCAAAGCGCCGGTCGCCCAGCAGGCGCAGCTGATCGCGGCTCAGCGCCAGCGGCGCCTGGGTCGCGTCCAGCACGACAAAGTCGTTGCCGGCGCCGTGCATCTTGGTGAATCGCAAACGCATCGGTCGATTATCCGCGCTCGCGCCACCGGCCCCGCGGTTCACGGGGTTTGCCAGGGGAATTTCGACCGGCCGGCTTAAGGGCCGCGCCAGCACCGACGCCTAGTCACGGTGAGGGCGTCGCAAGGCGGCCCTGACTTCCAACCCAGCCAAGGAGTTCCCCATGCTCAGCCTGAACACCAATGCCGCCGCCCTGTCGACGCAAAGCGCCCTGGCCAACAGCCAGAAGGCCCTGACCACCTCGATGACCCGCCTGGGCACCGGCAACCGCGTCAATTCCGCGATGGACGACGCTGCCGGCCTGCAGATCGCCACCCGCCTGAACGCGCAAACCCGCGGCATGGCCGTGGCCCAGCGCAACACGCAGAACGGCATCTCGATGATGCAGACGGCCGAAGGCGCCTTCAGCGAGGTCACCGACATGCTGCAGCGCATGAAGGACCTGGCCACCGAAGCAGCCAACGGCACCTCGTCCGCCGACGACAAGACCGCCATGCAGTCCGAATACGACGCGCTGGGCCAGGAGCTCTACAACGTGATGAACAACACCACCTTCGGCGGCGCCAAGCTGCTGGCCGGTGGCACGCTGGGCGCCGGTGGCGTGACCTTCCAGATCGGCGCCAGCGCCAGCGAAACCATGGCGGTGAACGTCTCGACCGACATGACCACGCTGGGCACCGACCTGCTGGCCGCCACCGCCAACTACGCGGCAGCTGGCAGCACCGGCACCGAACTCACCGCCGCCGGTGGCGCCAATGCCGCCATCACCAAGCTGGACACGGTGCTGAAGGACGTGGGCAAGGTGCGCTCGGCCCTCGGTGCCGCGTCCAACCGGCTGGATCACGTCTACAACAACCTGGCCAACATGAGCACCAACACGACCGCCGCCAAGGGCCGCATCATGGACGTGGACTACGCCACGGAAACGTCCAACATGACCGCCAAGCAGATGCTGCTGCAGGCCGGCACCTCGATGCTCAAGCAATCGGGCTCGATGTCGCAGATGGTCCTGTCGCTGATGCAATAAGCCTCGGCCCCTCCCATGAGCAAGCCACCTCCGGGTGGCTTTTTTCATGCCCTGCTTTAAGCGCCGAGCGCCACCGGTCGCCTATCAGGGGTGAGGGCGTCGACACGAGGCCCCGACTTTCCAACCCAGCCAGGAGTTCCCCGTGCTCAGCCTCAATACCAACGCCGCCGCCCTGTCCACGCAAAGCGCCCTGGCCAACAGCCAGAAGGCCTTGACCACCTCGATGACCCGTCTGGGCACCGGCTATCGCGTCAATTCCGCGATGGACGACGCCGCGGGCCTGCAGATCGCCACCCGCCTGAACGCCCAGACCCGCGGCATGGCCGTGGCGCAAAAGAACACGCAGAACGGCATCTCGATGATGCAGACGGCAGAAGGCGCGTTCAGCGAAGTCACCGACATCCTGCAGCGCATGAAGGACCTGGCAACCGAGGCGTCCAACGGCACCTCGTCGGTTGACGACCAGGATGCCATGCAGTCGGAGTACGACGCGCTGGGCCAGGAAATCGGCAACATCATGAAGAACACCACCTTCGGCGGCGCCAAGCTGCTGGTCGGCGGCACGATGGCCGCAGCGGTGACCTTCCAGATCGGGGCCTCGGCCGCCGAAACCATGACCGTCAATGCCAGCACCGATCTGGCCACGGCAGTGACGGACATCACCGCAGCCACCGCCAACTACGCGGCCGCCACGGCGCACGCCACCGGCACCGGTGAAATCAATGCCGCCAATGCCAATGGCACGATCGACAAGCTGACCACGGCGCTGAAATCCGTCGGCGCGGTGCGCTCCACCCTGGGTGCAGCGTCCAACCGTCTGGACCATGTGTACAACAACCTGTCCAACATGAGCACCAACACGACCGCCGCCAAGGGTCGCATCATGGACGTGGACTACGCGACCGAAACCTCCAACATGACTGCCAAGCAGATGCTGCTGCAGGCTGGCACTTCGATGCTCAAGCAATCGGGCTCGATGTCGCAGATGGTCCTGTCGCTGATGCAGTAAGCCTCCGCTTTGTCAGCCGCCAAGCCACCTTCGGGTGGCTTTTTTCATTCCCGGGTTTAAGCCCGATCGAAATCTCGTCGCCTATCCGGGTTGAGGGCGTCGACACGAGGCCCCGACTTCCATCCCAGCCAAGGAGTTCCCCATGCTCAGCCTCAATACCAACGCCGCCGCCCTGTCGACGCAAAGCGCCCTGGCCAACAGCCAGAAGGCCCTGACCACCTCGATGACCCGCCTGGGCACGGGCTATCGCGTGAATTCCGCGATGGACGACGCCGCCGGCCTGCAGATCGCCACCCGCCTGAACGCGCAAACGCGTGGCATGGCGGTCGCCCAGCGCAACACGCAAAACGGCATTTCGCTGATGCAGACCGCCGAAGGCGCCTTCAGCGAAGTGACGGACATCCTGCAGCGCATGAAAGACCTGGCCACCGAAGGCGCCAACGGCACGGCTTCGACCGACGACAAGACCGCCATGCAGTCGGAATACGACGCGCTGGGCCGCGAGCTGAAGAACGTCATGGACAACACCAGCTTCGGCGGCCAGTCCCTGTTCGCCACCGGCACCAACGCCGCGGCCGTGACCGGCGGCACCAGCACGCTGGGCAAGACCGGCGGCGTGACCTTCCAGATCGGCGCCAGCGCCAGCGAAACGATGACGACCAACGTCTCGGCATCGGTCGCCGGGCTGACGAACGACGGCGGCACGCTGGGCCTGGCCAGCGCCGCCTACAAGACCACGGCCACCGCAGCCACGGTGGGCACCGAGATCGGCGCCGCGGCGACCATCACCTTGCTGGACAACGCACTGAAGGACGTCGGCACGGTGCGCTCGGCCCTCGGCGCGTCCTCCAACCGCCTGGACCACGTCTACAACAACCTGGCCAACATGAGCACCAACACGACCGCCGCCAAGGGTCGCATCATGGACGTGGACTACGCGACGGAAACGTCCAACATGACCGCCAAGCAGATGCTGCTGCAAGCCGGCACCTCGATGCTCAAGCAATCGGGCTCGATGTCGCAGATGGTGCTGTCGCTGATGCAATAAGCCTCAGCTTCGCCAGCCGCCAGGCCACCTCCGGGTGGCTTTTTTCATTCTGGCGTTTAAGTGCGGTTCGCTGCCTGTCGCCTTGACTGGTTGAGGGCATCGAGATGAAGCCCACCCTTCCCCACCAGCCCAGGAGTTCCCCATGCTCAGCCTCAATACCAACGCCGCCGCCCTGTCCACGCAAAGCGCCCTGGCCAACAGCCAGAAGGCCCTGACCACCTCGATGACCCGCCTGGGCACGGGCTATCGCGTCAACTCCGCGATGGACGACGCTGCCGGCCTGCAGATCGCCACCCGCCTGAACGCCCAGACCCGCGGCATGGCCGTGGCCCAGCGCAACACGCAAAACGGCATCTCGATGATGCAGACGGCCGAAGGCGCCTTCAGCGAAGTCACCGACATCCTGCAGCGCATGAAGGACCTGACGACCGAAGGCGCCAACGGCACCGCGTCGACCGACGACAAGGCCGCCATGCAGTCCGAATACGACGCGCTGGGCCAGGAGCTGTACAACATCACCGCCAACACCACCTTCGGCGGCGCCAAGCTGCTGGACGCCGCGACCGGCTCGTTGGCGGCCACCACCGGCGTGACCTTCCAGATCGGTGCCAGCGCCAGCGAAACCATGAAGGTCGACGTGTCGGCCAGCCTGAAGACCGGCGGCACGCTGGACGCCGCGCTGAAAGCCGCCAGCGCCAACAACTACAAGGCCTCGGGCTGGACGGCCGGCACCGAAATCGGCTCTGCCGCGTCGATCACGCTGCTGGACACCGCACTGAAGGAAGTTGGCACGGTGCGCTCGGCACTGGGCGCTGCGTCCAACCGGCTGGACCATGTCTACAACAACCTGGCCAACATGAGCACCAACACCACGGCTGCCAAGGGCCGCATCATGGACGTGGACTACGCCACCGAAACCTCCAACATGACTGCCAAGCAGATGCTGCTGCAGGCTGGCACTTCGATGCTCAAGCAATCGGGCTCGATGTCGCAGATGGTGCTGTCGCTGATGCAGTAAGCCTCGGCCCATGTCACAAGCAAGCCACCTCCGGGTGGCTTTTTTCATGCCCTGCTTTAAGCGCCGAGCGCCACCGGTCGCCTATCAGGGGTGAGGGCGTCGACACGAGGCCCCGACTTTCCAACCCCGCCAGGAGTTCCCCGTGCTCAGCCTCAATACCAACGCCGCCGCCCTGTCCACGCAAAGCGCCCTGGCCAACAGCCAGAAGGCCCTCACCACCTCCATGACCCGCCTGGGCACCGGCTACCGCGTCAACTCCGCGATGGACGATGCCGCCGGCCTGCAGATCGCCACCCGCCTGAACGCGCAAACGCGTGGCATGGCCGTCGCACAGCGCAACACGCAGAATGGCATCTCGATGATGCAGACGGCCGAAGGCGCGTTCAGCGAAGCCACCGACATCCTGCAGCGCATGAAGGACCTGGCGACCGAGGCGTCCAACGGCACCTCTTCGACCGACGACAAGACGGCCATGCAGTCCGAATACGACGCGCTGGGCCAGGAACTCGGCAACATCATGAGCAACACCACCTTCGCCGGCGCGAAGCTGCTCAAGGGTGGCACGCTGGCCACCGCCGCGGTGAAGTTCCAGATCGGCGCCAGCGCCAGCGAAACCATGTCGGTCGACGTGTCCACCGCGCTCGGCACCACGCTGGAAGCCTCGCTGACCGCTGCTTCGAGCAACTACACGGCGGCCGGCACCGGCACCGAACTGACGGCCACCGCCAACGCCACCATCACCAAGCTGGACACCGCGTTGAAGGACGTGGGCACGGTGCGCTCGGCCCTGGGCGCCGCGTCCAACCGGCTGGACCACGTCTACAACAACCTGGCCAACATGAGCACCAACACGACCGCCGCCAAGGGCCGCATCATGGACGTGGACTACGCGACCGAAACGTCCAACATGACCGCCAAGCAGATGCTGCTGCAGGCCGGCACCTCGATGCTCAAGCAATCGGGCTCGATGTCGCAGATGGTCCTGTCGCTGATGCAATAAGCCTGACCCCGCGCCACCCCACGCACTGGAGCGCCCGCCATGCTGGTCACCCCCCGTGTCGGCCCGGTGCCCATGCTGCGCGCGGCGCTGCCGGCCGGCCCCTGGACCGGCCAGGGGCCGCGGCCGGGCGACGTGCTGTGGCTGCGCCTGGCCGGCGCGCCCGGCGGCGAGCGCCAGTTGCTCGCGCAGGATGGCCGGCCGCTGCAGCTGGGCCGGCTGCCGGCCGAGCTGGCGAACCTGCCGGCCGGCACGCCGCTGGCCTGGACCGTCGTCGGCACCGCACCGCAGCTCATGCTCAGCCTGGGGTCGCTGGACCCGGCCCGTGCGGCGCCGCCGCTGCCAGCCGCGGTGCCCGCCGAAGCCCCCTCCCCCGAACGCGGCACCGCCGCCGAAACGCTGCGGCCTGACGCGCAGGCGCTGCGACTGCAGCATGCCTTCAGCGACGAAGCCACCCGCCTGGCCCTGCGCTGGCGCCAGCGCGCGCTGGCCGGCGTGGACACGCCACCGGACCGCCGCAGCCCCGGGCGCCAGGCGGCGGCGACCGGCCGCTGGCCCTGGTCGCTGCTGCCGCTCGACGGGGAACCGCCACCGCCTCCTTTGCCCAGCCCCGCTGCGGACACGCCCCTGCCCACCCTCGCCGATGCGGCGCGCTGGCAGTTCGAGCTGACCGAAGGCGCCCAGCGCCTGGGCCTGCTGCTGGTGGAGCCCGACCTGTTGATCACCTCGCCACCGCCGCACGACAACGAGCCTGGCTCAGGCCACGCCCCGCTGATGCGAGCCCTGGCGCTGCGCCTGCTGCTCACGCTGCCTGGCCTGGGCCTGGTCGTGCTGCAGCTGCAATTCACCCGCGGCGGCACCGGCCTGGCGCTGCGCATGGCCGCCGGCCAGGCGCAGGCCTTGGCCACGCTGCGCCGTTGCCTGCCGGCCATGGCCTCAGCGCTGGCCCGCCTGGACCTTGCGCTGCAACACTGCCAGCTCGACCTGAATGGACCGGGCCTGCGCCCGTGGTCGCCCGCGCCTCGGCTGCTGCAGGCCGAAAGGCTGCCGCCGCTGCTGTTCCGTGCGGCAACCGAGCTGGTGCTGTGCCTGTGGCAGGCCAGCGGTGTCGTGCAACCCGCCTCGGCGGCGCGGCAGCCGCCTGCAGCTCAGCCCAAGGAGCCGACGATGCTGACGTCCCGCTGCTCGGGCATCTCGTTGTACGACAGCACATGCAGCCCCGGCGCAAAGAGCCGCGCATAGCGGGCCAGCAGCGGTCGGATCTGCGGCATCACCAGCAGCACCGGCGTGGCCGCCTGCTGCTTCATCTGCTCGCGCACCGAAGGCATGTTGATCTGCAGCTGCGAGAGCAGCTGCGGGTCGACCGGGAAGTTGTCCAGCGCGACCTTGGCCCCGCCCTGGCGGGCCTGGTTCAGCGCGCCCAGCAGCATGTTCTCCAGCTCGCCGCTGAGGTTGAAGGCCTTCATCTCGGCAGACGGGCCGCACAGGGCCTGGACGATCTGCCGGCGCAGCGTGCAGCGCACCTCGGCGGCCAGCATCAGCGGGTCCTTGGTGGCCTCGGCATGTTCCAGCAGCGTGGTGGCCACCGGCACGATGTCCTTCAGCGACACGCTTTCGGCCAGCAGCACACGGAAGACCTTCAGCAACTGGCTGTGGTTCAGCGCCTTCTCCAGCGCGGCGGCCAGCTTGGGCGCCTGCGCGGCCAGCCGCTCCTGCAGCGCCGCCACGTCGTCATGGCGGATCAGCTCAGGCAGTTGCTCGCGCACCAGCTTGGACAGGTGCGTGGCAATCGCGCTGGGCACGTCCACCACCTGGTAGCCCAGGCCCAGCGCATGGGCCTTGTCGGCCGGCGCAATCCAGACCACCGGCATGCGGTACGCAGGCTCGACACCTGGAATGCCATCGACCTCGCCATAGGTCTGCGGTGACGGAATGGCCATCAAGCGTTCGGCCTGCACGTCGCCGGTGGCCAGCACCGTGCCATTGAGCAACACCGCGTACTGCGAAGGCTTCAGCGCCAGGTCGTCGCGCACGCCGATGGCCGGCAGCAGCAGGCCCATCTGCTCGCTGAGCGTCTGGCGCAGGCCCTTGACGCGCTGGGTCAGCGGCGCGCCGTGCGCCTGGTCGATCAAGCCGACCAGCTTGTAGCCCACGGTCAGGGTCAACGGCTCCACCACCGGCAGGCTGCGCCAGTCCAGCTCGGGCGGGCGCTCCATCACCAGCGCGGACTGCAGCGCCAGCTCGGTGGACGGTTCGGCTGGCGCCTTCTTGCGCTGGCTCATGCGCCAGCCGGCGTAGCCCAGCAGCGCGGCAAAGGCCAGGAAGGTGTGCCAGGGCATGCCCGGGATGCTGGCCAGCAAGGCCATCATGCCGGCGGCGCTGAACAGCACGCCGGGCGAGGCCAGCAGCTGCTCGCCGACCTGCTCTTCGAAGTCGCCCGAATCGCTGATGCGGGTGACGATGATGGCCGCGGCCGAGGACAGCAGCAGCGCCGGGATCTGCGCCACCAGGCCGTCGCCGATGGTCAGCAGCGCGTACTGGCGGAAGGACTCGGCGAACGACAGGTCGTGCATCAGCGAGCCGATGGCCACGCCGCCGATCATGTTGATGACCAGGATCAGGATGCCGGCCACCGCGTCGCCGCGCACGAACTTCGAGGCGCCGTCCATCGCGCCATAGAAGTCGGCTTCCATGCCCACGTCGCGGCGCCGCGCCTGGGCTTTTTCCTGGTTGATCAGGCCGGCGTTCAGGTCGGCGTCGATCGCCATCTGCTTGCCGGGCAGCGCGTCCAGCGTGAAGCGTGCCGAGACTTCCGAGATGCGCTCCGCGCCCTTGGTGACCACCACGAAGTTGATGATCATCAGGATCACGAAGACCACCAGGCCGACGACGATGTTGCCGCCGATCACCACGTTGCCAAAGGCCTCGATGACCTGGCCGGCCGCGTGCGTGCCCTCGTGGCCGTGCAGCAGCACCACGCGCGTGGACGCCACGTTCAGCGTCAGCCGCATCAGCGTGGTCGCCAGGATCACGGTGGGGAAAACCGAGAAGTCCAGCGGCCGCTTGGCACCCACGCTGACCAGCACCACCACCATCGCCAGCACGATGTTGAAGGTGAACAGCACGTCCAGCAGCAGCGGCGGCAGCGGCAGCACGATCATGGCCAGCACGGCCAGCACGAACATCGGCGTCGCGATCTTCTGGCGGCGCAGTTCGGTGATCAGGCGAGTCAGGGTGTTCATCGGGAGGGGGCTGGTTCAGGGGATTCGGTGGTGACGGGGTCGGCCAATTGGGCCGGCACCGGCAGTTCGGTGGGCAGCACTGGCGCGACCGGCCGTTTGCCGTTGTGGAAGGCCTGCAGCTGCATCAGGTGGTTCAGCACCAGGGCCACGGCCTTGTAGAGCGCGGCGGGGATCTGCTGCTGCACCTGGCTGGTGTTGTAGATGGCACGCGCCAGCGGCGGCAGCTCCAGCACTTCCACCTTGTGCTCGCGCGCGATCTGGCGGATGTAGAGCGCCATCTCGTCCACGCCCTTGGCCACCACGTAGGGCGCCTGGGCGCGGCGCTCGTCGTACTTCAGCGCCACGGCATAGTGCTCGGGGTTGACGATCACCACGTCGGCCTCGGGCACGGTCTTGCGCGCGCTGCGGCGCGACAGCGCCATCTGCAGCTGGCGGATGCGCTGGCGCACCTCCGGCCGGCCTTCGTTGCTCTTGTGCTCTTCCTTCTGGTCCTGCTTGCTCATGCGCTGCTGGCGCATGAACAGGAAGCGCTGCAGCGGCATGTCCAGCACCGCGAACAGCACGAAGATCATGCTCATCGTGAAGATGCCGTCCAGCATCAGGCCGGCGCCTTCGGCCACCGCCTCGCCCAGCGGCAGGGCTTGCAGCCGCAGGTGCTGGGCCATGCTGGTGCGCACCACGTGCAGCAGCACGGCAATCAGCAGGCAGGCCTTCAGCAGGGACATGCCGAAGTCGCTGTAGTGCTTGCCCGAGACCATGCGCGCCAGGTTGCTCAAGGGGTTCAGCCGCTCGAACTTCGGCGCCAGGTTGGCGCTGCTCATGACCCAGCCGCCCGGCCACAGCGAGCCCAGCACGATGGCCAGCGGGATGATGGCCAGCGGCGCCAGCATCTTCAGCAGCAGGCCGATCACGGCCGGGAAGATCAGCGTGCAGAGGTTCTCCAACGCACCGTCGCCGTCCAGCGGCGAGATGACCAGGCCGAACAGGCTGCGGAAGTCGGCCAGCCAGCCCGGCGTCAGCAGCACCACCAGCTTCAGGCTCAGCACCAGGCCGATGGCGGTGGCCACGTCGCGCGAGCGCACCACCTGGCCCTGCTCGCGCACCTTGCGCAGCTTTTGCTGCGAGGCCTGTTCGGTCTTGTCGCCACTGCTCTCAGCCACGGCCGGCCCCCGCGCTGTTCAGGCCGTGCTGCAGCATGTCCAGCACGCGCTCGCTCATCTGCAGGTAATGGGCCGGGAAGGTGGGCGCAAGCAGCACCAGCATCATCACGCCGAACAGCGTGACCACCGAGAAGCCCAGCGCGTACAGGTTCAGTGATGGCGCCACGCGGTTCAGGAAGCCGAAGCCGATCTGCACCACCAGGCTGGAGAAGACCATGGGCAGCGCCAGCAGCATCGCGGCCGAGAAGATCCACGCGACGTTCAGCGCCAGCGTGTCGAACGACAGGTTGGCAAACCCGCCGCCCACCGGCCAGGCCTGGAAACTGGCGCCAACGATGCCGGTGATCACCAGGTGCCCGTCGACCGAGAAGAACACCAGCGTACAGAGGATGAACAGCAGGTTGGAGACGGCGTCCGACGAGCTGCCGTTCAGCGGGTCGTTCATCACCGCCATCGACAGGCCCATCTGCGAGGACAGCACGAAGCCCGCCGTCTGGATGGCCGCCATGCTCAGCTGCAGCGCCAGGCCGATGGCCACGCCGATCACCGCCTGCTCGAAGGTGGCGGCCAGGCCGTGCAGCGAAAACGGGTCGATGGCCACGGCGTTGTGCGCGGCCACGGGCATCAGGATCACCGCCAGCGCCAGCGCCAGCAGCACGCGGATGGTCACCGGCAGCATGGCCTCGCCCAGCACCGGCGCGGCGCTCAGCAATGCCAGGCAGCGGCAGAACGGCCACCACAAGGCCGTGACCAGCGCCGGCAGCTTGAGCAGCAAGGCTTCCATGGTTGCCGCGGCGATCTCGTCAGCCGACCAGCGTGGCCGCGCGGTGGAAGATCGACACGCAGTAGTCCATCAGCGTGACCACCATCCAGCGGCCCATCACGCCCACGGTCACCAGCGTGACCATCAGGCGCGGCAGGAAGCTCAGCGTCTGTTCGTTGATCTGCGTGGCGGCCTGGAACAGGCTGACCAGCAGGCCCATGATCAGGCCAGGCAGCACCAGCAGCGTGACCAGCAGCATCACCAGCCGCAGGCATTCGGCGATCAGGTCCGAGGCGATTTCAGGCGTCAGCATTCGGGCACCTTTTTCAAACCGGATGCACGCTGCTGATCAGCGTCTGCACCGTCAAGGTCCAGCCGTCCACCAGCACGAACAGCAGCAGCTTGAGCGGCAAGGAGATGACCAGTGGCGACAGCATCATCATGCCCATCGCCATCAGCACCGAGGACACCACCAGGTCGATCACCAGGAAGGGGATGAACAACAGGCAGCCGATCTGGAAGGCCGTCTTCAGCTCGCTCAGCACAAAGGCCGCGAGCTTGACGGTGAAGGCATGGTCCTCGGGCTTGGCCACCTTGGGCTCGCCCGCCAGGCCCGCCACCTGCTGCAGCGCGGCCTTGCTGGTCTGCGCCAGCATGAAACGCGACAGCGGCACTGAGGCCACCTGCAGCGCCTGCTCCAGGCCGATCTTGTCCTGGTCGAACGGCATGAAGGCCTGGGTCCAGATCTGCTCGCCGATCGGGCGCATCACCAGCAGCGTGAGGATCAGCGCGACGCCGGTGACGATGCGATTCGGCAGGCCTTGCTGCAGCCCCAGCGCCTGGCGCAGCAGCGACAGCACGATCACGAAGCGCGTGAAGCTGGTCATCATCAGGAACAGCGCGGGCAGCAGCCCGAGCAGGGTCATGACGACGAAGACCTGCATCTTCACCGACATCGCGCCGCCGCCGCCCGCGGCCTTGCCGGGCGCGACCACGTCCAGCAGGTTCAGCTCCGGCGCCGCCTGGGCCGACGCGGCCAGCGCCAGGCCGCCCAGCAGCAGGGAGACTCGGCCTAGGCGGTTCATCCGCGCAAACCGTCCAGGTCCAGCGCGCTCAGCTCCACGACCTTGAGCCCGTAGTTCTCGCCGGAGACCACGACCTCGGCGCGGCCGACCGGCGTGCCGTTGGCCTTGATGACCAGCGGCTCGCCGGCCAGCACGTCCAGCTCGATGACCGACTCCGCGCCCAGCTCGGCCAGCTCCTGCAGCGTGACCCGCGCGCTGCCGACCTCCAGGGTCAGCGTGATCGGGATGCGCCGCATCATCTGCGACAGGTCGCGCTTGGGCTTGGCCACCGGCGCTGCCGACGTGGCTTCCGCGTCCAGGCCCAGGGATTCGGGCATGTCGGCCAGCAGCTGGTCCAGGTCGAGGTTCTCGTTCATGTTCATCGCGTCACTCCGCATCTTCAAAAGTAGTCAGGCACAACTTGCCCTGGCGCTCGGCCACCGTCGCGGTGAACAGCCGGGCGTCGTCAATCAGCACATCGGTGGCACCCAGGCGCACCGGCAGCACATCGCCAACCTTCAGGTCCAGCAGCGTGCCCAGCGACAGCTCCTTCTGCAGCAGCCGCGCCGTCATGGCCAGGCCCAGTCGGTGCGGGAAGGGACGGGCAGCGTTCGCTGCGTCCCCCCGGCTGCGCACGCGCTCCGTGCGCGCCGGCTCCAGGGTCTTGAACAGCCGGTCCATGCAGGCGTCGTCCAGAGTGATCTCCAGCGAGCCGGTGGCGCCGCTGCGGCTGTCCTGCAGTTCGCCGCGCAGGCGCCAGTGGCGCAGGTCCGGCTGCACGACACCCAGGCATTCAATGTCCGCCAGTGCTGCAGGCTGCAGCGGCGCGGTGCCGGCCGGCCGGTCCAGGCACTGCACCAGCAGCGCCAGCACCTGCTGGCCGAGCTGCTGCACCAGGCGCTCTTCGGAAGCCGTCACCGGCCCGGGCTCGCGCGTGGGCGCAGCAGGATTTGCAGCGTCGGCCGCAGCCTGCTGCGGCAGCCCGTAGCGGTAGGCCAGCAGCCCCAGCGCTACCTCGCGTGCCAGCCGCCAGCCCCAGGCACCGGCGGCACCGCGGAAGGCCAGCCAGCGGCCTGGCGAGGCCGGCGCATCGCCGCGCGAGAAGGCCAGGCCACCGACATGCCAGTGCGCCTGGTAGCGGCGGTTCAGCGGCTCGGCCCAGAGGCTGTTCAGCGCGTCTTCAAGCAGCAGGGCGAAGCTGGCCAGGCGGTGCACAGGCCGGCCCAGCGAGCGGGGGTCCAGCACCGCATGCGTGGCAACACGGGCAGGCTCGGACACGGGCGGAATGGCGTTCAAGGGCATGGCGGCTGTGGCAATGAAGAAGATCGATGGCGCCGCGCGAGAAACTCGCTGCGACCTGCCGGCTTGTGGCCGACATCTCGTTGCCAGGCATATTAGAGGCAGACCGCCAAACCACGCCGACGACAAGCAGGGTTTTCGCCTGCTATTTCACGGCCAGCGCATTCCATACTCGCCGAGCACCCATCCAGCCCCTTTGTGAATAGTTTCCCATCTGGGGGTGGCAGTTAACTGACTCTGTCAGATATGCGACAGACGTCCCTCGATTGGTGCATCGAGATAACACAGGCTGGTGAGCGATCCATTCACCTCGACCACGAGATTTGCAGGCCTTGCTGTGAAACACATCACGGAACAGTTCGGTGCAGTGCAGCATGCCCTTGTTTCCAGATGTGATGCACCTGCAGAATGGAAGCAACAACTTAGGGCACACCCGAGCGAAAGCCGGGGTCGCAAAGCTTCCGGTCTGTCGTTCCTTGCGTTCTTCGCCAGGGGCCACGATAGCGGGGCCGCCAAACCGGCAGAGGGCCAGCGCGCAAGCGCGATGCCCTCGTGCCTGGCTCACGCCATGCGTGGCCGCCTCCTGGGGCAGCCACGCAGGTTTGTCTGTCGTCATCCGTGTGATGGCGGCGCGCGTCCCCGCGTGCATACCGGGTGACCTGAGTTCGACCGCATCGGCAGCACTGTGCCGAGTCACCTCAGGAAAGGACGCGCCATGACCCCTACCGCCGCTCACTTCAGCAGTGCCGCACCCCGACAGACGGGCTGCGGCCGCAGCGCTTGCGCGTCTGTCAGGCCGAGGGTCGAAGCGTGTCGGTCGTGTGACGTACCGCACGGAAAAGCGCCGTGTTTCCACCCTTCACTTTGCTTTGAGCAGACCGAAATCCTGAGGGATGATGCACTGCATCAAACATAAGAAACACGTCATGTTGGGAACCAATCAAACACTTCGCACCCTGCCTGCCTGATCTTTTCAAGACAGGCGCGCCGCGCAATTTCCGTTCCGCAGATTTCATCATTCGATATTGATGATCGAGTTTGGCGGAGCTTTGCCTGGATGGTTGAAAACCTCGGGCCGACATACCATACCAAGACAGTTTCATGACCGTCAACATGCTGGTTTCAATGCAGGCCGACCTGAGTCAGATCAAGACCCAGCTGGATACCCTGCAAACGACCTCGCCGATTCTCCCGGCGCAGGCCTCGGGTGAATCTTCGCAGGGCGATTCCTTCCTGCACGCGATGCTGGACGCCGCGCACGGCGTGGACGGCCAGGAGCAGCAGGCGCGCCAACGCATCGAGGCGGTCGAGAGCGGCCAGTCCGACGACCTGGTGGGCGCGATGGTCGCCAGCCAGGAGGCCAGCCTGTCGTTCTCCATGCTCATGCAGGTGCGCAACAAGGTGATGGGCGCGGTCGACGAAATCATCAAGCTGCCGCTGTGAGCCGGACATGAGCGCACTGACCGGCTTCCCTCCCCTGTTCGCCCGCCTGCGCAGCCGCCTGGGCGGCGGGCTCCCGCTCGCCGCCCTGACGCGCGGCCTGCTGCCGCTGGTGCTGCTGACCGCCGGCGTGACCGCGCTGGTGCTGATGCTGCTGTGGCGCGACCAGGCCGGCTACAAGCCGGTCTTCGGCCAGCGCGAGAAGGTGTCGGCTGGCGACATGGTTGCGGTGCTGGACGCCGAGCACATCCCCTACCGCCTGCACCCGGACAGCGGCCAGGTGCTGGTGCCCGAAGACAAGCTGGGCCAGGTGCGCATGCTGCTGGCCGCCAAGGGCGTGACCGCCCGCCTGCCGGCCGGCCTGGAGCTGATGGACCGCAACGACCCGCTGGGCGTGAGCCAGTTCGTGCAGGACATGCGTTTCCGGCGTGGCCTCGAAGGCGAGCTGGCGCAAAGCATCATGACGCTGGACCCGGTCGAGTCGGCGCGCGTGCACCTGTCGGTCGCCAAGTCCACCTCCTTCGTGATGAACGACGGCGAGAAGAGCTCGGCCTCGGTGGTGCTGCAGTTGAAGCCCGGCCGCCACATGGCCCGCGAGCAGATCGCGGCGACCATCAGCCTGGTGGCCGGCAGCCTGGCCAGCCTGGACCCGCAGCGCGTCAGCGTGGTGGACCAGGCCGGCAACCTGCTGTCTGCCCATGTGGACCTGAGCGAAGGCTTTGATGCCGGCCAGGGCGGCGAGGCGGCCAACCGCTTCCAGGACGACGTGCGGCGCAATGTCAACGACCTGCTGGCGCCGGTGCTGGGCAGCGACAACTACAAGCTCAGCGTCACCGCCGAGGTGGACAACGACAAGATCAGCGAGACCCGCGAGCAGTACGGCGCCGCGCCCAAGGTCACCTCCGAAGCCATGCGCGAGGAGAAGGACCGGGACGCGATGGCGCTGGGTGTGCCGGGCTCGCTGAGCAACCGGCCGGTGGCCTTGCCCAGCGCCGCGTCGGCACCCGCCGGCGGCGAGGCCAGCACGGCGACCAAGAACGCCACCAGCCGCCAGTTCGCCTACGACCGCAGCATCACGCAGATCCAGCGCAGCCGCGGCCGGCTGTCGCGCATGAACGTGGCGGTGGTGCTCAACAGTGCGGCCGCGCCCGGCGGCGCCAAGGCCGGCTGGAGCAAGGAAGAGCTGGCCAATGTCGAGCGCATCCTGCGCAGTGGCCTGGGCATCAATGCCGAACGTGGCGACACGCTGACCGTCTCGGCGCTGGCCTTCCCGGCCCTGCCTGCCGCCCAGCCCTGGTGGCAGGAGCGCGACACGGTGCTGGACGCCACGCACTGGGCCAGCTGGGCCGTGGGCGGCCTGCTGCTGCTGTTCCTGGTGCTGCGCCCGCTGACCCGCGCCGCCCAGCAGCGCCTGGCGCCGCAGCCCGAGCTGACGCCGTTGACCCCGCTGCCGGCGAATGCACCGGTGCAGCAAGGCGCCACCGTCATCGCCGGGGCACTGCCTGCGCCAGACGCGCTGGCTGCCGGCCCCGCGCTGGCCTCGCCAGCCGAGGCTGCGCAGCGCGTCAACCCGGTGGTGCCGCTGCTGGAGAACTACGACCTGCCGCCACCGGGCTCACCGGTGGACGTGCTGGTCGATCACCTGAAGTCGCTGGCCGGCAAAGAGCCGGAACGCGTGGCCGAAGTCGTCAAGCAATGGATGCAAAAGCATGCCCAGCCTCAATGAATCCCTGGACGCCCTGGCGTCCGCCCTGCCCGCAGGCATCTCGCTGAGCCCGGTCGAACAGGCCGCCATCGTGATGCTCAGCATCGGCGAGGAGCCCGCAGCCGCGGTGCTGCGCTGCCTCAGCCGCGAAGAGCTGCTGGAGCTCACGCAGGTGATGTCGCGCATGAGCGGCATCAAGGTCGACTCGGTGAAGACCGCGCTGCAGCACTTCTTCGACGACTACCGCGAGCAGAGCGGCCTGCACGGCGCCTCGCGCCAGTACCTCAAGCGTTCGCTGGACCTGGCGCTGGGCAGCGAGATCGCCAGCAGCGTGCTGAACAACATCTACGGCGACGCGATCCGGCCCAAGGTGGCGCGCCTGCAATGGGCCTCGCCGAAGTGGCTGGCCGACCGCATCGTGCGCGAGCACGTGCGCATGCAGGCCGTCTTCCTGAGCTTCCTGCCGGCCGCACTGGCCGGCAGCGTGATCGAGGCCCTGCCGGTCGAAGGCCGCGACCTGGTGCTGATCAACGTCGCCCGCCTGACCGAGATCGACCCGGAGCTGCTGCGTGAACTCGACGAGCTGGTCGAGCGCTGCCTGCAGTCGCTGGGCTCGCAGAGCGCCACCGTCGAAGGTGTCAAGCAGGCCGCCGAGATCCTCAACCGCCTGCCCGGCGACCGCCAGCAGATGGTGGAACTGCTGCGCGCGCACGACCCGGCGGTGGTCTCGGAAATCGAGGTCAGCATGTACGACTTCTTCATCCTCAGCCGCCAGAGCGAAGCCACGCTGCTGCGCCTGATCGAGGCGGTGCCGATGGACCAGTGGGCGCTTGCGCTCAAGGGCGCCGAGCCGGCCATCCGCGACGCGGTGCTGCAGACCATGCCGCGCCGCCAGGCGCAAGGCTTCGAGGACGCGATGCGCCGCAGCGGCCCGGTGCCGATGAGCCGCGTGCTGCAGGCCCGCGAGCAGATCATGGCCGAGGTCAAGTCGCTGGTGGATGCCGGCGAGATTGAAGTGCAACTGTTCGCCGAAGCGGTTGTCGAGTGATGTTCGAACAGGCCCGCCCCCATCGCTTCCCGCCCCTGTCGCAGGTGCGTTCGCTGGTCACGACAGCCGAGGCAGGCGCTGCCGCGCCGGTCGCCGGCCAGCTGCAGGCGGCCGTGGCTGCCGGCTTCCAGGAAGGCCTGGCCAAGGGTTACCAGGAGGGCCTGGCCAGCGGCCGCGAAGCGGCGCTGGAACAAGGCCTGCGCGAAGGCCGGCAGCAGGGCCGCCAGCAGGCGTCGGCCGAAGCCCGCCGCGAAGGCCAGGCGCTGTTGGAAGCCCTGGCCACGCCGCTGGAAGCCATGCTCAGCGCGCTGAAAAACCAGCGCGCCGAATACCAGTCGGCCCAGCGCAAGGAAGTGGTGGAGCTGGTGGCCAAGGTGGCGCGCCAGGTGATCCGCTGCGAACTCGCCTTGCAGCCGACACAGCTGCTGGCGCTGGTGGATGAAACCATTGCCACGCTGCCGCCAGCCCGCGACGAAGACATCGAAGTCTTCCTGAACCCCGAAGAGCTGGCGCAGATCCGCGAGCTGGACCCGGCCCGCGCCGAACGCCTGCAGCTGCGTGCCGACGCCGCGCTGGCGCCCGGCGAATGCCGCGTGCGCGCGGCGGGCCGCGAAGCCGATGCAGGCTGCAAGCAGCGCCTGACCGCCTGCATGGAACAGATCGAACAACAGCTGGGTGCCAGCGAAGAAGACTCGCTGCCTGACGCCGACGACGACTTGCTGAGGGCCGCCGCATGATCGCCGAAGCCTTGCGCCGCCTCGAGCTGGGCCAGGTGCCGGTGGCCACGCCCACCGGCCGCCTGGTCGGCGCTTCCGGCCTGCTGCTGGAAAGCACCGGCTGCCCGCTGCGCACCGGCCAGCGCTGCCAGATCGAACTGGGCGACGGCCAGTGGATCGACGCGCAGGCGGTTGGCTTCAAGAACGACATCTCCTACCTGATGCCCTTCAAGCACACCGACGGGCTGGCCACCGGCGCCCGCGTGCTGCCGGTGCCGGACCGTGGCCTGCTGCGCATTGGTTCGAGCTGGCTGGGCCGCATCGTCAACGGCCTGGGCGAGCCGATCGACGGCCTGGGCCGGCTGGGCGGCGAACACACGCTGGACCCGCGCCCGCCCAAGGTCAACCCGCTGAAGAAGCAGCCTGTGCACGAGCGCCTGGACGTGGGCGTGCGCGCCATCAACGGGCTGTTGACACTCGGCCGCGGCCAGCGCGTGGGCCTGATGGCCGGCTCCGGCGTGGGCAAGAGCGTGCTGCTGGGCCTGATCACCCGCCAGACCGTGGCCGACGTGGTCGTGGTCGGCCTGATCGGCGAACGTGGCCGCGAGGTGCGCGAGTTCATCGACCTGTCGCTGGGCCTGGCCGGGCTGGCGCGCTCGGTCGTGGTGTGTGCGCCGGCCGACGAATCGCCGCTGATGCGGCTGCGCGCCACCGAGCTGTGCCATTCGGTCGCCGCGCATTTCCGCGACCAGGGCCAGCACGTGCTGCTGCTGGTCGACTCGCTGACGCGCTACGCGATGGCACGCCGCGAAGTCGCGCTGGCGCTGGGCGAGCCACCGGCCACGCGCGGCTACCCGCCTTCGGTGTTCGGCCTGCTGCCGCAGCTGGTGGAAAGCGCCGGCAACGGCGAGCACCCGCAAGGCAGCATGAGCGCGATCTACACCGTGCTGGCCGAGGGCGACGACCAGCAGGACCCTGTGGTGGACACCGCCCGCGCCATCCTCGACGGCCACATCGTGCTCAGCCGCGAGCTGGCCGAGCGCGGCCACTACCCGGCCATCGACATCGCGCAGTCCATCAGCCGCTGCGCCGCGCTGGTCGCGCCACGCGAACAGCTGCAGGCCGCACGCGCCTTCAAGGCCATGGTCGCCCGCCACGCGCAGGTGCGCGAGCTGCTGCCGCTGGGCGCCTACGTGCCCGGCGCCGACCCGGCGACCGACCAGGCCGTGCAGCGCTACCCGCAGATGGAAGCCTTCCTGCACCAGGGCACGCACGAGCCGGCGCCGATGGCCACGGTCGAACAACAACTGATGGAGCTGATGGCATGACCCGTGAAGCACGACACCTGAAGCAGCTCGACACGCTGGCCGATTTGCGCGAGCGCGAGCGCGACCGGCTGGAGGCCGACCTGGCAACGCGCCGCGTGACGCAGCAGCGCTTCCAGACCAACCTGGCGCGCCTGGAGCAGCTGGCCCAGGGTGGCACCAGTGCGAACAGCAGCGCGGGCGGCAACCTGCCACTGGCCTTGTCGCTGAACAACGCCAACTACAAGCAGGCCGTGCTGCAGCTGGCCGACCGCCACCGCCAGGACCTGGCGCTGCACGAGGCCCAGATGGCCCAGGCCCAGCAGGCGTTGCAAGGCGCGGCGCTGGACCACCTGGTGATGGGCAAGGTGCGCGAGCGCCAGCAGGCCCTGGTGGGCCGGCTGCAGGCCGGTCGTGACCAGAAGACCCAGGACGACCTGGCCAACCAGGCCTGGCTGCGCCGCCTGGCGGCCAGCCAATGAGGACCGCCGCCATGCCGCGTTTTGCCGACCGCCCGACCTTTGTCGCCGCCGGATTTCAGTCCGGCCGCTGCACGGTCGCCTTTTGACAGGCAACCCCCGTCAATCGACCAGGAGATCTCAATGGGCAGCACCACCATCGACCCGGCCAGCACTGCGCAGCAACTGGCCACCGCGTACACCTCGGCCACCCAGTCGCAGCTGACCACGCAGTCCACCAAGGCACAGAGCACCGCCTCGGCGCTGAGCAAGCTGCAGTCGGCGCTGAGCGCGTTCGACACCGCGCTCTCGGCCATGACCACCAAGAAGAGCGTGCTGAGCTACGGCGCCACGCTGAGCAGCAGCGGCTTTGCCACCGCCACCGCGGGCGCGGGCGCCACGGCGGGCAACTACTCGGTCTTCGTCGAGCAGGTCGCCAGCGCGCACCAGATCGCCTTCGAAGACCTGCCGGCCGTGCCGGTCTCGCTGGGCGGCCCGCTGGTCGTGCAGATGGCCAATGGCAGCAGCTTCAACGTCAACCTGGCCGGCGCCGACCAGGACAACAACGGCACGCTGTCGCAGACCGAGATCGCCCGCGCGATCAACCAGGCCTCGGGCAACAACGGGCTGGTCAGCGCGATGGTCGTGACCTCCGGCAGCCAGACCAACCTGGTGCTGAGCGCCGGCAGCACCGGCGCCGGCAGCCAGATCACGCTGGACACCAGCGGCCTGCCGGCCAGCGCACTGAAGACCACGCTGGACGGCGGTGGCAAGCAGCTCAGCACCGCGCAGGACGCCGTGATGTGGCTGGGCGCGCAGACCACCGGCGTGAAGATCCAGCAGGCCTCCAACACCTTCACCGCGGTGGCCGGCGTGAGCCTCACCGTGACCCAGGCGCAGGCCACCGGCAGCAGCCCGCTGACGCTGGCCGTGACCAACAACGACAGCGGCACGGCCACCAATGTGCAGAGCTTCGTCGACGCCTACAACAAGCTCGAATCGGCGCTGGACGACCTGACCAAGATCGGCAGCAGCACCACCACGGCCGGCGCGTTCGCTTCGGACTCCGGCGTGACCTCGCTGCGCTCGCACCTGGCCAGCATCCTGCGCCAGGACGTGGGCGGGCTGCGGCTGATGGACTTCGGCATCACGGCCGGCCGCGACGGCCAGCTCTCGCTGGACCAGACCAAGCTCAGCAAGGGCCTGACCGCGCACCCCGACGGCCTCGACAGCCTGCTGGGCAGCAACAGCAGCAGCGCCCCGACCGGCCTGATGGGCGCCTTCAGCACGCTGAGCAAGCAATGGACCAACAGCAGCACCGGGCTGATCAAGAGCCGGCAGGACAGCGTGCAGCGCACCCAGGCCAGCATCACGACGCGCCAGACCAAGCTGGAGGACCAATACAACATGCTTTACCAGCGCTACCTGGCCCAGTTCACCCAGCTGCAGTCGCTGCAGTCGAGCATGAGTGACAACACCAGCCTGCTCGGCAGCCTGAGCTGACCTGCACGGCCCCACGACCTCCCCTCGCCAGGAAAACTCCCTTGTACCAAGACGCCTATCAAAGCTACCAGACCGTCAACCTGGGCGCGCAGACCGCCCAGGCCTCGCCGGTCGAACTGGTGCTGATCCTGATGGACGGCCTGCTCGAAGAGCTGGCCCGCGCCCGGGCCCACATCGCGGCCAGGCGCTTCGAGCAGAAGGCCAGGAGCCTGGACAAGTGCATCGGCATCCTCAACGGGCTGTCCAGCGCGCTGGACACCGATGGCGCTGGCGAGGTCGTGGGCAACCTGCAGGCCCTGTACGAGTTCTGCGCCGACCGGCTGTGCCGCGCCGGCATCACGCTGGACCCGGCCATGGTCGACGACGTGAGCGGCGTGGTGCAGACGCTGCGCCAGGGCTGGCAGGACGTGCAGGCCCACCATGGCTAGAGCCCAGCGCCTGCAGCAGCTGCGCGAGGCTTTGCAGAAAGCCTTGCAGCGCACCATGCCCGCCGCTTCGGCGAGCAGCCAGGCGCCGGACTTCGGCGACTGGCGGGCGCTGGTGCAGGCCGAGGCCGCACTGTCTCGCGCGCTGCCGGCGCTGGCCGGCGAAGGTGAATGGAGTGCGGCAGAGCGCCGGGCGCTGGCCGAACTGCGCGAGGTCCACGAGGCCGCCCGCATCCGCTGCGAACAGGCGCTGGCCACGCTGGGCACCCAGCTCCACGAGATGGGTCTGCAAAAAGAAGGCTGGCTGGCCTATGCCGGCATGAGCGCAACGCTGCAATCGACATGAACATGGCTTTGAACACCCTCTCGGTCAACGTCGCGGCAGATACCGGCGCCGTCGCCCCGGCGACGCCAGCGAACCCCGCCGCCAACACGGCCGATGCCGTCGCAGGCACGCCGGTCGCCACGCCGCTGGCCGGCTTCGGCGCCACGCTGCAGCGCGCCGCGGTGGCCGACACGTCGACCCCAGCCTTGCCGCTGCCGCTGCCGGTCACGCCCACTGGTGGCGCGGACGTCAAGCTGCCGGCCGACAGCTCGCGGGTCGCGCCACCCGAGCTGCCCGCACAGGCCGCCAAGCCGGCGGCCGACGACAGCCAGGACGCCATCGACACCGGCACCGCCGCGCTGCAACCCGACTGGCCCGCGCTGTCGCCGCTGCTGGCGAGCTTGCTGGCCTCGGCTTCGGCCGCCACGGCTGCCGCCACCTCTACCGCACCAGCACCGGCCGACAACACACCCCGCCCGGCACCAGCGGCCGCTGGCCTCGCGGCATTGGGCAAGCCTGCCACGGCAAACGCCGCCGCAACGCCGGTGGCCGCGCAGGCGGCAACGCCAGGCATTGCCGCCACGCCGGTCGCTGCGACACCGGTGCAGGCGCCCTCCGCCAAGGCCGGCGTGGCCAGCCCCGCGCAGCAGGCATCGGTGGTCGACGCCGCGGAGGCCGACGATGCCTCTGCCACGCTGCCCAGCGTCGGCAGCGCCACGGCCGCGGCACCGAGCCGCCAGGAAATGAGCACCTCGCTGGCCCTGCCGGCCGGCCCGGACGCCGACTTGCGCCAGCCGCTGCGCGAGGCCCTGGGCCCGCGCCTGGCCTGGCAGGCCGACCAGCGCAGCGAGCAGGCCCAGCTGCGCCTGTCGCCGCCGCAGCTGGGCCACATCGACATCCAGATCCGCCACGAAGGCGGCAGCCTGCAGGTGCAGCTGTCGGCCAGCCATGCCGAAGTGGCGCGCCAGCTGGCCCAGGTCAGCGACGGGTTGCGCCAGGACCTGTCGCAGCGCCATGCCGGCGAAGTGCGGGTGCAGGTCGGCCAGGGCGCGGCCAACGGCAGCGACTTCGGCCAGTCCGGCCGCCAGCAGCCGCAGCGCACCACCTCCGATGAAGCGCAGGCCCCCGGCCGCGCACTGGCCGAGGCCGATGCAGAAACCGGCACGGTCACCACCCCCTTCCGTCTGCGCAAAGGCTGAACGCGATGTCCAAGAAACTGATCCTCGGCGGTGTCGCCACCGTCCTGCTGTTGTCCGCTGGCGGTGCCGCGGCCTGGTGGAAGCTGAAAGACCATGGGTCGGCCGGCGAGGCCAAGGCGCATGTGGCCGAAGCGGTGGACTACAAGTACGTCACGCTGGACAAGGTCATCGTGATGCTGCGCAACGGCGAACAGGAAAGCGGCTCGCACTACCTGGCCGTGGACCTGGTCTTCAAGGCGCCGCCCAAGACCGAGAAGCAGACCCGGGACCACCTGCCGCTGCTGCGCAGCGTGGCGGTGAAAGCCCTGTCGGAGCGCACCCGCGCCCAGGCCAGCTCGATGGGCGTGGACGCCCTGGCCAGCACGCTCAACGAGGCGTTCCATGAGGCCTATGCAGCCGAGCATCAGGAGATGCCGTTTGCCGAGGCCATGATCGGCAAGCTCATCGTCGAATGACCATGGACTTGCACGCGGGTCATTTCGAGGTGGCGGCCTATGCCGAGGCGGGCGGCGAAGCTGCGCGCGCCGCGCTCGACCCGGCCCGCGAGCAGCGCGAGCTGATCGCGCACACGCCGCTGGTCAAGCGCGTGGTGCGCCAGCTCAGCGCCCAGCTCAGCGCCACGATGGACCGCGACGACATGCAGCAGATCGGCCTGATGGGGCTGCTGGAAGCGCTGCGCCGCTACGGCCCGCCGGACGAGAAGTTCGCTGCCTTTGCCTCGCTGCGCATCCGCGGCGCGATCCTCGACGAACTGCGCCGCCAGGACTGGCGCCCGCGCAGCGTGCGCCAGGACAGCCACAAGCTGCGCGACGGCCTGCGCGAGATGACGCGCCGCCTGGGCCGCGAGCCGACCGAGGCCGAAGTGCTGAAGGTGCTGAAGCTCACGCCGGAAACCTACCAGGCCCACCTCGCCGCAGAGAACGCCGAGCAGATGGCCAGCTTCGACGAACTGCTGCACGAGATGGCCGAGCTGCCTTCGGCGCAGCGCTCGCCCGAGGAGATCCTGATCCAGCGCCGCAGCCTGGCGCAAGCCCTGAGCGCGCTGGACGAACGTGAACAACGCGTGATCCAGCTGTACTACGAGTACGAGCTGAGCCTGAAGGAAATCGCCGCGGTGCTGGACCTGACCGAGGCCCGCATCTGCCAGATCAACAAGGCCGCGCTGCAGAAGATGAAGCGCCACCTGGCCGCCTGACCGCCGCCTGACCCGCTAGCCCCCAAAGAGACCACCCCATGCAATCCATCCTCGGCATCCTCATCATCGTCGGCTGCGTCTTCGGCGGCTACATGATCCACGACGGCGACATGAAGATGATCTGGCAGCCCACCGAGCTGCTGATCATCGTTGGCGCAGGTGCTGGCGCCATCGTGCTGGGCAACCCCAAGCACGTGCTCTCGGAGATGTGGCTGCAGGTGCGCAAGGTCATGATGCGCAAGAAGCCCGGCGAGGAATTCCAGCGCCAGCTGCTGCTGCTGATGTACGAGTTGCTGCAGACGGCGGCCGGCGGCCTGAAGGCACTGGACGCACACGTTGAAGCCCCGCATGAGAGCGATCTCTTCAAGCGTTATCCGCTGATCCTCGAAGAGCCCAAGCTGCTCCACTTCATCGTCGACAACTTTCGCTTGATGGCGATGGGCAAGATCAATGCACACGAGCTCGAAGGTGTGCTCGAACAAGAGATCGAAGCGATCCACGAAGAGATGGCGCAGCCAGCCAAGTCGCTGGCCAAGATCGGGGAGGCGATGCCGGGCTTCGGCATCCTGGCCGCGGTGCTGGGCATCGTGATGACCATGAACGTGGTGGCCGAAGGCGCCGGCACTGCCGAGATCGCCGTGCGCGTCGGCGCCGCGATGGTGGGTACCTTCATCGGTATCTTCATGTGCTACGGCGTGCTGGACCCGATCAGCAACATGATGAAGCAGCTGGTCAGCGAGGAGCTGCAGGCCTTCGAGTCGGTCAAGGTGGTGCTGGTCACGCATGTCTCGGGCAAGCCGGCGCTGCTGGCGATCGACGCCGGCCGCCGCCTGGTGCAGCTCAACATCAAGCCCAGCTTCGCCCGCCTGGAAGGCTGGATCAACAAGATGCAGGACGCCGGCGACGCCGGCGCCACCCCGCAACGCCGCGCAGGAGACAAGCGTGCCCAAGCCTGATGCCCATCACGGCGAGACCGTCGTCAAGCGCGTCTCGGCCAAGGGCCATGACGAGGCCCACGGCGGCGCGTGGAAGGTGGCGTTTGCCGACTTCTGCCTCGCGCTGCTGTGCCTGTTCCTGGTGCTGTGGCTGCTGGCCTCGCGCGACAAGGAAGCGGCCGAGCAGAACCTGCTGTCCGTCATGGGCACGCCCATCGACGAAGGCAGCCAGGGCCACATCCCGGACCTGAAGGGCAGCCAGTTCGGCAGCCTGATCACCCGCGAGCCGGTGCCCGGCCAGGGCGGTACCAACGCGGCCCGTGGCCCCAACCAGGGCAACGGCCAGACCGACCAGGCCCATCCGCTGCAACGCAAGCACATGGACGGCCCGGAAGACATGCAGTTGCTGGCCCGCAAGCTCTCCGGCCTGGCCGAAGACGCCGGCCTGGAAAGCCACCTGAAGACCGAAGTCACGCCGCAGGGCCTGCGCGTGCTGCTGCACGACACCGACGGCGAAGGCATGTTCGCCCGCGGCAGTGCGGTGCCCAACACCAGGTTCCGCAAACTGCTGACCCAGATGGGCCCGCTGTTCGCCGAGATCGACAACCAGCTGCTGGTGCTGGGCCACACCGACGCGACGGCCTATGCCAACACCGACGCCGCTGCGTTCTCGAACTGGACGCTGTCCAACCAGCGCGCAATGGCCGCCCGCCTCAGCCTGACCTACGGCGGCATGCCGGCGGCCAGCGTGCTGCAGGTCATCGGCATGGCCGACCGCGCGCCGATGAAGATCGAAGACCCGCGCGCCGCCGTGAACCGTCGCATTGAACTGGTGGTGCTGAGCACGGCCCAGGCCCGTGCGCTGGCTGCCGCCTTCGGCATGCCCGGCCAGGTCCAGCCGCTGGCCGAAGGCGCCGACATGGTGGTCAGCCAGGCCGCGCCTTCGGCCAACGGTGCGGCGGCGATTTCGAAGATGGGCCTGCACCCGACGCGCCTGCCGGCCGCCGAAGCCTTGCCGCTGAAAGCCACCGTTGCCGAAAACGCCAAGGCGCGCCACCAGCTGACCCAACAAGCCTCGACGCTCGCGGAGCGCTGAGATGCAAACGAAACCTACCCGAGGTGCCCGCATGCGAATCACCGGCCGAACCACACTGGACCCCTTGACCGGCGCCGCTGCGCCGGCTGCCGCCGAACCGGTGAGCCCTGCGGCCCCGGTTGGCGCCAGCGCCGCCGCCGACACGGCCGCGCCGCTGCAGTCCGACGCGCTGGCGCCCGCCATGCAGGCGCTGGACGCGATGCCGGAGATCGACGGCGCCCGCGTCGCCGAGCTGCGCGACGCGCTGGCCCGCGGCGAGATCAAGTTCGATGCCGACCGGCTGGCCGGCCTGGTGCAGCGCTTCCACAACGGCCGCGGCTGAACCCGCCATGAGCCACGTCCAAGCCCGCGCCAACAACAGCCGCCAGGCGACTGCGCTGCTGCTGCAGGACCTGCGCAGCGACTTGCAGGAGGCGCGCCAGCTGCAGGTGCTGCTGAACCTGCAGTTCGACGCGCTGCTCAAGCATGACCCCAAGCCGCTGCCGGCACTGGCAGCCGACATCGTCGTCTGCGTGGAGCGCATGCAGAAACGCCGCGCCCGGCGCACCGCGTTGGTCGAGCGGCTGGTCGGCCAGGACGCCGGCATGGACCAGGTGCTGCAAGGCCTCGGCCCGTCGCTGCAGGCGACCGGCACGGCCTGGTGGACCGCGCTCGAAGACCTGGTGCGTGCCTGCAAGGACGCCAACCTGCGCAACTGCGCGCTGCTGACCCAGCAGCACGAGCTGATGCAACGTGTGCTCGAACCCGACAGTGACCTTTATGCGCCTGCCTGACCCGTTCACCACCGCCACCCCGGCCACCGCACCGACGGCGGCCACGCAGCCGACTGCAGCGCTGGGCGCCACCAGCCCCGCTGGCTTCGGCGCGGTCTACAACGAGCTCGGCCGCTCGCTGCGCCAGGACGTGCAGCAGTTCATCGAGCAGGGCGACAGCGGCGAAGCCTTTGGCGGTGCCAGCACCTTGAATGCCGAAGCCCGGGCCCGCCTGGCCACGCTGAACGGCATGCGCTCGCCGGCCGGCAACCCCGACGCACCCACCGATGCACCCGCAGGCGCGTTGACCGGCCCGCAACAGGCCTTTCTCGAACAGGTGGCCCCGCTGGCCGCCGAGGCCGGCGCGCGGCTGGGCGTGTCGCCGCATGTGCTGGCGGCGCAGGCCGCGCTGGAGTCTGGCTGGGGCCAGCGGCCGCTGCGCGACGCGCAGGGCGCCGACAGCCACAACCTGTTCGGCCTGAAGGCCGGCAAGGCCTGGCAGGGCGCCAGCGGCGACAACACCACCACCGAATACGCGGATGGCGAAGCCGTCTCCGAGGTGGCGCGCTTTCGGGCCTACGACGACCCTTCGGCCTCGTTCAAGGACCTGACGCAACTGCTGCTGAAGGCGCCGCGCTACCAGGGCGCGCTGAACACCGGCCATGACGCGCTGGCCTATGGCCAGGGCCTGGTGCGCGGCGGCTATGCCACCGACCCGGCCTACGCGACCAAGCTGGCGCGCGTGGCGGGCCAGATCCGTCAGTCGCGGGACTGATCGGGCGCCGCCATGTTGTTGCTGTCCATCTCCACAGGCACCACTTCACCGGCACCGGTGATGCGGGCGCGCAGGATGCGGCCGGTGCGGCTGTTGCGTACGCGCACGGTCTCGTTCAGACGACCCGGGTCCATCGCCTCGCCGGCATTGGTCACTTCCACCGGCCCGCTGCGCGCGACGATGCGCACAGACTCGCCGCGCCGCACCAGCAGCGGCGCCGACAGCATTCGTTTCTGCAGCACCTGGCCGGCACGCAGCGCACGGCGCGGGCTCATGCCGACCAGCTCGGCCAGGTCCGAGCTGGCATCGGGCAGCGTGCTGATGTCGCGCCGCTCCAGCGCCACGTCGCGCTCGGCAATCGGCTGGTTCGCATTCAGTGCCACCAGCGCCACGCCGACCTCGGCCGACAGCGTGGCCCGCACGTTCACCAGCTGCCGGGCGCCGACACCAGGGCAGACCAGCACGAAGCGCATGTGCGCCGGCTGGCGCAGGTCCACCGGCTCGATGCGCGGCTCCGCGCAGCTCGGCGGCGTGCTCGGCAGCGCCGCGAGTTCGGCCTCGACTTCCACGCCCTGCAGCCCGTCGCGCTCGGCCTGCTCGATCACCGCCTGGCGCGCTGCCGCCGCCACGCGCGCAGCCAGCGGCTCCGTCGCCTGGGCCGCAGACAGCAGCAGCGGCAGGCAGGCCAGCCCCCACTTTACGTTTGACCGTCGTCCTGAACAAAGGAATCGCATGAGCATCGACTTCACCAAGGCCCTGGGCACACACCCCGAGGCGCTGCGCTTGCGCGCCGAACGGACACAGGTCCTGGCCGCCAACCTGGCCAACGAAAGCACCCCCGGCTACCAGGCCCGCGACCTGGACTTCGGCGCGGCCTTGCAGAGCGCCACCGCCGACGAGGCCAGCGGCCTGTCGCTGGACAGCGACGGCTCGGCGAAATACCGGGTGCCCAACCACCCCTCGGCCGACGGCAACACCGTGGAGCTGGGCGTGGAACAGGCCGAATTCTCTCAGAACGCCAGCGACTTCCAGGTCAGCCTGACCTTTCTGAACATGCAGCTCAAAGGCCTCGCCAAGGCCATCGCAGGACAGTGACATGCCATTCCACGACATCACCCGCATCGCCGGCTCGGCCATGACCGCCCAGACCGTGCGGCTCAACACCGTCGCCAGCAACTTGGCCAACGCCCAGTCCGCCGCCAGCAACGCGACCGACGCCTACCACGCCCGCAAGCCAGTCTTCGCAGCCGTGATGGGCCGCGACAGCGGCGCCGGTGCCCGCGTGCAGGTGCTGGACGTCGTCAGCAGCACCGAGCCGCTGCGCGAAGCCTACGAACCCGAGAACCCCATGGCCAACGAGGAGGGCAAAGTGTTTTATCCGAACGTGAACCCGGTCGCCGAAATGACCGACATGATGGCCGCCTCGCGGGCCTTCGAGACCAACGTCGAAGTGCTGGGCCGGGTGCGGTCTATGCAGCAGGCGGTGTTGCGGCTTGGGGAGGCTTGAGCATGAGCACCACCCTCACGACGCAAACGCAAAGCACCGGCACCAGCGCGCTGTCCAACGCCCTGGTCAGCGCCAACGGCAGCGGCACCGACCTGTTCACCACCTTGCTGGTGGCGCAGATCCAGAACCAGAACCCGCTGGAGCCGAACGACCCGAGCGACTTCGTGAACCAGCTGACGCAGCTGAGCCAGATGGAGTCGCTGCAGTCGCTGAGCAGCCAGAGTGCCGCCACCAACACGCTGCTGGACAGCCTGCAGACGCTGGCACTGGGCAACCAGGTCGGCAACAGCGTGGACGTGGTGACCGACCACGTGCAGCTGGACGCCTCCGGCACGGTGCCGGCGAAATTCACGCTTGCCAGCGCCGAGAACAACGCGACGGTGGTGCTGACCGGCGCCGACGGTGTGAAGCACAACGTGGACCTGGGCAGCAAAGGCATTGGCGAGGTCTCGCTGACGCTGGACCCGGTCGCGCTGGGCCTGCCGGCCGGCACCTACGACATCGCGGTGAAGACCACCAGCGGCGCGACGCCGGCTGTCGCGGTGACCGGACGGATCCAGAACATCCGCCTGTCCACCGCCGGCATGACGCTGACCGTCAGCCACCTGGGCGAAGTCTCGCCCGGCAACATTTCCCAATTCAACGGCAAGTCCTGAACGTCCTGAAGGAGTCCCGACCATGAGCTTCGAAATCGCCCTGTCCGGCATCAATGCTGTCAACACCCAGCTCGACAGCATCAGCAACAACATCGCCAACTCCGGCACCTACGGCTTCAAGTCCAGCCGTGCCAACTTCAGCGCGATGGTGGCCGGCTCCAGCCCCACCGGCGCCGAGATCGGCTCGCTGACGCAAAGCATCGGCACCGGCGGCAGCACGCTGTCCACCGGCCGTTCGCTGGACGCCGCCATCCAGGGCCGCGGCTTCTTCGCACTGCGCGACAGCACCGGCCTGATGAGCTACAGCCGCGTCGGCAACTTCGTGGTCGACAAGACCGGCATGCTGGTCGACGCCAGCGGCCGCAAGGTCCAGGGCTACGCGGTGACGCCGGGCTCGACCGCGCTGGGTGCCATGGGCGACATCAGCGTGCCCAGCGGCCAGATCGCCGCCAAGGCCAGCAGCAAGCTTTCGTACGTGGCCAACATGTCGAAGGACTGGACCACGCCGACGCTGACGCCTTTCGACAAGACCGACGCGCAGACCTTCAACAGCTCGATGGTCTCGGTGGTCTACGACTCGCTGGGCACCCAGCACACCATGACGCAGTACTTCGTGAAGTCCGGCAGCAACGCGGTGGACGTGCACTACACGATGGACGGCAACGACCTGGGCACGACCAACACGCTGAGCTTCAGCACCAACGGCGTGCTGACCGCGCCGGCCAGCGCGGTGACCCTGGCACTGGGCACGCCGGACGGCGCCAGCGCGCTCAGCATCGACGTGGACTACACCGGCACCACGCTGTACGCCGGCGAGGCGACCAACAGCGTCAACGTCGCCGACGGCTATGCCTCCGGCACGCTGACCGGCACGACGATCTCCGACGACGGCTCGGTGCTGGCCCAGTACAGCAACGGCCAGAAGCAGACCATCGCCAAGCTGGCGCTGGCCACCTTCCCCAGCGAAGACGGCCTGACCCCCACCAGCGATACCAGCTGGACGGCCTCGCAGGCCTCGGGCCAGGCGCTGTACTACGCCCCGGGCACCGGCATGGCGGGCTCGCTGACGGTGGGCGCGCTGGAGCAGTCCAACGTGGACATGACCGGCGAGCTGGTCAACCTGATGTCCGCCCAGCGCAACTACCAGGCCAACACCAAGGTCATCTCCGCCGAGAGCGAGATGATGCAGGCGCTGTTCCAGGCCGTCTGAGGCAAGCCGCATGGACGCCCTGATCTACACCGCGATGAGCGGTGCCGAACGCGCACTGCGGGCCCAGCAGGTGCACGCCAACAACCTGGCCAACCTGGACACCTCCGGTTTCCAGGCCGACATGGAACTGGCCACCAGCCAGACGGTGAGCGGCTTCGGCTACGACGCGCGCCACCTGAACAAGCTGCAGGCCAATGGCGTGTCGGCCCGCGAAGGCACGGCCAAGCCGACCGGGCGCGACCTGGACGTGGCCCTGCAGGGCGGCGGCTACCTGACGGTGCAGTACGGGGCCAGCGAGGCCTACACGCGAGCTGGCCAACTGCAGCTGGCCGAGGACGGCGCGCTGACGGTCAATGGCCGGCCGGTGATGGGCGAAGGCGGCCCCATCGTGCTGCCGCCGTACCGCAAGCTGGAGATCGCCAGCGACGGCTCGATCTCCATCCAGCCGGCGGGCGAAGAGGCCATGCAGGTGGTCGACAAGCTCAAGCTGGTCAAGCCCGAGGCCAAGGACGTGGTCAAGAACGAAGCCGGGCTGATCGTCTCGCGCCGCGGCGACACGCTGGAGAGCGACGACAGCGTGCGCGTGCACGGCGGCTTCGTCGAAGGCAGCAACGTCGGCGCGGTCGAGGAGATGGTGGCGACGATGACGCTGAACCGCGACTTCGAGATCCAGATGAAGCTGTTCCACGCCGCCGACAGCATGGCCGACAGCGGCAACCGGTTGATCCGGGAATGACCACCCCCATACCTGCCGCTGCGCGTCAGGCCCCCCGAGGGGGTCAAGAAATCTCGGGAGCGGCCCTTCGATTTCTTGAGGCCGCGCTTCCCCAGCAATCAACCAGGAGTTTCCTATGAATCCCGCCATGTGGATCAGCAAGACCGGTGTGCAGGCGCAAGACGCCAAGCTGCAGGCCATTGCCAACAACCTCGCCAACGTCAACACCGTCGGCTTCAAGCGCGACCGGGTGATGCTGGAAGACCTGTTCTACCAGGTCGACAGCCAGCCCGGCGCCCAGAAGGCCGAGGGCACGACCTCGCCGGTCGGCACCATGCTGGGCACCGGCACGCGCGTGGTCGGCACCCAGAAGGTGTTCACCAACGGCAACCTGCAGACCACCGGCCAGAGCCTGGACGTGGCCATCGTCGGCAACGGTTTCCTGCAGGTCGCGATGCCCAATGGCGAGACCGGCTACACCCGCGCCGGCCAGCTGCAGGTCAATGCCGAAGGCAAGCTGGTGAATTCGCAAGGCCTGTCGCTGCAGCCCGAAATCACGGTGCCGGCCACGGCCACCGCGGTGTCCATCTCCGAGTCCGGCCTGGTGACCGCGACCGTAAGCGGCAGCACCGCACCGACCGAACTCGGGCAGTTGCAGCTGGCAGGCTTCATCAACCCGGCCGGCCTGATGGCACGCGGCGAGAACCTGTTCCAGGAAACCGCCGCCAGCGGCACGCCGACCACCGGCAACCCCGGCACCGACGCATTCGGCAAGCTCAAGCAGGGCGCGCTGGAAGGCTCGAACGTGCAGGTGGTCGAAGAGATGGTGGACATGATCGCGGCGCAGCGCAGCTACGAGATGAACACCAAGGTGCTGTCTGCGGCCGACAACATGCTGCAGTCCCTGGCGCAGGCGGTGCGCTGAGATGCGCGCGCTTGTTCTTGCAGGGCTGATGGCAGGCGCGTCGCTGCTGGTCGGCTGCGCCGGCATCGAGCCGCCCAAGGCGCCGGAGCTGACGCCGCCATCGCCGCTGCCGCTGGTGCAGCAGGCGCCGCGCCGCGGCAGCTCGGGGGGCGTGTTCGTGGCCGACAACGGCTGGTCGCTGACCTCCGACGTGCGCAGCTTCCATGCCGGCGATGTGCTGACCGTGCTGCTGGACGAAACCACGCAGGCCAGCAAGAAGGCCAACACCAGCTTCGGCAAGAACAGCGATGTGTCGATCTCGCCGGCCACGCTGGCTGGCAAGGCGCTCAAGACGGACATCGGCCTGAGCAGCCAGAACAACTTCGCCGGCAACGCCGCGAGCACCCAGCAGAACGCCCTGCAGGGCGCCATCACGGTGATCGTGCACGAGGTCATGTCCAACGGCCTGCTGCGTGTGCAGGGCGAGAAAAGCCTGTACCTCAATCAGGGCGAGGAAATGATCCGGTTGAGCGGCTATGTGCGCGCTGCCGACATCACGCCGGACAACCGCGTTTCGTCGCAGCGCCTGGCCGAGGCCCGCATTGCCTACGCCGGCAGCGGCGCGCTGGCCGACACCAACAACGCAGGCTGGCTCTCGCGCTTCTTCGCCAGCCCCTGGATGCCGTTCTAAAAAAGAGATCACCCATGACCGCTTTGCGTTGGATCTTCGCCCCCCTGCTGACCAGCCTCTTGCTGGCCGGCGCCCATGCCGCGACACGCACCGCCGCCGAGCCGGCCGGCCAGCCGCTGCGCCAGTTGGTCAGCATCGAGGGCCAGCGCGAGAACCAGCTGCTGGGCTACGGCCTGGTGGTGGGCCTGAACGGCAGCGGCGACAGCACGCAGGTGAAGTACGCCGGCCAGTCGGTCAACAACATGCTCAAGCAGTTTGGCGTGAAGCTGCCGGACAACGTGGACGCGAAGTCCAAAAACGTGGCCACGGTGATGATCAGCGCCAGCTTCCCACCGGGCTACCGCAAGGGACAGACCATCGACGTGACCGTCGCCTCTCTGGGTGACGCCAAGAGCCTGCGTGGCGGCGTGCTGCTGCTCACGCCCCTGCGTGCGGCCAATGGCGAGGTCTACGCGATCAGCCAGGGCAACGTGGTGGTGGGCGGCATGACGGCGCAGGGCGCCAGCGGCTCCAGCGTCACGATCAACACGCCCACGGCCGGCCGCATCCCGAACGGCGCCAGCATCGAGCGCGAGATCGAGTCCGATTTCGACCAGAACCCCAGCGTGCGCCTGAGCCTGCGCCGGCCACACTTCCAGACCGCGACCAACATCGTCGACGCCATCAACAAGCGCTGGGGCGCGATTGCCACCGCGCGCGACGGCACCAGCGTGGAGGTCCAGGCGCCGATGAACCCGACCCAGCGCGTGGCCTTTGTCGCGCAGCTGGAGGCGATGACCATCGAGTCCGGCCTGGGCCGACCCAAGGTGATCTTCAACTCGCGCACCGGCACCGTGGTGATCACCGATGGCGTGCGCGTGCGGCCCGCCGCGGTCTCGCACGGCTCGCTGAAGGTGGTGATCTCCGAAAGCTCGCAGGTCAGCCAGCCGAATGCCTTTGGCCAGGGCCAGACGCAGGTCACGCCGAACTCGCGTGTCAGCGTGGACCAGGGCCAGGCCCACATGTTCAAGTGGGCGCCGGGCGCCAACCTGCAGGCCATCATCGACGCGGTGAACGCCACCGGTGCGACGCCGGACGACATCATGTCCATCCTGCAGGCGCTGGACCAGGCCGGCGCGCTGGACGGCGAACTGGAGGTGATCTGATGCCCATGCTGCCGATCCACCCCACGACGGACCTGGCGCTGCCGGACAGCTTCGCCGCTGCCGTCAAGCCTGCGCGACCCGACCCGATGCAGGCCGCGGCCAAGCAGGCCGCGCAACAGTTCGAGAGCCACTTCATCGGCCAGATGCTGCACGACATGCGGCGCAGCAGCCGCGTGCTGAGCGACGAGAAAGAGACCGAGCGCAGCGGCGAGGACATGCTGGACATGGCCGACACGATGGTGGCCGACCAGCTGGCCACTCAGGGCGCGTTTGGCATTGCCGACCTGATGCTGCGGCAGGTGATGCCGTCGGCTGCCTCGTCATTTAAGTCCGCACTGCCACCGGTCGCCTCTTCTGAGGACAAGCCCTGAACTCCGGGGCCGGCTTCCCTCCTTCTACTTCACGCCACGCTGTCATGACGCTCATCACCAACGCCCTGTCAGGCGCCCAGGCGGCGCAGGTCGCGCTGAACACCACCAGCCAGAACATCGCCAACGTGATGACGGCCGGCTACACCCGCCAGGGCGTGCTGCTGCGCTCGGTGCAACCGTCGCGCAGCGGCGTGGCTGCAGCGGGTGACGGCGTGGCCTCGCCTTCGCTGTTCCGCTTCAGCGACAGCTACAAGAACCTGCAGCTCTGGCAGTCCAACACCCAGCTCGGCCAGCACAGCGTGGCCCAGCCCTACCTGACCCAGATGGAGCAGGTGATGGGCAACGACGACGCCAGCATCGCCACCGGGCTGGACAACTTCTTCGCGTCGCTGAACGCCGCCAGCGTGGAGCCCACGTCCACGCCCTTGCGGGATGGCGTGATCGGCGCGGCCCAGGCGCTGGCGCAGCGTTTCAACAGCCTGCGCCAGACCCTGTCCAGCCAGCAGGCCGCGGTGAGCCAGCAGCGCCAGGACCTGGTGACGCAGGTCAACAGCCAGGCGGCCGACATTGCCGGCCTGAACAAGCGCATTGCCGCGGCCCAGGCCGATGGCGTGAACGCTTCCGGCCTGATCGACCAGCGCGACCAGAAGATCGACAGCCTGTCCTCGCTGGTCGGCTTGCAGGTGGTGACGCAGCCCGACGGCAGCGCCAATGTCTCGCTCGCCGGCGGCCAGCCGCTGGTGGTCGGCCAGCTGAATTCGGCGCTGACGCTGACGACCCAACCCGACGGCAGCCAGGTCATGGCGCTGAAGTTCGCCAGCGAGAGCTTTGGCGTCAACACCACGCAGATGGGCGGCGAGCTGGGCGGCCTGGCGGACTTCGAAAGCCAGCAGCTCAAGCCCATGGTGCAGTCGCTGCAGGACATGGCCAAGGGCCTGGCCGACGGCGTCAACAGCGTGCTGAGCGCCGGCTACACGATGAGCGGTGCGGCCGGCAAGCCGATGTTCAGCTTCGACCCGACCAGCAGCACCGCGATGCTGAGCGTGGACCCCACGCTGCAGGCCGCAGACCTGGGCCTTTCCGGCAGTGCCACCGAGCCGGGCAACAGCGACCAGCTGCAGGCCTTGATCGCGCTGAAGCAGCAGCCGGTCGCCATCAGCTCGCTGGGCAATGTGCTGCTGGGCGATGTGTACACCCAGCTGGTGGGCCGCGTGGGCATGGCCAGCCAGTCCAACCAGACGGCGATGGACACCGCGCAGACCGTGCGCGACCAGGCCGATGCGAACTGGAAGGCCACCAGCGGCGTCAACGAGGACGAGGAAGCCGTCAACCTGATGCAGTACCAGCAGATGTACCAGGCCAACATGAAGGTGGTCGCCGTGGCCAACGACTTGTTCGACAGCCTGCTGCAAATGCTCTGAGCCCCCGGGAGATCACACCATGCGCATTGCCAGCACCCAGTACCACACGACGATGAACACGGCCCTGCAGCGGGCCAACGAGCGGCTCGAACACATCATGGAGCAGATGTCCACCGGCGCGCGCGTGCAGCTGCCGTCGGACGACCCGGTGACCAGCGTGCGGCTGTCGCGCCTGACGCGCGAGGACGCCGCGCTGACGCAGTACCGCAGCAACATCTCGGCGCTGAAGTCGCGGCTGTCGAACAACGAGGCCCAGCTGACCAGCATGACCGACGACATGCAGCAGGCGCGCGACCTGCTGCTGTGGGCCACCAACGGCAGCAACACCACCGACGACGTGGCCGCGATGGCCAGCTCGCTGACCGCCCTGCGCGACAGCCTGTACGACACCAGCAACAGCCGCGACCAGGAAGGCCGCTACCTGTTCTCCGGCACGGCCACCGGCACGGCCACCGTGACGCTGAACAGCAGCGCCGCCGCCGGCAGCCGCTACAGCTACAGCGGCAACGGCGCGCTGCAGCAGGTGGTCGTGGGCAATGGCGTGACGCAGGCGGCCAACGTCGTGTTGCCGGAGTCCGCCGGGCTGCTGAACCAGCTGGACCTGATGATCCAGACGCTGAGCACACCGGGCGTGAACGTCAACGACGCGACCGTGCAGGCCACGCTGAAGACCGGGCTGACCAGCCTGGACAGCGCGATGAACTCGGTCAGCGCACGCATTTCCAAGCTGGGCGGCGCGCAGAACATGCTGGACACGCTGGACGGCGGCCACGCCAGCATCAGCCTGTCCAACCAGCAGGCCGCATTGACGCTGGGCCAGCTGGACTACAACCAGGCGGCGGTGCTGCTCAATGGCTACACCACGGCGGTGCAGGCGACCCAGAAAGCCTACGCCAAGGTCAGTGAACTGTCCTTGTTCAACGCAATGTGATGCCGTGAATCCGCCAGACTGACGGCCTATGCAGACGCTTTCCCTGGACCCGTCGACCCTGCTGCGGCCGACCTCGCCGGCTGGCACGCCTTCTTCGTCTTCGGCCAACGCCGCGGGCCGGGCCGGCGCCGCGACGGCCATGCCGTCCGCCGAATTCACCGCGGCCCCCAGGCCCTCGCCGGCAGCCAAGGCCAGTCCCGCGCTGCGCACCAGCGCGCTGCAGGCCTGGGTGCCCGGCCAGCAGCAACAGGTGGCCGCCACGCAGCAGACGGCCGACTACCTCGGCCGGCTCGGCCAGGCGCTGGGCGAGTTCAAGCAGGGCCTGAGCCAGGCCATCGCGCTGAAGCTGCCGGCCAGCAGCACGCTGCTGGCCCAGCGTGACCAGATCGGCCAGCTCTGGCAGCAGCGCAGCAGCGCCACCGCCGGCACGCTGGACGCACAAGGCCAGCGCACCGAACCGGGTGCCGCGCGCCAGAATTTCCAGATGCGCGGCCTGGACCAGGCCTCGCTCACCAGCCCCGCGCGCGAAACGCTGAGCCTGAACGTGCCCGGCCAACGCCAGGCCATCACCGTGGTGCTGGGCAATGCCAGCGGCCAGCCGGCCGACTCGGACAGCGCGCTGCGCCAGCTCAACGAAGCACTGGCGCCGGCCGACCTCAAGGCCACACTGAACAGCGAAGACGGTTCGGTGCAACTCTCGGTGCCCGAAGCCCAGTGGCCCGCAGTGCGCGACGGGCTCAGCCTGCGCGGCGGCGGCCAGCGCTTTCCGGCCGGCCAACCCACCCGCCCACGGCTGGAAGCCCAGCCCGAAGCGATGCAGCCGGCCCGCTGGCAACTGGGCGACACCGCCAGCCAGCGCGAAACCTTGCATGCCGTGCTGGGCGCCGAGCGCCTGGTGCGCGAACGCAGCCACGAAACACGCAGCGAACTGGCGGACCTGCAAGCCGCTGCGGACACTTCGAGCACCGAGTCCCTGGCCGCAGCCCAGGATCGCGCGCAGGCCACGGCCGACAAATTGGCCGCAGCGCCCGCCTATGCCAGCTGGCGCGAACTGCTGCCCGCCGTGCACGCGCTGCAGCGCGACCGCGTCGACAAGCTGCTGTCCTGATCAGTACAGCCGCGGCTCACCCGGCGGCCGGGTCTTGAAGCGGCGGTGCACCCAGTAATACTGCGCAGGCTGCTCGCGGATGCGGGCTTCCAGCCAACGGTTGAAGGCTGCCGTGGCGACCACCGGATCCGGGTCGTCGAAACCCGGCGGCGGGTCCTGGAACGACACCTTGTAGCCGCGGCCGCGCGGCAGCATCGTGATGACCATCGGCTGCACGCGCATCTTCATCGACTGCACCATGCGCGCCGGCGAGGCCAGCGTGGCGGTCTGCACGCCGAAGAAGGGCACGAAGACGGCGTCCTTCTCGGCGAAGCGGCCGAAGTCCATGTCCGGCAGGTTGACGAAACCGGCCCCGTCCTGGATGGCCCGCACGATGGGCCGGATGCCGCTGCGGCGCTCGATCAACCGCGCATTGCCGAAGCGCGCACGCGACTTGTGCAGCCGCGCGTCCAGCACCGGGTTGCTCTGGCGCTGGTAGATGTTGATCGCGGGGCGCGACTGGAACAGCGTCAGCGCCGGGGCTGCGTAGTCCATGCCGACGAAGTGCGGCAGCAGCCACATGATGGGCGCGCCGGTGCGCTCGGCCAGCTGGATGTCGCCCTCCACATGCACCAGCCGCCGCACGCGCGCCTCACTGCCGAACCACAGCACGCAGCGCTCCAGCAGGCTGCGCACCAGGAACACGAGGTGCTCACGGCCGAGTTGTTCGCGCTCCGCCTCGCTCTTCTCCGGAAAGCACAGCCGCAGGTTGGTGCGGACGATGCGCCGGCGCGACTTCAGCAGCGGCCACAGCAGCCGCCCCAGCACCTCACCGAAAAACGCCAGCACCGGCGTAGGGAACCAGTGCAGCAGCCACAGGCCGAAGATCAGCACGCGGGCGCCGCCGTGCGAGAACTTCGCGCGCCAGCCGGTCTTGTGTCGTTTGCTCATGCCAGCCCCTCGGCCGAGGTGTACCTCAGCCGGTCCCCCGAGGGGACTGCGGGCCGGCTTGGGGCGGCCCGGCGCTCGGCCCGCCCGGCTTCGGTCAACGGCATCGTCTGGTTCATGCCTGCCCTTCCGGCTTGCGCGGATTCTTGTAGCGGTTGTAGCCCCAGATGTATTGCTCCGGGCACTGCGAGATGACCCATTCCATGGCCTGGTTCATCGCGGTGGTCACGGCGAGGTCGTCAGCTTCTGCATCACCGGTCGGCACCGGCAGCGGCGCGGGCAGCGGACGGTAGCTGAGCCGGAAGCCGCGCCCGCCGGGCAGGCGATCGCACCAGGTGAGCAGCACCGTGCAGCCGGTCTGCATCGCCAGCCGCGGCGCCAGAGTCATCGTGTACGCGGGTTGGCCAAAAAACGGCGCCCACGCGCCCTGTCCCCTGGGGGGCACCTGGTCAGGCAACAGGCCAACCGTCTCGCCTTTTTTCAGGGCCCGCAGCATCTGCCGCACGCCGGCCAGCGAGGCCGGCGCCACACGCATGCCGGGCGCGTTGCGCGAGTGCACCTGCAAGGCCGCAAGGCTGGCCTTCCTGGACGGCCGGTACAGCGCGGTGATGGGCTGCTGCGCGCCCCAGCGTTCGGCATAGCCGCGCGCCGCAAACTCGAAACCACCCAGGTGCGGGGTGAGCAATAGCAAGCCGCGGCCGGCGGCCAGCGCAGCGTCCACCTGCTCGGCCCCGTCCCAGACCAGGTAGGGCGCCAGCGAACGGCCAGCATCCCGGAACCACAGCCAGGGCGCCTCGGCCGACATGCGGCCAGCCTGCAGCGCCGAGCGCCGGGCCTGGGCTGGCGTGAGCCCGGCCAGCGCGGCGTTGGCCAGCAGGCGGCGGCGGTAGGACGGCGACAGCGCCCATGCCAGCCAGCCCAGCACCGCGCCCAGGGATTGCACCCAAGCGAGCGGCAAGCGCGAAATACCTCGCAACAAGAACATCAAAGCTTCGGATAAGATCGGCCCCATCGCCGAGTTAACAGGACAACTTGCGGGGCGATGCGCCAGGTTTTCGACCGATGGCGCCGGGCCGATTCTCTCCAGAATCGCCTGCCAAATGCCGCTAAAGCGTTCGCCGCTCTCTCAGGTTGCCGAGCTGCCAACGCGTCATCGACACAGCAACCGGAGAACCGCCAGTGGCGAACGATTATCTCTTCACCTCCGAATCCGTTTCGGAAGGTCACCCCGACAAGGTCGCCGACCAGATCTCCGATGCGATCCTCGACGCCATCTTCGCGCAGGACCCGCTGTCCCGCGTGGCGGCCGAAACGCTGTGCAACACCGGCCTGGTGGTGCTGGCCGGTGAAATCACCACGCAGGCCAACGTGGATTACATCCAGGTCGCGCGCGACACGATCAAGCGCATTGGCTACGACAACACCGAATACGGCATCGACTACAAGGGCTGCGCGGTGCTGGTGGCCTACGACAAGCAGAGCAACGACATCGCCCAGGGCGTGGACCGCGCCAGCGACGACTACCTGAACATCGGCGCCGGCGACCAGGGCCTGATGTTCGGCTACGCCTGCGACGAAACACCCGAGCTGATGCCCGCGCCGATCTACTACGCGCACCGCCTGGTCGAGCGCCAGGCCCAGCTGCGCAAGGACGGCCGCCTGCCTTTCCTGCGGCCGGACGCCAAGAGCCAGGTCACGCTGCGCTACGTGGACGGCAAGCCGGTGTCCATCGACACGGTCGTGCTGTCGACCCAGCACGCGCCCGAGATGAGCCTGGGCGACAAGATGAAGCCCGAGTTCTACGAGGCGGTGCGTGAAGAGATCATCAAGCCGGTGCTGCCGGCCGAATGGCTCACCGCCGAGACCAAGTACCTGATCAACCCGACCGGCCGCTTTGTCATCGGCGGCCCGCAGGGCGACTGCGGCCTCACCGGCCGCAAGATCATCGTCGACACCTACGGCGGCGCCTGCCCGCACGGCGGTGGGGCCTTCTCCGGCAAGGACCCGACCAAGGTCGACCGCTCGGCCGCCTACGCCGCGCGCTACGTGGCCAAGAACATCGTCGCCGCCGGCCTGGCCCGCCAGTGCCAGATCCAGGTGGCTTACGCGATCGGCGTGGCCCGCCCGATGAACGTCACGGTCTACACCGAAGGCACAGGCGTGATCCCCGACGAGCAGATCGCCAAGCTGGTCAACGAGCTGTTCGACCTGCGCCCCAAGGGCATCATCCAGATGCTGGACCTGCTCAAGCCGATCTACTCGAAGACCGCGGCCTACGGCCACTTCGGGCGGGAGGAGCCTGAGTTCACGTGGGAGCGCACGGATCGCGCTGCCGCACTGCGCGCAGCGGCCGGCTTGTAAACGCCCAGCGCCAAAGACAAAGGCCGCCACCGGAATCCCGGCGGCGGCCTTTTTTTCGTGGCTGAATGGCGGGTTCAGCCCATTCCGCAAAGCTTGCGAAACGGTCCCAGCACCGCGTCGCCGCGGAAGGGTTTGACGATCCAGCCGTTGATGCCGATGGCCTTCGCGCGGGTGCGCATCGCCGGGTTGTCCTCGGTCGTCAGCATCACGATGCGCACGTCCTTGTTGCAAAGCTCGGTGCGGATCTTCTCGGCCATGGTCAGGCCGTCCATGTTGGGCATGTTGATGTCGCTGACCACCAGCCGGATGCCGGGGTCCTTGTTCAGCTGCACCAGGCCATCGCGGCCATCGGTCGCCACCGCCACCTCGAAGCCGTTCTTGCTCAGGAAACCGGCAACGATCTCCCGCATCGTGTTGGAGTCATCAACCACCAGAACGTGGGCCATGGCGGTCTCCTCTTTGAGGTCTTTGGGAATGAGACATCGGATGGCGCGCGATCAAAACAATTCGAGCTCACCAGTGGCTGCGCTGCTGCCGCTGGAAGCGTCGGCAAACACCGCGAACTCCTCGGGCGACCAGTGCAGGTTGAAGATCAGGCGCTGCACGATGGTCAGCGGTGGCAGGCCGGGGCGGCGCGGGTCCGAAAGCTGGTAGCGCACGCATAGCTGCGGGTCCTGAGAGCCGAACGAGATGTACTTGTGCTCGTGGTTGATCACGATGGGCACCTGGCTCTGCTGGTTGGCAAAGGCCTTGGGCGGGATGTAGCGGTTCTTGAACGCGCCCCAGATCAGGTTGGTCGTCTCGCCCAGCAGGTGATTGAGTTCGCGGAAATTCAGGTCGCCACCGACGCCTTCGTAACCCATGCCCTGCATCAGGCCCTGGCGCAACGCCCCCTCTTCCGTCTGCAGCATCATGTAGCCGCGGCACCAGGTGCTCTCCAGCGGAATCAGCGTCGACACCTGGCCGAAGATGATGCGGTCGTGCACCACGTAGGGCGACTCGGCCTTCACCGTCGCATGCGGGAACATCGAACGCATCGCCGAGCAGGTCAGCTCGACCACACCGTTCACCAGCTCGGTCGGGTAGCGCAGGCTGAAGATGCTGCGCTCGACGCAGGACTGCAGCTGCGCCAGGTCGCCGGTCGTCCACGGATGGCGAATCGCAATTTCCTGCTCCTCGCTCAGCGGCTGGTTGCTGGTGCGGCGCAGGAAGATCGGCAGCTCCGGCCGCAGCTTGTGGATGCTGCAGGCCAGCGCCAGGCTGTCCATGCCCTCCAGCGGCAAGTCCTCGGCCAGCATCACGCCGCCCAGGTCCTTGTGCTGCGACAAGGTGGCCAGCGCGTCCGGCGCGCTGCGCGGCATGGCCATCAAGCCCATGCGCTCGCAAAAATCCATCAGGCATTGGTACTGCTTGGCGTCATGCTCCAGCAGCAGTACCTTGGCGGCGAGATTGGTGGTCTCAGTCACAGCATCCTCCGAAACCCAGGCGTGAACAAGACGACCAGCCCACACGAGCCGGTCGCTTCATGCATGCTTATCGGCAGGTCGGCGCCGGGCTGGAGGCTGGGAACAACGAAGATCTTTCAGGCTTGACAGAGGTGCCGTGCTGCAAAGGGGATCAGGCGCGGTCTTCGGCGACCACTTCGCTGACAGTCTTGCCGTCACCCACGACGGGGACCGCGGGCAGCAGCGCAGGCTTTCCACCGCACCAATGCGCGGCGCCACTGGCAAGCAGCCGCGCGAGGCCCGGCTGCTCGGCTTGCGGAATGCCCACCTGCCTGACGACAGGGCTGTTGTGCGATGTCATGGATCTCCTCAAGCCTTGCGCGGCTTGACCTTGCCGGCGGCCAGCTTGGCTTGGGTGCGGGCGGTTTCCACGTCGGCGTCGTGCACCAGGGCCACGCCCATGCGGCGCTTGACGAAGCTCTCGGGCTTGCCGAACAGGCGGATCTCGCTGTTGGGCACACGCATCGCGTCGGCCACGCCGTCGAAGACGATGCCCTGGGCATCGACGCCGCCGTAGATCACGGCGCTGGCGCCGGGGCTCTTCAGCGAGGTGTCCACCGGCAGGCCGAGGATGGCGCGGGCGTGAAGTTCGAATTCGTTCTGCCACTGGGTGATCATCGTGACCATGCCGGTGTCGTGCGGGCGCGGGCTGACTTCGCTGAACCAGACCTGGTCGCCCTTGACGAACAGCTCCACGCCGAACAAGCCCTGGCCGCCCAGGTTGTCGGTGACGGTCTTGGCGACGCGGCGCGACTCGGCCAGCGCGGCGGGCGACATCGGGTGCGGCTGCCAGCTCTCCACGTAGTCGCCGCTGACCTGCACGTGGCCGATCGGGTCGCAGAAGAAGGTTTCGACCTGGCCGCTTTCACCCACCGCACGGACGGTAAGCTGCGTGATCTCGTAGTCGAAGTCAATGAAGCCTTCGACGATGACCCGGCCCGGGCCAACGCGGCCGCCAGCCATTGCGTAGTCCCAGGCCTTCTGCACATCGGCCGGACCGTCGATCTTGCTCTGGCCCTTGCCTGAGCTGCTCATCACCGGCTTGACGATGCAGGGGTAGCCAATGCCCGCATCGATGGCCGCTTGCAGTTCAGCCAGCGAATCGCAGAACTTGTACGGGCTGGTCGGCAGGCCCAGGGTTTCGGCGGCCAGGCGGCGGATGCCTTCGCGGTCCATCGTCAGCCGGGCGGCGCGGGCAGTGGGGATGCAACGAACCTTGCCTTCGGCCTCCAGCGCTTCCAGCACCGGCGTGGCAATGGCCTCGATCTCGGGCACGACCAGGTCCGGCTTCTCGGCTTCGATCAGCGCGCGCAGCTGGACCGGGTCGCTCATCGTGATGGTGCGCGCATGGTGCGCCACCTGCTGGCCGGGCGCGTTGTCGTAGCGGTCGACCGCGATGGTCTCGACGCCCAGGCGCTGCAGCGCGATCAGCACCTCCTTGCCCAGTTCCCCCGAGCCAAGCAGCATCACACGGGTGGCGGAAGGGGACAGCGGGGTTCCAAGGGTGGTCATGGCGGAGGTCAATCTCGGTATTTCGATGAGGCCGGCATTGTCGCCGCTGCGGCATCATCCTGACCATGCCTGCCCTGACCCTGGACGACCTGCGCCGCTACGCGATTGCCCGCAGCCTTTTCAAGCCCACCACCCTGCCCCGCGCACTGCAGCGCCTGGGCTTTGTGCAGGCCGACCCGCTGCGCGCGCCGGCCCGCGCCCAGGACCTGACGCTACGCCACCGCGTGCTGGACTACCGCGCCGGCGACCTGGACCGGCGCTACACCAAGCTGCCGTACGAGGAAGACTTCTTCGTCAACTACGGCTATGTGCACCGCGACACGCAGGCGCTGATGCACCCGCGCGAGGCCAGGCACGAGTGGACGCCCGAGCGCTGGGCGCAGGCCGCGGACGTGCTGGCCTTCGTGCGTGAGCGCGGCGTGGTGCACCCGCGCGAGGTGGACGCGCATTTCGCCCACGGCAAGGTGACCAACTGGTTCGGCGGCTCGTCCAACGCCAGCACCGAATTGCTGGACGGCATGCACTACCGCGGCATGCTGCGCGTGGCACGGCGCGAGGGCGGCACGCGGCTGTACGCGGTGCGCGAAGCCGCGGCGGCGCCGGTGGACCGGGACGTGGCCTTCGACACGCTGATCGACCTGGTGGTCAACAAGTACGCGCCGCTGCCGGCCACGACGCTGGCGCAGCTGACGCGTTTCCTCGGCGGCGGCGTGCCACAGTGGCGCGCGCACCGGGCCGAGGCGCTGCACCGCGCCCGCGAGCGGCTGGCCAGTGCCGAGGTGGACGGCGTGCAATGGTTCTGGCCGGCCGACGAGAAGCCGGCTTCGAAGCGCCATCAGGTGCCCGAAGCCGTGTGGCTTCTGGCGCCGTTCGACCCGGTGGTCTGGGACCGGCCGCGCTTCGAGCATTTCTGGGGCTGGGCCTACCGCTTCGAGGCCTACACCCCCGCGGCCAAACGCCTGCGCGGCCACTACGCGCTGCCGCTGCTGTGGCGCGAGCAGGTGATCGGCTGGGCCAACCTGAAGGTGAGCGACGGCCGGCTGGTGCCGGACCTGGGCTTCGTGGAGAAACGCCCGCGCAGCGCCGCGTTCAGCCAGGCCCTGGACGAGGAGCTGCAGCGCATGCACAGCTTCCTCGGCCTGGGCTGAGAGCCCTCAGAAGCTGTGAATGAATCGATCGGGCCCGAAGGGGTTGTCAAAACGGGCCCAATCTAGGCGCAAAGCACAGCTGTAGCTCGGGCTACAGCGAGCATTTGCAACGACGAGTGGGCGCGTTTTGGCGGCCCAGGCGGGTTCGAGTGATTCGTTCGCAGCTTCTCTAGACGTTGACGTTGGCCATGGCTGCTTCCGGGTAGCGGGTGCCCGCAACCGGGTGCTCGGCCAGCACCGCCATCAGTTGTTCGCGCAGCGCCGGGTCCAGCGTGATGCGGGTGGCTGCGGCGTTCTCGTCCAGCCGGGTGCTGCTGCGGGTGCCGGGAATCGGCACGATGTCGTCGCCCTGGTCCAGCAGCCAGGCCAGCGCCAGCTGGGCCGGCGTGTGGCCATGGTCGCGGGCCAGCATGCCCAGCGCATTGGCCAGCGCCAGGTTGGCGTCGAGGTTGGCGGCCTGGAAGCGCGGGTTGGCGCGGCGCCAGTCGTCGGCCGCCAGCTGGTCGGTGCTGCGGATCGCACCTGTCAGGAAACCACGGCCCAGCGGGCTGTAGGGGACCAGCGCGATGCCCAGTTCGCGGCAGGTGGGCAACACTTCATCTTCGACGTCGCGGCTCCACAGCGAATACTCGGTCTGCACGGCGGCAATCGGGTGCACCGCGGCGGCGCGGCGGATGGTGGCCGCCGAGGCTTCGGACAGGCCCAGGTGCTTGACCTTGCCCGCCTTGACCAGTTCGGCCATCGCGCCAACGGTTTCCTCGATCGGCACCTTCTTGTCGACCCGGTGCTGGTAGTAGAGGTCGATCTGCTCGACGCCCAGGCGCTGCAGGCTGGCCTCACAGGCCTTGCGCACGTAGGCCGCGCTGCCGTCGATGCCCAGCGGCGTGCCGTCCGGCGCGCGCACGTTGCCGAACTTGGTGGCGATGACCACCTCGCTGCGTCGCTTGGCCAGCACCTGCGAGATGAGCTGCTCGTTGCGGCCCACGCCGTACATGTCGGCGGTGTCGAAGAAATTCAGGCCGATGTCCAGCGCGTGGTTCAGCACGGCCAGGGATTGCGCGTCGTCCCGCGGGCCGTAGAAGTCGGACATGCCCATGCAGCCCAGGCCGATGGCCGAGACCTGCGGGCCCTGGGTGCCCAGGCGGCGGCGCGGCAGTGCGGCGCTTGTCTTGGTGGTGGTCATGACAGTCTCTCCTTGTGAGCGGGCAGCGGCCCTGTGCCGCTGCGATGGACCGAAGCTTAGGCAGCGCCGCCCGGCCGGCACAGTGCAAAGCTCGGCCATCCTTGCCTGATCCTCCGATCCTTCGGCCACCGGCCTTTCAGGGCCAATGCAGGACTTGCACAATCGCCGCATGGCCGAATCGACGCTTGTTGCCCCACCCACCGCGGAAGCTGAACTGCACGCGCTGCGCCAGCAGGCGCTTGCGCTGGCGCTGCGCCGCGCCACCAGCGACGGCACGCACGCCACCGCGGTACCCGGCCTGAAGCTGATCCGCGCCAGCGCGCCCGCTGCGCAACTGCCCGCCGTCTACGAGCCCGGCCTGGTGCTGGCGCTGCAGGGCGCCAAGCAGGTGCAGCTGGGCGACGAGGTGCTGACCTACGGCCCCAGCCATTGCCTGCTGGTGGCCATGCCGCTGATGCCTCGCAGCCACGTGATCCAGGCCACGCCGGACCAGCCTTACATCTGCCTGCGCTTCAACTGCGACACCCAGACGCTGGCCGACCTGTTGCTCGAACTCGATGCCGGCCCGCCGGTGCCGACCGCGCCGGTTGAACCTGCCACCTGCGGCCTGAACCTGGCGCCGGTGACCGCGCCGCTGCTGGACGCTGCGCTGCGCCTGTTGCAACTGCTGGACACGCCGCAGGACCTGCGCATGCTGGCGCCGCTGGTGCAGCGCGAGATCTTCTACCGCGTGCTGACCGGGCCGCTGGGCCCGCGGCTGCGCGCACTGGCGGCCGGCGACAGCGCCGCCCCGCGCATTGCCCGCGCAGTCGAGCAGCTGACGCAGCGCTACGACCAGCCGCTGCGCATCGACGAGCTGGCCGCCAGCGCGGCGATGAGCCCGTCCACGCTGCACCTGCGCTTCAAGCAGCTGACGACGCTGTCGCCGCTGCAGTTCCAGAAGTCCCTGCGGCTGCAGCACGCGCGCCGGCTGATGCTGGCCGAAGGGCTGGACGCCAGCACCGCGGCGCACCGCGTGGGCTACGAAAGCCCGTCGCAGTTCAGCCGCGAGTACCGGCGACTGTTCGGCACGCCGCCGCGGGCCGACATCAGCCAGCTCAAAGCGCCGGCCGATGCGACATAAGTCCTGAAACTGACGGCGCCGGTACTGCACCCGCGGCAAGGGACGCCTCGCCAGCGGCTGCGGCGCTGGTTAGAATCCGGCCCTCGGTTCCGAGGAGCGTTGCAAGGCCAGCAGGCCCCAGGCTCGGAACCTTCTGCTTTGCAACGGCGCTCACCCGCACGGCCCTGAGATCCATGGCCGTGGCGCCCAGGGTGAGTTGTGTCCCGCTTGTGCCGGTGCACGCTGTTGTTCATCCTGTTCGCCACCGCGGGTCAACCCTTTGACTTTCGGAGCTTCCGATGAATGCAGCCACTCCCGCCAGCCGCCTGCTGGCCACCGATTCCCACGTCATTGCCGACCTGTCCCTCGCCGCCTGGGGCCGCAAGGAAATCAAGATCGCCGAGACCGAGATGCCCGGCCTGATGGCGATCCGCGAGGAATTCGCCGCCAGCCAGCCGCTCAAGGGCGCGCGCATCACCGGCTCGCTGCACATGACGATCCAGACCGCCGTGCTGGTCGAGACGCTGCAGGCCCTGGGCGCGCAAGTGCGCTGGGCCTCGTGCAACATCTTCTCGACGCAGGACCATGCCGCTGCCGCGCTGGTCGCCGCCGGCACTCCGGTCTTCGCCTACAAGGGCGAAACCCTGAAAGACTACTGGGACTACACCCACCGCATCTTCGACTTCGGCGCCGCCGGCACGCCGGGCGAAGGCCCGAACATGATCCTGGACGATGGCGGCGACGCGACGCTGCTGATGCACCTGGGCCAGAAGGCCGAGAAGGATCTGTCCGTCATCGCCAACCCGAAGAGCGAAGAAGAGACCGAACTCTTCGCCGCGATCAAGGCCAAGCTGGCAGTGGACCCGACCTGGTACACCCGCAAGAGCGCCGAGATCATCGGCGTGACCGAAGAGACGACCACCGGCGTGCACCGCCTGAAGGAAATGTCGGTCAAGGGCACGCTGCTGTTCCGCGCCATCAACGTCAACGACTCGGTCACCAAGAGCAAGTTCGACAACCTCTACGGCTGCCGTGAAAGCCTGGTGGACGGCATCAAGCGCGCCACCGACGTGATGATCGCCGGCAAGGTCGCCTGCGTGGCCGGTTATGGCGACGTGGGCAAGGGCTCGGCGCAGGCGCTGCGCGCGCTGTCGGCCCAGGTCTGGGTGACCGAGATCGACCCGATCAACGCGCTGCAGGCCGCGATGGAAGGCTACAAGGTCGTGACCATGGAATACGCGGCCGACAAGGCCGACATCTTCGTGACCACCACCGGCAACAAGGACGTCATCCGCCATGAACACATGGCCGCGATGAAGGACCAGGCCATCGTCTGCAACATCGGCCACTTCGACAACGAGATCGACGTCGCGTCGCTCGAGAAGTACGAGTGGGACGAGATCAAGCCCCAGGTCGACCACGTGGTCTTCCCGGACGGCAAGAAGATCATCCTGCTGGCCAAGGGCCGGCTGGTGAACCTGGGCTGCGGCACCGGCCACCCCAGCTTCGTGATGAGCTCCTCGTTCGCCAACCAGACCATCGCCCAGATCGAGCTGTTCTGCCACAAGGACGGCTACGACGTGGGCAAGGTCTACGTGCTGCCCAAGCACCTGGATGAGAAGGTCGCCCGCCTGCACCTGAAGAAGGTCGGCGCCATGCTGACGGAGCTGACGGACGAGCAGGCTGCCTACATCGGCGTGCCCAAGCAAGGCCCCTACAAGCCCGACACCTACAGGTACTGACCCACCCCCTACGGCCTTCGGCCGCCCCCTCAAGGGGGCACCACCAGCGGACCGGCGGAGCCGGATCCGCGGCGGTCGCTTGATTCCTGGACCCCACCCTATGCGCGCAGATCAATTGATTCTTCAACGAGGCCTCGTGGCCACCCGGTCGGCGGCTCAGCGCCTGATCGAGAGCCATGCCGTGCGCTGGAAGGGGCCCAAGGGCTGGGCGGTGATCAACAAGGCGGGGCTGGACGTGCCGGAGGATTGCGAGCTGCAGGTCACCGACGACGCCGAGCTGCGCTTTGTTTCGCGTGGCGGGCTGAAGCTGGAGGGCGCGCTGAAGGCCTGCAAGATCGACGTGGCCGGGCGGCACTGCCTGGACCTGGGGCAGAGCACAGGCGGCTTCACCGATGCGCTGCTGCAGGCCGGCGCGGCCCATGTGGTGGGCATTGACGTGGGCCATGGCCAGTTGCACCCCAAGCTGCAGGCCGACGAGCGCGTGACCAGCTTCGAGGGCCAGAACGCGCGGGACGTCGAAGGCTCGCCGTTTGCGGCCGCCTACGAACAGCACAGCTTCAACTTCGTGACGGGCGACCTGTCCTTCATCACCTCCACCCACGTGCTGCCGACCATGGTCGAGTACCTGGCGCCGGGCGGCGACCTGCTGGTGCTGATCAAGCCGCAGTTCGAGCTGCAGCCCGCGCAGATCGGCAAGGGCGGCATCGTCAAGGACAAGGTGCACTTCATCGAGGTCGAAAACCGCCTCTGGCAGGCCTGCAAGGCGCATGGCCTGAAGGTGCAGAAGTACTTCGAAAGCCCGATCAAGGGCGGCAACGGCAACACCGAATTTTTCGTCTGGGCCAAGCAGCCCGCTTGAACCTGCAAGCCAGATTGACATGACCTCCATCAGCCTAGAGTTCTTTCCGCCGAAGACGCCCGAAGGCGTGGTCAAACTGGCCGCCGTGCGCCAGCAGCTGTATGCGCTCAAGCCCGAGTTCTGCTCGGTAACCTATGGCGCCGGCGGCTCGACGCAGGACGGCACGCTGGCCGCCGTGCAGGCCATCCTGGCCGAGGGCATGGACGCGGCCTCGCACTTCACCTGCGTCGGTGCCACACGCGAATCGGTGCGCGAGAAGCTGCAGCTGTTCCAGGGCGCCGGCATCCGCCGGCTGGTCGCGCTGCGCGGCGACCTACCCAGCGGCTACGGCGCCTTCGGCGAGTTCCGCTATGCCAGCGACCTGATCGCCTTCATCCGCGAAACCACCGGCACGCACTTCCACATCGAAGTGGCCGCCTATCCGGAGATGCACCCGCAGGCCAGGTCGCCGCAGGCCGACCTGGAGGCCTTCGCGACCAAGGCGCGGGCCGGTGCGAATTCCGCGATGACGCAGTTCTTCTTCAATGCCGATGCGTATTTCCGCTTCGTCGAAGAAGCCCGCGCGCTGGGGCTGGACCTGCCCATCGTGCCCGGCATCATGCCCATCACCAACGCCAGCGGCCTGATGCGCTTTGCCGACAGCACCGGCGCCGACATTCCGCGCTGGATCCGCATGCGGCTGCAAAGCTTTGGCGACGACACGGCCAGCATCAAGGCCTTCGGACTGGACGTGGTCAGCGCGCTGTGCGAGCGCTTGATCGCCGGTGGCGCGCCGAGCCTGCACTTCTACACGATGAACCAGAGCACGGCCACGCTGGCGCTCTGCGAGCGGCTGGGCCTGGGCGGCTGAGCCCTGTGGCGCCGGCGCATCACCGCGCCTGCGCCAATGCTGACCTGGATCAAGCGCTTTCCGCGGACACCGCCTCGCGCACCGGCAACTTGCGCCAGCACAGCTTGACGAACCCCTCCCCCGGTTGCAATGACATCACGCAATGTCATTCAACAACAAGGAGTTCGCCACCATGCGCAAGACCCTCATCGCCCTGGCCGCCGTTGCCGCCGCCCTCGCCCCGCAATTCGCCGCCGCCCAGCAAGACAGCGGCCAGTGGCTGCTGCGCGCGCGTGCGCTCTACCTGCAGTCCGACAACAGCGACAGCACCGGGCTGGACCTGAAGATCAACGACAAAGCCTTTCCCGAGTTCGATGTCAGCTACTTCTTCACGCCCAACATCGCCACCGAACTGGTGCTGACCTACCCGCAGCGCCACACCATCCGCTCGGGCGACACCATCATCGGCAGCCTCAAGCACCTGCCACCCACGCTGACGCTGCAGTACCACTTCACCGACCTGAAGGCGTTGCGGCCCTACGTCGGCGCCGGCCTGAACTACACGCGCTTCTCGTCGGTCAGCTTCGAGCCCGCGGTGGATGCGGCGCTGTCGCCCTCGATCAAGAAGAACAGCTTCGGCTGGGCGCTGCAAGCGGGCGTGGACGTGCCGGTGAAGGACGGCTGGCTGGTCAACTTCGACCTGAAGAAGGTGCAGATCGAGACTGATGTGAGCTCTGCAGGCACCAAGGTCGGCACCTTCAAGGTCAACCCGCTGCTGGTCAGCGTGGGTGTCGGCAAGCGGTTCTGATTCAAGCCCGGGCGATCTTCGCCCAGGACAGTTCATCCCACACCTGCGCGGCGCCGGCCGGCCGGCGCCGATGCCGCGCGCCACCTGCCGACACCCGCGCCTGCAGCCGGGCCAGATGCGACTGCAGGCGCTGATCTTCCGGCCAATGCCGCAGGCTATCCTCCGCAACACGCAGCGCCATGTTCAACCGGCCCTGCTTGAGCAGTGCCGCGCTGAGGTGCAGGAAGATGCCCGCGGACCTGACGCCGCTTGCGAGAGCCTGGGCCAGGACCTCGCGGGCGCCCGGCAGGTCATCGATCTTGAGCAGCAGCTTGCCCAACTGCTCGTTCATTTCGGGATCGTCGGTCGCGATGAAGTGCGCCTCCCGCGCCGCCTGCACGGCGTCGCCCATGCGACCCGTGCGCGACAGCACCTGCGCGCGTTGCATGTGGAACTGCGCCGAGCCCGGCGCCATGGCCAGCGCGGCGTCAATGGCGGACAGCGCGTCTACCCATTGTTCGGCCTGCATCTGGCGCCGGCTCAGCTGAAACAAGCGCCTTGGGTGCTCCCCGTCGCCAAGCATCTGACGGCTCAGTTGCCTGGCCTCATCCTCTCGCCCCAACACCTGCAGGACTTTGGCCTTGAGCCAGATCGAGGTCGGGTCCCGCTCATCACGGGCCACGGCCGCATGCGCAGCTGCGAGCGCCGCATGTGGCCGACGATGGGTCAGCAACCGCCTTGAAAGACTTTTCCAGTAGGTCTTCGAGTCGCGGCGCGCATGGCGATGCAACTGCGGCCCGAGCGAATCACCCCGCAGCACGTCCAGCACCGCGGGCTTCAACTGCCTGGCTTCATGGAGGAATTGAAGGCAGGGATGACCACTGTGCGGCAAGGCCAAAACATGCAGCCGAGAAGGCGCGATCAGGGCCCTCAATCGGTCCACGTGCAGCCAGTCTGCGTCCTGCGAGTCGGCCCACACGAAGTAGCGGCAATCGGCCCCCAGCGCAGCCGCATCAATGCGGTAGCGCCAGGCCAATTGCTGGCCGAAAAATGCCCAGCGCTTGTCGAATGCTTGGTCGATCGCGAACTGAGGGGAGCAGGCCAGGACGGTGTCGAGTTTCAACCGACCTGAAAACGCGATGGCTGCAAAGCCCCCCATCGACGAGCCGTAGCCCACCCGGCGCTCATGGCCTCGATCGGCCACAAAGGCATTGATGGCCGAAAAGAGTTCGGCGGGCACTTCCTGAAACCAGCCATCCACCGAAGACTTGAATGCCAGGACATCGAAACCTGACTTCAGCAGGAAGTCGCCGCCAAACCCCGTGCCGTCGAGCTGCTTGTTGTTCGAGGGCGTGAAGGTCACGGCCAGCGGCCGCCGACCGCCATCGTTCATCGAGAAAAACTGAACCTTTAACGTCTTGGAGACGTGGAAATCCAATGCCTGCATGCAGCCCTGCCGCCGGTTTTCTAGTGGCCACTCCCAGCCCGCGCGCACGAATGCCGGCGAGCCCCTTCGCGGGACTATAACGACGATTGACAGGTACGTGACAGGAATGCCCCAAGCGGCGGCAGTATTACCACTGAGGAAGCAAGGCTACTTGTCCAGCTGAACGCCCTCTTCGTTCAGCATCGCATCGAGCGGCACGTCGTGCGACTCGGGCTCCAGCCACGGCACGTAGCCGTGCGAGTAGCCCAGGCCGGCGGTGTACGGCTTCGGCTGGATCTCGGCCAGCGTGCGGTCGTAGAAGCCGCCACCGTAGCCCAGGCGCACGCCGCCGGGGCCGTAACCCACACACGGCACCAGCAGCAACTGCGGGTGGAAGATCTCGGTGTTTTTGGGCTTGGGGATGCCGTAGGCGTCTTCTTCCATCTCGCAGCCGGGATACCAGACGTGAAAGCTCAGGCGCTTGGTCTCGCGGTTGATCACCGGCAGGCCAATGCGCCGCGGCGGCTGGCCGGGCTCCGCTGCCTCGCTCCAGCGGTACAGCGCCGGCAGCGCGTCGAACTCGCCCTTGATCGGCCAGTAGGCGCCAATCGTGGTTTCCGGCCGCTTGATCAGCCAGACCTGCAGCACTTCCTGCAGCTGCGCCGCGCGCTTGTGGCGGTCCAGCAGCCCCATGCGTTCGGCCTGCAATTGCTTGCGCAGCACGGCCTTGTCGCGGGACGGTTCCAGTTGCAGCTTGAACGGCAGGGTCATGGTCGGACTCGGTACCAGGGAGCTTTGCATTGTGCGGCCTGAGCGGCCTGTGCACACCTGGCCTGACCCGCGAGAATCCGACCATGAGCAACGACTTCGTGGCGTGGTGCCGGGAATTGCTGTCGCCGCTGGGCACGGTGCGCAGCCGCCGCATGTTCGGTGGCCACGGCTTCTACGTGGATGACCTGTTCCTCGCACTGATTTTTGACGAGCGGCTGTACCTGAAGGTCGACGACGAAACCCGCGCGAGCTTCGAGGCCCAGGGCTGCACACCATTCACCTACAGCGTGCGCGACGGCGGCCAGCACTCGCTGAGCTATTTCACCGCGCCAGACGACGCGATGGACTCTCCCGCTCAGATGCTGCCGTGGGCCCGGCTCGCGCTGGCTTCGGCGCTGCGTGCCAGAGCCAGCAAACCGCCGGCCAGGAAACGCGCGCCAGCTGCCACGCCACGGCCGGTCTCCTCGCGCAAGCGGGCGAAGGGCAAGGCCGGTTGAGCCTGCCAGGCCAGTTGCACCGGCTTGCCCGCTTCCCATGGGCCGGCAGACAGCTGCTCGCCACGCTGCACGTGCAGCGTTTCGCCGGCTTGCAGCACATGGTCGGACAGGTCGCCGGCGCGGGTGATCCACACCTCGCCTTGCAGCACCTTGAGGTCGCCGGCGCGCGGGGCGCGCCAGGCTTGGGCTTGGCGCAGGGTCATCGCTTGGGAGAAGGCTTGGGCTTGCATGGTGAGGCTCCTTTGGGCTGGCGGTGTCAATAGCGTTCTTGCATCAGTGCGGTGGAAGAAGCTCACCGCTGCATGACCTGAATCATCGGCGTGTGGACAGCAAAACTCCAATGAGACTTGGCGCAGGGATTGATACCATCTGCGCATGAATACGCCGCTTTCCGGTGCACGCCAGCGCCCGCTCTCGCTGGACGGCCTGCGCAGCTTCGAGGCCGTCGCCCGGCTGCTCAGCTTCAGCGCCGCGGCCGAAGAAATGCACCTCACGCAGCCGGCCATCAGCCGCCAGATCAAGGGCCTGGAGGAAGAACTGGGCGCCAGCTTGTTCAACCGCGGCACCCGCAAGGTCGAGCTCACTGCCGCGGGCCACGCGCTGCTGCGCAGCGTGGCGCCGCTGCTCACGCGGCTGGACACCAGCGTGCGCCAGATCCGCATGGCGCGCTCGCGCACCCAGGTCAGCCTGACGACCTTCCCCTCGTTCGCCTCGCTGTGGCTGATGCCGCGGCTGGTCAATTTCGAGCGCCAGCACCCGAAGCTGGACATCCGCATCTCGGCCACCGACAGGCTGGTGGAAGTGGACGATGCCGAGCTGGACCTGGCGCTGCGCAGCTGCATGCCCGACAAGGCCCCTGGCGGCGCCATCCGGCTGTTCGACGAGGTGCTGACGCCCGTCATCGGCGCCCGCCTGGCCGACGCCATCGCCCGCGGCGAGGCACCGCCGCTTCGCACCCCCGCCGACATGAGCGAACACACGCTGCTGGAGATGGACGACGGCACCGCGCAGGCCACTGCGATGGCTTGGCCGACCTGGCTGGAGGCCAAGGGCCTGGGCCGGCTGCAGCCGCGTCGCTGGATCAGCGTCAACTTCACCCATCAGCAGATGCAGGCCGCGCTGGCCGGCCAGGGCGTGGCGCTGGCCCGGCTGCCGATGGTGCACGACGCGCTGGCCCGCGGCGAGATCGTCGAGCCCTTCGGGGAGACCGGCCGCCTCGGCTCGCCCTACAGCTACTGGCTGATCCCGCTGGGCGCCAACCCGGCCGAACGCCCCGAACTGCAGGCCTTCACCGCGTGGTTGCTGGCGCAGTCCAAAGAGACCTGCGACGCGGTGGGTTGTAGTGGCCGTGACTTACGATGAGGCGCCCTCGGCTCTCAACCACGCCTCGCCATGCAGCTCTACATCGGCAACAAGAACTACTCGTCCTGGTCCATGCGCCCGTGGGTGCTGATGCGCCACTTCGGCATCCCGTTCGAAGAGGTGATGGTGCGCTTCGACAGCTTCGAGGCCGACTCCGCCTTCAAGGCCACCGTCAACGCTGTCGCCCCCACCGGCAAGGTACCGCTGCTGGTGGACGAAGGTTTCGCCGTGTGGGACACGCTGGCCATCGCCGAATACCTGGCCGAGAAGTATCCCAACCTGCCGCTGTGGCCAGTTGACCAGCGCCAGCGCGCTCGTGCCCGCAGCCTGTGCGCCGAGATGCATGCCGGCTTCGGTCACCTGCGCAACCATTGCTCGCAAAACATCGAAGCTTCACTGCCCGAAGTGGGCGCGAAGCTGATGGCAGAACAACCCGGCGTCGTGTCAGACCTGCAGCGCCTGCAAGCCATGTGGACCGAAGCCCTGGACCAATCCGGCGGCCCCTTCCTGTTCGGCAGCTTCGGCATCACCGACGCCTATTTCGCCCCTGTGGTGGGCCGCATCCGCACCTACGCGCTGCCCGTTTCCGACATCGTCAACGAGTACATCGCCAACGTGTGGGAGACGCCAGGTGTCGAGGCGTTTGTGGGTGAGGCGCTGGCGGAGAAGGACTTCCGGGAATTCGAAGAGCCATACCGGAAGTCGGCGGCGGGTTGAGTTCCTTCGTTCAGGTCGGCGCACGATCAGGTCGCCGGGGCGCATTCCTCCGCTCATGTCCTCCGCCCGGACTGCGTCCGAGCTCCCCCTTTACTTCGCTCCGAAACACGCCCCACCGCCCTGATCCGGCACGGTTCAGGCTGTTCAACCGGTGCGAGGTCCAAGCGCCGCCAGCCAGGGGCGTCGGGTGGTCGGCGCAGTGAAGTGAAGGAGGAGCTTGGACGAAGTCCAAGCGGAGGACATGAACGGAGCCGACCACCCGGCGGCCCTGGCCCACGCCAACCAAGGCGAAGCAAGAACCGAAAAGCAATCCTCAAACTTTGGCCACCAAAGCCGCCCGCAAGCGCCCCGGCGCCATGCCGTAGTGCTGCTGGAACAGGCGGATGAAATGTGCCGAGTCGGCGAAGCCGCTGTCGGCTGCAATCACGCTGATGGCCGCGTCCGTCGTCGTCAACAACCAGCGGCCGAACTTGAGCCGGGAGCGGCGGTAGAACTCGGCCGGTGACAGCCCCGTCTCGGCGACGAACACGCGCTCCAGTTGCCGCCGGTTGCATTCGACCAGGCGCGCGATCACGCCGATCTCCAGCGGCGTGGCGATGTTCTTTTCCATCAGCAGGATGGCCTGGCGCAGCTTGTCGTTTTCGGCGCCGGCATAGCCCAGCGCGTGGCGGCGGGCGACGTGGGAGCTGGCGGCGCGGCGCGAGACCGTCATCTGGTGCACGACCTTGGCCGCGCGGTCGGCCCCGCAGTGCCGGCGTACCAGCTCGGTGGCCAGCTCGATGATGGAAACGCCGCCGGCGCAGGTGATGCGGTCGCCGTCAATCAGGTAGTCGCCGTGCGTGCTGTGCGGCAGCGCGGGGAACAGGCGCTGCCAGTCGGCCACGTGGAAGGGATGCACGCAGGCGGTGTGGCCGTCCATCAGGCCGTGGTGCGCCAGCACGAAGCTGCCGGTGCAGATGCCTAGCAGCGGCACGCCCGAGGCCGCTGCCTGTTTCAGAAAGCGGACCTGCCGGCGGTCCGCCTTGTCCAGCTGCGGCAGCAGGCCGCCGATCACCGCGATGTAGTCGAACGTGGCTTCCGAGCCCAGCGACTGCTGCACCGGCACCTCGATGCCGCAGCTGGCCGCAATGCGCTCGCCAGGCGTGCCCAGGACCGTCCAGCTGCAGCGCAGCTGCTGGCTCTGGTCGCCGATGTCGGCCGCGTGGCGCAGCGCGTCGCACAGGCCGGCCAGCGACAGCAGCGGGAACTGCGGCCACAGCAGGATGCCGATGCGCAGTTCCACGCCGCCCGCGCCGGGTGCGTCCAGGCGCGCCACCAGGGCATCAGCGCCAGTGTCTGGTGCAGCTTTGACGGTTCGGGCGGCTTGTCGCATGCGTTCAATTCGGGGGGTTGCGCCTTCAATGCAAGAAGCAGGCGCGTTCCTAAAGTCGGCTTCGTTCAACCCACCCAAGTGTGTCTCCCAAGGAGTTGCCGATGACCCCGTTCTTGCCCCTGTTGCGCCGCCTGCTGCCTGCTGCACTGCTGTTGAGTGGCGCTTGCGCCTTTGCGCAAACGCCCGCCACCGTCGAGCCCGGCACGCTGACGATTGCCTTCACCGGCGACATGCCCGGCACCGGCTGGCAGGACGGCAAGATGATCGGCTACGACGGCGAGGTGCTGCAGCACGTGGCCGACACGCTGAAGCTGAAGGTCAAGCCGGCGCTGATGGAATGGTCCGGCACCATCGCCTCGGTGCAGGCCAAGCGCGTGGACCTGATGGCCGGCACCATGGGCTGGACCGAACAGCGCTCGAAGATCATGCTGCTTTCGGACCCGATCCACTACTTCAAGAACGGCATCACCCAGGTCGACAAGACGAACTGGACCACGCTGAAGGACCTGGAGAAAAAGAAGGTCGGCACCATCACCGGCTTCTCGTTCATCCCCGAGCTGCGCAAGATCCCCGGCCTGGAACTGTCGCTCTACGACACCTCCGACGCCGCGGTGCGCGACATGCTGGCCGGCCGCATCGACGCGGTGATCGGCGACCCGCCGGTGATGCAGTACGCCATCTCGCGCAACCCGCAGTGGCACCTGCGCTTCAACGCCTTTACCGACAACAATCCCGACTTCCCGCTGCTGACCGGGCTGGGCCAGGTGGTGATCGGCCTGAACAAGGATTCGCCCGAGCTGCTGGCTGCGGTGAATGCCGAGATCGGCAAGCTCTGGCAGGGCTGCGAGCTGAAGAAGATCGGCACGCGCTACGGGCTGGTGCAGGACGTCTGGTACATGCCGGTGGGCAAGAACTTCCGCGCCGGCGTGGACCGCCCGGCCGGCTGGCAGCTGCCCAGCTGCAAGTAAGCCCTGCCGCCGAAAGCTGCCGCGATGAACACCACCGCTCCCCCGCTGCTGCAGGTGCGCGACCTGCACAAGCGCTACGGCCCGCTGGACGTGCTCAAGGGCATTTCCTTCGACCTGCACAAGGGCGAGACGCTCTCGCTGATCGGCCCCAGCGGCTCAGGCAAGTCCACCTGCCTGCGCTGCCTGAACTTCCTGGAACGGCCCGACGGCGGCTCAGTGACGCTGGGCCACCAACGCATCGGCCAGCGCCACGGCGGCAACGGCGAGTGGCGCTTCATGACCGACAGCGAACTGGCGCCGCAGCGCGTCGGCATCGCGATGGTGTTCCAGCTGTTCTATCTCTGGCCCCACCTCACGGTGCGGGACAACGTGGCGCTGGCCCCGATGAAGGCCATGGGCCTGGGCCGTACCGAAGCCCACGAGCTGGCCGACGCGATGCTGGCCAAGGTGCACCTGCACCACAAGGCCGGCGAATACCCCGAGCGGCTCTCCGGTGGGCAGCAGCAGCGCGTGGCGATTGCCCGCGCGCTGGCCCAGCAGCCCCAGCTGATCCTGTTCGACGAACCGACCTCGGCGCTGGACCCGGAGCTGGTCGGCGAGGTGCTGAACGTGATCCACGAACTGGCCGACGAAGGCCGCTCGATGATCCTGGTGACGCACGAGATCCGCTTCGCGCGCGAGACGGCCGACCGGGTGATCTTCATGGAAGGCGGCCACATCGTCGAGCAAGGCAGCGCGGCCGAGGTGATCGACCGGCCGCAGGCGGCGCGCACGCGGCAGTTCCTCGGCCAGATGCTCACGGCAGCCTGAAGTCGAGACATGAACGCCCTCGACGCGCTTCCTTCCATCCTCGTCACGCTGGCGGCCGGCGCCTGGACCGCCGCGCGCATCGCCGCTGGTGCGCTGGTCATCGCGCTGGCCGGCGGCCTCGCATTGGCGCTGCTGGTGCACGCCAGCAGCGGTGGCTCGCTGGCCGGCCGGCTGCTGCGTGGCGTGGTGGCGGCCCTCATCGAATGGGCGCGCAACGTGCCGGCGCTGGCCCACCTGTTCCTCTTGTACTTCGGCCTGGCCTCGGTCGGCCTGCGGCTCTCGCCAATGGCCGCGGCCATCCTCGGCCTGGGCGGCATTGGCGCGGCCACGCTGTGCGACGTGTTCGTCGCCGCGCTGAAGTCCCTGCATGTGGGCCAACGCGAAGCAGCCCTGGCGGCGGGGCTCACGCCGTGGCAAACGCTGCGCTTCGTGCTGCTGCCGCAGATGCTGCGGCTGGTGATGCCGGCGCTGGCCAACTTCGCCAGCCAGTTGCTGAAGGACACCTCGCTGGCCTCGGCGATTGCCGCGCCCGAAATCATGTTCTTCGCCCGCCAACTGGTCACCAGCACCTTCCAGACCCCGCTGATCTACGCCAGTGCGCTGGCGCTGTATGCCGCGATGCTGCTGCCGCTGGGCTGGGTCCTGTCCCGCTTCGAAACCCGGCTGACCCGCGGCCGGCTGGAGGCCACGCCATGACCGAATTCTTCGCGCTGTATGCCGACCAGTTGGCCGACTGGCTGCCGCGGCTGCGCCAGGCCGCGCTGCTGACCGTCGCGCTCTCGCTGCTGGGCTTTGCGCTGGCGCTGCTGCTGGGCGCCGGCTGGGTCGCGATGCAGCGCAGCGGCCGGCCCTGGCCGCGCCGCGTGGCACAGGCCGCCATCCAGGGCCTGCGCACCGTGCCGCTGCTGGCCTTGCTGCTGGCGCTGTATTTCGCGCTGCCGGCGCTGGGCCTGCGCCTCTCGGGCTTCTGGGCCGGCGTGCTGGGGCTGGGGCTGCATGGCTCGGCCTACGTGGCAGAGCTGCTGCGCGGCGGCCTGGCGGCCGTGCATCGCGGCCAGAGCGAAGCGGCGCTGTCGGCAGGGCTCACGCCGCTTCACACGCTGCGCTTCGTCGTGCTGCCGCAGGCGCTGCGGGTGATGCTGCCGCCGCTGCTGAACAGCTACGTGGCGCTGCTGAAGGACAGCTCGCTGTGCGCACTGATCGCCACCGACGAGCTGATGCTCACCGCCCGTGCCATTGCCAGCGAATCCTTCCTGCCGCTGCACATCTTCCTGCTGGTCGGCGCCTTCTACTTCGCCATCGCCTTTCCACTTTCGATGGCCTCGCGGCTGCTGCAGCAGCGGCTTTCGCGCGGCCGCCGCGGCCAGGGTGCAACATGACGCTTCCTCCGATGAACCCCACGCCCGTCCACGCCTCCATCGCCCAGCTCTCGGCCGCGCTGCGCGCCGGCCTGCTCACGAGCGAGCAGCTGGTCCAGGCCCAGCTGGACCGCGCCCGGCGGCTGGACGGCCGGTTGCACGCCTTCATCGAGCTGTATGCCGACGAGGCGCTGGCCAACGCGCGTGCGCTGGACGCGCTGCGCCGGGCAGGCACCACGCTCGGCCCGCTGCATGGCGTGACGGTCGCGGTGAAGGATCTGTTCGAGATCGAAGGCCGCTGCATCACCGGCGGCGCCAGCGCGCTGCCGGCCCGGCGCTCCACGCTGGACGCGACCGTCGTGCGCCGGCTGCGCGCCGCCGGTGCGGTGCTGATCGGCAAGACCCACACGGTCGAACACGCGTTTGGCGGCTGGGGCACGAATGCGACCATGGGCACGCCGTGGAACCCCTGGGACATGGCCATGCACCGCGTGCCCGGCGGCTCCAGCAGCGGCTCGGCAGTCGCCGTGTCGGCCGGCATGGCCAGCGCCGCGCTGGGCACGGACACGGGAGGATCGGTGCGCATTCCCGCCGGCCTGTGCGGCCTCACTGGCCTGAAGACCACGCACGGCCTGATCAGCCGCCACGGCCTGATCGAACTCTGCCCCACGCACGACACCATCGGCCCGCTGGCCCGCAGCGCCGAAGACGCCGCGCTGCTGCTGGACGCGATGGCCGGCCCGGACCCGGCCGACCCGGTCTCGCGCCTGTCGCCCGTGCGCCGCGTCGCCGGCGAACAGTTGCAGCGCCCGGTGGCTGGTCTGCGCGCCTGGGTGTTGCCGGCGGCGGAGCGTGAACACGTGTCACCCGAAGTGCTGGCTGGCTACGACGCCGCGCTGCAGGCCTTTCAGCGCCTGGGCCTGCAACTGGTGGAACGCGCACTGCCGCAGCCGCTGGCCGAGGCGATGGCGCTGGCCGGCGAGCTGATGAGTGCCGAGGGCTATGTGCAGCTGGGCCCGCTGTACGAGCGCGAGGACCTCAATTGGGACCCGCACGTGCGCCGCCGCATCCTGCTCGGCCGCCAGACCAGCGCCGCGCGCTACCAGCAGCTGCTGAGGGCCCGCGCGCAGGCGATGGCCGCGATGACGGCGGCAATGGACGGCATCGATGTCTGCCTGTTCCCGACCAACGCGATCAGCGCGATTCCCGTGGCCGAGGTGGACGAACTCGCCACGCCGCTGTCGCGCCTGGGCCGCTTCGTCAACTGGCTGGACCTGTGCGCGCTGGCGCTGCCGGTGGGCCTGTCGCCGCAAGGGCTGCCGGTCTCGCTGCAGGTGATTGGCCGGCCGCTGGCCGAACCGCTGATCCTGCGCGTGGGCCACGCGTTCCAGCAGGCGACCGAATGGCACCTCGCCGTGCCGCCGGGACTGCAGGAGAGCGCCGCATGAAGGTTGGGGTGATCGGGGCCGGCCTGATCGGCTGCGCCACCGCCTATGCGCTGGCGCGCGAAGGCCATGAGGTGCTGCTGCTGGACGCCGCGAGCGGCCCCGGCCAGGCCGCCAGCCGGGCCAATGGCGCGCAGCTGAGCTACAGCTACATTGAACCGCTGGCCTCGCCCGGCACGTTGCGCGGCCTGCCCAGGCTGCTGCTGGACCCAGCCTCGCCGCTGCGCGTGCGCCCGGTGGCCGACTGGCGGCAATGGGCCTGGGGCCTGCAGTTCCTCGCGGCCTGCACCACGGCGCAGGTGCAGCGCGGCACGGTCGAGTTGCTGGCACTGGCGCGCATCAGCCGGCAGACGCTGGAAGCCTGGTTGGCGGAAGAAGCCTGGGACATCGCGTTTGCCCGCAACGGCAAGCTGGTGCTGTGCGCCAGCGAAGCCAGCCTGGCCGCGCAACGCCGGCAGGTCGATTTTCAGGCCAGCCACGGCGCCGCGCCGCAGCAGGTGCTGACAGCCGCCGAGTGCATCGCCCGCGAGCCGGCGCTGGCCGGTCAGGCCGGCCAAATGGTCGGCGGCGTGTGGACCGAAAGCGAATGCGTGGCCGATCCGTTTGCGCTGTGCCGCGCGCTGTTGGCCGGGCTGCTGCAGCGCGGCGGCCAGGCACGCTTCAACTGCACGGTCTCGGGCTTTGTCACCGCGAGCCGCAGGGTGCAGGCCGTGCGCAGTTCGCTGGGCGAGATCGAGGCGGACCACTGGGTGCTCGCCACCGGCAGCCAGAGCGCGCAGTTGGCCAAGCCGCTGGGGTTGCGGCTGCCGGTGTGGCCGCTGAAGGGCTACAGCCTGACGCTGCCGCTGCTGCGCCCCGAGCGAGCGCCGCGGGCGAGCGTGACCGACCTGTCGCGCAAGACGGTGTTCGCACCGCTGGCCGGCCAGTTGCGCGTGGCGGCCATGGCCGAGCTGGGCGGCCACGGGCTGGACATTCCACCGCAGCGCGTGGCGCAGATGCTGGCCTCGGTCGAGGCGCTGTTCCCAGGCGCCTGCGACCTGGACCAGCCGCGGCCCTGGGCCGGCCTGCGCCCGGCCACGCCCACCGGGTTGCCGCTGATCGGCGCGGTGCCGGCCTGGGACAACCTGCTGCTGAACACCGGCCACGGCGCGCTGGGGCTGACACTCGCGGCTGGAAGCGCAGCCCGTGTTTGCGAGTGGTTGAGGCGGCCCTGAAGCCCCTGCACCACGCCTGCCGAAGCGAGGGTTCGCCCACCCCCTGCGGTACAGTGCCCGCACGATGCTTCGCGCCCTGTCCAGCCTGTTCCGAATACCTCATTCCCGCGCAGCTTCGCGCCCCTGGGCCAAGCTGCTGCTGATCGCCGCAAGCACCGTGGCGGCACTGGCCGGCCCGGCGGCCGCCCAGGACCGCGACGACGCCATCCGCCAGGCCCGCGATGCGTTTGTGAAGCGCGACCGGCTCAAGCTTTCCGCGCTGCGCCAGCAGGTGCTGGACAGCCGCCACCCGCTGGCGCCCTGGGTAGACTACTGGGAGCTGACCGGCCGGCTCAGCGAAGTGCGGGTGGACGAGGTGGAAGCCTTCTATGCACGCTGGCCGGGCAGCTATGTGGAAGACCGGCTGCGCAACGACTGGCTGCTGGAACTCGGCCGCCGCCGCGACTGGGCCAACTTCACCCGCGACCAGCCGCGTTTTCGCATGAACGACGACCGCGAGGTGACCTGCTACGCGCTGCTGGCCGAATACACCGCCGGGCGCGACATCCGCGACGGCGCGCGTCGGGCCTGGATGGCCCAGACCAGCCCCGACGAGGGCTGCCAGGCGCTGGCGCAGACGCTGACCGACGCCAAGCTGCTGAGCGGCGACGACGCCTGGCGCAAGCTGCGCCACGCCGTGGAACACAACCGCCAGAAGCTGGCGCGCAACACCGCCAACCTGCTGGGCGACGACGTGGTCAAGCCGCTGGGCGAGATCTTCGACAACCCGGCCAAGTACCTGGCCAAGAAGGCCAGCGCGCGCAACGGCACGCATGCCTGGCTCAGCGCGCTGGCCATCGCTCGCCTGGCATCCGGCGACGTGGACGTGGCGGCCAGGCAGTTGAACGAACGCTGGGGCACGATGCTGCCGGCCGAGCAGGCCGCGTGGGCCTGGGCCATCGTCGCCCGCCAAGGTGCACTGGGCCTTCACCCGGACAGCCTGGACTGGCAGAAGAAGGCCTACTCATTGCTGAAAAAGCGCGAGGCCGATCGCCCGGACTGGAGCGACGAAACCCTGGGCTGGATGACCCGCAGTGCGCTGCGCCTGGGCCAGGGCAGCGAGCGCTGGACACTGGCGCTGCGCGACATCGAGGCGATGAGCACGACCGAGCGCAACGAGCCGGTCTGGCAGTACTGGCGGGCCCGTGCGGTGATGGCGCTGGCCAAGCCCGGCGACGCCGGCAACGTGGACCGGCAGGAAGCCCGCAAGCTGCTCGAAGCGCTGGCGCCGCAGCTGGGCTACTACGGCCAGCTGGCCTCGGAAGACCTGGGCGCCGTGCAGCCGCTGCCGCCGCGCCCGGCGCCGCTCACCACGCCCGAACGCCAGGCCGCGCAAAGCCACCCCGGCCTGCAGCGCGGGCTGATGGCGCTGGCCGCGGGACTGCGCTCCGAAGGCGCACGCGAATGGAATTTTTCGCTGATTGGCATGAGCGACCGCGAGCTGCTGGCCGCTTCGCAGCTGGCCTGCGAGCGCGAGGTGTGGGACCGCTGCATCAACAGCAGCGACCGCACCCGCGCCGAGTTCGACCTGAACCAGCGCTACCCGATGCCGCACCGCGAGCAGCTGCTGCCGCGCGCCAGCGAGATCGGGCTGGACCCGGCCTATGCCTACGGGCTGATCCGCCAGGAGTCGCGCTTCTACGTGGATGCGCGCTCGGCCGTGGGTGCGTCCGGCCTGATGCAGGTCATGCCTTCGACCGCGAAGTGGACCGCGAAGAAGATCGGCCTGGACTACCGGCCCGACATGCTGAGCGATCGCGACACCAACCTGCGCCTGGGCACCGCCTACCTCAAGCTGGCGCTGGACGACTTCAGCGGCTCGCAGACGCTGGCCGCCGCAGCCTACAACGCGGGCCCAGGCCGGCCGCGCCGCTGGCGCGACGGCCCGGTGCTGGAAGCGGCGATCTGGACCGAGAACATCCCGTTCAACGAGACGCGCGACTATGTGAAGAAAGTGCTGTCCAACGCCACCTACTACGCCGGCCTGATGAGCGGCAAGCCCGCCTCGCTGAAGGCGCGCATGGGTGGCAGCATCGGCCCGCGCGACAGCAGCGTGCCCGAGCCGGCGCCGGACCTGCCGTCTCGCGTGGACACCACAACAGACGAAGGAGCCACACGATGAACCAGGTGCTGATCCTCGGCGGCAGTGGCTTTGTCGGCCGCACGCTGTGCGAACTGCTGGTGCGCGGTGACGACTTTGCGGACGGCCGCTTCCACGAGGCCCTTGGCAACGCGCTGGGCCGCCGCGACACCGCGCTGCGCCTGGTGGTGCCCACTCGCCGGCGCGTCAACGCCCGCAACATCCTGCCGCTGCCGCTGGTCGACCTGCTGGAAGCCGATGTGCATGACGACAAGGCGCTGGACGGGCTGCTCCAGGGCTGCGACGCGGTGGTCAACCTGATCGCGAAGCTGCAGGGCAGCGAGGCCGAGCTGGATGCGGTGAACGCCAAGCTGCCGGCCCGTCTGGCCGCCGCCTGCCAGCGCAGCGGCGTGAAGCGCGTGGTGCACGTGAGCGCACTGGGAGCGGCCGCCGATGCGCCTTCGCGTTACCTGCGCAGCAAGGCCAAGGGCGAGGCTGCGCTGCAAGGCAAGGGCCTGACGGTGACGGTGCTGCGCCCCTCGGTGATCTTCGGCGACGGCGACCACATCACGCCGCTGTTCGCCTCGCTGCAGCGCCGCTTCCCGGTCCTGCCGCTGGCCGGCGCACACGCGAAGATGCAGCCAGTGTGGGTGGGCGACGTGGCCGCGGCGATTGCCAAGCTGCTGAGCTGGCCAGCGACACGCACCACGCCCACGCTGATCGAATGCGCCGGGCCGGAAGTTGTCACGCTGGGTGAACTGGCCCAGCAGGCCGGCTGGGCCGCGGGCCAGGCGCGGCCGGTGTGGGCGTTGCCCGGCCCGCTGGCCACGCTGCAGGCCATGCTGATGGAACTCACCCCCGGCGAGCCGCTGCTGAGCCGCGACAACCTGGCCAGCCTGACCGTGCCCAGCGTGGCCACTGCAAACGTGGCCGGCCTGGCCTCGCTGGGCATCGTGCCGCAGCCGATGTCGGCCATCCTGCCCGCCACCCTGGGTGCCGGCCAGCGCTGCGCCCGGCTGGACGGCTTTCGCGCCCGCCACCGCTGAAACAGGACGGTCTCGCATGAAAGCCTATGTGGTGGGCGGCGCGGTGCGCGACGCGCTGCTGCAGCGTCCGGTCAACGACCGTGACTGGGTCGTCGTCGGCGCGACGCCGGCCGAAATGATCGCCGCCGGCTACACGCCCGTCGGCGTGGATTTCCCGGTCTTCCTGCACCCGCAAACGCACGAGGAATACGCGCTGGCCCGCACCGAGCGCAAGACCGCGCCGGGCTACAAGGGCTTTGTGTTCCACACCTCGCCCGAGGTGACACTGGCCGAGGACCTGGCCCGGCGCGACCTGACGATCAACGCGATGGCGCGCGACGACGATGGCGCGCTGGTCGACCCCTTCAACGGCCAGCGCGACCTGCAGCAGCGCGTGCTGCGCCACGTCGGCGAAGCCTTTGCCGAAGACCCCGTGCGCATCCTGCGGCTGGCTCGCTTCGCCGCCCGTTTCGACGACTTCACGGTCGCCCCCGAGACCGAGGCGCTGATGCAGCAGATGGTGGCCGCCGGCGAGGTGGATGCGCTGGTGCCCGAGCGCGTCTGGCAGGAGGTCTCACGCGGGCTGATGGAAGCCAAGCCCAGCCGCATGTTCGAGGTGCTGCGGCGCTGCGGCGCGCTGGCCCGGCTGATGCCCGAGCTGGACCGGCTCTGGGGCGTGCCGCAGCCGCCTGCGCACCACCCCGAAGTGGACACCGGCGTTCACGTGATGCTGGTGCTGGACATGGCCGCGCAGATGGCCGCGCCGCTCACGGTACGCTTCGCATGCCTGTGCCACGACCTTGGCAAAGGCACGACGCCGCCCGAGGAATGGCCGCGCCACCTGGCCCACGAAGCTCGCAGCGAAGACCTGGCACGCGAACTGGCGTTGCGCCTGAAGGCGCCCACCGAGTGCAGCGAACTTGCCCAGCTGGTCGCCCGCGAACACACCAACATCCACCGCGCCACCGAATTCAACGCCCGCGCGCTGATGCGCCTGATCGAACGCTGCGACGCCTTCCGCCGCCCGCAACGCTTCAAGGAAGCCCTGATCGCCTGCGAAGCCGACGCCCGCGGCCGCACCGGTTTCGAGGACCGCCCTTACCCCAGCCGCCCGCGGCTTCTGGCCGCCTTCGAAGCCGCCAACGGCGTGGCCACCAAGCCAGTCGCCGAAGCCGCGATGGCCAAAGGTGCCCAAGGCCCAGCCGTGGCCGCCGCCATCCGCCATGCGCGCTTGCAGGCGGTGGCGCAGGCGCTGGATGAGCGGCTGGACGATGCTTGAAGGCCCGCCATCACTGGGCACTCCATAGGCGAAACTTCACGTGCTTTACAGCGGCGCGGAAGTCGTTGTCCGAACTGAGCAAGACCAGATCGTGCTTGATGCAAAGCTGGATGAGCACCGCGTCGATGGTTCCGATCTGGACGCCGTGACGGCGGCATGCGTTTCGGATCTCTGCAGCTTCAATGTGGTCCTCCCGGTCAGGCTGGAGGAATCCAAGCGCAGCAAACCGCTCGATCAGTTGGCTGCGGGCTTTGGGCCCCGCGAAACCCTGAAGAAGCTCTTGCAGCACCAATCCTGTCGTCAGGACCTGGTCTGCGCCCTCAAGCGCGTGCTGCAGCGCCTTGACTTCGGCCACGACCGCTTGGTTGTCACGGCGGAAGGCGAGCGACCAGACGCTGGTGTCGACGAGCAGGCTCACGGCTTGCGAGCGCGCTCAGCCTTGTAGTCGTAGGTGGAATCCCAATCGAGCTTCCCGAACAGTTCTGCGACTCGTTTTTGCTCGCGTCGGGCGATGAATTCCTGCAGGGCGCGTGTGACTGCCGCCTTCTTGGTCGGCTCACCACTGACGCGGAAGGCTCGATCAAGAAGATCCTGGTCAAGGGCGAGGTTTGTGGCCATGTGTGTAGCTCCGTCTACAGCAGTCTACACAGCCCCCAATCAGAGAACAACTCTTTCGGCGTTACAGCACCATCATCACGCCCGACGCCACCAGGCTGAGCAGGATGCAACTCGCAAACGGCAGGAAGATTTGCCGGCCGAAGATTCGGAAGCGCACATCGCCGGGCAGGCGGCCGAGGCCGAGTTTCTGCAGCCAGTCGCCGGCGCGGTTGAAGATCAGGCAGATCAGCAGCAGGACGATCAGCCAGCGCATGGGGTTCCCGTCATAGCCGGTGCATGCGGTCGCCGTGGGCGAAGCCCAGCGGGTTGAACTGCAGGCCGGCAGTGGCGAAGGCGATGACCTTGAACAGTTCGCCCATCTCGTGTTCGGTGACCAGCTTCTGGCCCATGGCGCGTTCGCGCAGGTCGGCGCCAGCCATCATCTCGGCAATGCCGCAGTTGAAGAGGAAGTGCGCCTGGCTGGTGTAGCCGATCACGTCCAGTCCGGCTTGCTGGCCGGCCAGCGCGATGCCTGTGAAGTTGACGTGCGCGGTCAGGTCCTTCTCGCCCGGGTCGCCCAGCGGGTCGTGGTCGACCTGGTGCAGGCGGTGGGCGATGAGCGTGCCCTGGTGGCGCTGCAGGTGGTAGTACTCGGCCTCGGGGAAGCCGTAGTCCAGGAAAAACGCCGCGCCGCGCTGCAGGTGCTCGGCCAGACTGCGGATGAAGGCCTCGGCCTGCGGGTGAATTTCGGTGACCATGCCGGGCAGCACGGCGCCGCCTTCGACGTCGATGAAGGGAATCGTCAGCTCGCTGGGCCGGTCGGCGAACACGAGCTGGCCGGCTGCGCCCAGCGCCACGCCGCGCTCGTGCCAGCTGCCCTCGGGCTGGCGCACCAGCAATTGCACCGGCATGGCGTCCAGCACCTCATTGCCGACCACCACGCCCTGCATCACGGCCGGCCATTCGCTGGCCCAGGTGACGCGCTCACCAAAGCGGGCGAGGCGCAGGGCCTGGCGCTCGCGCAGCGTGCCGCTGAGGTCGATGATGGTGTAGCGCGTCAGCGGCTGGCCCAGCGCGTCCAGCGCGCTGATCAGCTGCTCTGCCAGCGCGCCGGAGCCGGCGCCGAATTCGAAGACTTCCGTCGTGCCGCTCTCGCGCAAGGCCTGCGCGACCTGCACGGCCAGCGCTCGGCCGAACAGCGGCGTCAACTCCGGGGCGGTGACAAAGTCGCTGCCGCTTTGCGGCATCAGGCCGAACTTGCGACTGCTGTTGGCGTAATAGCCCAGGCCGGGCTGGTACAAGGCCATGGCCATGTAGCGGTCAAACGGCAGCCAGCCGCCATTGGCCGCGATGGCCTGGGCGATCAGCGTCAGCAAGTCGGCAGACGCCGTGCCGGGCAAGGCCTCACCCGGCCGCTGTGCTGGCGGCACCGATACACTGTCGGGTTGGCTTTTTCGCATCGCGAGATTGTAGGTTCCATGGCTTCGCCCTCCTCCCTTGCTGCCTCACTGCCCGCTGGCGTGCGCCCGGTTTCGCTGGTCACCGGCGGCGCGCGGCGCATTGGCCGCGAGATCGCGCTGCACCTGGCGCGCCACGGACACGACCTGGCGCTGCACTGTCGGCAGTGGGGTGACGAGGCCGAGGTGACTGCAGCCGAACTGCGGGCGCTGGGTGCGCAAGTGACCGTGCTGCAGGCCGAGCTGGCGGACGAGGCCGAATGCAGGGCGCTGGTGCCGGACGCGGTGGCCCGCCTGGGCCGGCTGGACGCGGTGGTCAACAACGCTTCGCTGTTCGAATACGACGATGCCACCACGGCCAGTACCGCGCTGATGGCAAGCCACTGGGCCGCGAACACCGCCGCGCCGGTGCTGCTGGCGCAGGCACTGGCCGCGCATGTGAACGAGCGCGCAGCGACCGAAACCGCCGCGACGGGCTGCGTGGTCAACCTGCTGGACCAGAAGCTCTGGAACCCGAACCCGGACTATTTCTCGTACACGCTGAGCAAGGCCGCGCTGCGCGAGGCCACGGTCCTGCTGGCCCAGGCGCTGGCGCCGCGCGTGCGGGTGGTCGGCGTGGCGCCTGGCGTCACGCTGCTGTCGGGCCCGATGACCGAGGCCGAGCTGGCCCAGGCCAGCCGCATGACGCCGCTGCAGCGCTCGTCCAGCCCGGCCGACATTGCGCGCGCAGTGCTGTTCCTGATCGAGTCACCCGCCATCACCGGCACCACGCTGCTGGTAGACGGTGGCCAGCACCTGAGCGCACAGCCGCGTGACGTGCTGTTCCTGGCGCGGGCCCAGGGCGCCACCGCCGCCCTTCCCCTTTCTTCTTCGCAAAGCTGATCGCCATGTCGACCACTGCCCTGCTTCATCCGCGCCTGGCCGATTGCCGCCGGCTGTTCCTGCGCAACTACGAGGTGTGGATCAACATCGGCGTGCACGACTTCGAGAAGAAGGGCGAGCAGCGGGTGCTGTTCAACATCGAGCTGTTCGTGCCGCTGGCCATGTCCACGCCCAAGGACGACGAACTGCACGAGGTGCTGGACTACGACTTCATGCGCCGCAGCATCGCGCAGCGGGTTTCGCTGGGCCACATCCATCTGCAGGAGACCTTGTGCGACGAGGTGCTGGCGCTGATGCTCGCCCACCCCAGCGTGCGCGCCGCGCGGGTCTCGACCGAGAAGCCCGATGTCTACCCGGACTGCGATGCGGTGGGCGTCGAAGTCTTCGGCCTGAAGGATTGAGCTGCCATGAACGCTTCCGCTGACACCCAGGCCCTGCGCGCCGCCGAAGCTTTTGCCGCCGAGACGGCAGAAGCGGCCGAGGCCAACAAGAAGGCCAAGAAGGCCGCCTTCGAGACCAACAAGCTGAGCAAGCGGCTGCACCGCCAGGTCGGCCAGGCGATTGCCGACTTCAACATGATCGAGGACGGCGACAAGGTGATGGTCTGCCTGTCCGGCGGCAAGGACAGCTACGCCATGCTGGACATCCTGCTGAACATGCAGCAGCGCGCGCCGATCAAGTTCAGCATCGTGGCGGTGAACCTGGACCAGAAGCAGCCCGGCTTCCCGGAAGACGTGCTGCCGGCCTACCTGAAAAGCCGCGGCGTGGACTTCCACATCGAGGAGCAGGACACCTATTCCATCGTCACCAACCTGATCCCCGAGGGCAAGACGATGTGCAGCCTGTGCTCGCGGCTACGCCGCGGCATCCTGTACCGCGTGGCCAAGGAACTGGGCGCGACCAAGATCGCACTGGGCCACCACCGCGATGACATGGTGGTGACGATGCTGATGAACATGTTCTTCGGCTCGCGCCTGAAGGGCATGCCGCCCAAGCTGGTGAGCGACAACGGCGAGCACGTGGTGATCCGCCCGCTGGCCTACGTGGCCGAGACCGACCTGGAGAAGTGGGCCGTGCACCGCGCATTCCCCATCATCCCGTGCAGCCTGTGCGGCAGCCAGGACAACCTGCAGCGCGTGCAAATCAAGCAGATGATTCGCGACTGGGACAAGCAGTACCCCGGCCGCATCGACAACATGTTCACCGCGATGGGCAACATCTCGCTGTCGCACCTGATGGACCGCAAGCTGTTCCCGTTTGCCAGCATGCGCGCCACCGGTACACCCGACCCGCAAGGCGACAAGGCCTTCGACGAGGACGAGGATTGCGGCAGCACATCCGGCGGCAGCGGCATTGCGGTACAAACCATCAAGCTGGACCTGGCCTGAGCCTCGCTGTCGTGTCGCTGTCCTGACTGCGCGCACGGCCTGGGCGTCTGTCAGCACGGCGCACGGCTGGTTCGTTAGCCAGATTACGGGGCGCTGAAGCTTTGCAGCGCCAATTTCGAGGAGATCACCGTGCAAGCAGTTTCCAGAACTTCCACTTCCAACCGCCGCCGCGTGCTGGGTGCCACCGCGGCAGCCTTGACCGCCGTCACGCTGGCCGGCTGCGCCGGCTGGAACATGCTGACCAGCCAGGTCACCACCTTCGGCACCTGGCCGGCCGAGCGCCAACCCGGCAGCTTCGCGTTCGACCGGCTGCCCTCGCAGCAGGTGCATGCCAAGGATCAGGATGCCGTGGAGCAGATGGCGCTTCCGGGGCTGACCGCCGCCGGCTTCGTGCCCGCCGCGCCGGGCACCCAGGCCGACGTGCTGGTGCAGATCGGCGCCCGCTTCGACCGCCAGGACCGCTCGCCCTGGGACGACCCGCTGTGGGTGCGCCCCTGGGGCCCGCGCTGGGTGGGCACGCCCTGGGCCGGCCCGTTCTGGCGCGACTACGCGCTACGCAACCCTGGCTACAGCCGCGAGGTGGCCGTGCTGATCCGCGATCGCAGCAGCGGCGAGGCGCTGTACGAGGCGCGCGCTTCCAGCGACGGCACCACGCAGGGCGGCACCGCCATCTTCACGGCGATGTTCAGCGCTGCGCTGAAGGGCTTCCCGGCGGTGCAGAGCGAGCCGCACGACGTCACAGCCGGTTTGCCAGGCTGACACCTCAGACACCGCAGCCAACGGCGCCCTCGGGCGCCGTTTCGCTTTGCGCGCCGCCGATAATCGCAGCATGAACCTGAACGTCGTGATCATGGCCGCGGGCAAGGGCACCCGCATGCGCTCCGCGCTGCCCAAGGTGCTGCACAAGTTGGCCGGCCTGCCCTTGCTGCAGCATGTGCTGCGCAGCAGCGCCGAGCTGCAGGCGCAGCACACGGTGCTGGTCACAGGCCACGGCGCCGAGGCGGTCGAGGCCACTGTCGGCGCTGACGTGCGCTGCGTGCGCCAGATGCCGCAGTTGGGCACCGGCCATGCGGTGCAGCAGGCGGTGCCGGCACTGGACGACACCGCCGGCACCACGCTGATCCTCAATGGCGACGTGCCGCTGATCCGCCCGGCCACCGCGAGGGCGCTGGCCGAGGCCTGCGCCGAAACGAAGCTGGCGCTGCTGACGGTGACGCTGGCCGACGCGACCGGCTACGGCCGCATCGTGCGCAGTGCGGATGGGCAGCAGATCCTGGCCATCGTCGAGCACAAGGACGCCAGCGCCGCGCAACGCGAGATCCGCGAGGTCTATACCGGCATGATGGCGGCACCGACCGTGGCGCTGAAGCGCTGGGTGGCCACGCTGAAGAACGACAACGCGCAGCAGGAGTTCTACCTGACCGACATCGTCGCGATGGCGGTGGCCGAGGGCGTGCCTGTGGTCAGCGCGCAGCCGGCCGACGAGACCGAGGTGCTGGGCGTCAACAGCCCGTCGCAGCTGGCCGAGTTGGAGCGCCGGCTGCAGCGCCGCCAGGCCGAAGCGCTGATGGACGCCGGCGTGCGCCTGGCCGACCCGGCGCGCTTCGACCAGCGCGGCACGCTTGCCTGCGGGCAGGACGTGGAGATCGACGTGAACTGCGTGTTCGAAGGCACGGTGACGCTGGGTGACAGCGTGCAGGTTGGCGCGAACTGCGTGATCCGCAATGCGGCGATTGCCGCTGGCGCGCAGATCCGCCCCTTCACCCACATTGACGGCGAAGCCGATGGCGTGACGGTGGGCGAAGGCTCGCTGATCGGCCCGTTTGCGCGGCTGCGGCCGGGCGCGGTGCTGGGCCGCGAAGTGCACATCGGCAACTTCGTCGAAGTGAAGAACTCGACGCTGGCCGACGGCGCCAAGGCCAACCACCTGGCCTACCTGGGCGACGCGACCGTGGGCGCGCGCGTGAACTATGGCGCCGGCAGCATCACCGCCAACTACGACGGCGCGAACAAGCACCGCACGGTGATTGGCGACGACGTGCACGTGGGCTCGAACTGCGTGCTGATCGCGCCCATCACGCTGGGTGCCGGCGGCACGATTGGCGGCGGCTCGACGATCAGCAAGAACACCCCCGAGGGCCAGCTCACGGTGTCCCGCGCCAAGCAGATCAGCCTGCCGAACTGGACGCGGCCGGTAAAGGCCAAGAAGAGCTAGGGCGTGTTAACACTATTGATCCGTGATCGCTGGGCCGGCAAACTGCAGGCATGGAGATCACGCCAGAGCAATTCGCCAGGATCGAGCACTGCCTGCCCACTCAACGCGGCAACGTCAGCTTGAGCAACCTGCAGGTCGTCAATGCCATCCTG